>Ga0310810_10000065_pt1 | contig 116224 bp, 99 predicted proteins | sample NCmetagenome_FD_207641 | JGI IMG/M metagenome (GOLD analysis project Ga0310810, IMG submission 207641) | Soil microbial communities from experimental microcosm in Duke University, North Carolina, United States - NC | ecosystem: Engineered > Artificial ecosystem > Soil microcosm > Unclassified ... | reverse complement strand
CCGACGAGCGGCTGGACCAGCTGTCGGCGCTGGTGAAGCCGCAGAAGACCATCCCCACCTCGCTGGAGTTCGTGGACATCGCCGGCCTGGTGCGTGGAGCGAGCAAGGGCGAGGGCCTGGGCAACCAGTTCCTGGCCAACATCCGGCAGGTGGACGCGGTGCTGCACGTGCTCCGCTGCTTCGAGGATCCGAACGTCACCCACGTCGAGGGCGGGGTCGATCCGAAGCGGGACCGCGACATCGTCGACACCGAGCTCTGCCTGAAGGACCTCGAGACCGTGGAGAAGCGCCGCGAGCGCGCCCAGAAGAACGCCAAGGCCGGAGGCAAGGCGGGGGACGAGGCCAAGGCAGAGCTGGCGCTGCTGGACAGGGTGAAGTCCGGGCTCGACGCGGCTGTCACGGTCCGCGCCCAGAAGCTGTCCCCGGAGGACCACAAGCAGCTCCGGGACCTGTTCCTCTTGACCGACAAGCCGGTCCTGTACGTGGCGAACATCGGCGAGTCTCAGCTCGGCAAGGAGCAGAGCGACCCACACGTGGCCGCGGTCCGCGAGCTGGCGAAGGCCGAGGGAGCGGAGATGGTCGCCCTCGCGGCGGGCATCGAGGCGGAGATCCAGCAGCTTCCGCCAGAGGAGCGGCCCGGGTTCCTGGCCTCGGTGGGCCTGTCCGAGCCGGGGCTGCACAAGGTGGTCCGGGCCGGCTACCGGATGCTGGGCCTGCAGACCTTCTTCACCGTCGGCGAGCAGGAGTGCCGTGCCTGGACGTTCCACCAGGGTGCCAGGGCGCCCGAGGCGGCCGGGGTCATCCACTCGGACTTCGAGAGGGGCTTCATCAAGGCCGAGGTCTTCGACTGGAAGGACCTGATCCGCCTGGGGAGCGAGGCCGCGGTCCGGGAGAAGGGGCTCCTGCGCATCGAGGGCAAGGAGTACGTCGTCCGCGACGGCGACTGCATGCACTTCCGCTTCAACGTGTGAGGTCGCCGATGGCTCGGTGAGGGCCGCTCGCCCGGGCTGCCTCGCGAGCCGACGCGCGTCAAGATGACCAGACGTTCCGGGGCGCGGCGACCCCGTCGACGCACCCCGGGGTGGAGCATCGATCCCGCTCGCCCCGGCGGCGCCCGGGCCGTACAGTCCCGCGCCCTGTGGCGTCTCCCGACACGGCCTGGGTGCGGAGTGCGTTCGCCTCGCTCGTCGGGCAGATCGGTCCCGAGACCGATCAGCTGATCCTCCGCGCGCGTGCCTCGGGTGAGCGCTGGGTCGCCGCGGTGCGGTTGGTCCTGGTGGCCGGGCTGAGCGTGCTGGTGCTCGCGGTCGCACCGTCCCAGCGCTGGACGGGCCTGACCCTCCTCCTGGCCGTCGGGTTGCTCCACGCACTGCTCCTGGCGTGGCTCGCTTTCCGCGTGGACGAACCCTGGCTGCCCTGGCTGAGCTGCGCGGCAGACGTCGCGCTCACCAGCGCTGCGCTGCTCTTCGTCCTGCGCCACGGTGGCGCGAGCGCGGCCATGCACACGCGCTCGTTCTACGAGCTGTACTTCCTGGTCATCATGAGCGCGGGCCTTCGCTACGACTGGAGGCTCTGCATCTGGACCGCCGGCCTCTGCATCGTCGCCCACGCGTTCCTGCTCTGGGTGGCCGCGGGGCCGCTCGGCCTCGAGATCCCCGGCGGCGGGGTGGGGCGGGCGAGCCAAGGAGTGCACTTCGCGATGCTCGCGCTCGGCGGGATCATCATGGCGGCGGTGGCGCAGCGAGCGAAGCGGCTGCGGCTGATGGTCGGCGTGGACCACCTCACCGGCCTCTCGCAGCGTGCGCCATTCGTCGAGCGGATCGCCGAGGAGCTGGCCCGCGCCCGGCGCCGCGGCTCGTCGCTGAGCGTGGCCATCCTCGACCTGGACGGATTCAAGGTCTTCAACGACACCTTCGGTCACCCGGTGGGAGACCGCGCGCTGCAGGCGGTGGCCACGCGCCTTCGCTCCTCGGTGCGGAAGAGCGACCTGGTCGCCCGCTTCGGTGGCGAGGAGTTCGTGGTGGCGTTCCCCGAGACAGCGGTGGAGCAGGCCCGGCAGCGGGTGGAGCACATCCGCGCAGAGCTGGCCCGGGTGAGCATCCAGGTCGGGCGCGGCGAGCAGCGGCAGGTCACGGTGAGCGCCGGTCTGGGCAGCTGGCCCGCAGACGGCGAGACGTTCGACGCGGTGCTGACCAGCGTGGACGCGCGCCTCTACGAGGCCAAGCGCCGCGGGAAGAACCGGGTGGTGGCCCCCGAGACGGTATTCCTCGATCCGCCGCCTCCACGGGATCCTCCGCCCGGAACCTCGCCCGGGGCGCCCGGAGGGTGACGTCCGATCGTGCGGTGGTGGCTGTTGTCGACCCTGCTCCTCGCACGGAGGAGTTGCGCCAGCCGACCTTCGAGGGCAGACCTACGCCCCCATGAGCCTCAAGGCCGAGCTCCAGCAGCTGGGACTCCTCACTGAGGGAGCCCACGTCCCGCCGGGACAGCAGCTCCTCGCGCTCTGCGATGCAGGAGCGCTCGACGGCGGACTCTCCATCGCGCTCGACCTCAAGCCGGACGAGCTCATCGGCCCGCTCTGCGAGCGGATCGGAGGTTCCGCCCGGCTCCTCAAGGTGCTCGACGTCCGCGAGGACCCGGAGGTCGCGCTGATCGTGGACGGCGGCAATGGTGAGGAAGCCTGGGAGGTCCGCGAGCCACGCGACCTCGTCGAGCGCTGCAACGAGGAGTTCCGCGACGATGCCGAGGCGCGGGTGGTGGCGGTGCTCGGGGAGTGGGAGGACTCACTTCAGCTCTGGTGCATCCCCAAGCGCGCGCTGTCCTCCCTGATCCGCGCGCCGTTCTTCCAGGCGGAGAACCGAGCCCGGCTCTCCGCCCTCGTTCCGGCGACTAACCGCGGATCTCGATGACGGGCGAGACCAGAGCGCTGCGCCCGTGCCTGGCGATGTCATAGTGCGCCTGGGCGGCCTCGCCGAACAGCGCGGCGGCCCCGAGCACGTAGAACAGCGCGAGGGCCGCGAGGAGCAGCGGCAGCGCGACGAAGGCGAATCGCTTTTCCGAGATGATCGAGTTCATGACTGCACTTCCGTTCCTTCCCGCAGCGGCGACTTTTCTCTGTCCGCCGTGCCCTGAAGACGCCCACCGTCTCCTGCGATTGCCTCGAGGGCCAGGAAGGGTTCCTTTCCGGGCAGTTACCTGCACGTCCCGGAAACCCGGCGCATGCAGGAAAGGGCTGTACCCGTTAGCCCTCCGATTCACTGTATGAGCCCCCGCCGCCGCTCCGGCTTCCTCGCACCCTTCCTCACCGCGCTGGGGGTGTTCGCGCTTCTTCACGTGTATGTCGCGCAGCGCCTGTTCGTGGCGCCGGCGCTTCCGGCTGTGCTGGCCGTCGGGGGGTGCGTGCTTCTCGCCCTGCTGCTGGTCCTCGTTCCGGTGGGCTTCGTCTTCAGCCGGCGTGATCGCGGATGGCCGAGTCGCATCTTCCCGCCGCTGGCGATCGGGTGGCTGGGTGTCTCGGGCGTCCTGCTCACGGTCACCGTCGTCACGGATCTGGGACGGTTGCTCTACGCCCTGTTTCACGGTTGGCCCGATGCCGTGGCGGCAGCTCACCAGGCTCGTCTGCAGGCGGTGGTTGTCGCGCTGGGAACGGCGCTCCTCGTCCCGTTCGCGATGTGGACCGCGCGCGGTCGGCTGGTCCTGAGCCGGGTGCGCGTGCCGCTGGAGAAGCTCGCCCCGGGCGTGGCCGGGCTCCGCATCGTGCAGATCAGCGACCTGCACGTCGGCGCTCGTCTCGGGGAGGCCTTCGTCCGCCGGGTGGTGGACCGCGTGAACGCGCTCCGGCCGGACGTGGTGGCGATCACCGGCGACCTGGTGGACGGGCCGGTGGACGTCGTGGAGCAGGCCCTGAAGCCGCTCGCCGACCTGATCGCGCCGCACGGCGTGTACTTCGTCACCGGCAACCACGAGTACTACTGGGACGGGCAAGAGTCGGTGCGGATGGTCAAGGCGCTCGGGCTGACCGTGCTCCACAACGAGCACCGGCTGGTGGAGCGCGCGGGCGGGACGGTGGTCATCGGCGGCATTCCCGATCTCCACGGCGTGCGCTTCCTCGCCGATCACGAGAGCCGGCCGGATCTGGTGTTCGCCGGCGCGCCGGAGGGCGCTCCGCGCGTTCTGCTCGCCCACCAGCCGCGGGCGGTCACTGGCGCTGCACCGCACGGCGTGGACCTCATGCTGACCGGCCACACCCACGGCGGGCAGATCTTCCCCTTCCACCTCTTCGTCCGGCTCCAGCAACCGGTCGTCCGGGGGCTCCGCAAGCTGCTCGGCGTCTGGGTCTACGCGCACCGCGGAACCGGTTTCTGGGGCCCGCCGATGCGCCTCTTCTCCACGCCGGAGATCGCCGAGATCACCCTGACTCCGGCAGGTTGAGCGTTCCCCTCGACCCCACGTCCGCGCGAAGGTGTCTGACACCTTCGAGGGTCGCCAGAGGAGACCGTGACGAGGTGCCTGGCACCTCGAAGTTAGCCCTGCGGCGGCTCTCTACGGATGAACGTCGAGGTGGCCGTGCTCCCCGGCGGGCATCCCGGTGCCGGTGAGGGCGCCCTTCAACAGCCCGGCCAGGCGGACCAGACGGCTCGAGGGTGCGTCCCAGTACTCGCCCCCGGTCACCGTCACCTCGACGAGCGCGAGCTTCGGATCGTCGATCCCGCGCGGAAACCAGGCCTTGAGCAGCGGCCTCCACAGGTCACGCATCTTCTGCCGATCGTGCACCAGGCGAGCGGCCCCGGAGAGCGACACGTAGCGGGCCCGCCCCTCGTCGGCGTAGGCGACGTTCACCCGCGCGTCGCGCTCGAGCTCGGCGGCCTTCTCCGAGCCGGCCTCGGTGAAGAACCACAGCGTCCCGTCGAAGTCGACCTCCTGGGTCGCCATCGGACGGGAGCGTAGCTCGCCGTCCCCGTCCACCGTGGTCAGCATCGCCACCCGGATTCCGCGGATGAGGTCCGCGACCTGTTCGATGTCCTTCACCCGCTCGTCCATCGTCTTCCTCCGTCCCCGGAGGAAGCTAGGCACGCGGCCGCGGCGCGGAAGCAGCGCGCCTCGTCGTCCGCCCGGTGGGCGCAGCGAGCTCGGCGGCCTTCAGCAGCGCCGCGATCATCGGCTCGGCGCTGGCCTTCCCCTTCCCGGCGAGCGCGTAGGCCACTCCGTGGTCTGGCGAGGTGCGCGGCACCGGCAGCCCGAGCGTCACGTTCACCGTCCGATCGAAGTCCAGCGCCTTGGCCACCACCAGCGCCTGGTCGTGGAACATCGCCAGCACCACGTCGGCCGGCATCCGGTCGGGCCGGGCGAAGAGCCCGTCGGCCGGCCAGGGCCCGGTGCAGTCCACTCCTCGTCGCCGCGCGAGCGCGATCGCCGGCGCGATGATCCGGATCTCCTCGTCGCCGAGCAGCCCGCCCTCACCGGCGTGCGGGTTCAGCCCGCAGACCGCGATGCGCGGCCGTCGTCCGAGCACCGGCTGGAGGGACGCCGAGAGCAGCTGGAGCTGCGCCGCCATGCGCGTCTTCTCCAGGGCTCGCGGCACGTCACGGAGCGCGAGGTGATTGGTCGCCAGCGCCACCTTCACCCGCGGCCCGTCCATCAGCATCATCACCTCGCGGCCGAATGACCCGGCGAGCAGCTCGGTGTGCCCCATGAACCGGACCCCCGCGCGGGTGATCTGCTCCTTCGACACGGGCGCGGTGCAGAGCGCGTCGAGCCCCCCGTCGAGCGCCGCCTCGACGGCCGCGGTGACGTAGGCCAGCTGCGCCTTGCCGCCGGCGCGAGTCGGCTTCCCCGGAGCGCGGTCCTTCGCCGCGAGCTGGGTGACGGCCACGCGGGCGGGACCGACGACGGGAAGCGGCGCGCCCGCGTCGACGGGAGGGAGCCGCCGCACCGTCGCGAGGCGCTCGAAGGTCGGCCCATCGCCGAACACCACCGGAACGAGCGCCCGACGCACCGTGGCGCTGGCGAGCGCGCGGTCGACGATCTCCGGACCGATTCCGGACGGGTCACCGAGCGAGATGCCGACCCGCGGACGGCCGGCCGCGGGAACCCCGCTCAGATCTTCTTCTCCACGACCGCGGCGCTGCGCAGCGTCTCCATGTACTGGGCCGTGAGCCGCTCGGCCTGGATCTTTCGCAGCCGGTCCTCGATTTCCGGCCGGACCTCGGCCAGGGGCTTCATGCCCAGCTTGCGGATCTCCTCCAGCTTCAGGACGTGCCAGCCGAACTGCGTCCGCACCGGCTCGGAGACCTCGCCGGTCTTGAGGTTGAATGCCACCCTCTCGAACTCCGGCACCATCGTGCCGCGCTTGAAGAAGCCCAGGTCTCCGCCATCCGACGAGCTGCTGCCCTCGCTGCGCTTCTTGGCCAGGTCGGCGAAGTTCACTCCGGGCTCGCGCGCCTCGACCGCGATCGCGGCCGCCTTCCGTCGCGCCTGGTCGACCTGGGCCGCCGAGGCGTTGCGGGGCACGGCGATCAGGATGTGCCGGACGTGGACCTCGTAGTCCTCGCCCTCGGAGCGCGTCATGCGGTCGTACTCGCTCTGCACGTCGGCGTCGGAGACCTTGACGTTCTTCCGGACCTTCTCGCTGATGAGCTTGTAGCGACCGATCTGCTTGCGCATCTGCTCGCGGTACTCGGCGAGCGTGTAACCCTCGCGCGCGACGGCCTGCTGCAGCTGCTCGTCGGTGAGGTTGTAGCTCTTCTTCACCTCGTCGACCGCGCCGTCGACCTCCTTGTCGCTGATCGAGACCTTGAGCTCCCGCAGCTCGTTGTCCACCAGCTTCTCGTCGATCATCGTGTCCAGGACCCGCTTCAGCGCAGCCGCGCGCTTCTGGGCACGATCCGGACCGCTGGCATCCTGATCGACACGCGCCAGCTCGGGAGCCGCGCGCTTCTCCACCTCGGACAGGGTGATGACGTCGTTGTTCACCACGGCCGCCACGCGATCGACGAGCTCGGCGCGGACACGCGGAGCCGCAAGGAGCGCGAGGCCGGCAACCCCGGCCAGGATGGAACGCCTCATCGGTGAGTCTCCTGACCCTGGCCGGCCAGCGCACGGGGGACCACCTGCGCCACCAGGGTCTCGTTGACCCGGATCTCCGCCCTGGAGCGGAGCTGGGTCACGAAGTCGGTCTGGGCTTGCTCCTGCTTGGCGCGGAGCAGCCGCTTCTCGATGTCCGCCCGCACCGCGGCGAGGTCCTTCTTCCGGGCAGGCCTGCGCTCGAGCAGCTTGAAGATGTGGAACCCGTAATCGGTGGTCACCACCTCGGAGATCTGCCCTGCTCCGAGGGAGAAAGCCACAGTGTCGAACTGGGGCGGCATCACCCCCCGTGGGAACCAGCCGAGGTCGCCGCCGTCCTTGGCGTCGGCGGAGAGCGAGCGCTCGCGGGCCAGGTCCGCAAACTTCGCGCCCTCCCGGAGCTTGGCGCGGATCTCCTTGGCCTGGTCGAGCTCCTTCACCACGATCTGCGCCGCGTGCACCTGCTCGGGCTCCTGCTGCAGCTCGGGATGGGCGAGCAGCTCGGCCCGGATCTCCTCCTCGGTGACCGCCACCCGGGGGTACACGAGCTCGTGGAAGAGGCGCTCCTGGACCAGCTGCGCCCGGAGCTCGGCCCGCAGCTCGTCCAGCGTCTGGTGACGCTGGGCGAGGAGGGCCTCGAATTCCTCGGCTGGCCAGTCGGCGCGCATGCGCTGGAGACGCTGCTCCACGTCCGAGGCGGGAATCTCGAGGCCTCGTTTCGCGGCCTCCTGGACGAAGAGGAGCCGGTCCACGCCCGCCTGGAGCACGGTGTGGCGGAGCGCCGCGAGCTGGTCTGGGCTGGGCGCGCTGGTCCCATCGGCCAGCTCGAAAGAACGGGCGAGCTCCCGCTCGAATTCCGCCCGGGTGAGGACCTGTCCATTGACCCAGGCCACCGGAGCGGCACTCGGGTCCTCGGGAGGCCGCCGGTGACAGCCGGCGGCGGCGAGCAGCAGGAGCACCGCCGCCCGGGACAGGGGAAGGCCAGTCATTTCGTCTGCGGCGCCGCCGGGGGAAGAGGCGGCGGGTGGACGCTCGGCGGTAGACCGATGCCAGGGTGACCGCTCACCGGCGCGCCGGGGCCGGCCGGAGCCGCCGCCAGCTGGGCCAGCGCCGCCTCGTCCAGCGAGAAGCCCGCCTCGGCCTTGAGGCGCTTCAGCAGCTCGTCACTGGCCGCCGTGCGTCGCTCGCTGAAGAGACGGTTGCGAATCTGCATCTTCACTTCGTCCAGCGACTGGACGCGGGCGGGGACGCGGGACTTCAGGCGGAGGATGTGGAAGCCCTTGTCGGTTGCCACGACCGGCGAGACCTCGCCGGGATTCTGCAGCGCCTTCGCGGCCTGGGCCACCTCGGTGCCATAGCGGGCCTCGAGGTCGGCGACCGGCATCGGCCGGAGGTCGCCGCCGATCTGCTTGGTGAGCGCGTCGTCCGAGCTGGCCTTGACCAGCGCCGAGAATCCGGGCTCGTCCTCCGGCTTGAGCGTCTTCGCCTTGGCGCGGAGCTTGTCGGCCTCGGACGCGCGGGCCTTGCGCTTCGCCGCGTCCTTCGAGTCCGCGGTGAGGAAGAGGTCCTGCACCTGCACCAGCTCGGGACGCTGGTAGTCGGCCTGATGGCCCTCGTACCACGCCTTCACCTCGTCCTCGGTGGGCTGGGGCGCGTTCTTCTCCAGGGTCTGCTGGAGCGTCTTCTGGGCCAGCACCTTCTTCACGGTCTCCACCACGTCGGGATCGTTCTGCAGACCCTGACGGATGCCCTCGCGCGCGAGGAGCTCCACCCGGACCAGGCCCTCGACGTAGTCCTTCCGTGCAGCGGTGCCCTGCAGGCGCATCCGGACCATCGGGGGAAGGGTGGCGAGCTGACGGTTCACCTCCTCGACGGTGATGGCTCCACCCTTGAAGGTGACGAGAGGCTTTCCCTCCGTCTTCTTCGGGGCGAGGTCGAGGGTGATGCGCTCCGACGAGCTGCCTTTCTGGCAGCCCAGGAAGAGGAGGACGGCGAGCGAGGAGAGGACGAAACGGGCCATGGGCGGCCCGGTGCCGTAGCATGGCGCCACCCGGGATGACCAGCCTCCCCGCTCTCACGGTGCACGACTGGTGCGTGTACATGCTCCGCTGCCGCGATGGCTCGCTGTACACCGGGGCCACCAACGACCTCGACCAGCGCCTCCGGGTGCACCGGAGCGGCCGCGGCGCGGCGTACACCCGGAGCCGGCTCCCGGTGTGCCTGGTCTACGCCGAGCCGGCCGCGGACCGGAGCATGGCCCTGCGGCGCGAGTGGGCGCTCAAGCAGCTGACCCGTCCCGAGAAGCTCGCGCTGCTCAGGCGGCGGGCGCCGGCGGGGACGCGGGGGCGGAAGGCTCGACCTTCCGCTTCCGTCCGGCCCCGAGGACGATCGCCAGGACCGCGAAGACCAGCGAGCCGATGATGAGGCCACCGAACTCGATCATCAGCGTGTGAGAGACGGTGCTGATGGCCAGCGGCTCGCAGGCGCACTGGGACATGATCCCGGCCCCGGGGGTGTTGAACCAGGGCAGGAAGGCGCGGGAGATGGCCCCGCCCACCCACGTGCCGGCCAGGCCACCGAACAGGGCCCAAGAGACGACGCTGCGGACTGCGCTCATGGTAGAGACCTCCGCGCAGGGAACCTTCGCACGATGCTGGCCTGGACGGGTGCACTCTTCTCGATTGCCGCGGCGGTGCTGACCGTCCCCATCCTCCGTCACGCCTTCGGGCGCAGCCTGGGGACGGGGCTGATGGTGCTCCTCATCCCCGCGTACGTGGCCTGGTTCGCGGTGGGGCAGTTCGAGCACCGCCGGAAGGCGCTGCTGGTCCCGGCGTGGTTCGCGTGCATCGGCGTCGCCGCGGTGTGCCTCGGGGTGCACGCCACGCGGGTCAGCCTGGCCGAGCTGCTGGCGCCGGTGCGCTGAAGCCTGCTCCGCGCACGACTCCCCCTCTTTCCATGAGGTTGCAGGACCTCCCGGGGCGCCCCGCCTCTTCTCGACCGACCTCGCGAGCTCAGGAGGCGGGCGGTGGGCGAGCGGGACGCTTCTTCGGCCGGAGCACCTCCCGGCACACCTCGATGAACGCCCGGAAGGCACGCGAGACCGAGCGGCCCGGGTAGTAGAGGAACAGGCCCGGCACCTCCGCGGAGTACTCGCGGAGGACCTGACGCAGCCGTCCGCTGCGCAGCGCCTCGCGCGCGTGCGGCTCCCAGAGGTAGCCGAGCCCCAGGCCGGCCTCGACCATGGACCGCGCCAGCCGCTCGTCGTTGGAGACCAGGGGGCCCTTCACCGGCACGCGGAAGAGGCGTTTTCCGCGGACGAGCTCCCAGGCGTAGAGGAGTCCCGTCGTCTCGGAGCGGTAGCCGATGCAGTCGTGCGACAGAAGATCGCGGGGGCGCTGGGGCGCGCCTCGCGCTGCGATGTAGCTCGGGGCGCCGGCGACGATGAACGCGGTCGGACCGGTGAGGTTGAGCTGGAGCATGTCCCGGTCGAGCGACTCCTCGAGGCGGATCCCGCCGTCGTAGCCCTCGGCGACCACGTCGACCAGGCGGTTCTCGATCAGGATCTCGAGCGTCACCCGCGGATGGCGCGCGGCGAAGGCCGGAACCAGGGGCTCGAGCGCGGAGAGCGCGAGCTGGGGCGCGGTCAGCCGGACCGTGCCCGTCACCTCGTCGGGAGAGGCGCCGGCGCCGCGCAGCGCGGCCAGGGCCTGGGCGACAGCGGGTCCAGCCTCGTCCACCAGGCGACGTCCGGGCTCGGTGAGCGCCACGCTGCGGGTGGTGCGGGTGAGCAAGGTGACACCGAGCCGGTGTTCCAGTTGCCGAACCGCCTGGCTGAGCGCACTGGGGGTGACGCCGAGCTCGGCGGCTGCGGCGGTGAAGCTGCGATGCCGCGCCACCATGAGGAACTCGGCGAACGCGTCGAGACGAGTCGAAGGCATTGTGAAGCCAGTCTACAAGGCGCTTGCGGACCCTTTGAGTTCCGCCGGGCCGGCCTGACCAGCAGGTAGCAGGCACTCCCCGGGGTATTCCGGGGCCCCGCCTGGAGACGGACGATGAGAGTTCCCGCCTATGCCGCACGGACCGCCGGAGCCGCGCTGGCCCCCTTCACCGTCGACCGTCGCGAGCCCGGACCGCGGGACGTGGCGATCGACGCGCTGTTCTGTGGTGTCTGCCACTCCGACGTCCACCAGGCCCGCGACGAGTGGGGCGGCGGGATCTTCCCGATGGTGCCCGGACACGAGATCGTCGGCCGGGTGACGCGGGTGGGCCGCGAGGCGACCCGCTTCAAGACCGGCGATCTGGTGGGGGTCGGCTGCATGGTGGACTCGTGCGGCCGGTGCGAGCAGTGCCGCGGGGGGACCGAGCAGTTCTGCGTCGAGGGCGCGGCGCTCACCTACAACGGCACGGAGATGGACCGGAAGACGCCGACCTACGGCGGCTACTCGACGCAGCTGGTGGTCCAGGAGCACTTCGTGCTCCGCATCCCCGACTCGCTCGACCTGTCGGCCGCTGCCCCGCTGCTCTGCGCCGGGGTCACGACGTGGTCCCCGCTGCGGCAGTGGAAGGTGCAGAGCGGTCAGCGGGTGGGAGTCATCGGCCTCGGCGGCCTGGGCCACATGGGGGTGAAGCTCGCGAAGTCCCTCGGGGCCGAGGTGACGCTGTTCAGCACGTCGCCGTCGAAGGAGGCGGATGCGCACCGCCTGGGCGCCGAGCGGTTCGTCCTGACGCGCGGCCCGGACGCGCTGAAGCCCGTCGCGGGCAAGCTGGACTTCCTGCTCGACACGATCAGCGCGCCGCACGACGTGGAGGGCTTCCTCGGGACGCTGCGGCCGGGAGGCGCGATGGTGATGGTGGGCGCCCCGCCGGAGAAGTTGCAGCTCGGCGCGTTCTCGCTGATCCGGGGGAACAAGCGGCTCGCCGGCTCGGCGATCGGCGGCATCCCGGAGACGCAGGAGATGCTCGAACACTGCGGCAAGCACGGCATCGTGGCCGACGTGGAGATGCTGCCGATCCAAAAGATCAACGAGGCCTACGACCGGATGGTGCGCAGCGACGTGAAGTACCGGTTCGTGATCGACCTCGCGAGCCTGAAGCAGTGATGGGCCGAGCGGGGCGTCCTGCCGGGCCTCGTCGATCTCGAGCGAACTGTGCTGGCCCCGCAGGGCCCGACGCGGGCACTGTCGGGTCGCGGGGCCTCCCGCTGCCCCTCACGACGGAGCGCTCTCCATGGATGGTGTGAACCTCGCCCGGAAGCTCGCCACGTTCTCCGAGCACTACAAGCCACGGACGATCGGGCAGTTCAACGGCCACGACCTGATGGTGGTGAAGGTGAAGGGCCCGTTCGTGTGGCACAAGCACGACGAGACGGACGACTTCTTCCTCGTCCTGAAGGGCCGCCTGCGAATCGAGCTGCGCGACGGGAACGTCGAGCTGGGCCCGGGCGACCTCTACGTCGTGCCGAAGGGCGTGGAGCACCGACCGGTCGCCGACGAGGAAGCGCACATCCTCCTCATCGAGCCAACCGGCACCCCGAACACGGGCGACGCCAGGACCGCCGCGGCTCGCGTGGTCATCTGAGTCGACGCAGGACGGCGAGCCCCATCGGGCTGCCGTCACACGCCGCGCGCGTCCGGCGGCCAGAGCACCTTGTGCTGCTGGAGCTGGAACCGCACCGGCAACCGGTCGGCGATGATCCACTCCGCCAGCTCCGTCGTCGACAGCTCGCCGTGGACGGTGGAGAAGAGGAGTCCCGCCGGACCTCGGTCGAGACCGCGCTCGGTGATGCACGCCTTCGCCCAGTCGTAGTCCTCGCGCGAGGCGAGCACGAACTTCAGCTCGTCCCGCTCGGTCAGGCTGTCCAGGCAACGCCAGTCGTTGCGATCCGACTCTCCCGAGCCCGGGCACTTCACGTCGACGATCTTGTGCACGGCGGGCGGCACCAGCCGCACGTCGATCGCCCCGGAGGTCTCGAGCAGCACCACGAGTCCTTCCGCGAGCAGCGCCTCCATCAGCGGGTAGACGCCGGGCTGCAGCAGCGGCTCGCCCCCGGTCACCTCGACGCGCGGAGAGCCGAGCGCCTTCACCCGCTCGACGACCTCGGCCACCGACATCCGCGCCCCGCCATGGAAGGCGAAGGCCGAGTCGCACCACCGGCACCGGAGATGGCATCCGGTCAGCCGCACGAAGCTGCAGAGAAGCCCCTGGTGGGACGACTCGCCCTGCAGCGAGAGATAGATCTCGCTCACCACGACGGAGTCGGCCCCCGGCACGCGGCGGGGCTCGATGTGAGGACGCGCGGCCAGCATCGATGACCGGAGCTGTAACACGCTCCTCGTGCCTGTGGCGGCCGCCCGCTCTCCGGGCGTAGCGTTCAGCCCGCCATGGACTGGGTCGACGGAGGCGCGGGAAGACTGCGGGTGGAGAAGACCGGAGCCGGCGCCGGCACCCCGGTGCTCCTGGTTCACGGCGGGGGCGCCGACCGGAGCCACTGGCACGCGCTCGTGCCGCTCCTCGCGACGGACCGCATCGTCGTCGCGTTCGACCAGCGCGGATACGGCGAGTCCGCGCCGTCGCGCGAGGGCCAGAGCGCGCTCGCCGAGATGGCGGGGGACGTGGTCGCGGTCGCCTCCGCCACCGGCCTGGAGCGACCCATCCTGGTCGGGCACAGCTATGGCGGCGCGGTCGCCGCCGAGGCCGTCGCTCGCTTCCCCGCCCGGTTCTCCGGCGCGGTGTTCCTCGATCCAGCCGGCGACGTCCGGAGCCTTCCGGAGGAGGAGCTCACCGCGTGGCGGGCCAGCATGGCCCCGGAACGGTTTCGCGCGTCCAGCCGTGCCTGGTTCGAGCGGATCCTCGACGACGCACGTCCGGAGACCCGCCAGCACGTGCTCGCGACGCTCGGGCTCACCCCGCGCGAGACCTACGTCGGCTCGATGGAATCGATGCTCCGGTTCGATCCGACCGTCGTCCGGCGCTTCCCCGGCCCCAAGCTGGTGATCACGGTGCGCACCTTCGACGGTCCGATGTCGATGCGCACCGCCGTCCCGGAAGTTCCCAACGTCTTCATCGAGGACACCAGCCACTGGCCGCAGCTCGACCGGCCCGACGAGGTCGCTGCCATCGTCCGGCGCTTCTTCGCCGACGTGGACCGCCGCCCGGCCTGACGCCGCTCACTGCTTCAGCTTGTAGCCGCGCGCGAGCAGCGCGTAGGTCACCGCCGTCGAGCCAAGCGCGAGCAGCAGGAGGATCAGCGCACCGACGCCCGGCGGGAGCGCGCTCGTCCCCAGCATCCCGTACCGCAGCCCCTCCACCATGTAGACCATGGGGTTGAAGTGGCTCAGCGTCCGCCACGGCTCGGGCAGCCGGCTGATGCTGTAGAAGACCCCGCCGAGGAAGGTGAGCGGGAGCATCACGAAGGTGGGGAAGAAGTTGATCTGCTCGAACTTCTCGGCCCACACCGCGGCGACGAGCCCCAGCACCGAGAACACGTAGGCCGTCCCGAGCAGGAAGCCGAAGGTGGCCAGCGGATGCGCGAGCTGGAAGCCCGCGAACACCAGCGCCACCGCCCAGGTGAGCAGCCCGACCGCCAGGCCGCGTACCATCCCGCCGCCCACGAAGCCGAGCAGCAGCTCTCCGGGCCCGAGTGGCGCCACCAGGAGGTCGACGATGGTCCCCTGGATCTTCATGATGAACAGCGAGCTGCTGGTGTTGAGGAATGCGTTGTTTGCGAGGCCCAGGAACACCAGGCCCGGCACGATGAAGGGAAGGTAGGGCTGCCCGGTGGCCTCCTCCATCCGGCCGCCGAGGCTCACCCCGAACACCACGAAGTAGAGCGTCGTGGAGATGAGCGGGCTGAGCACCGTCTGCCCGGGGACCCGGAGGAAGCGGCGTACCTCCTTCGAGAAGAGCGTCTGGAGGCCGGTGACGTTCATGCCCGGCCCTCGCTGCCGGCGTGCAGGATCTCGATCAGCACGTCCTCGAGCCGGCTGGCGCGGGTGTCGACCTCGGTCACCGGGAAGCCGCTGCGGTACAGCTCCTGGAGCACCTCGCCGGCGCTCGGCGTTCCGTTGCGCTCGGTCACGACGGCCGAGCGGCGGTCCTCGGCGAGCTCGGCCTTGCCGTCGAGGGAGGGCGGAAGGGGACCGACCGGTCCGGAGAAGGTGATGCGCACCCGCTTCTCGCCCAGCCGCCGGAGCAGGGCCACCTTGTTCTCGACGAGGAGCAGCCGCCCGGAGTTGATGATCCCCACGCGATCGGCGAGCTCCTCGGCCTCCTCGAGGTAGTGGGTGGTGAGGATGACCGTCGTCCCCTCGCTCCGGAGTCGACGGACGTAGGCCCAGAGGTCACGCCGGAGCTCCACGTCCACGCCGGCGGTGGGCTCATCCAGGAACACGAGCTTCGGCCGGTGCACCAGCGCCTTGGCGATGAGGAGACGGCGCTTCATGCCTCCCGACAGCGCGCGCGTCTGGGCGTTGGCCTTCTCGTCGAGGCTGAGCGCCTCCAGCACTTCCCGGATGCGGGCCTCGTCCGGAGGACGCGCGTAGTAGCCCAGCTGGATGCGCAGCGACTCGCTGACGGTGAAGAAGGGATCGAAGTTCACCTCCTGCGGCACGAGGCCCACGTCGTAGCGGGGCCGGAGCGGGTCCTGGTCCAGGTCCACGCCGAAGAGGCGCATCGTCCCGCTGGTCTTCTTCACCAGCCCGCACACCGCGCCGATGAGCGTCGTCTTCCCCGCGCCGTTCGGTCCGAGGAGCGCGAAGATCTCTCCGGCGTCGATGGTGAGCGTGACCCCGGCGAGGGCGGTGACGTCGCGGTAGCGCTTGACGAGCTGCTCGACCTCGAGGACGGGGGCGGGGCTCACGGGTGCGCGCGGCATAACAAAGGCGCACGCCTCTCCGCTCGATTCCTGCGGGGAGTGTCCGCTCTATTCCTCGTGCTCGTCGCGGCCGGCGGCCTCGATGCCGTTGCCGCGGCCAGCGAGCGTGGCCCACGCCTCGACGTCGCCCAGCGGGACGTCCCCGCCCAGCGCCTCGACGTAGGCCACCTGCTCCTCGGGGTAGACGCAGACCTCGTGGGGGACCCGGTCGCCGAAGGCCCAGACCTCGAGGACGCCCTGTCCGGTGTTCTCCAGCGTGTGCGCCTCGGCATCGCCGGCGTGGTAGCTCACGAAGTCGCCCGAGCGCACCGCCACCCGCTCCTCGCCGTGGAGGAGCGTGCCCTCGCCGCGCACCACGACGAGCAGCTCCTCCTGGAAGAGGTGCCGGTGGCGGCGTGATGCGCGGGCACCTGGCGGGATGCGCTGGATCCGGAGCCCCACGTTCCGGGTGCCCACCGCGCGCCCCACGTCGCGGACCTCGCCGCCCACCCCCGGGGCGATCGCGTAGGGGAGCCACTCCAGTTCCGAGAGATTGAGCTTGCGCACAGGACCCCACATCCCGGCCGGCGGGGCTGGGAGGGGCCGGAACATCGCGCAACCCCCTGACATCTCGCGGACAACCAGTCCGGAACACATCTGGTTTGACAGCTGATGATCAACGACTTAACTATCAACACATGAAGTCTTCGCCCTGCCCCCGCTTCGAGAAGATCGCCCAGCTGGCTCGGAGCGTCCCCGGCCTCGACACCGACGCCATCTCGGACTGCGTCCCGCTCCTCTATTTCTACCGGGAGTTCGACGCGGCGCTCGAGGGGCACTACCAGGCGTACGGCCTGTCCCGTGGCCGCTGGCAGGTCCTGATGGCGCTCTACAAGGCGCCCGACGAGGACGGGCTCACGCCCGCAGAGCTGGCGGAGCTCTCCGGCGTCACCCGCGCGGCTATGACCGGGCTCATCGATGGGCTGGTGGAGTCCGGGTTCGTCACGCGCGGCGACGTGGGCGAGGACCGCAGGACGTATCGCGTCCGGCTCACGCCGAGGGCCACCGATTTCATCGCCTCCGTGCTTCCGGACCACCTGCGCCGGATGCAGGAGCTGATGCACGCGTTCACTCCGGCCGAGCGCGAGAGCTTCGTGGAGCTGATCGAGAAGCTCCGGAAGCGAGTGCACGTGTTCCGTCACGACTGACGCCGGGTCTTCGTCTTACGACTGTCGCAACGAAAAGGTGCAAATCCTCCATGTCTCCAGCCACGACCAGCGCTCTTCGTGATCATTCCCCCCGGGAGGTCCCGGCTCCCGTCTCCGAGGTGCCGACGCCTGCGCCCGCTCCGGGCAAGCCCGGCTTCATGCAGCGCCGCTCGACCCGGGTCTTCGCCGGTCTGACCGCGCTCGCGGTCGTGGGAGGGCTGGGCGCCTGGGTCATCGGCCACGGCAAGGAGAGCACCGACGACGCGCAGGTCGAGGGCCGCGTGGTGAGCGTGAGCCCGCGGGTCGGCGGCCAGGTGGAGAAGGTACTGGTCACCGACAACCAGCAGGTGAAGCAGGGCGATCTGCTCGTCCAGCTCGACACCAAGGACCTGGACGCGAAGCTCGCCTCCGCGCGTGCCGACCTCGAGGCGGCGAAGGCCGGCCTCGCCTCCGCGCAGGTGAACCTCAAGCTGACCCAGGCGACCTCGGACGCGTCGCTCCGCCAGGCGCGCGGCGGTCTCACCCAGGCCAGCTCCAGCGTCGCCGCGACTCGCAGCGCGCTCGCCCAGGCTCGTGCCGAGGTCGAGGCCGCCGAGGCAGCCGACCGGCTCGCCCAGGCCGACTGGGCCCGGGCGCAGGACCTCGCGAAGGCCGAGGCCATCTCCCGGGCCGACATCGACGCCCGCCAGTCGCGGGCGCAGCAGGCGCACGCGCAGCTCGACCAGGCCCGTGCGCGTCAGGCGAGCACCGAGGCCAACCTGAGCTCCTCCGGCGGTGGATTGACCACCGCCCAGGGACGCCTTGCCGCGGCGGAGACCGCGCCCGACCAGGTGAAGGCCGCCGACGTCGCGGTGCAGGCCGCGCAGGCGCGGGTGGATCAGGCGCAGGCCGCATACGACCTGGCGGCCCTGAACCGGAGCTACGCCGAGGTCCGCGCACCGGTCGACGGCGTGGTGAGCCGCCGCACCGTCGAGCAGGGCCAGCTGGTGGGGCCCGACCGGCCGATGCTGGCCCTGGTGCCGCTCCAGGACATCTGGGTGGTCGCCAACTTCAAGGAGGACCAGATCGGCGAGATGCGGCCCGGCCAGATGGCCACCGTGCGCGTCGACACCTACGGCCGGCGTGACTTCCAGGGCCACGTGGAGAGCCTGGCGGGCGCGTCTGGCGCGCGGTTCTCGCTCCTCCCGCCGGACAACGCGAGCGGCAACTTCGTGAAGGTCGTCCAGCGCGTGCCGGTGCTCGTTCGCCTCGAGCGGTCTCCCGACGTCCCGCTCCGTCCCGGCATGAGCGCGGTCGTCACCGTCCGGACGAACTGAGGCGCGTCATGGCGGAGCAGACTCCCATCCAGGGCAGCAAGCTCTGGATCACCGTTGCCGCGATGCTCGGGGCGCTGATGGCGGTCATCGACATCAGCATCGTGAACGTCGCCCTCAGCGACATCCGGGCGAGCTTCGGGACCCCGCTCGACCAGATCGCCTGGGTGTCCACCGGGTACGCGATGGCGAACGTCACCGTCATCCCGCTCTCGGGGTGGCTCCAGCGGCGCTTCGGGTTCCGGAACTACTACGCCGGCTCCCTGCTGATGTTCACCGCAGCGTCGGCGCTCTGCGCCCTCGCCTGGAACCTGCCCTCGCTGGTGCTCTTCCGGATCCTCCAGGGCATCGGCGGTGGAGCGATCATCCCGACCTCGCAGAACATCCTCTTCGGACGCTACCCGCACAAGGAGCACGGCATGGCCGGCGCGCTGTTCGCGCTCGGCGCGATCACCGGACCGCTCCTCGGCCCCACCATCGGCGGCAAGCTGATCGACGTTGCGAGCTGGCACTGGATCTTCCTCATCAACGTGCCCGTGGGCCTGCTCGCTGCGTGGGTGTCGTTCGTCTCCATCAAGGAGCCGGAGTTCAAGCCGGCACGCGAGCCGATCGACGGGCGGGGAATCGGGCTGCTCGCGGTGGGAATGGTGTCGCTGCAGTACGTCCTGGAGGAGGGGAACCGCGACGGGTGGTTCGAGGACGGACGGATCGTCGTCCTCGCCTGCGCCGCCTTCGTCTGCCTGGTGACCTTCGTCGTCCACGAGCTGGAGGCCAAGCACCCGGTCGTGGACTTCCGGGTCTTCAAGAACGTGAGCTACAGCGCCGCGACCGCGCTGAACTTCCTCGTCGGGACCGCGCTCTTCGCAGGCTCGTTCCTGTTCTCGCTCTTTGCCGGGACCATCATGCGCTACGAGGCGCTGGACATCGGGATGCTCTTCCTGCGCGGAAGCTGGATCCAGCTGCTGATCATGCCGCTGGTCGGCCGGCTCGTCGGCAAGGTCGACAACCGCGGGCTGATCGCCTTCGGGATCGTGGGGATCATCGCCTCGCTCTGGCTGAACGGCCACCTCACCCAGCTCGCGGACACGCACGCGATGACCATGCCCATCTTCGTGCGCTCGCTCGGTCTGGGATTCTGCTTCGTCCCGCTCTCGGTGGTCGCGCTGTCCGGTCTCAAGCCCAGCGAGCGCGGGAGCGCGGCAGGCCTGTTCAATCTCACCCGTGAGCTCGGCGGCTCCATCGGCACGGCGTGGATGAGCACGATCATCACCAACAGCTCCCACCAGTTCCGGACCGACCTCGCCCGGTACGCCGACCCGTACAATCCGGTGTTCCAGGAGCAGCTACGGCAGGCCCAGGGCGCGCTGGCCCGGCTCCCGGACCCGATCCAGAGCGGGTACGCGCTCATGGCGTCGCGTCTCGACGCCCAGGCGCTGGTCCGGGCGTTCAACTCGGGCTTCCTGGTGCTGGCCGCGGTGTTCGCGCTGTCGTTCTTCCTGGTCTTCCTCCTTCGCAAGCCGAAGGGGAACGCGGCCGAGATCGCCGCGGCGGCGCACTAGCCGTCAGCGCGGCAGGGTGGCGACGACCTCAACCTCGAGCAGGTAGTCGTCGCTCGCGAGCGCGGCCACGCCGACGAGGCTGGCCGCGGGGCGCGGGTTGGCTCCGAGCACCCGTTCCCGCACCTCGCGGTACGCGGCGAGCTGGGACATGTCGCGCACGTACGTGGTGAGCTGCACGATGTCCGCGAAGGTGGCGCCGCGCGACTCGAGTGCGGTCTGGATGTTCCGGAAGACCTGCTCGGCCTGGGCACGCATGTCCCGACCTCCGACGAGGTTGCCGCTCGCGTCCCGGGCGACCTGACCGGCGACGTAGAGGGTGCGTCCGGCGGGGACGTCCACCACGTGCGTGTACCCGGAGGGCTTGTGGAGGCCGGGCGGGTTCACGAAGCTCGCGCCGGTGGTGGTGCACGCGGCGAGGAGAGACGAGGCGACCGCGAGAACGGCGAGGCGGAGACGGCGCGGCATGGTGGAACCCCCTTCGCGGCGTCTCGCCGCGCCGGGGCACGGTAGCCCTCCCGGGACCGCCTCGACGGCCGGTCCGTGAATCGGTGCTCAGCAACCGACCAAGCATGCGAATGCCTACAAGGGTGCCAAACACCTCGTTATCTCGCCCCGAGTGAGGAGTCCGAACTCGACCCCGTCAAGCTGAGTGAGCGAGCAAGCATTCACTCACTTGCTTCGGGCGACGGAGACGAGCCCGGTCATCGGCCCACGCGGTCCAGGAACGCGCGCAGCAGAGGGGCGATCTCGGGGGTCGCCTCGTCCAGGGCGAAGTGCCCGCCGTCCAGCACGTGCGCCTCTGCTCCTGGGTGGTCGCGCCGGAGGGCCTCCACCTCTCGTGCCGAGAACGACGGGTCCCAGCGTCCCCAGAGGACCAGCAGGGGAGGCCGTGCCTCCCGGAGCCAGGCCTGCCAGGCCGGGTAGGAGGCCACGTTGGTCCGGTAGTCGAAGAAGAGATCCGCCTGGATCCGCTCCTGGCCCGGCCGGGAGAGAAACGCGAGCTCGTCTGTCCAGAGGTCCGGGTCGTAGCGGTCGTCGTTGGGTGAATGCCCGACGTGCCGGGTCCGGGTGGCCGCCTCGGAGAGAAAGTTGGCCCGCAGCGCGGCCTCGTGCGTTGCCCGGTCGGCCCAGAAGGCGCGCCGCGTGTTCCAGATCTCGGGGACGAGGCCTTCCTCGTGCATGACCGCGTTCTGCACGACGAGCGCGCTCAATCGCTCGGGGTGCGCGACCGCCAGACGCATCCCGACGGGCCCGCCGTAGTCCTGCAGGTACAGCGCGTACCGGCCGATGCCGAGCGCACGGGTGAAGGCGTCGGTCGCCTCGGCCAGGTGGTCGAACGTGTAGCGGAACGACTCCGGCGGTGGCGCGGCGGAGTGCCCGAACCCGGGGAAGTCCGGCGCGACGAGGCGCCACGGACCCGCCACCCGCGGCAGGAGCCCGGCGTACATCCGCGACGAGGACGGAAACCCGTGGAGCAGCAGGAGCACGGGTCCGTCGGGCGGACCCGCCTCCCGGTAGAAGAGCGAGAGCCCACCGGCCTCGACCCTCCGGTGATGGACCGGCCACTCCCTGGGGTTGTCTGCCATGGCGATTCCTCCGGCGCCGGGCGCGGACCCTAGACCAGGGAGGAATGCCGAGCTGCCCTGCAATCGCGGCGCGGGTGACTCGTGTCTCCTGTCGACCTTCGACAGGAGGCAGCGCATGGGACGTCCAACGGCTCGCCAGGACCTGCTGCAGGGCACCCTCGACCTCCTCGTCCTCAAGACGCTGAGCGTCGGCCCGCAGCACGGCTGGGGCATCTCTCAGCGCATCCAGCAGCGGTCGCGCGAGGTGCTCGAGGTGAACCAGGGGTCGCTCTATCCGGCCCTCCACCGCCTCGAGGAGCAGGGCTTTCTCGAGTCGGAGTGGAAGCAGTCGGAGAACGGCCGCCGCGCTCGCTACTACCGGCTCAGCGCCCGGGGAAGAAAGCAGCTCGAGTCGGAGACGCGGAGCTGGGAGACGTTCAGCGCCGCGGTTCGCTGGGTTCTCGAGTCCGCCTGAGGCGCCGCCATGACCGCACCCGAGCGCTGGCTGAAGAGGCTCCTCCGCGCCTTTCGGCGCAAGAGCTTCGAGCAGGAGCTGGACCAGGAGCTCCGCTTCCACCTGGACATGGAGGTCGGGGCGCTGATCGCACGCGGCCATGCGCCCGACGAGGCGCGGCGCCTCGCCGAGCAAAGCTTCGGCGGAGTCGAGCGCCACAAGGACTCGGTCCGCGACGCGCGGGGGCTGACGCTGCTCGACGATGTCGCGCGTGACGTGCGGTTCGGGATCCGGACGCTCCGGCGCAATCCCGGCTTCGTCGCCGTCGCGCTGCTCTGCCTCGGGCTGGGCATCGGCGCCAACGCCGCGGTGTTCAGCGTCATCGACGCCGTGCTGCTCCGCCCTCTGCCGTACGGCGAGCCGGACCGCCTGGTCCGCGTCTTCGAGACGTTGCCGGCACGGGGTCCGGGATGGCGTGGCTCGGTCTCCTTTCCGAACTACGAGGACTGGGCGCTCCAGGAAACGTCGCTGCAGCACCTCACCGCGTTCCAGGTCGGCAGCAGCAACCTGGTCGGCGCGGAGGGCGCCGAGCGCATCCCGACGGTCAGCGCGAGCGCGAGCTTCTTCACCTCCCTCGGCGTTCGGCCGCTGCTCGGACGCGGATTCGCCGCCGGTGAGGACCGTCCCGGCTCGAACAGGGTGGTGGTGCTCGGTGAGTCGCTCTGGCGGCGAAGGTTTGGCGGAGACCCCGGAGTACTCGGACGCTCGATCACCATCGACGGCCAGCCCCACGAGGTCATCGGGGTGATGTCCGGGCTCTTCACCTTCCCCGGCCGCAGCACCGCCGAGGCGTTCCTGCCCCTCGATCTCCGGCCGGCGCTGCGGACCGATCGCGGGACCCATTTCCTGGGCGTCATCGGTCGGCTCGGGCCGGGAGTCACCGTCGAGCGAGCCACCGCGGACATCGCAGCCATCGCGCGCCGGCTGGAGCTCGAACATCCCGACGTTCAGGTCGGCCGCAGCGCCGTCGCTCGGCCGCTGATCGATACGGTGGTCAGCGACGTCCGCCCCACGTTGCTGGTGCTCCTCGGGGCAGTCGGCCTGGTGCTCCTCATCTCCTGCGCGAACGTGGCGAATCTCTTGCTCGCGCGCTCCACCGCCCGGCAGCCCGAGGTGACGCTTCGCCATGCACTGGGGGCATCGCGGGCTCGCCTCGTGGGACAGCTCCTGGTCGAGAGTGCCGTCCTGGCTCTCGCCGGCGCGGCGGTGGGGCTGCTCCTGGCCTGGCTGGGCCTGAAGGCGCTCACCGGCGGATTGAGCATCGGCCTGCCGGTGGCCGGGGGCATCGGCCTCGATGGACGTGTTCTGCTCTTCACGCTCGGGCTGTCGATGGTGACCGCGCTGCTCTTCGGGCTCACTCCGGCGCTCCAGAGCACCTCCGGTAACGTGCACGCCCGGATGGCGGAAGCCGAGCATGGGAGCCCGGGCGCCCCGCACCGTCTCCGCTCGGCGCTGGTCGTGAGCGAGGTGGCCCTCTCGCTCGTGCTCCTGGTCGGAGCCGGACTTCTGGTCCGGAGCTTCCACGCGCTCCTCCACACGGACACGGGCCTCCGCACCGACGGGCTGCTCACCGCGCACCTGGCCATCCCGCAGGGCAAGTTCGGAAAGCTCGAGCTCGCACCGCGCCTGCTCCACCCCGCGCTCGAGGCTCTCCGTGGACTCCCCGGCGTCGACTCGGCCGGGCTGATCTCGTTGCTCCCGATCCAGCAGGCCTGGACCAATGGCGAGTACGCGGTCGACGGCGAGCCCATCCCCGATAAACGCCTCGCGCCCGCGGCGGAGATGCGGGTCACGAGCCCCGGCACGTTTGCCAGTCTCGGCGTTCCCATCATCGAGGGCCGCGACCTCAGGGAGCAGGACGGCGCGTCGAAGGAGAAGCCAATCCTCGTGAACCGGGCGCTCGTCCGTCGCCACTTCGGGGACGGACGCGCGGTCGGCCGCCGGCTGATCATCGACAAGACGCCGTACACCATCGTCGGCGTGGTGGGCGACGTGCGCCAGGCAGGGCTCGACAAGCCCCCGCTCGCGGAGATCGACTTCCCCTACGACGACCCGGAGAACGCGCCCTGGCTCAACGACGTCACGCTGGTGCTCAGCGGCCGCACGGATCCGGCCAGGCTCGCGGGGCCACTGCGCGAGACGCTGCGTGGCCTCGCCTCGGATCAGCCGGTGTACGACGTCCTGACGATGGACGAGATCATCTCCCGGTCGGTGGCCAACCGGAGATTGAGCCTGGTGCTGCTCAGCGTGTTCGCCGCGATCGCCCTGGTGCTCTCCGCGTCGGGGCTCGCGGGCGTCATCTCCTACCTCGTTGCGCAGCGGACGCAGGAGATCGGCATCCGCATGGCGCTGGGGAGCGAGCCGGCGGACGTGGTGCGCCTGATGGTCCGGCAGGGTGGCCGGCTGGTCATCGCCGGGCTCGTGCTGGGCGTCCTGGGCGCGGTGCTGGTCGGGAAGTATCTCGCCAGCGTGCTCGCCGGCATCCAGGCTCCGGATCCGCTCATCGTCGTCGTGCTGGCCGCGGTGCTCGGCGCCATCGCGCTGCTGGCGACGTACCTACCGGCCCGGCGCGCGGCCCGGGTGGACCCGCTCATCGCGATGCGGGCGGAGTGAGCGCCGGTCTTAACGCGAGACCCTTGGCGGAGGCTCGCGCAGAGCGAGCGAGCAATCATGCGCACGTCCTCTCGGAGTGCCAAACACCTCGTTAGGCCGCGTCGAGGGATCGGCCCGCTCGGGTCCACTCGAGCTGAGCAGGCAGGCGATCAGGCGGTATGACGTCCGATCTACAGCTTGAACGGATCGGGGTGCTTGGGCTTCCGCGCGATCTTCGCGGCGGCAGGAGTCGGCGCCTTGCCCGTCCGGGGAAGGGCGACGTGGACCTCGAGCTCCGAGTCGGCGACGACCTCGACCTCCGTGGCCCGCCGGCCGGCGTGCTCGAGCCGCAGCCGGCTGGGCGTGCTCGACCGGGGCAGGACCGCGCTCAGCGGGGTCGTTCCCAGCGTCTTGCCCGAAGGAAGCTCGACGACCCGTGACCCGGGTGGCTCCGACACGACGGTCAGCTGCACCTGGTCCCCGGCGCCGGTCGGCTCGGCGACGGCCACCGCGGGTGGCGTCGTGGCCGGCGGGGTCAGCGCCGCGGTCCCCACCACCTTGCCAGTCACCACCGGCGCCGCCTCCGGGCGGTCGAGAATCGAGCGGACGGCCATCCCCCCGGCCCCGAGCACCAGGACGCCGAGCGTGCTCGCCGCCACCATCCACCGCGGCGGACCTCGCCGGACCGGAGCCTGTGCCGCGACCTCCAGCGCCCGGGCCAGGTCGCGCAACGACTGGTACCGGTCCTCGGGATTCTTTGCCAGGCAGCGCCGCACGACTGCCCCCAGGGCTCCGGGGATGCGCTCGCCGCTCCGGGTATGCGCGGGCAGCGGCGGCGGCGGCGACGACAGTACCTGCGCCACCAGCTGCCCGAACGCCGGTGCCTGGAACGGTGGATGCCCGGCCAGCAGCTCGTAGAGGACCACGCCCACCGAGTAGAGGTCGGTCCGCGCGTCGGCGTTCCCGCCCGTCGCCTGCTCCGGGGCCATGTACGCCGGCGTCCCGACGATGGTGCCCTCGACGGTGGTGGTCATGGGCACGTCGCCCAGCGGTGCCACCAGCTTCGCCACCCCGAAGTCGAGCACCTTCACGAAGTCGCGCCCGTCCCGCTCGAGGACGAACAGGTTGTCCGGCTTCACGTCCCGGTGAATGACCCCCACGTCGTGCGCCGCCTGCAGCGCGTCGCAGACCTGCCGGACGATGCCCACCGCGCGGGCCACCCCCGGCTGCTCGCGCGCCAGCAGCTCGGTGAGGCTCTGCCCCTCCAGCATCTCCATGACGCAGTAGACGCGGGCGCGCCCCGACACCGCGGCCTCCTCGACGAAGTCGAGGATCTCCACGATGTGCGCGTGGTTGATCTGGTTGACCGCCCGCGCCTCGTGGAAGAAGCGCTGGATGAGGTGCGTGTTCTTCGCGTGCTCGGCCCGGAGGACCTTCACCGCCGCCGGCCGGCCCAGGCTCACGTGCCGGGCCTGGAAGACGCGGCCCATCGCGCCCTCGCCGAGCACCCGGTCGAGGCGGTACTGGCCGAGCACGTCGCCCGGCTTCTCCCGCTCGGATTCGTCGACCAGGAGGAGAGGCGGTTGCTCGCCCCCTTCCTTCGTCGGAAGCAGCTGGGTCCGCGGCTGGGCCTCGAGCAGCGCCCGCGCCACCTCCCCCGGGGTCATGAAGCCGCCCTCGTGCTCGTCGAGCACGCACCCGGCGTAGACGCCGTCCAGCCACCCCAGATGCTCCGGGCACGCCGCCCGGATGAGCCGCCCGAGCGCGACCACGTCTCCGCGCGACGCGACCGTCTCGCCAGCGTCACCCAGCCCCGGCCCGATGACCTTCGGGGCGAACCGGGTGAGACCGCCGACCAGGAACACCTGCTCGACCGGCAACGCCTGCACCACGATGCCGCGTCCTCTGAGCTCTTCCAGCACGCTGCACAGCGGCAGCAGCAGGAGCGCCATCTCGTCCGGGGTCAGCGGCCCGGCCCGCCGGAGGTGGGTCCCCAGGTCCTCCCCGTCGAGGTACTCGCTCACCACGTAGGGGCGGCCGTCCTCGAGACAGCCCGCCTGGATCTGCCGCGCGAGGTGGGGGTGCTCGAGCTGGCCCAGCGTCTCGGCGCGCTCCCGGAAGACTCCCCGGAACTCCTCGTCGCCCCAGCGACTTCCGTGGAAGACCCGGACCATGGCTCGCCCCCCGCTGTCACGGGCGCGGGCCCGCCACGCCGTTCCGGTCGGCCCCTCGTCCAGCTTGGTCAGCAGCTGGTATCCGAAGTCGTTCGTCATCCCGAAGCCGCGCCTGCCCTGCCGGAGTGTTGCGCATGGCCCAGGCCGCGGCGGAGCCGGTCTAGGTCGGATGGCGCCCCCGACACCACCCTTCTGTGCACCAGAGGGCAGCCGATGTCACGGGGGGCCGTCCGTCTGGCTGCTTTCGCACAGCGAGGTCATTGAAGACTTCGTCGCTTGCCGGGGGCCCCCCGCGCAGTACTGTGCGCCGCCCGATGGCCGAGAACTTCATCTTCACCATGCAGGACCTCCGGAAGGTCCGGGGTGGCAAGGACATCCTGAAGGGCATCTACCTGTCCTTCTTTCCGGGGGCGAAGATCGGGGTCATCGGGCCCAACGGGGCTGGCAAGTCGACGCTGCTGCGCATCATGGCCGGCCAGGACAGCGAGTTCTTCGGCACCGCCCGGCCGGATCCGAGCATCCGCGTGGGCTTCCTCCCCCAGGAGCCACAGCTGGACCCGTCCCTCGACGTGAAGGGCAACGTGGAGCTGGGGGTGAAGCCGCTCCGGGACGTGCTTGACCGGTTCAACGAGGTCTCGAACGAGCTCGGCGAGCCGATGGACGATGCGAAGATGGAGAAGCTCCTGGCCGAGCAGGCCAAGCTCCAGGACGCCATCGACGCGCAGAACGGCTGGGAGCTCGACCGGACGCTCGAGGTCGCCATGGACGCACTGCGTCTGCCGCCGCCCGACGCGCCGGTGAAGCAGCTCTCCGGCGGCGAGAAGCGCCGGGTGGCGCTGTGCCGGATCCTCCTCGAGCGGCCGGATCTCCTGCTGCTCGACGAACCCACCAACCACCTCGACGCCGAGAGCGTGGCGTGGCTGGAGCGGGCGCTGCAGGACTATCCGGGAACGGTCGTCAGCATCACTCACGACCGGTACTTCCTGGACAACGTCGCGGGCTGGATCCTCGAGCTCGACCGGGGTGAGGGCGTGCCCTGGAAGGGGAACTACTCCAGCTGGCTGGAGCAGAAGCAGAAGCGCCTGGAGATGGAGGAGAAGGCCGAGTCTGCGCGCCAGAAGCAGCTCAAGCGCGAGCTGGAGTGGGTGCGCTCGAGCCCGCGCGCCCGACAGGCGAAGAGCAAGGCGCGGATCGCGGCCTACGAGCAGCTCGTCGCCGCCGGGCCCGAGAAACGCGACCTCACTGGTGAGATCACCATCCCGCCCGGTCCGAAGCTCTCCGGCCTCGTGGTGGAGGCACGCGGGGTGCGCAAGGCCTACGGCGACCGGCTCCTCATGGAGGACCTGAGCTTCAAGCTCCCGCCCGGCGGCATCGTGGGAGTCATCGGCGCGAACGGTGCGGGCAAGACGACGCTCTTCCGGATGATCACCGGCCAGGAGAAGCCGGACGCGGGCGAGCTCCGCATCGGCGAGAACGTGACGCTGGCCTACGTCGACCAGAGCCGCGACGCGCTCGACGGCGAGAAGACCGTGTTCCAGGAGGTCTCGGGCGGCCTTGACCAGCTCGACCTCGGAGGACGCATCGTGCCCTCCCGCGCCTACCTCGCGGGATTCAACTTCAAGGGCGCCGACCAGCAGAAGCGGGTCAAGGACCTGTCGGGCGGCGAGCGCAACCGCGTCCACCTCGCCAAGATGCTCAAGAGCGGCGGGAACGTGCTCCTGCTCGACGAGCCCACCAACGACCTCGACGTGGAGACGCTGCGCTCGCTCGAGGAGGCGCTGCTCGCCTTCGCCGGATGCGCGGTGGTCATCAGCCACGACCGGTGGTTCCTCGACCGGATCGCGACCCACATGCTCGCCTTCGAGGGCGAGAGCCGGGCATTCTTCTTCGAGGGGAACTTCGAGGACTACGAGGCGGACAAGAAGAAGCGCCTTGGGGCGGAGGCGCTCCAGCCGACGCGCATCAAGTACAAGCCGCTCGTCCGCGCCTGAGCACGGCCGAGCTCCGAGCTACTTCGCCGACTTCTTCGCCTTCTTCGTGTCGCCGCCGGTCTTCATCTCCACCTTCTTGGCGGTCATCGTGTACGTGATCGTGACCTTGTCGCCGGCCTTCACGTCCGTCTTGTCGTCGCCCCGCGCGATCTCCCAGTTCTCGCTGCCCTTCTTGACGGTGATCGACTCCGGCGAGGACGACACGACCGGACCGGTCACCTGGTAAGTGTGATCGGCGAGCGCGGCAGCAGGCAGCACGAGCGCGGAGGCGAGTGCCAGGGTGCGGAAGTTCATGCGGGTCTCCCCTGAGGTGGGACTGCACCGCGGGACGCTCGGGCAGGCGTCCGGGAGTGTCAAGCATCGTCTCCCGGGCGATTCTTGCAGCGGGCAGCCCCTCTCCCGCCGCGGCACGCCAGGAAGAGCGGGGCGGGGGCGGGCGTTGCGGGGTCTGGCGAGCCTAAAATGGACGGACCCGGGAACCCCCACCCATGGACCAGGAGAGCGAAGCCAGCGTCCGGAGGCGGATCTGGATGAAGCGTGGCGCGGTCGCAGGGCTGGCGCTCGTCTTCGTCGCGGTCACCGCCATCGTCGCGCCGAGGGTGCAGGCCCGCGGAGGCCTGGGCGGTAACACGTCGACGAAGGGTGCGTACTGCTCGGGCGCCTACGCCGACGACTTCGCCGCTCTCTCGGCCGCCGCGCGCGAGGCCGAGCAGAAGCCCCAGTCGCAGTCGTGGGTCTACGCCATCCGGACCAGCGCGGTGTACGAGTGCCTGAGCTACGCCGGTGACGGCAACGTGCGCCGGGTCCGCCGAAAGGCGCTCGCCCACGGCACCGGCTTCGGCTACCGGCAACAGAACGGCGAGACGTTCATCCTCACCAACCACCACGTGGCCGAGTGGCCCCCGGTCACCGACGACGAGCACAAGGTCGACGACGTCCCGCCGGGCTGCAAGCGCGTGTCCGACGCGCTGAGGATCGTCGAGTCCGAGCGCGACAGCTACGACCGGGACGACATCCCGCTGCAGCGCGTGGTCACCGACAAGTCGATGGACATGGCGGTGCTCAAGGCGCACGCGCTCCTTCCCATCCTCCCCTGGAAGGTCGGTCGCTCCTCGGACCTCAAGGAACGCAACGTGGTCGACGTGCGCGGCTTTCCCCTCGGCGCGTTCAAGGCCACCAACGTCGGCAAGGTCGTCTCCACCTACGACCACGACGACGAGAAGGACTGGGACCACGTCGACTTCGTGGTGGACGCCCAGCTGTCGCCCGGCAACTCCGGCTCGCCGGTGCTCGCGGTCTCCTGCCGGACCGGCGAGTTCGAGCTGGTCGGCGTGTACCACGCGGGCTACGCCGGCAACACGCCGCTCAACGTGGTGGTCGCCATCGATCAGGTGCGCGACATGATGACCACGCTCAAGAAGAGCCCGCGGCGCGACCACTCCTCCGAGGTCTCCGCCCTCGACCGCAAGGCCCGGACCCGGCTCTTCACGGGGCTGGACGGCGCCATCGACCCCTTCTTCCCCTTCGACGGGGCGGTCGCGGTCGCCCGTCCGCGGAGCGACGGCGCGCTGATCTTCGAGGTGATGTCGCCCGGCTTCCCGGTCCGGAGCACGCCAGCCCTCGTCGTCGAGGACCTGACGGATGCTGCCCAGCCCGAGTCCTACGGCGAGATGGGACGGGTCTGGATCGGCGGCAAGTTCGGCCTCAAGGCCTACCCCAAGGGGGGGCTCGATCCCGACGCGCAGACCCTGGTGGAGCGGGTGCTGGACGGGCTGCGGGGCAACGCCGGGCTCGCCCTCGAGCTCCGGACCGCGCAGGGGCAGGCCGCGCGTGACCGTGAGCACTACGAGCAGATGGGGAAGCTCGAGCGCCAGCTGCGCCGCGCGTCCTCGACCCAGACCGATCTCGCCAACAGCCTGGGCGAGCTGGTGGAGCGCCTCTCCCCGAAGGTGGGCGAGACGACGGTGGGCCTCGCCGAGGCCTACGCGCCGCTGCCCCCGGCAACCCCGGGGAAGAACGTGGCCCAGGGCCCCGGAATGATGGAGTCTTCGCCCGAGCCGGCCACGCCTGCCCGCTAGCTTCCTGTCGCAGGTGGCACAGAAATGGCGACGACGGATCAGGCCTGTACACTGCCCAGCCGGTGAGCGATGGACGGGCAGAGGCACTCCTGAGGAGTGCCCTCGAAAAGATTGTCTATTTCGAGGCACGCTCGGAGACGCTTCAGGCAGATGCGGCGACCCTCCGGGCCGAGACGGACGCCCTGCGCGCGGATCTGGCCTCCGGGTCCCAGCGCGAGGTCGAGCTGCGCCGCCGGGTGGCCGAGCTGGAGGTGGAGCTCGGTCGGGCCCACCGTGAGCGGGAGGAAGCTGCCCGGGTGCTCGACGCGATGCGCGCCGAGCGCAACGGGCTCATGGGGAAGGTCCTCGAGGCGGCGCGGATCCAGGGGAACCAGACCCACCTGGACTTCGACCTCGCCGGCTTCATCTCCGGCCTCCGGGCGGAGGCCATCGCCCTGCGTGTCCCTGCCCTGGAGGTGCCGGAGCCAGCCCGGGCCCTCGCTCCGGCGCTGGAGACGGTCGCCGTCCACTCGGAGGCGCCGCGGGCAGGGCTCGCGGTTCCGCTGCCCCCGGCAGGTCCGGGTCCCGGCGTGCCCCCACGACCCGTGGTCCGGCCCGTTTCGTCCACGGCCCCGCCGGGCAGCGCTCGCGGGACGCCTGCTGCGAACCCGCCGCCCCCACCTGCCCGCGACGGTGCTCCCTCCGGCCCCGATCCGTTCTCGTCCGCGGCGACCCTCCTGGCGGTGACCCGCGAGGCCGAGCGTCTGCTGGAGCAGGGGCGGCTGTCCGTTCCGCCCAGCCCGCGCCACGGCGAGGAGAGCCTGTTCGGCTTCTCCATCCGTGAGCTCTCCAGCCCGGACCCGTCCGCGCGCTCCCGCGCCTGCGAGCGCCTGCGCACGCTCGGAGACCGCGCCGCAGCGCCCGCGCTGGCGGTGGCGCTCCACGCCGAGCGGGACGACTCGGTGCTGGTCGCGCTCCTCGAGGCGTTCCGCGCGCTCGCCAGCCGCGAGGGGGCCGCCGTGGTCGAGCCGCTCCTCGGAGCGCCGGAGCCGACGGTGCGCATCGCGGCGCTCCGAGCCATCACTCACCTGGACCCCGACTCCGCCCCGGCGCACCTGTCGCGCGCGGCGCATGACTCGGACGCCTCGGTCCGCCGGCGCACGGCCCTGCTCGCGGTCTCGCTCGGTCCCGAGCGGATGCTGGAGCTCGAGCGCCAGGTGTCGCGCGATCCGGATCCCGAGGTGCGGCGGCTCGCCGTGCTCGCCGCGGGCGCAGCGGGGGGCGACCAGGCCCGCACTCGGCTGCTCGGGGCGCTCGAGGACTCGGACCTCGGCGTCCGCCGCGCGGCCGCGCGGAGCCTCTCCGGCATCCTGGGCATCGACGTCGGACACGTCGCGACCCTGTCCGACGAGGAGCGCCGCCGCGAGGTGCGCCGGCTGGCGAAGGTCGCCCCGGTGCCCCTCTCGCAGCGGGTCCGTCCGCTGGGTGTGGCGATCCGAGTCGCCCCCGAGACCGCCGGCCGGGTCCCGGTACCGGAGCCCGTGGCAGCCGCCGAGCTCGAGGACGCCGCGCCGGAGGAGATCGTCGCCGCCCCGGCCACCATCGAGGTCGTGCTTCCCCACGAGCCCCCGGGGAGCCTGCACTCCGACGAGGCGCTCTGCCTGCAGATCACCTCCGAGCTCCGCACCTCGATGCGGGGACGCACGGTGGTGGACCTGGCGACGCAGCTGGGCGTGACCGACGAGCAGGTGATCGAGGCCGCAGCACTTCTCACGGCGCGCGGCCAGGTGGTCCGGCGCGGAGCGAAGCTGTTCGTCGCCTGACGAGCACGAGGACTGACCAGATGGATCTTCCCATCTACACACCGAAGACGACCGCGGAGCTGCTCGGCATCTCGCCGAAGGCGCTCCGGTCCGCGCTGGCGCAGGACAGCTACTCCGCGAAGGACCTGTGGGCGCTGCGCAAGGCGCTCCGGATCCACCCGCGGCCGGTCGCCCACCGGAAGCAGCTGTTCCTCAACTTCAAGGGTGGGACGGGGAAGACGTCGCTCTCCACGTCCTACGCCTACCGCCTGGCCGAGCTGGGTTACTCGGTTCTCCTGGTGGACCTGGACAGCCAAGGCCACGCGACCAAGTGCCTCGGCTACGAGGGCGAGGACTTCGAGAAGACGCTGCTCCACGTCCTCGTCCGGAAGGCTCCGCTCTCCGAGGCCATCCAGCACACGCCGCTGCCCAACCTGGACTTCGTCCCCAGCAACCTCGGGATGAGCACCGTGGATCTGGCGCTGATGCCGATGGCCGGCCGGGAGTTCAAGCTGCGCAAGGCGATCGAGGAGATCGAGGACCGGTACGACGTCATCGTCTTCGATGCGCCGCCGTCGTTCGGCCTCCTCAACCTCAATGCGCTGATGGCGGCACAGGACCTCGTCGTCCCGGTGCTGCCGGACTTCCTGTCCTTCCACGGGCTGAAGCTGCTCTTCGAGACGGTGCAGAGCCTGGAAGAGGACCTGAACCACGTGCTCGACCACGTGTTCATCGTCGTGAACGCCTTCAACCAGACCTACAAGCTGGCCAAGGAAGCCCTGGCCGCGCTGCGGGAGCACTACCCGGAATATCTGCTGACCACGCTGGTGCGTCAGTGCACGAAGTTCGCCCAGGCGTCGAGCGAGGGCGTCCCGGTGTTCCTCTCCGAGCGGGAGTCGAAGGGAGCGCATGACGTCGATGCGTTCCTCCGCGAGGTGCTGCACCGGCTGGATCAGTCCCGGGTACGGGCCGCTTCCGACGCGCGGGCGGGGTAGGGGAGAGCCAATGAAGAAAGCCTTCGATCAGAACGTGTCCCGCGCCAAGCCGAGGCTGAAGCTCGGCGCCCCGAGCGTGGATCCAGTTGCCTCCGAGGCGCGTGGGCCCGACGACGAGTGGGTCTACGAGGTCGCGGCGCAGGTGGCAGGACAGCCGAGCGCGGCCGAGGCGCCCACGGCGCGGGAGGTTCTCGCCGCCGCGGCCCTGGCGAGCGCGCAGGCCGAAGCCGAGGCCGAGGCCGAGGAGGCCGCGAAGCGGAGCCGGATGGAGGAGGCCTTCCGTGAGGCCGCGGGCATCGCCGAGCCGGTCGCGATGCCGGAGCCGGTGGCGGTCCAGGAGGAGGAATTCGTGACCGTGGCCGTGGGAACGAAGGCCCGGGGAGCGACTCCGAATGGCATCGCGTCCGGCGGGACGACCGTCGTGTCGGGTCCGGCCGCGTCCGCTCGTCGCGCTGACGTCGATCCGCGATCCGCAGGTCGCACCTCGACGTCTCTGCCCCCGCCGGCCAGCCGTCCCTCGTCTCCGCCTCCCGCGGCGCCCGTGAGTCGTGCGTCCTCGGCGCCGCTGCCGGCGCGGCCGGTGTCTCCGCCTGCCTCCGCTCCGGTGGCGGCGGATCGCCGTCCGGCGGCGACGGTGCTGACGGAGACGGTTGCCCCGGCGCCGGTCGCGCGTCGCGCCGCGCCGCCTCCTGTCGCCGAGGACAACGCTGCTCGCCGCGAGCGACTCCGGGAGCGGCTGCGCGGGGTGCGTGAGAATCCCCGGCCGGAGCCACTGCCGACCAGCGTGGCCGCCGCCGGTGTCCTGGCAGTGGAGCGCATCGCGCAGCTGCAGGTCGAGCTCACCCAGGTGAAGCAGCACAACGCGGCCCTCCAGCACGACCTCGACGTGGCCCGACGCGCGGCGGAGCGCGCGACCGAGGAGGCGCGGGGTCGGGTCGAGGAGGCGCGGAGGCTCGTGGCGCAGATGGAGGAGCGCGCCACCCTGCTGGGGGAGCTCGAGCGGGAGCTCCAGTCGGTGGAGGGCGAGCGGGACGAGTCGCTCATGGCGGTCCAGGACGCACGCACCGATGCGGCGGCCGAGCGGGAGCAGCGGGAGCGTCTCACGGCCGACCTCGCGCGAAAGGACGTCGAGCTCGCGGACAGCCTCTCCGAGGAGGAGCGTCTGGCCGGTGAGCTGGAGCGCTTCCGCGACGACTCGGTCCAGCTCAAGAAGAGCCTCGACGTGCTGAGCGCCGAGCGGGACACCCTCGCCCGTCAGGTGGCGGATCTCACCGCCGAGCGCGCCGAGCTGCTCGAGGCCCGGAAGGCGCTGGAGAGCGTGCACCGCGCGCTGACAGAGGCCGCGCGGCGGTAGAGGCTCGACCTCGTTTCCAGAGACGTGCTCGGAGACAGCGTCTTCTTCGGCTGAGCCTGGCGCTCCCCGTCCGTCCGCTCACGGTCACCGCGCCGCGGCGAGCTCGTCGTGCAGCGGCACCAGCGGCAGGGACGACGTGTCCTGCGCGAAGGGAGAGAACGGTGACCCCGGCGCCGTCGAGCTCACGCTCGCCATCCGGGTCTTTCCGAGCGCCAGCTTCATGGCCGCCACCCGGTCGCTCGGCGGAGGGTGGTGGGCGAAGACGCCCTGGCCCGGAGGTAGCCCCCCGATGAAGTCCATGAAGCCCCGCGGGCTGTAGCCGGAGGCCACGGTGATCTCCAGACCGGTGGCGTCCGCCCCGAGCTCCTGGTCCCGCGCATAGCCGCCCTCGAGGTAGCGATGCACGAACTCGTCGCTGAACAGGGTGAGGAGCGCGTTGTTCGCCGCGGCGTTGAGGTCGAGCGCGCCTCCGCTGAACGCCTGGAGCGCGGAGTAGGCCTGGTTGATGAAGCCCGGCGTGTAGCTGCGGAGCATCGCCGCGCCTTCCTTCTGGCCGGCCTTCGCGTACGCCAGGCTCTTGCACTGGTCGACCTTGGTCTTCTGGTAGATGGCGAAGGAGTCCTTCCGCGTGACGTGGGCGATCTCGTGCGAGAGGACTCCCGCCAGCGCGGCCTCGTTGCTCACCCGCTTGAGCAAGCCGCGGGTCACGAAGACGTACCCACCGGGCGCGGAGACCGCGTTCACCACCTCGGTGTCGAGCACGCCAAAGGTCCACTGCAGCGTCGGGCGGGTCGAGCGGGCGGCGAGGTTCTTCCCCACGACGTTCAGGTACTTGTGGAGCTGGTTCCGAGGGCTGTCCTGGATGGGCAGCGTCTTCGGACTGGCGAGCGCGGCGCCGTCGGCCGTCGTCACGTCCACCAGAAGCCCGCCTCCCTGCTGCACCCAGTTCAGCGCCACCGTGCCGCCGATGGTCCGCTCCTCGTCGAAGGTGATCTCCGCGGCGCCGATCTGCTCGCACTTCGAGAGATCCTGGCCGAGCCCCACCGCCGTGGTCGTGGACTCGGTGACCCCGCTGATGATCGAGCTGGTGTCACCCTTCATGAAGCCCGAGGCGGCCGCGCACGCCAGCAGCCCGAGCATCGCGAGCGACAGGAGCAAGCGCTTCATCGCTGCCCCCCGGTCACCCGGTCCGCCTGCGCGGCGATCTCGGCGTCGGTGCGCTGGGCGGCGATCGCCTCCAGCGTCTGTGTCTGACGGACCGCCTCCTTCATCGTCGGGTGGAGCTCACCCTTGTTCTTCTCGTCCTGGTTTCCGTAGCGGATCGCGCCCTCGGTGAGCGCCTTGCCCGCGGCGCCGGAGCTGGCGAAGGCCTGCGCGTCCACCTTCTTCGCTCCCTGCGGCGAGGTGAGGAGCTCGGGGGCGGGCGGGGTGGTGGAGAGGTTGGCGAAGTAGACGAAGCCGCTCCTGCCGCCCGTCTCCACGTGGTGCCAGGTGGGCTTCTTCTTGTCCGCGCCGCGCCAGACCACCGCGTCTCCGGGCTGGAGCTTGACCACCGTCACCGCACCTGCGGCGGTGCTCTGGAGCACGGCCACGTCACGGCCGCGCACGTAGACCCGGTCTCCCGGGGTGAGCGCCCACGCCGCACCCACGCTCAGGACGAGCGCGAGCAATGCTGCAGACTTTCGCATCGGAACTCCCTCCGGAACCGCGCGTCGCCCGAGTCTACTTGTCCAGGTCGACGACTCCATCGAAAGCGGGTGGAGGCGCAGTCACGTGCCTGTCGCACCGCGCCAGCAGTGCCCGGGAAGGCGCGTCTTCCGGGTCCAGTGCGACCGCTCGCGCGAACACGTCTCGCGCCTCGACGAAGCGGGCCGCCCGCCACAGGCCGAGCCCCTCGGCGTAGAGCGCACACACCTCGAGCTTCCGCGGCGGGAGCTCACCCTTCCGGGCGAGCAGCTCGTGGATGGCGACCGCCTCGTGCTTGCCTGCCACACGGACCCGGTCCAGCTCCCGGGTCTCGAACGCATCCGACACCAGCGCCTGGGTCCGCGGTCCAATCAGGATGCGCGAGCCGTACGGCTTGTTGGCTCCCTCGAGCCGGGAGGCGAGGTTCATCCCGTCGCCCATCGCCGTGTAGTTGAAGAGCTGCTCGCTCCCGAAGTTGCCGACGAACATCACGGCGGTGTTGAGGCCGACGCGGGTGTAGACGTCCGGGAGGCCCTGGGCCGTGAAGTCCGTGCGGATGCGCTCCACCTCCGCCTGGACGTCGAGCGCCGCGGCGCAGGCTCGCCGCGCATGGTCCTCCATGCGAAGCGGAGCGCCGAAGATGCAGACCACCGCGTCGCCGATGTACTTGTCGAGGCAGGCCCCGTGCTTCAGCAGCACGCCGCTCACGCGCGTGAGGTAGGTGTTGAGCACGCGGACGAGCCCCTGCGGGTCCTGCGCGAAGCGCTCGCTGAAGGTGCTGAAGCCCTTGATGTCGGAGAAGAAGGCAGTGACCTCGATCTGCTCACCGGCGAGCCGCGGCAGCTCGGGCTGGGAGACCAGCCGGTCCACCACCTGGGGCGAGAGGTACCGGCTGAACATCGTCTTCACCCGGGCTCGCTCGCGGTCCGCGTAGAGGTGGTTCACCGCGACCGCCGCGAGGTTGGCGATGGAGACGGCGAGCACCGGGACCACCAGCGCCACGTGCACCTTCCCCGAGACCAGGAACCACCCGGTGCCGAGGAACAGAAGCACCGGCGCGGCCAGCGGCCACAGCCCCTCGACCCAGACGTTGCGAGTGGCCAGGAGGAGGAGCGCCGAGCCCAGGGCGGCGAGGAAGGCGAGGCCGGCGGTGACCGCGAAGGGAGCGCGGGTGATGAATCGTCCGCCGAGCAGCGAGGCCAGCTCGGTGGCGGGCTTCACCACCCCGACGGTCGCGCTGTCGAACGGCGTCGCCTTCATGTCGAACGTGCCCACCGCGAAACCGGCGATGAGCACCACCTTGCCCCGGAAGAAGTCGGGTCCGAGGCGAGGCGGCTCGCCGTGCTCGCGCCGCACGGAGTCGTCCACCACCGCGATGAGGCTCCGGGCATCGAATCGCTGGCCCAGCGGGCCGCCGTAGTCGAGAGCGGCGCTGCCGTCCGGGTCGATGGCGATGCTCCGGGACCCGAGCTGGAGCTTGCCCGGCGACAGCACCAGCTCCTCGGCGCCCAGCAGGTCGGCGGCGAGGGCCACGGCGAGCGTGACGTACCGGTTCGTCCCGTCGGTGTACGCGAAGCGGGTGCGGCGCAGCTTCCCGTCCGGGTCCGGCTCCGGGTACACGAGGCCGAGCGCGGGCACCACGTCGAGCAGCGGGCCGACCGGCGAGACGGGGTGCCGCATCGTCCGGGGAGCGCCGGGCAGGTCCACCGCGAGGTCCGGGAGGGGTTCGCCGGAGCGGACGGGGAAGGCCAGGGCGCTCGCGACCAGCTCCAGGGTGGCCGGTGCCTCGGTCCCCTCGGGCGGCGCGAACGGATCGTCGGACTTCACGCGGGCGCGCGGGGCTCGGTGGTCCACGGTCCAGTTGTGGGGAGTGACGGCGGGGAGAGGGTCGCCGTTCTGCGACGGAACGTTGACCGCGTAGCCGAGCGCCACCGGGATGTGGAGCTGGGCGATGGCCTCGCGCAGGAGCGCGTCCTGGCCGCGGTCGGTGCTCTGCTCGTCCATGGTGAAGTCGAGCACCACCGCCCGGGCGCCCATCGCCTCGAGGTGGGTGAGAACGCGGGCCCAGAGCGAGCGGGCGTAGGGCCAGTTTCCCCAGGCGCGTGCGTAGCTCTCGTTGGCCCGGAGGCCCTGCACGGTGGCGTCGTCGACGCCGAGGATGACCAGCTGCTTGTCGCGGGTGCCCGGTGGGGAGAAGGTGGTCAGCCGCAGGTCGTAGGCCGCGTCCTCGGCGTTGCGGACCCCTGGAAGCCCGCCGGCGAGGAGTGCGACCGCCGTGGACGCCGCGGCCAGGGCGAGGGCCCAGGGCCATGAAACACGAAGGGCCGCCATGGGAGCGGCCCTCGATGCTACTGGCAGCTGGAGTCGATGGGGTGAACTACGCTAGCGGCTGCTGCCCTTGTCGATGGGGTGAGTCACCGGGATGTCGGAGGCGCGAGCGTCGCCTTCCCCGGAGACGCCCAGGCACTGCGCCAGGAAGCCCCGGAGGCTGGCGACGTCCGGCTTGGCCACCGGCCCCTCGGAGGGGAGCGCCGGGCCGACCTCGTCGACCCATGCGTTGAGGCAGGTGTCGATGGCCTCGCTGCTCGCGTCCCGGACGAACGACGCGATGACGTCGTGGGCGGCACGACTCAGGAGGAAGCTCTGTCGATCTGCCCTGGCGTCGACGCGGGGAGACTGCTTGACCATGTCGGTCCCACCACAGGCAGCGAGGCAAAAGAAGACTCCAAGGGTGACGCGACGCATGACGAACCTCCGAAGTTCGCGCCGCGAGGGATTCGGGGCGGAACGCCTGCATGGGATTGCAGATGTCCTGCCAGGCGGTGACTCGAAGGGAGCCGCGGACTTGCGGTGCGGAGCGTTGCGTGGCGATCCCCTGAACTCAGGATCGCTGTTGCGCCACGTGCGACGGGTAGGTCCGGGGTGTTCCTGCGCCTTCCTCGAGCCCCCGCCCCGAGGACAAACCCGTGGGAATTCCTCGGGACAACCGAGATCGATCCGTCGAATCCGGAGCGAGTCACGCGCCGTGTCGCGAGCGGTCGGTGTGCGCCCGGCAGGAAAGCGTGTCCGGACGGCAGGATCTCTGGCTCGTCCGGAACCACGGCGGCATCACCGCGGTCAGCACAACCCCGCTGGATCCAGAGGCGCCGTTCGGGAGCCGAGCACCACCGGCAGGCTCACTCCCGGACGGAGACGTCCACGGTGAGGCCGTCGTGCGCGACCTCGACCGGGCCCTGGAACTCCTCGCGCGCCTGGGTGAGGAGCCGTCCGAAGTCGGTGTCGTAGCGCGAGCTCAGGTGGGTGAGGATGAGCCGGTGCGCCCCGGCCTGCTGGGCGACGCGCCCCGCCTCCCGGGCGGTGGAGTGCCGCGTCTCGAGCGCCCGGGCCTGGTCGTCGTCGGAGAAGGTCGACTCGTGGATGAGGACGTCCGCCTGGCGTGCCGCCTCCACCAGCGCGTCGCAGGGCCGGGTGTCGCCCGAGAGCACCAGCTTGCGGCCGGTGCGGGCAGCGCCCATCACGTCGGCCGGCTTCACGGTCTTCCCGTCGAGCGCGACCACCGACTCCCCCCGCTGCAGGCGGCCGAAGTCCGGTCCCTCACGCACGCCGAGCGCGCGGGCCCGGTCCAGATTGAAGCGACCGGCGCGCACGTCCTCCTCGAGCACGTATCCGAGCGCGTTGATGCGGTGCTGGACCCCGACCGCGCGCACGGAGTAGCCGTGTCGCTGGATCCGGTCGCCGTCCTTCAGCTCGATGATCTCCAGCGGAAAGCCGAGCTGGTCGACCCCGAGGTGCACCGCCTGGTTCAGGAGCCGCTTGGCCGGAGCGGGGCCGTAGAGCACGAGCTTCTCCTCGCGCCCCATCATCCCCAGCGTGCGGAGGAACCCGATGATTCCCAGGTAGTGGTCGGCGTGGAAGTGGGTGAAGAAGACCACGTCCACCGAGAAGCCGGTGCCGTAGCGGATCATCTGCCGCTGGCTCCCCTCGCCGCAGTCGAACAGCAAGAGATCCGAGTCCGCCTTCACCGCCAGGCCGGAGAGGTTCCGGTGGATCGTCGGCTGTGCGGCCGACGTGCCGAGAAAGGTGAAGCGCAAGAGTGACATCCCGGCGTTGCCCACGACGTTCCTGGACCTCTCCCACTGCTCTGGGGGGGCAGGGGCGTTAACACGCCGGTCGCGAGCACGCCAAGGACCCCGTGCGCCCGCCGGGGCAGCCGTCAGCCGGGTGCGGCTCCGGGCGCCAGGTGGGTCGCGAGGAACGCCAGGAAGGCGCGGAGCACCTCGCGGGTCCGCGGATCCGGGTCGTGATCGAAGCCGTGCGGCGCCTCGGGATGGTTGAAGAGCGTGAGCGGAGTTCCGGCGGCGAGCGACTCGGCGACGAAGGCGTCGATGCCGGGGAGGATGTCGGGGATCGTGTCCTTCCCGGCCCGGGCGAGGAAGAACGGCATGCGGTGGGCCACGGGTGTGCGGAGCTGCGCGGCCGGTGAGAAGGCGGTCACCGCGTCCGGCGTGAGGTACTTCTGGTGGAGCGGGCTCTTGCGTAGGTCGAGGAACGGATAGAAGCCCGCCAGCGCCCGGACGCCGGGGAGCTCCTGTCGCAGCGGACGCGCGAGGAGTGGCCCGCCGGCGCTGTAGGCCACCAGCGCGATGCGCGATGGATCGGCAGCGAGGGGGCGGGCCTGTGCACGGACCGTCTCGAGCATCGCGGTGAGGTCCTGGTCGGCCTCGGCGAGCATCGGATCCGGGAAGCCGAGGCGGTGGTTGAAGGCGATGGCGACGTAGCCGGACGCTGCGAGCAGTCGTCCCCAGGAGCGGTAGATGCCCCAGTCCTTGGGGCGGACCGGGACGTCGGCTCCGACGCCGCCGTGGATGAACAGGACCACCGGGGACCCGGGCCGGCCGGGGAGGTAGGCGTCGAAGCGGTGTGCCTTGTCCCCGGGGCCGTACGGTCGATCGGGAAGGACCTGGACCCGGTCCATGCCGGGCACGGTGAGCGCCACCGGTCGGTTGACCCGTTCCATGAAGTCATCGGCGGACGGTTCGGCGGCGGCGACGAGCGCGAGCAGGGCGACGAGCATGGCCGCCCCAGCTCATCCGAGCGGTCCGGCATCCGGCGCGCCGTTGCAGCGGCCCGGCCGGCCGATGCGGGGAAGCCGCCGGACCGAGGGACCGAGACGCGGTGGCCTCGCGGCCCGCCCGACGACAAAGTGTCTGACACCTCGCGGTCCGCCGACGCGGGAAGCCGTCGGACCGAGGGCCGTGAGGCGCGGCATGGGATGAGGCCCGACGACGAGGTGTCTGACACCTCGTGCTCGAGACTCCGGGCGGCCACGCGGCGTCCCGCTTCAGATTGCCGGGCGTTCGATCGCGACGAGCGCGGCCTCGATGGCGCTCCGGAGTGCCGGCCCCTCCAGGCGCGGGGCGTCGTGAAGTGTCCGGCCGGCCAGGACGTGCTGACCGACGCGCAGGGCGAGCCAGCGTCCTCCGCTCGCGGTGGCTCCGCCGGTCCCGAAGAGCACCCGGCGGTCCGACTCGCGCGTCGCGTCGAGGACTCCACGTACCCGACGGGCCAGCGTTGCGAGGTACACCGGGTCCTTGCCCTCCTCCGTCAGCCGCAGATCGGCGTCGCTCGCGCGGGGGTCAAGGGTGCGGACTGCGGCCAGCGGAAACGCCTCCTCCCAGAGGCTCCACCACAGCGGTGCGGGTCCCGGGCCTTTCCACGCCGGGAGAAGCGCGCCGGCCAGCGCATGGTGGACCACCGGCTCCATCGGCGCGTAAGGGCCCCGGTAGAACGCGATCGCATCGAGCCCGAGCACCAGCGTTCGTCGACCGCCGACCGTCCTCCACACCGCCTCGAAGTGGCTGAACGAGAGGCTGGACGCCACCGGGCCCGACCATGCCAGCTCGGGGAAGTCGTCCAGGAACCGTCGTGTGCTGCGCTCGATCTCACCGGCCATCCGGTCCGAGAGCGCATGCAGCTTTGGCTCGAGTCTCGGCATCTCCACGAGGAGCCGCTCGAGATCCCGGTCCAGCGATGCCCCGGGTCCGAAGACTTCCGGTCCGAAGAGTTCCGGGTGGTGTGCGAGGAGCTCCTGGCGGGTCCGGCTCACCTGGTCGGCACGAGGTGCGCTCCGGACCTCCTGCCAGGCAGCGAGGAACCCGGCGACGACGTCGACCTGCTCGATGGTCCTCTGTCCCCCGGGGCCGGTCGCCCCACCATGGGCACAGGCGACTCCGAGCGCGAGAAGCAGGGCGAGTCGGAACGACCGCCGGTGTCGGGGACGATTCGCCATGGTCCGCGGCTTAGCACTCCGATGGGCTCGCGCGGCACGCGAGCGAGCGCTCTCGTCCATGGGCATGCGCCGCCGCGGACCGGATGCTCGGCGCCGAGGGCCCCAGCGCAGCGCCGGGTCCCGGAAACACGACGCCCGCCGCGGAGCACGGTGGCTCCGGGCGGGCCGGAAAAGGCGAAGCTTCGGGTTCGGCTAGGCAGCCTTGGCCGGGACCGTTGCCTTCTGCTCCGCGGGGCTGGTCTCGATGCGCATCGCGTAGAAGGACCGCCAGACGAAGACCATCGAGGCGATGAAGAAGATCACCGCAAGAATGCCGCTGGTGCTCCGCGGCAGAGTGATGGCCAGCTCGACCGCAAGGAGGCCGAACAGGGTGGTGAACTTGATGATCGGGTTCATCGCCACGCTGGAGGTGTCCTTGAACGGATCGCCCACGGTGTCGCCGACCACCGTGGCCGCGTGGAGATCGGTGCCCTTGGCCTTGAGCACGGTCTCGACCACCTTCTTCGCGTTGTCCCAGGCGCCGCCGGCATTGGCCATGAAGATCGCCTGGTAGAGGCCGAAGATGGCGATGGAGATGAGGTAGCCGATGAAGAAGAAGGGCTCGACGCAGGCGAAGGCCAGCGTGCTGAAGAAGACGACCAGGAAGATGTTGATCATCCCCTTCTGGGCGTACTGGGTGCAGATCTCGACCACCTTCTTGCTGTCCTGGACCGAGGCCTTCTCCACGCCCTCGAGCTTGATGTTGCGCTTGATGAACTCCACCGCCCGGTAGGCTCCCGTGGAGACGGCCTGCATCGAGGCCCCGCTGAACCAGTAGATGACCGCGCCGCCGGTCACCAGGCCGAGGAGGAACGGCGCGTGGAGCAGCGAGAGGTTGCCCACGCCCTGGGTCAGGCCGCTGGTCAGCACCACGATGATCGAGAAGATCATGGTGGTCGCACCGACGACCGCGGTGCCGATGAGCACCGGCTTGGCGGTGGCCTTGAAGGTGTTGCCCGCGCCGTCGTTCTCCTCGAGAAACTCCTTGGCCTTCTCGAAGTCCGGCTTGAACCCGAACTCCTTCTGGATCTGGTTGGAGACGTCCGGGACGTTCTCGATCAGGCTGAGCTCGTAGACGCTCTGGGCGTTGTCGGTCACCGGGCCGTAGCTGTCGACGGCGATGGTCACCGGACCCATGCCGAGGAAGCCGAAGGCCACCAGACCGAACGCGAAGACCGGCGACGGGTCGATGTTGCTGCCCGCGATCGGAAACAGGGCGCCGAGGCCGAGCGTGGAGATCCCGAAGGCGATCGCCATGAGGCCGACGATCACGATGCCCAGCCAGTAGGCGCTGAAGTTACCGGCCACGAGGCCGGAGATGACGTTGAGGGATGCCCCGCCCTCACGTGAGGAGGTGACCACCTCGTGTGTGTGGGCCGACTCGGTCGAGGTGAAGACCTTCACCACCTCGGGAATGATCGCGCCGGCCAGGGTGCCGCAGGTGATGATGGCCGAGAGCTTCCACCAGAAGGTGCCGTCGCCCAGATCGCCGATGATCAGGTAGCTGATGATGAAGGTCAGCCCGACGGAGACCAGCGAGGTGAGCCACACCAGCGAGGTCAGAGGAGCCTCGAAGTTCATCTTCGTGGCGTCCTTGTACCGGGCCGTCTGGATCGCCTCGTTGAGGACGTAGGAGAGGAAGCTGGCGATGATCATCACGACCCGCATCACGAAGATCCACACCAGCAGCTGTACCTGGATGGTCGGGTCGTGCGCGGCGAGGAGGATGAAGGTGATCAGCGCGACGCCGGTCACGCCGTAGGTCTCGAAGCCGTCGGCCGACGGGCCGACCGAGTCGCCGGCGTTGTCACCGGTGCAGTCGGCGATGACGCCCGGGTTCCGGGCATCGTCCTCCTTGATCCGGAAGACGATCTTCATGAGGTCGGAGCCGATGTCGGCGATCTTGGTGAAGATGCCGCCGGCGATGCGGAGCGCCGAGGCGCCCAGGGACTCGCCGATGGCGAAGCCGATGAAGCACGGGCCCGCGAAGTCCCCCGGAACGAAGAGCAGGATGCAGAGCATGATCAGCAGCTCGGTGCTGATCAGCGCCATGCCGATGCTCATCCCGGCGCGGAGGGGGATGGCGTAGGTCAGGAAGGGCTTGCCGCGGAGGCCGGCGAACGCCGTCCGGCTGTTGGCGAAGGTGTTGACCCGGATCCCGAACCAGGCCACGCCGTAGCTGCCGGCGATCCCGATCAGGCTGAAGGCCAGGATGGTGACGACCTTCACCACCTCCATGTGCTGCAGGAAGCCGAAGTAGAGGACCATCACCGCGCCGATCAGCACCTCGAGCGCGAGGATGAACTTTCCCTGGGTGATCAGGTACGTCTTGCAGGTCTCGTAGATGAGCTCGCTGATGTCGAGCATCGCCTTGTGGACCGGCAGCTTGCGGAGCTGGGCGAACTGGTAGACGCCGAAGCCGAGGCCGAAGAGGCAGATCAGCAAGCCCCACATCAGGAGGGACCGGCCGTTGGGTCCGCCCAGGAAGGTGACCTTGGCGAGATCCGGCAGCTGGAGCTCTGCCTCGCTGGCGAACGCCGAGCCGGACAGGACCAGCGTGGCCAGGCCGATCCACCGGGCCAGGCCCCGAAGACCCGGGTGAGCCCCGGGGGTGCGTGACGCGATCATGTGCACATCTCCTCGAAAGGACGATCGAGGGGTTGGCCGCCCGCATCACGCGGACGCTTCAGCGCAGCCTCGTTCCACGGAATCCGGAGTGTTCACCCCGTCCCGTGGCGGGCGGGCGCATAGCACACACCGGCCCCTGACTTGAAGGGTTGGTCGCCGGGGTAACGGGGGGCTAGCGGCCCAGGGCCCCCCGGAGGAGGGCGAGGCTCCGGTCCAGGACCACCCCGTAGAGGACGTGCGCGGCCAGGCCGCGGACATGGGTCTCCCGGGGGTACTCACGAGGCCTGGCGCTCAGTCCCAGGGCAGGGAGCGCAGCCTCGTCCATGCTCATCCAGAGGAGGATGCCCAGGGCGACGCCCGCCCCGGGCGGAAGCGGCTTCCACCGGGCGGACAGGGCTCCGAGGGCGGCGCCCCAGAACGTGCCGAAGCCGTAGTGCACGACGTTTCCTGCCAGGGAATGCCGGCGAGGGGGGAGCGACTTCCCGACCGCCGCGACGGCCTTCTCCGCCACCTTCACCGTGGGTGGGGCGCCGAGCCGCTCGTTGACCTCCTTCTCCTGCCGCTTCGCCGGCTCGGGCTGCCGCTTCGAGAGGTAGCTGGTCACCGGGCCCATCGCGGCGGTGGCGGCGACGCCGGCGATGGCGCCGAGGGCGGCGTCGGTCAGGACGTCCGCGGCGCTGGTCTCGTGGTCGAACATGGGCGGCTCACCTCCAGAGGGCCCGGAAGCTGGGAAGCGCCGCGGGGAGCGGCAAGGTCCAGCGGGTCAGCCGGCCCGGGGACCGAACACGCGGTCGGCGACCGAGCGGAGCCCGGCCCGGACCGACCCGAGCACGTCCGGGGACAATCCCCAGGTGCTCAGCCAGAGCCCCGTCTGCACCGGGCCGCTCCGACCTGGCTCCATCTCGATCAGGAAGAGGGCCCCGCCGAGCTCCGGGAACTTGCCGAAGAAGTGGGTCGGGAGCCTGGCGTGCTGGACCTCGAAGCGCCGTGGCTGCCCGTCGACGGAGACCTGCGCCGTGGAGCCGCTCTCCGCGCGGGACGGTGCGAGCGCCAGCCCCTCCGGTCCGAAGAGTCGGGCTCCGACCGCCTCGCGGGTCAGCGTGGTCGACCGCCGCTCGAAGACGACGATGCGCTGCTGGCCGAGATGGTGCCGGACCGTCTCGAGCAGGTGCCACATGAAGAAGGTCCAGCCCCCCTTCGTGCCGTCGTACATGTCGTCCCAGTCGTCGCCGTCACCGAAGCCGGAGTGGACGAGCCGCAGGCGCGTGCCGCCAGGCCCGGGCGAGAGCTGCCACTCGATGATCACCGGCGCAGCGGTCGACGGCAGCTGCTGGTAGGCATCGAACTCGTCCTGCCAGCGAACGAGCTTTCCGCGCTCGGCCGCGGCGACCTTGGTGTTCCAGCGCATCTCCGGTCCCCAGGAGAGCGTGAGCGTTCCTCCCGGCTCGCCGGAGCCCTCCACCTGCGGCGCGAACCACTGCGCGATGGCCGCAGGGTCGGTGAGCAGTCGCCAGACGGTGTCCGGATCCGTCGGCAGATCGACCGTGAACTCGAGCACGCGGGATGACGTCGGGGGGTCGCCTGGGCTCATGGCGATCACTCCTCTGCGGGCGAGGGGGGTGCAGGACTGTCCGGCGGGAGCGCCGGGTGACCGAGGAGCGAGATCCGGAAGGTCCGGCCCCCGGGTGCGTCGGGCCGGTGATGCCGGGTGACCAGCTCGGAGAAGGCCGCGAGCAGCTCCTCGAGGAACTCGTTCTGCGAGCGGGCCGAGGCAAAGCGCACCTCGGTCTGCAGCGTGAGGGTGGGCAGCTTCTTTCCCGCGGCCTCGGCCCTCGGCCGGAGGGTGCTGACCTCCTCGATGACCTTTCCCGCGGCCGCGAGCAGGTAGGTGCTGGAGAAGCGGTCCCGGACGTCGTCCGCCGAGAGCCCGAGCTCCCCCAGCAGCCGGGGCGCGAGCACGTAGGTGCGCGCGCTGGCCTGAAGGAGCCGCTCGACGCAGTTCCGCTTCTTCCGCTCCCCGACGCAGGTGAGCAACCCGGCGGCCTCGAGCGCCCGGACGTGATGCCCGACCCGCTGCCGGGGAACGCCCAGGCTCCGCGCGACCCCGGCGCTCGAGTCCGGGTCCCGGAGGGCCGTCAGGATGCGCAACCGGGCCGGATCCAGCACGACCGCGGCGGTCTCTGCGGCGTCGACGACCTCCACGGCGGCCTGGGCGGAGACGTACACGACCGGCATTCTGGTCTTGACAGGAATGACTGTCAATACCTGACTGCCGGGGCAGCGCTCAAGAATCGTTCGTAGAATCGACGCGTTGGACAGTTTTTCGAGGTGCCAAACACCTCGTTAAGCCAAACACCTCGTTCAGGCAGGTGGCCGCCGCCTAGAACCGGAGCCGCTCGAAGATCCGGATCGGCAGCGCCCGGATGACGGCCATGATCCACCGCCACCGTCCGGGCACGTAGACCACCCGTTCCCCGCGCTCCAGGGCGCGGTGAATCCGGCGCCCGACCACGTCCACGTCCGCGACCAGCCGGGGGTTCAGCTTCCGGCCCGCCACCATCGGCGTATCGACCGGGCCGGGCTTGATCGTCACCACCGTGACTCCTCGGTCCCGGAGCCGGTGACCCAGCCCGCTCGCATAGGCGGTCAGCGCGGCCTTCGCCGCCCCGTAGACGTAGTTGTCGGCCCGCCCCCGCTCGCCCGCGACGCTGGACAGAACGCCGAGGACCCCGTTCTCCGCCACCGCCATCCGCTCGGCGGCCGCCTCCATCAGGGCTGCCGCGCTGGTGAAGTTCACGTCCCAGGACGCGACCGCGCGCCGGGGCTCCTCCTGACAGGCCTGCTGATCGGGGAGCACCCCGTGCGCGACGAGCACGACGTCCAGCCCGTCCAGCGCCTGCTCGGCCTCGGCCACGAGCGTCCGGTGCCCCTCGATCTCGCACAGGTCCGTTGCCCGCTGCAGCACCACCTCGCCCCCGCGCACGGCGAGATCCGCCGCCACCGCCGACAGGTGCTCCCGCGATCGCGCGACCAGCGCCAGCCGAGCGCCTTCCGCGGCGTAGACGCGTGCGACCGCCTGGGCGATCCCGCTCGTCGCTCCGAGGATGAGCACCCGCCGGGCGCCGGTCATCCCATCACCCGCGACCAGAAGCGCGACCGGAATCCCGGATCGATGAAGGTCGCGAACTCGTCGAGCCGCGGATATCCCCGCCGGAACGTCTCACCCGACATCCGCGCGTCCTTCGCCGGATAGATTGCTCCTCCGTAGGTCCGCACCACGGCGTCCATCTCGTCCAGGCACGCGAGCGTCTCCTCGCCGCGATTGGGCACGTCGATGGTCAGCGTCCATCCCGGACGGGGAAAGGACAGCATCCCCGGCGACTGCAGCGCCCCGAAGCGCTTCAGCACCGAGAGGAACGATCCCTGCCCGCGGGTGGAGGTCAGCGCCAGCAGCGCCCGCACGCCCTCCATGTCCGGTACCACCGACTGGTGCTGGAAGAACCCACGCCGCCCGTAGAGCCGGTTCCACGCACCCAGCGCATCCAGCGGATGGAAGAACTTCCACACCGAGGTGCGCGAGCGCCAGCGCGGCAGGTGATCGTAGAGCGCGTTGAAGGTGCGCAGCAGGAAGGGCGAGAGCAGAAAGTCCGGCGCCTCGAACGTCACGTTCCTCGGCTTCGGACGGCGCGGCGGCGTCGCGGGGCCCTCGGCGAGGTTGCCCCGGAAGTAGACCCCGCGCCCCAGCGACCTTCCGCGGGCGAGCCCGTCGATCCACGCCACCGTGTGCGAGTGCGTGTCCCGCGACGCGTCGTCCAGGGCTTCCGCCTCCTCGAGGGAGCGGAAGCGCTTCGCCTCCGTGTTCACCCATCCGCTCGGGACCCGCTCGAGCTGGACCTCCACCCAGGTGATCAGCCCGGTCAGCCCGAGCCCCGCGATCGTGGCCGCGAACAGAGGGTCGCCGGGGTGCAGCGTGCCGAGGCTCCCGTCGCTTCGCCGCAGCCCGATCGCGCGCACGTGCCGGCCGAACGCGCCGGCGCGGTGGTGGTTCTTCCCGTGGATGTCGTTGGCCACCGCCCCGCCCAGGGTGACGAACTGGGTCCCGGGCAGGACCGGCGGCAGCCATCCGCGCCCCAGGACGAGCTCCGTCACCTCCCCGAGCGTCGTCCCCGCCTCGGCCCGCAGCACGCCCGCGTCGGCGTCGAAGGAGATGAAGCGCCGCAGACCCCGGGTCAGCAGCACTGGCCCCTCGGCGTTCAGGCAGCTGTCGCCGTAGCTGCGCCCCATCCCGTACGGGAGCACCGCCGCTCCGGAGGGAAGCGGGTCGTCCACCCACGCGAGCGGCAGCGCCTCCTGCGCCACCCGCGGATACCGCCCCCAGCTCTCTGGCCCGGACGCCTGTCCCGTGTCCTCCACGGCACGCTGGCGTACCACGGTCCCTCGCCCCGACGACATGCTGGCATCAGCCCACCTTCGACATCGGACGCGAGACGGCGTCCCGGCCGTTATGACCGTCCACACCTCATGGCCAGGGAACCGGGCGGCCCACCGTCCTCACGATTCGCGCGGCTGCGGAAGCTCGCGGGCCTCGGCGCACAGCTCGGCACCGACGCCCTGGCCCGCGGCGTGAAGCGGCTCGCCGGCTCCGACCCGACGAGCCTGTCGCGGGGCACCGCCGAGAAGCTGGTCGAGACCCTCGGAGACCTCAAGGGCGCGGCCATGAAGCTGGGGCAGGTGGCCAGCATGGATCCGGACCTCTTCCCCCCCGAGGTGCGCGCGGTCCTGGCCCGGCTGCAGAACGAGGCGCCCCCGATGCCCTTCGAGCGGGTGGCCGCGGTGCTCGAAGACGAGCTGGGCGGCACTCCCGACGAGCTCTTCGCCGAGTTCAGCCGCGAGCCCATGGCCGCGGCCAGCCTCGGACAGGTGCACCGCGCCCTGCTCCACGATGGCCGGGACGTGGTGGTGAAGATCCAGTACCCGGGAATCGACCAGGCGCTGAAGAGCGACATCGACAACCTGGGGCTGGTGGTGAAGACGATGGCGCTCACGCATCGGGCGCTCGACGGACGCCAGTACTTCCACGAGCTCGCGGAGGAGCTGGCCCACGAGCTCGACTACTCCCGCGAGGGACGGCTCGCACGCGAGTTCGCCGCGGCCTCCGCGCGGCAGCCCGACATCGTCGTCCCCGAGATCGTCGACGAGCGCACCAGCACCCGCGTGCTGACGATGCAGCGCATTCCCGGGCAGACGCTGAAGACGTTCCTCGCCTCGCAGCCCGGGAACGCCGAGCGGCTGCGCGTCTCCGGCCTGCTCATCCGCGCGATCCACGGCTCGTTCCTCGTCGACGGAACCGTCCACGCAGATCCGCATCCGGGAAACTTCATGGTGATGCCGGACGGCAGGCTCGGAGTGCTCGACTTCGGGAGCGTGAAGCGCTTCAGCCGCGAGTTCTTCGAAGGTCACCGCGACGTCTTCCGGCTGGTGCTGGAACAGAAGCCGATCGACGTGCTCGCCCTCGTGCGACGGGTGGGTTTCACCGTGGAGCTGCCGGACGACGAGGCCCGCGCGCTGCTCGAGGAGCTGATCCACCTCGCAGGCCGCGCACTGCGCACCGACGACTACGACTACGCACACGACACCATGGCGCCCGACAGCCGTAAACTCTTCGCCAGGCACGCGGCGCAATTCCTGAAGATCCGCCCGCCCGCCGAGGGAGTGATGTTCATCCGGGCCTTCGGCGGGTTGCAGCAGAACCTCCGGGTGCTCGGAGCACGCGGAGATTTCCGTCCCTTCTACCGAAGTCTCCTCCCGCTCCTCGACTGAGGCGGTGGATGGCCACGCCGAGCGAGGCGTGCGAGGCTTGCGGGTCCATGGTCCGTCGGCTCGTTCCGTTCCTCGTCGCCGCCGTCCTGCCCTCCACCGTCGTCGCACAGTCGGCCGATCGCGCGCTGCTGACCGAGCTCGCGAAGGTGAAGGCGGTCGATGCGCACTCGCACCTGCTCATCAACCGCGTCGAGCCGGCCGGGAAGGCACTCGCCCAGCAGCGCAGCCCGACCGATCTGCCGCTGCGCCTCCGCGGCCTCGGCCCGGAGTGGGCACGTACCTGGAAGCTCCTCTACAAGGTCAACGTCGCGGATCCGTCGGACAAGCGTTTCACCGAGCCCGAGAAGCGCTTCGCCGACCTGCAGCAGGCACGGGAGCTCCTGGTCGAGGACCTCGGCGCCGACTTCTCCACCAGCATGCTCGACCAGGCGAACGTGGAGATGGCGATCGTCTCCGGTGATCCGCTCACCGGAAAGGGCCTCGAGCGCTTCCGCTTCGTCCCCCGCGCCGACGTCTTCCTCCGCCCCTTCGCCCAGGAGTCCGCCGAGGCGCTGAAGCCGTTCTTCATCGCTGCGCGCATGTACACGCTGCCCAAGGGGCTCGACGAGTACCTCCGCAAGGTGGTGACCGCCGCGCTCGAGCGCTGGGTCTCCGAGGGCGCCATCGGCATCGACCTCGGGATCTCGGCGTGGCGTGGGCTGGACTTCGACGACGTGAACGCCGAGGTCGCGCGTGCCGCTTACGGCCGGCTGGTCATCGGCGGCGAGTTCGGCGCGAGCCCCGCGGACATGAAGGCCTTCCAGGACTACACCTTCCGCTACCTCGCAGCCGAGGCGGGCCGGGTGGGGCTGGTGATGCACGTGAAGACCGGAATGTCCCGGGATGCCACCGGCATCGTGGGCTTCGGCAATCCGATCCTCCTCGGCTCGTCCATGGCGGATCCCCGGCTGCAGAAGACGAGGTGGCTCCTGGTGCACGGCGGCTTCCCCTTCGACAAGGAGACCGGGCCGCTCCTGCTCCGGCCCAATGTCTACGCCGACGTGTCGGTGCAGGACCTGGTGCGCTCGCCGACCGAGCTCGGTGAGTCGCTCCGCCGCTGGTTCGAGCTCGCGCCCGAGCGGGTGTGCTTCGCCACCGATGCCGCGTCCGATCCGTCGGCCCCCCAGCTCCGCTGGCCCGAGCTGACCTTCCTGGGCGCGGAGACCACCCGCGCGGCGCTGGCGATCGCGCTCTCGCGGATGGTGAGCGACGGTCTGGTCACCAAGGCCCAGGCGCTGCAGATCGGCAAGGGCGTGCTCCGCGACAACGCGCTCACCCTGCACGGGCTGGGGCCGCAGCAGGCACAGGACGCGTCGCCCGCCGCCGCCTCGGCAGAGCGCGTCGCCCGCTGAGCCTGGTCGAGAGGCCTCGCTCGGGCTGACGCGGGTCCCCCGGCCTGGAGCTGCCGAGCGGGTCAACCTCCTCCCCGCTGCTCTGCCCGAGTCCTGAGCCGGTCTCGCGTCGCACGCGGCGCTTGCGCCGTCGCTCGAAGCGGAGCAAACGCCGGACGTGGCATTCGTCCCCGGCATGAAGGTCCGCTACGCGCTCCAGCCCGACTGGGGTGTGGGTCACCTCCTCCGCACCTTCGAGGGCGGGACCGTGGCCGAGGTCCTCTTCCCCGCACGCGCGCAGCCGACGCTGGTCTCCACTCGCGGGAACACGCTGGTCCCGCACCCCTTCGTGCCCGGGGACCGGGTCCGGACGACGAAGGGCAAGCCCGCGACCATCACCGGCGAGGAGCCCGGCGGCCGCGGCCTTCGCCGCTACGTCCTTCGCTACGAGGACGGAACGGAGGACGAGCTCCCGGAGTCGGAGGTCCAGGCGCCCCCTCCGGACACGGATCTCCTGACCACCCTGCGCGACGGGCGCGCCGCCGACGCCCGGGCCTTCCTCCTCCGGCGCCAGGCGCTGACCCTCGACGAGGAGCGGCGCAACGACGCGCTCGGAGCGCTGCTCGCCAGCCGGATCATGGTCAAGCCGCACCAGGTCGGCGTGGTGCAGCGGGTGCTCTCCGCGCGCCGCCCTCGCTTCGTCCTCGCCGACGAGGTGGGCCTGGGGAAGACCATCGAGGCGGGGATGATCTTCTCGGCGCTCCGCCTCTCCGGTCTCGCCGCGCGGGTGCTGGTGATCGCCCCGAGCCACCTCACCGTCCAGTGGCTGGCGGAGCTGTTCCACAAGTTCCAGCAGCTCTTCACCCTCGTGGACGGCGATCGCCTCGCGCGGAGCCGCCGCGAGGAGCCCGAGGGCTCTCCCTGGGAGCGCTTCTCCCGCGTCGTCACGAGTCTCGAGCTCCTCTCGCGCTCACCGGAGGAGGTGAGGGAGATCGCGGCCGCTGGATGGGACCTGGTCATCGTCGACGAGGCCCACCACCTGCGAGGCGAGAGGGCCTTCGCCGCCATCGAGGCGCTGGCCGCCCACACCTGGGGGCTGCTCCTCCTCACCGCGACGCCCATGCAGCTCGACCCGGACGAGTACCGCGCTCTCCTCACGTTGCTCGACCCGGTCACCGCCCCGGACGCCGCTGCGTTCCGGGCACGCATCGAGCGGCAGGAGGCGCTCTCGCGGACCGTCCGGGCGTTGCTCGAGGGAAGCGACGCCGAGGCTTTGAGCGCGGTCGGCGCGCTCCGCGGTCGCTTCCCGGACGATCCCGAGCTGGGCAACCTCACCGACCGTGAGGCGCTCCTCGGTCACCTCGCCGAGACCTACAGCCTCTCCGAGGCGCTGGTCCGCAATCGCCGCGCGCGCGTCGGCGGATTCAGCGCTCGGCGGCTGCACCGCCACGTGGTCGAGCCCCCCGAGGCGGAGCTCCTCGCCCGCGACGCGGTGCTGGGCGCGGTGCGTGCGGGCTCCGTCCGAGGTGCTGCGCTCGCCGGCCTCCTCCGGCGTCTCGACTCCTCTTCCGCGGCATTCGCGCAGGCAGCCAGTGGCGTGCTCCCCTCGCCGCCGGCGCTCCCCGCCCGTGACGCGAAGTACCAGGCGCTTCGCGCGCTCCTCGAGGGGATCTGGGAGGAAGAGCCCGACGCGAAGGTCCTCCTCTTCACCGAGGCCCTCGCCACGCTGGAGAGCCTCCGGACGCTGCTCTCGGCGGACGGCATCGAGGCGCTGGGCTACCACGGCGACCTCCCGCTGCTGGAGCGTGACCGCCAGGTGGCCCGCTTCCGCGACCCGGACGGACCGAAGCTGCTCCTCTCCACCGAGGTCGGCGGCGAGGGCCGCAACTTCCAGTTCGCCCACCACCTCGTGAACTACGACCTGCCCTGGAGCCCGGCGACGATGGAGCAGCGCATCGGCCGGCTCGACCGCATCGGGCAGACCCAGCCGGTGGACATCCACGTGTTCGACGTCCGGGGGACCCTCGCCTCGGACGTGCTCTCGCTGCTCGCCGACGCGGTGGGCGTCTTCGGCGAGACGGTGGGCGGCCTGGACGCGGTGCTCGAGGAGGTCGAGGGCCGCATCCTCGACCTGGCGCTGGCCGGGGATGCGGAACGCGTCGAGTACCGCACCACGCTCGCCGCCCGTGTCGCCGAGGCCCGGTCGGCCATCCGCCGCGCGTACGATCCGCTGCTCGACGAGAGGAGCTTCGATCGCGAGGCCGTGCAGGCCCTGGTCGAACGCGCCGCAGCGCGGATCGATTTCGAGCTCGACCCCGAGGACTCGCTCGAGGACGGCCTGTGGGCCATTGCGCGTGACCTGGACGAGCGGCTGGAGGAGAGCGTCACCGAGCTGGCCCGGCGCGTGGGGATCGGCGTGGACACCGACGAGCAGGTGGACGCCTTCCAGTGCGCGTTCCACTTCGGGCATGCGCTCAAGGTCGAGGCGCTCCCTGGCCTGCAGCTCGGCGAGGAGCGCACCGTCCTGGGAACGTTCTGGCGGGACACGGCGGTCGAGCAGGAGGAGATCGACTTCTTCGCCACCGGTCACCCCATCGTCGAGGCGCTGTTCGGCTTCCTGCGCGACGGGCCCTACGGGCGCAACGGGTGCCGTGCCATCCAGCATCGCGGGCCGGCGGCGCGCGGCCTGGAAGTGCTCTTTCACGTCGTTCCGCCCGAGCCCGAGGACACCTCTCCTGGAGCGCGCGTCCCCTCCCGGCAGCTTTCGCGGGTGCTGGATCGGAGCCTGATCCGCATCGCGGTGACCGTCCGGGCGGACGGAGCGCCGGCGCTGCAGCCGCAGCTGCTCGACCTGCTCGCCCGCGAGGAGGGACGGTCGCTCCAGGGCGATCAGCTCCGCGCCGCCTTCCCTGACCTGTCCGGTTTCGTCGATCCGGCAGTCGCCGAGGCGACCCGAGCGGCGACCCGCGAGCTGAAGACGATACAGGCTCAGGCCCGGAGGAAGCTCGACGACGAGCGCGACCGCGCGCTGACCCGGCTGGAGCGTGCGTTGCGCCACCAGGGGCTCGCGCCCGCCGCGATCCAGACCCAGCTCTCGGAGGAGCGCGCCCATCACCGCACGCTGGTCGAGGCCCTCGACGGGCTCCAGCTGCAGCTCGACTCGGTCTGCGCCTTCGTCCTCGCCCGCTGACTTCTCTCAGGTGTCCAGGGTGAGCACCGCCGAGCCGGTGAGCTGCCCCTCGCGGAGCGCCTGGACCGCGTCATTCGCTCGCTCGAGCGGAAAGACCGTGACCTCCGGTCTGATGCCGAGGCGCCCGGCCAGCGGAAGGAACTCCCGTCCGTCGTCGCGGGTGAGGTTCGCCACCGACCGGATGCTGCGCTCGCCCCAGAGCTTCTCGTAGGGGAACGAAGGGATGTCGCTCATGTGGATTCCGGCGCAGACCACCGTCCCGCCCGGTGCGAGCGCCTCGAGCGCGCGGACGACCAGCTCGCCGACCGACGCGAAGACGATCGCCGCGTCGAGGGGCACCGGCGGTCTCTCCCCCGAGCCGCCGGCCCAGGCTGCCCCTCGCTCCCGGGCGAAGGCCTGGCCCCGGGTGTCCCCGTCCCGGGTGAACGCGTAGAGCTCGCGGCCCTGCGCGACGACCACCTGCGCCAGCAGATGCGCGGAGGACCCGAACCCGTAGAACCCGACGCGCCGCCCCTCGCCGGCGAGCCGGAGCGCGCGGTAGCCGATGAGACCCGCGCAGAGCAGGGGGGCCTGGTGAACGTCGTCGAGGCCCGGCGGGAGGGGAAAGCAGAAGCGAGCGTCGGCCACCGCCTGCTCCGCGTACCCACCGTCGACCGTGTAGCCGGTGAAGCGTCCGGCGACGCAGAGGTTCTCGCGGCCCGAGCGGCAGAAGGCGCAGGTCCCGTCCGTCCACCCGAGCCAGGGCACTCCGACCCGGTCCCCGACGGAGAGGGAGGTCACGCCCGCGCCGCGCTCCACCACCGTCCCCACGATCTGGTGCCCGAGGACCAGCGGCAGCTTGGGCTCCGTCAGCTCACCGTCGAGGACGTGCAGATCCGTCCGGCACACGGCACAGGCGCGCACCGCAACCCGGACCTGCCCTTCGCCGCAGCGTGGGTCCGGGATCTCACGCAGTGTGAGGGGCTCCCGGGCACGGTCGAGGATCTGCGCACGCATGCCGATGAGGATGGACTCGATCGGCCGCGAACGGAATCCACCCCCACACGAACGGCATCTTCGTGGGGCGGGGAGAGAAGGGCTCGCTTGCGGTCCGGTTGCCGGCGGGTTCACTGTGGCGCGACCGGCGCTGGCGCGTGCCGGCGTCGGCCTCGCTCAAAGGGAGTCGAGCCATGCCGACCTACGTGACACTGGTGCGGTACACCGATCAGGGCATCCGCAACCTCAAGGAGAGCCCGGCGCGACTGGAGGCGGCGAAGAAGCTCGCAAAGTCCTCCGGTGCGGAGATCAAGTCCTTCTACCTGGCGCTGGGGTCCTACGACATCGTCCTCACGGTCGATGCCCCGGACGACGAAACCGCAGCCAGGCTCGTGCTCAGCATCGGCTCGCTGGGGAACGTGCGAACCGACACCCTACGTGTCTTCGACGAGACCGAGTTCCGGAAGTTGATCGCTTCGTTGCCCTGAGAAGCGTGGGGCCGGGGAACGGTCGAGCACCACCCGCCGCTCGATCTCGGTTCCCCGGTGCTCGCCGACGCGGGTACTCTCGAGATCATGGCCACCGACGAAGAGCTGCGCGCGGAGCTGGAGCGGCTGAAGGCGGAGAACGAGGCGCTCAAGTCCCGGCGCACCGGGGCGACCTCGATGAAGGTCAGCGAGAAGGGCGGTCTCTCGGTCTACGGCCTCGGCCGTTTCCCGGTCACGCTGTACCAGGAGCAGTGGCTCAAGCTGCTCGACCTCGCCGACCAGATCCGCGCCTTCATCCGCGAGCATCAGTCCGAGCTGAAGAAGCGCGAGTGACGGACGGCCCCCCGGTCGGTCCCGGATCCGGCAACGTGTTTTCGTTTCCGCGACGATTCGCCGGGAGAGGTGCAGCCAGCATGGCGGTGCGTGCAGCGAACCGACGTCCCACCGGAGCCGCCACGGCATGGCGGTTGCTCGCCGGTCGCCCATGCACGCGCGCGATCGCCGGTGGAGCCTCCCGCTGCTCGTCTCGCTGGTGCTGTCGGGGTGCGGGGGCAACGATTCTCCGGGAGGGCCGGATGCAGGCGGGAACGGAAACCTCCTCTCCGTCGGCGGGAGCTACCCGACCGACGTGACGCTGCTGCCCGGGGGCACCTGCACCGGCGTCGTCACCCAGGACGCCCTGACGACCGTCGACCACGCCGCGGGAGGGACGTCGCTCACCATCAGCCACGCCGGCATCGCCTACGCCGGCACGGTGGACACGGCCGGAAACTTCCAGACCACGCCGAAGACGGTGCTGGTGGCCCCGGCGAGGTACGTCATCTCGGTGACGGGCCACTTCACCACCAGCGGCCTGGACGCGACCGTGACGGTGGCGCAGACGGACCCCACGAGCTGCTCGTACGAGGTCCAGTGGGTGGGGACCAAGTCCGGTTCGCCCAACGTCATTCCAGGGTGATGGACACCCGGCTCAGTCCGCGTTTGCCGCTGGCTCGGCCGGGGCGGTAGAAGGAGCCGGCGTCGCGGGAGGGGAGCTCGGACGCGGAGGAGGTGCGCCCATGCGGCGCCTGCTCAGCTGGGTCCTCGTCGGTACCGCCTGCACCGCGACGACCCCGTACACCCCCCCGCTGTCGAGCGCGGTCCCGGTCGCTGCCGCTCCCGCGCGGTCCGCGGACGCGCTCGCGGGCTTCGACGGGCTGCCCAACGGCATGGTGGACGTGGCGACCTACCGCGCCGACCAGGTCGCGTTCGACAAGCAGGAGGAGATCTCCTCCGGCCTGGGACCGCTCTACAACGCCCACTCCTGTCGGGACTGTCACGAGAACCCGGTCGCCGGCGGAGGCAGTCAGGTCACCGAGCTCCGCGCGGGGCACCGGGACGCGCAGGGCAACTTCGTCTTCCCCGACGTGCGCATCGGCGGCGGCTCGGTCGTCGTCGGCCACCGGACGTTGATCAACGACAAGGCCATCTGTCCGGGCCTGGAGTCCCCCGAGGGGGACGCCCAGCAGCATCTGCCCGACTCGGAGAACATCCGTGCGCTGCGGATCGCCGTGAGCATGCTCGGCGACGGCTACGTCGAGGCGGTTCCCGACGCGCTCCTGGAGGCCATTGCCCGCTGGCAGTGCAGCCAGCCCGAGCTGGGCGTGTGCGGCACCGCGATGAAGGTTCCGGTGCTCGAGGCGCCGGGGGTCATGCGCATCGGACGGTTCGGGTGGAAAGCCGAGCACGCGAGCGTGCCTTCCTTCGCGGCCGACGCGTTTCTGAACGAGATGGGGATCACGACGGCGCTCCTGCCCAAGGACGCGACCCCGCTCTGTGACACGGTTCCGGATCCCGAGGACAGGCCGGACGCGACCGGCATCACGGACCTCCAGCACGTCTCGCGCTTCATCCGGGCCACGAAGGCGCCTCCGCGTGACGCGCGGCTGGCGGCGACGGTCGAGGCGCGCGCCGGGTCGACGCTCTTCGAGACGATCGGCTGCGCGGTCTGCCACGCCCCGACGCTCACCACCGCGCCGGCCGGCACGGCGCTGTTCGGCGGCACGTATCGCGTTCCCGAGGCGCTCGGCAGCCTCGCCCTGCACCCCTACAGTGACTTTCTGGTGCACGACGTGGGCACCGGGGACGGGATCATGCTCGCGGCGCCGGAGCACCACGGTCAGCAGTTCGTCGGGCTTCAGGAGCAGTTCGCGGCCGCCACGAACAAGCTCCGCACGGCGCCGCTCTGGGGGCTGCGCACCCGGAGCCGGCTGATGCACGACGGGCTCTCCTACACCCTGCGAGAGGCCATCGGCCGCCACCAGGGCGAGGCACGCGTCGCGCGCTCGGCGTTCGACGTGCTCCCGCCCGACTCGCAGGAGCACGTGCTCACCTTCCTGCGATCGCTCTGAGCGACGGTCGCGGCGACGCGCTCAGTGGACCGCGGCAGGGCCGGCGTGTGCCGGACCCTTCGTCTTGGGGGGAGGTGCGCCGCGATCGAGCCAGGCCTCGTAGGCCTTGAAGTCGTACGAACGCCCGAGGAAGTCCGCCACCAGGTCCGCCGCCGGCTTCCCGCCCCCCATCGCGAGGACGCGATCGCGATAGCGGTTCGCGGTCTCCCGGTCGAACACGCCCTTGCTCGCGAACGGGGTGAAGAGGTCCTTCGCGATCACGAGCGACCACATGTACGTGTAGTACACGGCGCTGTACCCGTTCAGGTGCCCGAACGACGCCTGCGGGTACGTGTCCTTCACGTAGGGGAAGGTCCAGTACTTCTCCATCGACTCGGCGACCACCGCGGTGGAGTCGAGGCCGGTCGCCTCCCGGTCGTGCAGGTGGAGGCTGAGCGCGGCGAGGAACATCTGGCGCCGCACCTCGAGGCCCCGGCCGAACTCCTCGGCGACGCGGAGCTGCTCCACCATCTTCTTCGGGATGGGCTGTCCGGTCTTCACGTTCTTTGCGAAGGTCTGCAGCACGCCCGGATCGCGCATCCATTCCTCGAGCATCTGTGAAGGCGCCTCGACGAAGTCCTGCTCGGTGCGCACGCCCGAGTTCGCCGCCCAGCGGGTGTGACCACCGACGATGTGGTGGACGAGGTGTCCGAACTCGTGGAACAGCGTCCGGACCTCTCCGTACTCGATGAGCCCGCCCGGCTTGGGGAAGTTGCAGAGCAGAGCGCCCTCGGGCAACCGGTGTCCTTCCTGCCCCGAGACGACCGTGAACTGCGCCGCGTGCTTGTACTTCCCCTCGCGTGGGTGGAGATCCAGGTAGACGCGTCCCAGCGACTTCCCCGCGCCGTCACCGAACGACGGGCCGGCGATGACGTCGTAGGTCCGCACGTCGGGGTGCCAGACCACGGCGTTCTCCACCGGGCGGTAGGAGACGTCGAACAGCTTTCCGGAGACGTCGAGCACGCCCCGGAACACCCGGCTCGCCTCGAAGTAGGGCCGGGCCTTCTGGGCGTCGAAGTGGTACCGCTCGGCCTTGATCCGCTCGCCGTAGTAGTTGATGTCCCATGGATCGAGCGCCGTGGCTCCCGGCAGGTCCTTCCGCTTCCGGTCGAGGAGAAGCTGCTTCTCCTGGGCCGCCCGGTTCCCCGAGGCCGCGGTGATGCGCTCGATGAAGTCCGAGGCGGCCTTGCCGCTGCGGATCATCTTGTTCTCGGTGACGTAGTCCGCCCAGTTGGCGTAGCCCAGCGTCTTTGACAGCTCCTGCCGCTTCACCAGCATCTTCTCCAGGAGCGCGATGTTCTGCGGCGCGGCCCGGCTGGTGAAGGCACGCCACATGGCCTCGCGGGTGCTGGCCTTCCTCGCGTAGTTCCGCACCGGGAAGTAGTCCGGGTAGTCGGTGGTGAGGACGATCTTCCCGTCGGGTCCGGGTGGGTGCGCGGCGAGGAAGTCGGCGGGCATGCCGGCGAGCTCGGCCGGGCTGACGGCGACCTTCCTCACGTCGGAGGGAACGTTCCGGTCGAATTCCTGGCCGAGGGAGACCAGCTCGTCGGCGATCGCGCGCACCCTCTCCCGGGTGGCGTCGTCGCGGTCCACGCCCGCTCGGCGGAACTCGCGGAGGTCGCGGGTGATCCACCACTGGGTGGTCACGTCCTGCCCGGAGAGGTCCAGCGAGGAGAGCACGTCGTACAGCGCGCGGTCCTGGTTGATGGCGGTGAACGTCGCCTGCAGCTTGCGGTCGCACTCCTCCGCCGCCTTGCGCATCGCGGGATCCGGGCTACCCTGGCGAGCCAGCTCGGCCTGCGCGGCGGCGTCACTGATGGCGGCGTTCGCGTCGTCGTACGCGGTGAGCGTCGCGACCGTGTCCCGAGGAGCGGGCATGGCCTTGACGGCGTCCATCCCGGCCTTCGCACGGGCCATGGCGTCCTGGCAGGCAGCCGTGAAGCCGGCCGGCGGACCGGAGATGCGGGCCGCGGCGGCGCCGAGCGGTTCCTCCAGTGCAGGAGGAGCCGTCACCGGTGCGGGCGCGGGCGCCGGGCCGGCGGCCACGGGCTTCGACGGAGCGGGAGCAGGGGCCCCGGCACAGCCGAGGGCCGTCAGGGCGAGGAGGGCGAGGGAAGAGCGCATCCGTGACTTTCGGGAGAGGGCGACCGGTCCGGGACAGGCCGCAAGAAAAGGGCGGCACTCTCGCACGGTCCGGCCGGAACGGTCATCGAGTTGCAGCGAGATGCCTGTTCCCCGGCAGACGGATCGTCCGAGCAGACCGAAGCGGAGCGTCGACCCACTCCGCTCGTTCCGCGCGAGTCCGCGGCACCCGCTAGTGGACCGTGCGGGCGGCGGCCGACGCGCCACCTCTCGTGGCGGGTGGCGCTGGGGAATCCCCCTCCTGGAGCCACGCCTCGTAGGCGCGGAAGTCGTAGGGACGGCCGAGGAAGTCAGCGACCAGCTGCGCCGCGGGCTTTCCACCGCCCGGCTCGAGGATCTCCTTCCGGTATCGCTGCGCCGTCGCCGGATCGAACATCCCCGTCGTCTTGAACGCGGTGAAGAGATCCTTCGCAATGACCTTCGACCACATGTACGTGTAATAGACCGCGCTGTACCCGTTCAGGTGACCGAACGCCGTGTAGAACGTGGTCCCGGGGATGTACGGGAACGGCGAGTAGCGAGACTGGATTCCGGCGACGTACGGAGTCAGCTCCAGCCCACGCGGGTCACGGTCGTAGAGGTGGAGGCTCGTCGCGGCGTAGAACATCTGCTGCCGCACGTCGACGCCCTTGCCGAAGTCGTCCGCCGCGCGGAGCTGCTTCACCATCGTCGCCGGAATGGGCTTCCCGGTCTTCACCTCCCGCGCGAAGGTCTGCAGGACGCTCGCGTCGCGCATCCACTCCTCGAGCATCTGCGAGGGCGCCTCGACGAAGTCCTGCTCGTTGCGCACGCCGGAGTTCGCGGCCCACCGCGTGTTGCCACCGATGACGTGGTGGAGCAGGTGTCCGAACTCGTGGAACAGCGTCCGGACGTCGTCGTACTCCATCAGACCGCCCGAGCGCGGGAGGTTGCAGAGCAGCGCGCTCTCGGGAAGTCGATGGCCCGCCTGACCGGAGATCATCCCGTATTGCGCCGCGTGCTTGTACTTGTTCTCCCGCGGATGGAGGTCGAGGTAGATGCGCCCCAGCGACTGCCCGGAGCGATCTCCGAAGGAGGACCCGGCGATCACGTCGTAGACCAGCACGTCGGGGTGCCAGACCTTCTGACCCGTCACCGGGTGGTACGAGAGATCGAGCAGCCGGCCCGACACGTCGAGCACGCCCTGCAGGACGCGATCGAACTCGAAGTAGGGCCGCGCGGCCTTTGCGTCGAACCGGTACTGCTCGATCCTCACCCGGTCCGAGTAGTAGCCGTAGTCCCAGGGGGCGACCTGCTTCGCGCCGGGGATGTCCCTGCGCTCGCGCGCCAGGACCCGTGCCAGCTCCTTGGCGGAGCGCCCTCCGGACGCAGTCGTGATCCGGTCGATGAACTCGTCCGCCGCACGGCCGGTCCCGATCATCTTGTTCTCGGTGGTGTAGTCCGCCCAGCTCGCGTACCCGAGCGTCGTGGCCAGCTCGTACCGCTTCGCCATCAGGCGCGAGAGCACCTCGACGTTCGCCGGTGAGGCGCGGGTGTTGTAGGCGCGCCAGAGCTTCTCCCGTGCCTTCGAGCTGCGGGCGTAGGCCATGAACGGGTGGTAGTCCGGGTAGTCGGTGGTGAGAGCCACCTTCCCGTCCGCGCCCGGCGGATGCGCCTTCCGGAAGTCCTCGGGAACCCCGGCGAGCTCTGCTGGAGCGAAGAAGACGGTCTTCGTGCCCTGACGGATGTTCCGGTCCCATTCCTGACCGATCGCGACGACCTCGTCGTTGAGGGCTCGAACCTTCCCCCGGGTGGCGTCGTCGCGATCCACTCCGGTCCGCCGGAACTCGCGGAGGTCACGCTTCATCCACCACGCGGTGGAGCCATCCTGCCCCGCGAGGTCGAGTCCCGAGAGCGCGTCGTAGACCGCGCGGTCCTGATAGATGGCGGTCGCGAGCGCCTGGATCTCGCGGTCGCAGTCCTCGCCGGCCTTCCGCATGTCGGCGTCCGGGCTTGCCTGTCGGGCGAGCTCCGCCTGGAAGTCCAGGTCGTTGATCACGGCGTTCGCGTCGTCGTACCAGCCGAGGGCGGTCACGGTGTCCCGCGGTGCCGGCATCGCCTTCAGCGCATCCAGCCCGACCCGTGCCCGGGCGATCGCCTCCTTGCAGGCGGCGGTGAGCGCGGCGGCCGGCCCGGAGATGCGATCCGCGGCCCCACCGACGGGCAGCTCCTGGAGCGCCGGCGGCGCCTGGATGGAAGCGGTCGTCGGAGCGGGAGTGGGCCGGGCAGGTGCGGCGGCCGTGGGCGCCGGCGCGGGGGCGCTCGCGCAGGCCAGCAGGGTCAGGGACGGAAGGAAGAGGGCGAGGCGCATCGGGGGCTTTCGGGGAGAGGCAACCATTCGGCAGGGCTTGCGCAAGAACCCGGAGACTCTTGCATGCGCTGCCGCGAACGGTCGGCTCCGTGCAGGGAAGCTCCCGGCGACCCGCTCAGGCGCAGACCGCCAGCGCCCAGACCGGCATGAGTCGCAGGTAGATGTCGTAGTGAATCGCGCAGGTCCGGTTGAACACGCCGGCGATCGGCTGATCCGGCCAGCGACCGTCCTCACCCTGGTGCTCCTGCAACCACGCGACCCCGCGGCGCGCAGGTCCCGAGCGTCTCCGACCGCAGGCCGCGAGGGAGAGCAGTGCCCACGACGTCTGCACCGCGTGACCGGTCTTGCCGTCCACCCAGCGCCGGTGCCGGTTGGACTCGAGCGTCTCGCTCCAGCTCCCGTCGGGCCGCTGTCGCGCCTCGAGGTAGTCCGCCGCGCGGCGGAGCGCCGGATCGTCCGGACGTGCTCCCGCGGCGATGAGGCCCGCGGTCCCGAACCACGCCCCGTAGCTGAAGCACACGCCCCAGCTTCCCTCCCAGGACCCGTCCTCGCGCTGCACCTGCCGGATGAAGCGCTCGCCCCGCCGGATGGGGTCGTGCAGCCAGCCCGCGTCCTCGGGCGCGAAGGCGCTCCATGCCGCCAGCGCCTGCACGCAGGCCGAGGTGCACTCGACGTAGGAGACGTCCACCATGATGGTGGAGAACACGTCCGATGGGTTCAGCGCCTCGAGCCACCTCGGCCCCCGCTGCAGCTCGTAGGTCGCCCAGCCGCCGTCCTCGTTCTGCAGCGAGAGGATCTCCTCCACCGCCTCGCGCAGCCGCGGCCGCGGAACCTGGTTGAGGCCGACCTTCTCCAGCTGGAGCGATGCCTTGAGGCCCTCGGCCGTGCAGTCGCTGATGGGCCAGCCGTGAGCGCGGGTGGAGAACGGCCAGCCGCCGCGGCTGCGGTGCCGGTAGCCCTTGTCCATCTCGCGCACGTCCTCGAGGACCTGGTTGGACTCGATGTAGTGCGCGGCGCGCTCCAGCACCGGACGCATCCGCTCCACCTCTCCGGTCGCGAGGATGCCCTGCACCGCGAAGGCGGTGTCCCAGAGCTCGGAGGAGTTGTAGCCCTGCATCTTGAGGCCGTCGGCCGCGCGCCAGAGGTAGTCCGGCAGCCGCTTCACGTGCGCCTCCACCTCGGGGCCACCGGGCCTGGCGATCTGCCACACCACGGTGTTCAGCACCTTGTTGATGGGCCCGATGCAGATGTGGTTCGTCGCCTCGTCCTCGCGTCGGATCTGGTCCAGCACCACGTCGAGCGCTCGCTCCCGCGTGCCCGCCGGGGCGAGCCGCTCCCAGAGCCCGAGCGCCCCGTTCGCAGCGCGGAGATACGAGGTCCTCGGCGTGTACGCATCGGTGTCCGCCACTCGCTCCCGCGCCGCCACCCAGTCCACCGTCTCGTAGGGCTCGGCGTAGATCTCCTCGCGGATGGCCGCGAGCAGCGGCGTCTCGTTCGCCCGCGCCCGCCGGGCGTAGAGCCAGCTCATCGGGAGGTACACCATCCGGCAGTGGCACCAGAGCTTCGAGGGATGCAGCGGCAGCGATTCGGGCAGCAGCCACAGCTCGGGCGGCACCGGGACCAGTCCCTCGTAGGAATAGAGCCCGAGGATGGCGAGGATGAACTTCCCCCACGAGCCGCTGGAGAGCGGTCCACCGTGCGGCAGGAACCAGGCCCGCGCCCGCTGCAGCTGGGCATCGTCGGCCGGGATGCCCAGCAGCCGCAGGGTCACGTAGACCAGGACCGAGGTGAAGACGTGGCTGTGCGACTCCACGTCCAGCCCCCAGCCTCCGTCCGGATTCTGGTGCCCGCGCAGGAAGCTGATGAAACCCTCGCGCGTCGCCGGGTCAGCGGGCCGTCCGAGCAGCTCGAGGCCGGCGACGTACACCGGCACTAGGAACAGCGGACCTCCGTAGTCGCCCTTCCACGAGCCACCCTCGTCCTGGGTGGCGGCGAGCACCTCCAGCCCCCGCTCGATCGCGGAGGGGAGGGCCCTGCTCCGGGGAGCGGTCATGCCGTGCGACCCTCGGGGAGACCGCGCGCACACTCGGTGTAGAGCGCCTCGAGCGCCTGGTCGTCGGTGACGCTCTCGCGGGTGAGGACCATGATCCGCATCACCGTCTCGCGGTCGATCTTCACCGGCGCGGGCTCGAAGACGGCCGGGTTGTGCGCGAGCATCGCGAGCGTCCGGAGCGCGAACAGCAGCGGCCAGAGACAGAACAGCCGCAGTCCCGGCTCCGAGCGAGGCAGCAGCAGCGAGTACTCGAAGGCCACGTCGCACTCGTTCCGCGCGACCGCCACCAGGTCGTCGAGGAGCGCCACCGCCGCGTCCCGCTTCTCGGGCGCGACGAGAGTCCCCGGCGACAGGCCGTGCTTCTCCATGTACGTCCGCGGGAGCCAGCAGAAGCCCCGGTCCAGGTCCTCGCGGACGTCCTTCAGGATGTTGGTCAGCTGGAGCGCGCGGCCGAACGCCGGGGCGCGCGGCACGAGGCCGGGACGGAGCGGGCGAACCGAGTCGAACCCGTCGACGAAGAGCCCGGTGAGCATCACGCCCACCGTTCCCGCGACGTAGTAGCAGTACTGGAGGGTGTCCCTGAGATCAGGGAGACCCTGCGGCGCACCGCCGTCGAGCTCGGTCATCATCCGCGCCATCCCGTCGGTCATCTCGCCCACGCACGCGGCGATGTGCGGATGCGTCCAGTCCGGCAGACCGCGCATGGCCTCCAGGACGAGGGGCGTGCCCTGGACCAGCTGGACCTCGGCCGTCGGCGCCGAGGGTCGGAGCGCGGCCACCGAGCGGCGCGCGAACTCGGCGCTGCGCTGCTCCCAGCCCGGCTCGAGCTTCACCAGGCGACCGAGCGTGTGAAACAGCTCGGCGCGCTCCGACACCTGTCCGCGTGCCTCGTCCTCGAGCGTGTCGGCGATCCGGCAGAGCAGGTAGGCGACGGTCACCACCAGGTCCAGCGGCGAGGGCAGGACGGGGATGTTCAGCGCGAAGGTGCGAGACACCTCCGGAAGAGCGCGACGGCAGAAGTCTTCGGGTCCGTTCACGAGACACCTACGACGGAGAGGCGACAGAAGATGCGCCGAGGCGCGGCCCACTCTATAAGAAGCCCTGGAAGTTGGGCCGGGGAGGACGTTCTGCCTTGAGGGAAGTCGATGTGCTCGTCGCCGGCGGGGGCCCCGCGGGGTGTACCACCGCCGCGGCCATGGCCCAGCTCGGCCTCCGCACCCTCCTCGCAGACGCGGGGCAGGACCGCCGGAAGCAGCTGGCGGGCGAGCTTCTCCATCCGGTGGGGGTGGAGGAGCTGACCGCGTTCGGCTTCTCGGAGGCGCTCCACTCCGGGGGCGCGCCGATCGTCGGCTTCGCGGTGGTGGACGGGGAGAAGACGGCGCTGCTCCCCTACGGGCCGGGCAACCGCGGCCTGGGCATCGAGCACCATGCGCTGATCGAGCCCTTGCTCGACATCCTCGAGAAGCGAGGCGACGTCGAGGTGCGCCGCCGGACGCGCGTCGCGCTGGTCTCCGACGGCGTCGAGGGCGTGGAGGTCACCCTGTCCCGCGACGGGCAGTCCGAGCGAGTGCGCGCCCGGATGCTGGTCGCCGCCGACGGCCGCGCCTCGCCGTTGCGGCGTGCGCTGGGCATCGCGGAACGGCACGACCGGCTCTCGATGATGATCGGGGTGCTGGTGGACGCCGCAGCGCTTCCCCACGCCGGCCGCGGTCATCTGTTCATCGGCGGCCCGGCGCCGGTCCTCGCCTACCCCATCTCCGGGACGCGGGCCCGGGTGATGGTGGATCTGCCGCTCGGCTCGTCGCCCGACCGCGTGCGCACCGAGCCGGAGATCCTCTCCGGAGTTCCCGAACCGCTGCGCGCGGCCGTCCTCGATGCGCTTCGCCGCGAGCCGCCGCTCGTCGCGTCCAACGACACGCGCATCATGGAGCATGTCTCCAAGGGGAACGTGGTTCTCGTCGGAGACGCTGCGGGTTGCTGCCATCCACTGAGCGCCAGCGGCATGGCCTCGGCGGTCCGCGACGCTCACGTGCTCCACGGAGCCATGGTCAGCGCGTCCGGCGACGTTCCGAGCGCGCTCGCCGCCTACGCCCGTATTCGCCGGCCGGCGAACCGCACCCGCATCGCCCTCGCCTCGGCGCTCTACGAGGCGTTCTGCAGCGACGCGGGCGAGATGGCGGCCCTGCGGAGCGGCCTCTTCCGGTACTGGGAGCACTCTCCCACCGGCACGCGCATCTCCATGTCCCTGCTCTCGACGCGCGAGACCCGCATGTCGGTCATGGCGCGCGAGTACGCGCGCGTCGTCGTCCACGGGCTCCTTGCCCTGGGCTCGGGTGGTGTTCGCGCCGTGCGTGGCCCAGGACGGGCCGTCCGCGCCGGAGCCATGCTGGTCGCCTCGGCGATGCCGCACCTGCGCACGGCGATGGCGGGCGCGGTCGAGGACCGGATACTCGCGCTTCCCGCTCACGTCCCCGCCGCCGACGACGAGCCGCTCGCTCCGAGTCGCGCCTCCGCGTCCAGGTCGTAGCTCCGCCCCCGCCAGTCCACCCGGCGGTTCAGCTTCGCCGCGATCTGCACCAGCCCGCCGATGAGCGGGATGACCGCCGGCACCCAGAGCTGGTGAAGGCGGATGCGCGGGCCGTGGTACGCACGCTGGAGCGAGGCCTGGGTGTAGACGGAGAAGGCGATGGCGAGCAGCGCAGCGCCCGCCGCCGCGCCATTCGCCGTGGCGAGCGCCGCCGCGAGCACGGCCCAGGCCACCCAGCAGGAGACGCCGCGCACCCAGTTGGGCCAGGTGAACCGGAAGGAGAGGCCGCCCTCGCTGAAGAGGATCCAGCGACGGAAGGTCCGGAAGAACTGGATGAGACCCATGCCGCCGATGAAGATCCGCAGCGGCGACTCGATGACCACGTTCTTCCAGCCGGCGTTCCACAGCGCCCGGCCGATGTACATGTCGTCGACGAAGTGGCCTTGCGCCACGCCCACGCCCCCCACCGCATCGAGCGCCTGGCGCCGGCAGACCATGAGCTGGCCCATGATGAAATCCAGCTCGCCCCGCGGCTCGGCGGCCCAGGACACCGTCGGTCCGTACCAGGCGTTCATCAGCAGCTCGTAACCGACGTCGCCCGCGGTGGGTCGGTCCGCGGCGGCGACCACCGGGGCGAAGGTGCAGCCGCAATCGGGGCGGGCGAGCAGCTCCGAGACCAGGCGGCCCAGGAGGTCCTTCGCCGGGCGGCTGTCCGAATCGTTGAAGGCGAGCAGCTCGCCGGTCGCAGCGGCCACTCCGGTCAGCATCGCGTTCAGCTTTCCGGTGCGGTGGGGGGGCGGCGATCCGGAGAAGAGCAGCTCGACCCGCTGCGCCGCCGTCCGGTGCTCGGCGATGAGCCGGCGAATCGCCGGGGCGGCCGGATCCTCCTCCGAGTCCACGACGAAGAGCAGCTCCAGCCGGCCCGGGTACTCCATGTCGAGGAAGGCGCGGACGTTGTCCTCGGCCCCGGTGTCCAGTCCCTTCACCGGGCGGATGACGGTCATCGAGGGTGCGCTCGACGGGAAGGGCGGCGGGGCGGGCCGACGGGCGAGGACGCGCCGGAGCCGCACGTGCCCCTCGATCAGGAGGAGCAGCGAGAGGCCGGCCAGCGCGACGAGGACGGTGCTCATGACGTGCTCTTCTCTCCGTGAGCCGCGAGCGCAAGTCGCCGCAGCGCCCGCGGCGCCCACCAGTTCGCGCGCCCGAAGAGGCGCATGGTGGCAGGCACGATCAGGACCCTCACCAGGGTCGCGTCGAGAGCGACCGCGATCGCCATCCCCACGCCCATCGCCTTCACGACGAGGATCTTCGCCAGCGCAAAGGCGGCGAACACGGCCACCATGATCGCCGCGGCGCTGGTGATGAGTCTCCCGGTGCGCTCGAGGCCCTGCGCGACGGCGGCGCGGTTGTCGTGGGTGCGGGTCCACTCCTCGCGCATCCGGGAGAGCATGAGGACCTGGTAGTCCATCGAGAGCCCGAAGAGCGTGCAGAAGAGGAGGACCGGGAGCGCGGGCTCGAGCGGCCCCGGCTGGAAGTGGAGGAGCCAGCGGAGGTGACCCTCCTGGAAGATCCACACCAGGGCCCCGAAGCTGGCCGCCAGGGAGAGGAAGTTCATCACCACCGCCTCGAGCGGCAGCACCACCGAGCCCAGGAGGACGAACAGCGCGACCAGGGTGACCAGGACCACCAGACCCACCGCGAGCGGCGCGCGCTCGAGGACGAACGAGCTGGAGTCCACGTCGCTCGCGCTCTGACCGCCGACCAGTGCCCGTCCGTCGCCCACGGCGCGGTCCTTGCGGAGCAGATCCACCAGCCGCCGTGCCTCGACGCTGGAGATCGGCGCGGAGGTGAGCACCTGGACGACGGCGACGTTGCCGTGGAGGTACGCCGCCTCGGCGAGCGCGAACTCGGGCGGCCGGAACGCCGCGGGGGCGCTGGTGAGCTGCACGTACTGCTCGCGGGTGACGCTCGGATCGAGGTCGACGATGCTCTCCACCCCAACGACGCCGGGAAGCCGGGCCCAGCGCCGGGTGGTGTCGTACAGCGCGCCGATGCGCTCGGGGTTGAAGGGCTCTCCGGGAAACTCCACCGCGACGAGGATGCGGGTCGCGCTCTGCTCGGGAAACGCCCGGGCCAGCGCGGCGGCGCCCTGTCGTGAGGCGGCGGTCTCGGGGAGCGCCGTGATGTCGGTCCCGGCGGTCTGCAGCCGGAGGAACGGCCACCCGAGGAAGGCGATGAACGCCAGGGTGGGCACGAGCACGAGGAGCGGATGGGCCATCACCCATCCCGCGAGGCGCGTCCACAGACCTGCGCGCAGGCCGAAGGGAGGAACGGGCACCCGCAGCGCATCCACCCTCCGCCCGAGCCACCCGAGGATGACCGGGAGCAGAGTGAGGGCGAAGAGGACGGAGAAGCCGACGACGATGGCGCCGCCGAGCCCCATCGCCGCGAGGAACGAGCCCCGGTAGAAGAGAAGGCCGGACAGCCCGGCAGCGACCGCGATCCCGGAGAAGGCCACCGCCCGGCCGGCGGTGTCCATGGTGCGCTCGACCGCCGACTCGACGCTCGCGCCCTCCTCCAGCTCCGCGCGGAAGCGGCTGACGATGAACAGGGAGTAGTCGATGGCCACGCCGAGGCCGATGAGGCTGACGACGTTCAACGTGTACTGGGCCATGTCGACGTGGTGCGAGAGCGCGAGCACGGCGCCGACGCCGGCCAGCACCGCCAGGCCGCCGACGACGATGGGAAGGACGGACGCGACCAGCGTCCGGAAGACCCAGAGCAGCACGACCAGCGCGAGCGGGAAGGAGATCAGCTCGGCGCGGAGCAGGTCGTGCTCCAGCTCGGTGTTGAGATCGAAGAGGAACGCCGGCTTGCCGGTGATGGCCACCATGAACGGCCCGTCGTGGAGGACGGCGCTCACCGCGGGGAAGGCCTTCACGGCGGCCTTCTCGTCGCCCTTGAGGCGGACCAGCACCAGCGCGGTCCGTGCGTCGCGGGAGAGGAAGTGCGACCGGGCCTGCTGGGGCGCGTTGAGCATGGAGACGACGCTCTCCACCTCGGGGCGGCCGCTCACCTTCTCCAGCTGCAGGCCGAGCGCGCCCTGGAACACGGGATCGGTCGCGGCCAGATCGCGGTGGCTGAAGAGAGCGACGAGGCTGGTGTCGGTGTCCGCGCCCGCGGCGCCGCGGACCAGCTCCGCGGCCCGCGCCGACTCGGTGCCCTCGATGGTTCCGCTCGTCAGGCTCCCGCCTCGCACGACCGACAGAACCGCGAGCGCGAGGATGGCGAGCGCGCCGCCGAGGACGGCCGGACGATGCCGGGAGACGGCCCGGGCCAGGGCGATGAACATGAGGGGGAGTGCTCTGCCCGATCCACGGGCCCGAGGCAACCGGGCCGCGCCCGGATCCGGCATGGCTCAGGTCACTGGTACTCTTGCAACCGGCGCTCCCACTCCCTCTTCAGCTCTGCCATGAGCTGGATGAACTCCGGCTCGCCGCGAAGGGAATCCAGGAGCGGATCGCGGAGGAAAAGCAGATAGCTGGGCAGCCCGTTTTGTGCCGCCTTCCGCAACCAGGCCACGGCTTCCCGAGGATGACCCAGCAAGGCCTCGGTACACGCCAGGGAGTGCATCTCGTGGTGCGCTGGATTCCCCCGGAACACGGGGTAGCCTCGCTCGAAGAACCCCAGGAGGAAGGCCGCCTCGTCCCTCCTTCCGGCCACCGCGAGGATGAGCGCGGCGAGCGGATTGGGCGGATCCGGCATCAGGTCGCCTCCAGGCTCCGCGTCGTACATCAGCGCCATCGCCTCCGACACTCGCCCAACCCGGAGGAGGGCCTCCACACGGGCGTAGCCGGCCGGATCCACCTCAAGCTCTCGGGCCCGCTGGAGCGATTCCTGCCAGCGGCCGCTGTAGGTCAGCGTCTGGATGATGAGATCGCGCACGCTGTGGCTGGCAGGGTTGAGCTTCCGGGCGGCGTCGAGCTTGCGTAGCGAGAGGTCCTCGAGTCCGAGGTGGAGCGCCACCGCAGGAAGCTCGAGGGCCGCGGAACCTGGCTCGAGCTCCTCGGCGCGCCGGAACTCCCGCATGGCGCCGTCGATGTCCCATCCTCCGGGCTCGCTGAAGAGCAAGACGCCCAGGGCCAGGTGCGGCACGGCGAGCTCCGGTTCCAGCGCGAGCGCCCGCCCCGCTTCGGCCCGTCCGCGAGCGACGAGGCCAGACTGGTCGGGGTCGACGAACACGGCCAGCCGGATCAGCTGGAGCCCGAGCTGAGCATGGGCGAGCGCGTACTCCGGATCGATGGCGATGGCCCGCTCGAAGTACTCCAGCGAATCGTGCGTGAACCGACCCGTGAAGGTCTCGTCCAGCTTCGCGATTCCCCGGAGGTAGAAATCGTACGCCTCCGGATTGCGGGTGGCGCCACGGCGGACCCGCGCGCCCTCGACGTCGGTGAGCTGGAGCGCCAGCGCCGCCACGACCTTGGACGCCACGTCTCGCTGGACATCGAGCACGTCGCGTACGTCGCGATCGTAGGTCTCGGCCCAGAGCTGCTGGTCCGTTCGTGCATCGACGAGCTGGGCGCTGATCCGCATCCGGTTGCCGGCCCGACGGACCGTCCCCTCGAGGAGCGTTGCCACCCCGAGCTCCTGGCCCACCTCCCGGGACGGGCGGGTGGTGCCCTTGAAGGTCCGCGTCGCGCCGCGCGAGGTGACGTGCAGCGCGCGCACCTGTGTGAGCTGCGTGCTGATGTCCTCGGCAAGCCCGTCGGCGAAGTATTCGTCGTCGGCGTTGCCGCCGAGATTGACCAGGGGCAGGACGGCGATGGCCCCGCGGTCGACCTTCCCGCTCGATGGCGTGCGTCGCAGGACGAGAGCAACGACTGCGGCGGCGACGAGAACCACCGCACCGACCGCGGCCACGCGCCCCATCCGCTGGGCGAGAGGCGACGCGGCGAGGCCACCGACCAGCGCACGGGAGTCCGCCGGCCGGCGCGTCGGATTTGGGTCGAGGGCAGCGCGCAGCGTGGACCGCCATGACCTCGGAGCACCCGCCACACCGTCCGGACCACCGACCATCTCGGCGGCGACCTGGGCGAGGGCGTGCACGTCGGTGCGGGTGCTCACCGCGCGCCCCTGGCGCTGCTCCGGCGCCATGTACGCCGGGCTCCCGACCACCGCGCCGGCCTCGGTCCCCTCCCAGCCGCTGGCCTCGGCGCTTCCGCCGATGGCGTGGGCGATGCCCAGGTCGGTCACCACCGCGCGAGGACCGGTGTCCTCCTTCACCAGCATCACGTTCCCGGGCTTGACGTCTCGATGGACGAGCCCGCGCGCGTGGATCGCGGCGAGGCCCTCCGCGATCTGGCGCAGGAGGGGGAGCGCCTCTCGCGCGTCGAGCCGTCCCTCGCGGTGAAGTCGCTCGGCGAGCGTCTCTCCGTCGAGGAACTCCATGGTGACGAATGCCACCGGGCGTTCGTGCGGGCCCGGCCCCTCGTGGAGGTCGAAGGCCCGGCACACGTTCGGGTGAGTCACCGACCGGGCGAGCTGCACCTCCCGGCGGAGCCGCTCGAGGAGCGCCTGGGTGTCCGCCGAGTCGCGCACCATCTTGAGCGCGACCGTCGCGTGGAGGCGCAGGTCTCGTGCCTCGTAGACCTCCCCCATTCCTCCCCGGCCGACGAGACGCACGAGCTTGAACCGCTGGAGGAGGACGTCCCCCTCGCGCAGCCCGGAGGATGGAACAGGCGAGCCAGGGCGCTGGACCGTGTCACCCAGGGCCTCCGTTTCGTGCTCCGGACGCTCCATCGCGCCCGTCTCCTCTCAGGGCCGGGCACCGTGGAGGATAGGCCGATCCGTGTGCGGCCGGGCAACGGACGTCAGCGTTGCCCCGGCGGCGCCTGGGGGATGTCCGGATCCCCGAGTCATGCGTCCTCGCAGCAGAAACGCCGAGCCGCTGGCGCACGCCCTGAAACCGCCGCGACCGGGCGTGACGGACGGAGGTCCGGACGGCGCACCGTCGGGACGGCCCGGCGCTTCACTCCGGCGTCCGCTCATCTCGGTGATCCACTCGTCGATGAGCGCGAGACCGTGGGTGTCGACTCCTTCGAAGAGGCGCTCTGGAGTGGGAGCGTTCGCGTGAGCCTGTGTAACCCGTGCGCCCACAGGTCCCGGACCTCGCGCGTGCCTGGTACCCTCGGCGGGCCGCGGGCACGGGCCCACCACGACCATGTCTTCTCGCGACGCAGCCGTGCCTTCTCCTGCCGTGACCTCGCCGTCCCCGTCCGACGATGCCCGGCTGCCGGCGCTGCGCACCGAGAACCTGGCCATCGTCTTCACCGACATCGTCGGCTACACCGCCCGCACCTCCCGCCAGACGCGCGAGGAGAACGCCCGGCTGCTGGCGGAGCACGACCGCCTGCTCCTCCCCATCGTCCGTGCCTTCGGCGGGCGGCGGATCAAATCCATCGGCGATGCTCTGCTGCTCGCCTTCCGCTCGCCCACCGACTCCGTGCTGTGCGGGATGGCGATGCAGGACCGTCTCGCGCGTCATGCCCTCGAGTCACCCGGTGCCGAACGCCTCGTCATCCGCGTGGCGATCAACCTCGGCGAGGTGCGCCTCGAGCGCGGTGACGTCTTCGGCGAGCCGGTCAACGTCGCCGCTCGGCTCGAGCACGAGACGCCGCCCGGTGAGGTCTGGCTCACCGATGCGGTGCAGCTCTCGATGAACCGGGCCGAGGTCGAGCTGGAGGAGGTCGGTGTCCGCGAGCTCCGCGGCGTCTCCCAGCCGGTCCGCATTCATCGTGTCCACCGGACCGAGGGTGCGCTCCCGTTCGGTGGCGCGGCGCTCTCCCGGGCCGAGGCCTCCACGCCCCTGGTGGACCGCTGGCTGGCCGGAGGCGCGGTGCTCGAGCCAGCGCTTCGCAGCGCCGCGGCGGCCCGGAGCCTGCTCGCGATCGGGCGGGGTGCCCTGGGGAGCCGGCGGGTGCGCGGTGCGCTCGTCGGCATCGCGGTCGTCCTCGCCATCCTGGGAGGCACCGCCGCGGTGCGCGCGTCGCGGCCTCTGGGCCGGGCCGAGCGAGCCCTCACCCGCGGCGACTCCGAGGCGGCGCTCGCGCTCCTCGAGCCGCTGGAGCGGTCTGCCGAGGTCCTCGCGCTCCGCGGCCGGGCGCTGGCCCTCGCGCGCCGCCCGGGCGAGGCGCTGTCCTCCTGGGAGGAGGCCGCGAAGATCGATCCCGCCCCGCTCGCGACTGGACCCATCCTGACCACCCTGGGGGACGAGCTCGGCGGCTCGCGCGGGCAGGCCGCGGGAGATCTGCTGGCGAAGCTCGGTGCTCCGGGCCGGCGCGCTCTGGTCGAGGCGACGCGGTCTGACGCGTACCGGAAGCGCTGGGCGGCGGTCGAGGCGCTGCGGCGCATCCACGCCGAGGACGCGGTCGACCTGCGAGACCTCTACCTGGCCGATCTCCGGGTACGTGACTGCAACGTCGTGGTGCGTGCGGCCGGAAAGCTCGCCGATCTCGGCGACGACCGGGCCGTGGATCCGCTGCGTGAGATTGCCCAGCGCAAGGGCGTTCTCGGGCTCGCCGACGCCTGCGAGGCGCCAGCGGCCCGCGCGGCCCTGAAGCGTCTCGAGAAGCGCTGAGCGTCGTCGATCCTCTCGCCCGTCGATGTCCGGAAGCGCGGCGCCGGGGCGTCTATCGTCCCGAACCAGGCCCGAGGGCCACAGCGCGAGGTGACGTGACGATGAGCGAGTACGTCTTTCTGTTCCGGACCAACGAGGAGGATCGACGCCAGGCGATGGGGACGCCGGAGCGGGTTCAGAAGGCCATCCAGGCGTGGATCACCTGGATGCGCGACCTCGAGGCCAAGGGGTTGATGAAATCCTACGGCAAGCCGCTCGAGACGAGCGGGAAGGTCGTCCGCCGCGAGTCGGTGACCGACGGCCCGTTCGCCGAGACCAAGGACATCGTTCTGGGGTTCATCGTCATCGAGGCGAAGGACCTCGCCGAGGCATCCCGCATCGCCCAGGGCTGTCCGTTCATCTCCGGAAAGGGGTCGGTCGAGGTCAGGCCGGTGGACCAGGCCCGCGCCGCCGAGCGCTGAGCCAGTCGCGCACGCCCCGAAACGGCCGCGACCGGGCGTGACGCACCGTCGGAACGGCGCGGCGCCTCACTCAGTCACAGCTTCCGGTCATCGCGGTGATCCACTCGTTGATCAACGCGAGACCGTGGGTGTCGACCACGCTCCGGCCGATCTGCGGCATCGCGATGGCCGGCGAGGTGGCATTCATCCGGTAGGGGATGACCGAGTCGTCGACGTTCCCCGGGGTGATGTCGTGGGACCGGCCGCCGCCCGCCGGACCCGCCGCCACGGGCCTCTTGCAGATTCCCAGCTGGACCGGCTCGGTCACCGACGTGGTCAGGTAGAGCCCGCTGATCCGGGCGTTGCCGGTGGGGTTGTGGCAGAAGCCGCAGTTCGCCTCGAGGTACGCGCGCGCCCTCTGGTCGACGGTGCCCGCATCGGGGTCCGCCGCGTTGGGCTGCCGCGGCGCGCTCGCCGGGTCCGGTGCTCCGGTCAGGATGCCAATCCGTGACCAGTGCGCCAGCTGGTTCTCCGTTCCTTCCGGGTATGCGTAGTCGGTGTTCAGCCAGTGAGTCTTCGGTCCGATGGGCGAGACCGCTCCGCTCTCGGCGTGGCACTGCTCGCACTGGAGCCGGGACGGGACGAGGTAGTGCGCATCCTGGGCCGCGCCGTCGCCGTCGACGTACGAGAGGTCCACCACCTCGCCGCCCGGGAGAGGCGTCGCCTCCGTCCCCGCGTCGTTCCAGCGGTAGCTCATGAAGTTCCAGGCGCCTGCCGCCTTCCACTCGACCCGGGTCTCCACCCAGTGAATGGGCAGGGTCGTGTCACGGGCGTCCTGCCGGAACCCGAAGCTCTTGGTGAAGACGGTGCCGTCCGGGAACCCGAGCACTCCCGCGTCGGTGTACGTCGCGTGGGTGCCGGGAGGCACGCGGACGGTGCGGCGCTTGATTGCCCCGTCCGAGTAGAGCGGCGTCGTGAGATTGAACGGGATGACGTCGCCCGACAGGGGCGCCACCTCGCCGTTCGACAGCTGCACCTGGCACCAGTCGGCGAGCTGTCCCGGGACCGAATCGTCCGTCGGGACCCTCGGCGTGCACGGTCCATTGCTGGAGCTGGAACCACAGGCGGCCAGCGCGAGCACCGCGCCCGCCATCACCCCCCGGATGAACATCGACATCGAAGCGACCTCTCCAATCGAAGCTGGCCCGCGGGAGGACATCCCGCGGGCCGTCAGCGAGCTCAGAACGTGGGAACGGGAACGGCGGGCAGCGCCGGCAGCGTGCAGGCGTACTTCTGCTCGTCGAAGGTCATGATCTCGCCGAGGTTCGGATTCTGCGCGTCGAACTGATCGAGGTGCAGATCGGCGAAGTGCCCGCTACCGTTGTTCTGGGCGCAGATCTGGAACGGGTTCGACTGGCCACCCGCCAGGCCCAGGATGCCGTCGTAGCTCACGTCGGAGACGTGGCCGTCCGGCCAGGAGTGCGAACCCTGGAACCCGCTGGCGAGGAGCGCCGCCAGCTGGAAGCTCGGGTGGTTCTGGTCGGTGTTGCCCTCGAGCGGGTTGGTCCCGTTGTTCGTGAACGTGTTGTCGTGCACGTTGACCTGCGAGGGGAACGGGTTGTACCCGCTGGTGGCGCCGGTGGTGCACGCCGCCTGACCCAGGGCCGCGAAGCAGCTGATCGACGAGAACCCTGCAGCGGAGTTCCCGCTGAAGGTGTTGCCGAACACCTCGACCTTGCTGTTGGCCATCACCGCGCCGCCAGTGCCGGCGGGAACGAGCGCGACCGTGCCGCTGGGGTCGCCGAAGTTCGGGTGGTTATTGTTGGTGAAGGTGTTGTTGTAGACGCGGACGTTGTGACCACCGACCTGAGGCAGGTCGGGGAGGTCGAACACCAGGAAGCCCACGGTGTTGTCGTGGCTGTCGTTGCCGGTGACGTCGGCGTTGAACGAGTTCTCGATCTCGATGCCGGCGACGTTGTTGGTCAGGACGTTGTTGCGGACGACGATGCCGTCCGACTGGCCGACGTAGATGCCGGTGTCGCTTGCGCCGTCGGAGGTGCTGTTCTCGACCAGGACCTGCTTGCACTGCACCGGGTAGATGCCGTACCCGCCGTGGGTGGCCCGGGTCGGCCAGGAGACGCCGACGTGGTTGACGTGCAGGCCGTTGGCTCCGGTGACCTTCAGGCCGTCGCCCGCGGTGTCGCGGATGCTGAAGTCCTGGAAGATGGTCTTCACCGCCGTGCCGGCGGGGATGCTCTGCACCACGCCGTCAGCGCCGGCAGCCTGCGCGGAGAAGTCGAGGATGGTGGTGGTCATCCCCGCGCCCTTCACCGTGATGTTGTTCTTGGTGGCGAGGTTGAGGGAGTTGGTGAAGTGGTAGGTGCCGGCCGCCATCTGGATGGTCGAGTCGGCCGCGGCGCCGGAGAAGGCCGAGGCGATCGCGGACTCGCTCATCGAGGGGTCCACGTTCACCACGCCGCCACCGCCACCGTTGTTGTTGTCACTGCTGCAGGCCGCGACGAAGAGGCTGGCGGCGAGAACGCAGCCCAGCCGAAAAGACAGGTGCTTCAAGGCTTTCTCCTTCATGTCAGACGCAAGGTTCTGAGTTGGGGGGCGCATCCATACACGTTCCCGCGACTCGTTGACTGACAAATCAACCGGCCCCCATCAGTATCCCCGACGGGTGAGCGTGGGTGTGAACGTGTGTGATGCCCCCCGGTCTGCGGGCGGTCGAACGCCCGGCAGCACCCTCTTATTCAGCGGATTGACGCGGCGCCGCAAAAATCGGCGGCGGCCCGACGGGCTTCACCCTGCGAGTGCTTTGCGGAGAAACACCGCGAGCCCCCACGAGCGCTCCTCCTCCTTCCAGCGGACGTAGCCCAGCCCCTCGTAGAGGGCGATCGCCGCGGCGTTCGTCGGCCGGGTGTTGAGCGTCAGGACGCGGACTCCGCGTGCGCGCGCCTGCTCCTCGGCGAACACGGTCAGGCCACGGCCGATGCCGCGTCGTCCGGCGCTCGCCAGGACCGAGAGGCTGGTGACCGCGGCGATGGCCTTCCCGTCGGCGACCTCGGGATCCGGATCGATCCACTCGAGGCTCACCATCCCGACGGTCTCGCCATCCAGCTCCGCCACCCATGTCGGGCGCTCACCGGTGAGCGAGGCGGCGATCCACGCCGGGACCCTCTCCACGTCCCAGCCCGCCTCCTCGCGCATCCGGCGCAGCGCCGGCGCATCGTCCGGACGGACGGCGCGGATGCTCCAGCCGCTCTCGAGCACTAGCGCAGCTGCTCGCGCAGCGCACCGGCTCGCTGCTGCAGCTCCGGGTCCATGCTGGTCAGCTCGAGCGCCTTCAGTCGCTGGTCGAGGCTCTTGGGCAGCTTCGCCTTCAGGGTCCCGGCCTCCTGCATCGACTCGAGCTTTCCGAGCGCCTGCCCGACGATCCGCTCGCGCGGGTGGTCCAGCAGCGAGTCGAGGAAGTACGGGTCCTCGGGGAGCTCCGGGTACTTCTCGAGGTACTCGATGACGCCCTCGGCCCAGGCCTTCCGGTCCGGCAGCTCGCGCAGCTTGGCCATGGCTTCCTTCTGGGCCTGACGCTTGCCGTCGGGGTCGAAGGTCTTGGCCAGTCCCTCGGGAAGGGCGCCACCGGTGAAGAGCGCATCCGCGGCTTGCTTGTAGCGGGTGTACGTCGCGCTCCGTTCGATCCGCTGCTGGGCAGGGTCGTCCTGTCGCGAGTGGTACTTGCTCTTGCCGCGCCGGGCGTCGATCTCACGCCACGACTTGTTGCGCTTGCCGGTGAAGCCCCCGCCGTCGTCGTCGTCCTTCACCATGGTTACCCGTCACCTCCGGGCTCGGGCCTCCCACAGGGCCCCGAGCACCTGTCGCCCGAGGGTGCGAATCGTCTCGCGTTCCGCGGGCGGCACCGGTCCTGGACCGTCCTGCTCGGCCGGGGCGAGCGCCTGGTCGACGAGCCCGATCAGCTCCACCGGGGCCTTCGCCGCAGGATCGCCCTCGAGCGCCTCGGGCGGGACCGACGCCGGGGCGGCGCCATCTGCGTGCTCGAGAACGGCGTGCAGCTCGAACGCCAGCTGGCGGAGGACCCCCCAACCTTCGTCCGAGAGCCCCCGCTCGTCAAGGGAGCCGAGGAGGGCATCCTGCCGGTTCTCGAACGAATCGTTCAGCCGGTCCCGGGCGCGGCGGTCCGTCGCCAGCCAGGAACGGACAGCCTCCATGTAAGCGCGGTCCGGACCGGCCGGTCGGGCCGGACCCGGTGCCGGCGGCTTTGCCGGCCGCGGCCGCGGGATGGGCGAACGCGGGGCAAGACCGAACCCAGCAGAGGCGGACGCATCCCAGAGTCCGAGGAGGTTCTGGAACAGCCGGCGGGCGACGTCCGGATCCGGAAAACGCGGAGGTTCGGGAAAGAGCGTGGGGATGATCTCGTTCGCTTCCGCGCCTTCGCGCCGGCCCGCGCGGAACCGGCGCAGGACCTCGTCCGGTGACAGCGGCGAGCCGGCGATGGCGAGCAGCTGGGCCAGGACCTCCGCGCTCTCGAAGCGCCGGGAGAACTCCGGCGCCTCACGCCCGCGGCGGTCACGCCGTCCCATCGGCGCCTCCCCGGTCCAGGAGGCGGCGGTACACGGTGCCGTGCGCGACCAGCTGCTCGTGCGTTCCTTGCTCGGCGACCCGGCCAGACTCGAGCACGATGATGAGGTCCGCGTTGCGCACGGTGGAGAGACGGTGGGCGATGACCAGCGTGGTCCGGCCCGCCTTCAGCTCGGCGAGCCCTGCCTGCACCAGCGCCTCGCTCGCCGCGTCCAGGCTGCTGGTGGGCTCGTCCAGCAGCAGGACCGACGGCTCGCGCACGAAGGCCCGGGCGATGGCCAGCCGCTGCCGCTGTCCGCCGCTCAGCTGCGCGCCGCGCTCGCCCACCGCGGTGTCGAGGCCCCGCGGAAGCGCGCGCACGAACTCGGCTCCGTGGGCTCGCTCGAGCGCGCTCCACACCTCGGCATCGGTGGCGTCCGGCCTTCCGACGCGCACCGCGTCCCGCACCGAGCCAGCGAAGAGCACCGGCTCCTGAGGAACCCACGCGATGCGGGTCCGGACCGAGGCCCGGCTGTAGCCGCGCACGTCCTGGCCGTCCCAGAGGATCCGCCCACCCGCGGGATCGACGAAGCGGAGCAGCGCGGAGAACAGCGTGCTCTTGCCGGCTCCCGACGCGCCGACGAGCGCCACCGTCCGGCCCGCGGGCACCTCGAGGGTGAGCCCCCGCACCGCCTCGACCTCGTCGTACTGGACGCGGAGGTCCTCGAGGCGAAGCACCCGGCGCAGCGGCGGAGCGTCCTCTCCACGGTCCGGGGGAACGCGGCGATCCTCGAGCTCGAACACCCGCTCGGCGGCGCCGATCCCCGTGACCACCTGGGTCAGCGTGGAGGAGAGCGTCTTCAGCGGCCCGTACATGAGCAGCACCGCACCGACGTAGGACATGAGATGGCTCGCGAGCGTGGCATCGGCCCGCACCGCCCGGGCGCCCACCGCGAGTGCCAGCGCCAGCCCTGCGATGCCCATCAGCTCGATGGACGGGCTCGCCGACCCGCGAAGCAGGAGCGAGCGGTCCATCGCCTTCAGGTAACGAGCCTGCTCGGCGTCGAACGCTGCCCGCACCCGGGGCTCCATCCCGTAGGCCTGCACCACCGGCAGCGCCGAGAGCTGCTCGCCGACCAGCGCGGTCAGGTTCCCGAGGCTGCCCTGGGTAGTGCGGGCCGCGCGCTTCACGGCCCGGGCGAAGCGGGTGATCGGGATCAGCGCCGCGGGGAAGACCACGAAGCTCAGCGCGAAGAGCCTCCAGTCGAGGACCAGGCACACCCCGAGGAGCGCGAGCAGCTGCAGCGCATCGCGAACCCAGGTGGTGAGGGCCTGGGTGACGGAAAACTCCACCTGGGCCACGTCTGCGGTGAGCCGGCTCAGCACGTCGCCGCTCGCCCGGGACTCGTGCGTCGCCGGCGGCAGCGACAGCAGATGCGCGTAGAGGTCCGAGCGGAGGGTGGCCAGCGCCCGCTGCCCCGCGACCTGCATCCACCCGGTCTGGAGCAGCTGGGTCCCGGCCTTCACGAGCGCGAGCAGGACCAGGAGCCCGGGCAGCAGCCAGCGGGCCCGCTCGGGCGAGGTGTACAGGCCCGCCAGGTGCAACGGCTCGGACAGAAGCACGCTCCGGAGCAGCGGGCCGATGAGCCACGCATATCCGGCCGCGGCAGCCGCGCTCACGGCCGCTGCGAGCACCGCGCCGATGACGAGGCGCGCCGAGGGACGGAGAAGGCCGAGGAGCCGGCCGAGGGTGGAGGTCATGCCCGGTGACCAGGCATGCGTTCCGCCCTGTCCCGGTGTCAAGGATTGCCAGCTTCCCGCACCGTTCAAAGGGTACAGGCCTGCATGAAGCTCGAGCGCCGCCATTCGCACTCGCCGGGAGAGCAGCCGGACGGCCGGGACGCGGTCCTGCGCGACGGGCCACGTCGGCGGGTCCTCTGGCTGATGGTCGAGTTCTTCCGGACCCTCGGGTATTCCGACGTGAAGGCGAGGCTGCCCGGCCACTCCGCTCCCACGGTCCTCAACGGGACTCTCGAGGACCACCGGCCGGACCTCACCTGTCGGCAGGACGATCGCGGGAAGACGGCGATGCTCCTCGAGGTGGTGCTCCCCGAGACGGTGGACGACCCGGACACCGAGAACCGCTGGTCGCTGCTGGCCAGCGCGGCACGCCTCTACGCGGCCGAGCTCCACTTCGTGGTGCCTCGCTGGACACGGCAGGGGAGCGTCGAGCGACGGCTGCGTCACCGCCTCCGGGACCTGGGCCTCCGCCCGAACCGGATCTGGTCGGTCTGAGCGCCGCTGAGCCGTTGCCGGGTCGTTGCCCTGCATTATGCTGACGATCGTTCCCTCTCAATTCAAAGGGTTGAGCACGATCGATGGCGGCCTCGACGACGAAGCGCGACTACTACGAGGTCCTCGGTGTGGCTCGAGAGTGCACGGCGGTGGAGCTCAAGACCGCCTACCGGAAGCTCGCCCTGCAGTTTCATCCGGACCGGAACCCCGGTGACCACCAGGCCGAGGACCGCTTCAAGGAAGCCTCCGAGGCCTACGAGGTCCTGTCGGATCCGGAGAAGCGCGCCCGCTACGACCGGTTCGGCCACGGCGGGAACCCCTTCGAGGGCTTCGGGGGCTTCAGCAGCTCCAACCTGAACGAGGTGCTGGGGGAGATCTTCGGCGACATCTTCGGCGCCACCCGCTCCCGGCGCGGCGGACGGACCCGGGGCGCGGACCTTCGCTACAACCTCGAGGTCACCTTCGAGGAGGCCGCGTTCGGCACCGAGGTGCAGGTCCGCATCCCCAAGCCCAAGCGCTGTGAGCCCTGTGAGGGCACCGGGAGTGCGGACAAGCGTGTGCGTACCTGCCCGGCTTGCGGAGGGGCAGGCGAGCTCCGGTACACGCAGGGGTTCTTCTCGGTCAGCCGTCCGTGCACGACCTGCGGCGGGTCGGGCCAGAGCGCGACCAATCCCTGCACCCACTGCCGAGGCACGGGTCGGGTCGACAGCCAGACGACGCTCAGCGTGAAGATCCCGCCCGGGGTCGACACCGGCACGCGGGTGCGGTCGACCGGCGACGGAGAGCCGGGAGAGCACGGGGGCCCGCCGGGCGACCTCTACGTGGTCATCCACGTGAAGGACCATCCCATCTTCGTCCGGGAGGACACCGAGGTGCTCTGCGAGGTGCCGGTGTCCTTCGTCCAGGCTGCGCTCGGCGCGCAGATCGACGTGCCCACGCTCGACGGGAAGCATCGGATGAAGATCCCCGCCGGAACCCAGAGCGGGAAGGTGTTCCGGATCAAGAGCAAGGGCATCCCGCACCTCCACGGCGCCGGACGGGGCGACCAGCACGTGCGCATCCTCGTGGAGACGCCGACGCACCTCAGCACCGAGCAGAAGGAGCTCCTCGAGCGCTTCGCCGAGCTCTCCGGCGAGCAGACTCACCCGCAGACCAAGACCTTCTTCGAGAAGGTCCGGGAGCTCTTCGGCTAGTTGTCCTGCGCTCCCTGCTCGATCCAGGAGCGAATGGCTTCGAGCTTTTCGGGCTGCTGGTCGAAGTAGGTCGGGCTCGCGGGAGGCATCCTCTGCCCGCAGGTCGTGCCCGCGATCTTCAGGAAGAGCACCGACGCGCCAGGGTCCCCGGGAGTCACGCGCAGCTCGGGCGCGCAGCTCTGCCTCGCCGGAACGTTCACCAGCTGGTCGTAGGCCTTGTCCGACTCGAGCGAGAGCACGGACCCTACCCCGCTCGTGCCCTGGTGGCAGATCACGCAGGGCTGGAAGATGGGCAGCACCTCCGCGACGAACGAGGTGTCGGTCGAGGTCTTCACGTACACCGTCGCCGAGGCCGTCTTCGTCCCGCCTTGTCCGTCGGACACGGTGACGGCAAGCGTGAAGGGAGTGAGGTCGGCGACCGTGGGAGACGTCCACGTCGGCGCGGCGACGGTCTGCGAGCTGAAGCTGCCCTGCGGGGACGCGGGCGAGGTCTGGGCCCAGCTGTAGGTGAGCGTGTCGTGGTCGTCGTCGGTCGCGGTGGCCGAGACCCGGGTGGATGCGCCGATCATCACCGCGCTCGTGGCGGCCGACGCCGTGACGTTCGGCGGGTGATTGCTGCCGGGCCCGGGACCTCCGGACGAGCTGCCTCCTCCGCACCCCAGCGCGAGCCCCAGGAACAGGACCGAGCGCGTGTTCTCCCAGCTCATGTGCGCCTCCCCCGACCCCGAGAGCTTCCGGGCCGACCGGGGCAGCCTCTCCGGACGTGGCCCCGGAGCGTCCGCTCACCCGACGGATGACCGGAGATTCCTGACAGGACCGAGCTTCCGGACGACGAACGGGGGGACGTCCTCCTTCGACGCGCCGCATCGGGCTCGCCCAGGCGTAAGCTCGCCCTCCCCGATCGGGCAAGGAGTGGCGATGGGCCGCGCCTGGAAACGACTCGCTTCCGAGCTGCGCCAGCGCGACGTCGCGCTGCTGCTCGCGGTCCTTGCCATCGGCTTCGTCCACGAGGTGATGTTCGAGGGTCCCTCGGTGCCCGGGTCGCGCCTCCCGGTGATCGCGCTCCTCGGCTTCCTCGAGCTCTTGCCGCTGCTGGTTCTGGTGCGGTTCGCACGACGCCGGGCCGAAGCGGGTCGAGCGCTGTCCTCCGGCCAGCTCCTGCTCGGGATCGGCATCTGCGCGATGATCGGGGCCGCGGTCGTCACCTTCCCCGGGCCCTACGAGATCCTGGGCGTGGCGGTACAGGGCATCGCTTCGCTGGTGCGCGCCGCCCTGCTCGTCGGCGCCCTGGAACTGCACGCGCGCGCGGCTCGTGAGCAGGCGGTCGCGCACGACATCCGGGAGACGACGACCCGCGTCGAGGCCGAGCTGCAGGAGGCGCGGACGCGAGCGCTCGAGGCCCAGATCGAGCCTCACTTCCTGTTCAACACCCTGGCCAACGTGCGGGAGCTGCAGCGAAGGGATCACCGGACCGGGCTCGCCATGCTCGACGATCTGGTCGACTACCTCGAGCGGTCGCTCCCCGGACTCGGGAGGGAACGGACCACGCTGGACGAGGAGCGCGCACTCGTTGCCGCGTACCTCCGGCTGCACGGCCCCCGCTTCGGCGACCGCCTCCGCTACGACATCGCGTTTCCGGACCCGCTCCTGCGATGCGAGCTCCCCAGCATGATGCTCCTGACGCTGGTGGAGAACTCACTGAAGCACGGGCTCGGTCCGCTCCCGGAAGGAGGAGCCATCACGCTCTCCGCGGGGACCTTGGGAGAGGCACTGGTCGTCGACGTGGTGGATACGGGGGCAGGGATGGGCGCGGGGTCCGGTGGCGGCACCGGCCTGGCGAACATCCGCTCCCGGCTCGCGCTCCGCTACGGAGACGCGGCGAGGCTCACTCTTTCCCTCAACGAGCCACGGGGCGTCCGGGCCTCGCTCCGGATTCCCCTGCCGGGCCCACCTGCATGACCCGGACGCGAAACACACGGGCGGCGCATGCCGACCTCCGGATCCTCCTCCTCGCAGCGGGCGTGCTGTTCATCGCCCGGATCGTCCCGGCCGCGCTCAACCATCTCTACCAGGGAGTCCCGGCGAGCCGCGTCCCGCTGGTGCTCGGTCCGTGGGCCTTCCACTGGATCCTCGTGACCCTCGTGCTCGTGCCCGGATTCCTCCTGGCCCAGCGCGCCTCCGCCTCGCGGGGGCGTGCGGTGCCCTACACGCTCGTCGTCCTGGCCGGATCCGCGCTGATCGAGGCGCTGATGGTTCCCCTGGCCAGCTGGATCTTCATGCGGCCTTTCCCGCATCGGCCCATGATTCTGATCGACACCACGATGCGAATGGGCCTGGCCGCGTTCGTCTTCGCCGCATACCGCGAGCAGCGCGAGGCGGTGGAAGTCGTCCAGACGCTCGAGACGCGACGGAACGAGATGATGGGACGCCTCGCCGCGTCGCGACTGCAGACCGCGCGTGCACGGGTCCAGCCCGAGGCGTTCATCGAGGAGCTCCAGGCCATCCGCGCCTCCTACGTCCTGAACCCCGCGACCGCGGAGGTCGGGCTGGAGGCGCTCATCACGCGGCTGCGCGCCGCCTCGCGGAGCGCGGTGCCGTGAGCCCGCGGGCCCTGATCGCCGAGGACGAGCCGGCGCTCCGGGCCGAGGTCAGGAACGCGCTCGGACGCCTCTGGCCCGAGCTGGTCGTCTGCGCCGAGGTAGGGGACGGCATCGAGGCGGTGAAGGTCCTCGAGGAGCAGCGTCCCGAGGTGCTCTTCCTCGACGTGGCCATGCCCGGGATGGACGGGCTGGAGGTCGCGCGCCGTGCCAGCGGGCGGAGCCACGTGGTCTTCATCACCGCCTATGACGAGCACGCGGTTCCGGCGTTCGAGGAGGGCGCGATCGACTTCCTGGTGAAGCCGCTGTCGCTCGAGCGGCTCCGCCGGACGGTGGCTCGCCTGCAGGCGCGCATCGGGGAAACCCCGGCGCAGCTCGAGCCGGTGCTGGCCGGTCTGCGCCAGGCGCTGGAGAGCCGGCGTCATCTCCGGTGGATCAGCGTGCTCGAAGGCAAGGAGCTGCGCTTCGTCACCACCGACGAGATCCTGTTCTTCCGGTCGGACCACAAGTACACCGCCGCGGTCACCCGCGACGGCGAGCACCTCGTCTCGCGTCCGCTGAAGCAGCTGGTGGACGAGCTCGATCCCGATGCCTTCTGGCGGGTCCACCGCAGCTACGTGGTCAACCTCCGAGCCATCCTCTCCGTTCGCAAGGTGGGGAGCGGCGGCCTGGAGATCGTCCTCAAGGACCATCCAGAGCGGATCCCGGTGAGCCAGCCGAACGCGCACCGGTTCCGCCAGACCTGAAGGGCGGCCTCGCAGCTACCAGTCGTCGTGGTCGTCGTCGTTGTCGCCGTGCTTCGCCCGGGTGACCTCCCAGGTGACGTTGTCCCCGTGCTGCTGGGTCCAGAACATCCGCCAGCCGTCGTGGCCGAAGCGCGGCACCTTGGCACCGAGGATGCCATTGACGCTCGGATCGCCATCCGAGACGTGGATGCCGGTGATCTCGTTGTCACCCTCGTTCTTGCCGAAGCCGCCGTTCGCGGAGTCGAGCGTCGCCGACGGATCGCGACCCTCGGCGAGGAAGCGGATCGGAAGCGCGCCCTGCCCGTAGTCGGTGTTCAGATCGAAGACGAACCCCGAGTCGAGCGCGTTGCGCTGGGAATGGAGCCCGTCGCCTGCGTCCTCCACCGCCAGCAGCCTGTCCTCGGACAGGAAGGTGACGTTGTCCAGGCCGGCGACCGTGGCGGTCCTGCTCTGGAAGAACAGCGAGATCCGACCCTCGTCGGCGTCGGCGCCGTGCTGCGAGAGGCGGAAGATCGAGCACCAGCCGCCCGCGGTCCCGTTCTCCGCGCTGCTCGAGGTGGTGTCGCCGGTCTCGGTGAAGAAGAACTCGCGGAAGTGGCTGCCCGGGCGGAACACGCCGTTCTCCGGCCGCTTGAACGGAGTGCCGCCCGCGGCCTTCGCGAGGGTGTTGGCGTTGAAGGGAGTCGTGCCGTCCACCCGGGTGTCGTGGATGGTGATCCACCGGGTCCGGTGCGAGATGCCGTGGGTGCGGATCGCCAGCTGGTCGGGGGCGTTCAGCGCCGCCTGCGACTCGAAGGTCGCGACGTGGTCGCCGACGATGACCTGCAGGACTTGCAATCTTCCGTTGTGCAGATCTCCGGGACGGTGGGGCACGTAGCGGTAGAGAAAGCTGTTGGGCCGCTTCGCCGTCGTGCTGGCGCCCGACGCGTCGGTCTTGGTCGAGCCGCCGATGTCCTCGACGATCCAGACGTTACCGAAGTTGTCGTCCTGGATGCCCTCGTACCCGCCTCGCCCAAGCGCCCCCGACACGTCCTCCACCTGTGACGGAACGCCGAGCGTGGCCGAGTAGACGGGCGCGTTCGGGTTCTCGGTGGTGAAGAGCAGCCGCTGCGAGAACGGATCCCAGGTCGACCCGTCGATCGGTGCGATCGGATTCCCGTTCACGTCGTGCGTGGCCATCACCGTCACCCGGTGCGCGGTGTCGGCATCGAGGTTGATGCGGGTGATGAGGCTCGCCCCCTGGACTCCGGCCTCGTGCCCCTGGAAGAGAAAGTGCCTTCCATAGTCGTAGCGCGGGTCCGCCCCCTTCTGTCCCCAGAGGACGAGATAGGTGTTCTTGTCCGGCTCGGTCTTCTGCGCCTCGGTCGGGCTGGTCAGGGTCGCCGGGACGAGCTGGGGCACGGCGGCGTTCGCCGGGCTTGGCGCGTCGTTGATGTAGCCGTACCAGCCGAAGGTCCCGTCGGGGTTCTCGACCGGCATTGCACCGACGGCGACCGGTTGCTGGCGCCACTCTCGAGTGAGCTGGCTCGGGGGTCCGTATCCGTCGGCCTTCACGTTTGCGGCGGGTACTCCGGTGATCGGGGCCGCATGCGCGGCGAATCCTGCGGTCAGACATGCTGCCAGGACGTGCTTCATCTGCTCTCCTCCCAGGGAACGCTGGCCTTCGGGCGCAGCGAGGCCGATGGATCGGCCTGCGCACGTGACCCGAAGCTGCGACCGGGATGCGTGAACCCTGCGGGACTCTCGTGTGAAGAACAGGTCTCGGTGGTCAATCCGGTTGCGCATCGATCCGCGTTGTCACGAACGCGATTGTCAGCCCGCGTTCGCGAGCGACGGCGCGGGGTCGCCCTCCTCGTCGTCGCGCGGGTCGACGGCCCGGAGCTCGTGCTTCCTGACCAGCTCGTAGAGCACCGGCACCGCCATCCGGCTGATGAGGAGCGAGGCGACCTCTCCGGCGGCGAGCGAGAGCGCCAGGCCCTGGAAGATGGGATCGAAGAGGATCACGGCGGAGCCGATGCTGACCGCCAGCGCGGTGAGCAGCATCGGGCGGAAACGGACCGCCCCCGCCTCGACCACGGCCTGCCCGATCGGCAATCCCCGGCGGATCCCGTCCTCGGCGAAGTCGACCAGGATGATGGAGTTCCGCACCACGATTCCCGCCCCGGCCATGAAACCGATCAGTGACGGTGCGGTGAAGTTCGCGCCCAGGGCGGCGTGCGCCGGCAGGATGCCCACGAGCGAGAAGGGGATGGGCGCCATGACGACCAGCGGGATGGAGAACGAGCGGAACCAGCCCACGAGCAGACCGTAGATGAGCAGCAGCACCACCACGAACGCGGCGCCCAGGTCGCGGAACAGCTCGAGAGTGAGGTGCCACTCGCCGTCCCACTTGATGGCAGGGCGTTCATCGCCCGGCGGCTGCGCGGCGCTGTACACCGCGACGGGTTCGCCCAGCCGGGCGATCGCCCGGTTCATCTTGAGGATCGCGTAGGCCGGGCTCTCCGCGGCGCCGGCGACGTCGCCGGTGACGTAGAGGACGGGCAGGAGGTTCTTGTGGTGGATGCTCCGGTCCTCGACCGTGCTCTCCACCCGCACCAGCTCGCCGAGCGGGACGAGGGCCTGTCCGCTCGAGTCGGGGAGGCGAAGCGCCAGGAGGTCGGAAATTCCGGTGCGCTCCGTCCGGGGCACGTCGACCACGATCTCGACCGCCTCCTGCTCGCGAGGCAGGTGCAGCCGCCCGACCGTCTCACCGCCCAGGGCGATGCGGAGGGTCCGGGCGACGGCCTCGGCGTGGATGCCGTGGAGCGCCGCCTTCTCCTTGTCCACCCGCAGCACCTCCTTGGCCCGTGGGGCCTCCTCGGACCCGCCCAGGTCCACCACGCCCGGAGTGCCGGCGAAGATGGCGCGCATCGTTCCGGCCAGGCGCTCGCGCGCCCCGGCGTCAGGGCCGTACACCTCGGCGACCAGCGACTGCATCACCGGAGGACCGGGCGGGACCTCGGCCACCGCGATCCGTGCACCGTGACGAGCGGCGATCGCCGCGACCGTCGGCCGGATCCGCAGCGCGAACGCGTGGCTCTGCACCGACCGCCGTTCCTTGGGAAGGAGGTTGAGCTGCACCTCGGCGCGGCTGGCGTCGCGGCGCAGATCGTAGTGGCGCATCAGCCCGTTGAAGCTGTGCGGTGCGGACGTGCCCACGTAGACCTGGTAGTCCGTGACCTCCTTCTCCTGGCGCAGCGCAGCGGCGATCTCCCGGGCCACCTGCGCGGTCCGCTCCAGCGAGGTGCCCTCGGGCATGTCGAGGACGATCTCCAGCTCGCTCTTGTTGTCGTAGGGCAGCATCTTCACCCGGACCCAGCCGGCGGGGACGAGCGCCATCGCTCCGAGGAGGAGCACCGCCGTCAGGCCGAGGAAGCCCCAGCGCCAGCGCGCGCGGCCCACCAGGCGGGACATGAGCCATCGGTACGCGCGGGTGACCCGGTTCTCGGTCGAATGCGTCGAGGTGCCGGGAGCGCGCCCACGTCCGAGCAGGCGCACGGCCGCCCAGGGCGTCACCACGAACGCGACCAGGAGCGAGAACACCATCGCCGCCGAGGCCAGCGTCGGGATGGGCCGCAGGTACGGCCCGGTCATCCCGCCGACGAAGGCCATGGGGAGGATCGCGGCGATGACGGTCAGGGTCGCCAGCACCGTCGGGTTCCCGACCTCGGCCACGGCGCGGACGGCGATCTCCCGCAGCGAGAGGTTCCTCGACTCCGGGAGCTCGCGGTGTCGGACGACGTTCTCCACGACCACGATCGCGTCGTCGACGAGGATCCCGATCGAGAAGATGAGGGCGAAGAGCGTGACCCGGTTCACGGTGTAGCCGACCAGGTGGAAGACGACGAGCAGCAGCGACAGCGTCGAGGGGATGGCCACCGCGACGACGGCCGACTCGCGCCAGCCGAGCATGAACAGCACCAGGAGCGAGACGCCCACCACCGAGAGCGCCATGTGGAAGAGCAGCTCGTTCGACTTCTCCGCCGCCGACGCTCCGTAGTTGCGGGTGACCGTGATCTCGACGTCGCCCGGGATGGTGCTTCCCTTCAGGCGATCGACCTGGGCGAGGGCGGCGCGCGCGACGGCGGTCGCGTTGCTCCCGGGGCGCTTGGAGAGCGAGAGCGTGACCGCCGGCTCCTCGGGGAGGAGGCCGGTGCCCGCCCCCGCGCCGGCGCCGAAGAAGACGTACTGCGCCGGCTCCTCCCAGCCGTCGAGGACCTGGGCCACCTCCCGGAGGTGAACCGGCCTTCCGCCCTGGACGCCGACGACCGCCGAGGCCAGCTCGTCGGCCGAGGTGAAGAAGGCGCCGGTCTGCACGACGACCTCCCGGTCACCGGTCGTCAGCGCTCCGGCGACCTCCTGGCGATTCGCGGGACCGAGGGCGCGGAGGACGTCGAGCACTCCCAGCCCTCGCGCGGCGAGCGCGGCCGGGTCGAGCTGGATGCGCACCTGGCGCCGATAGCCGCCGAGCAACGAGGTGTCCGAGACGTCCGGCACGTGCTTGAGCTCGGCCTCCACCTGCGCGGCCACCCTCCGGAGGGCGAGATGGTCCAGGCGAGCGGAGTGGAAGGTCAGCGCGAGGATGGGGACGTCGTCGATCGAGCGCACCTTGAGCAGCGGCGGGGACGCGCCGGCCGGGATCCGGTCCGCGTTCGCCTGGAGCTTTCGCTGGAGCTTGACCAGCGACCGTTCCGGGTCGTCGCCGACGTGGAAGGTCACCACGACCAGCGCGCGTCCCGGCTGGCTCGTCGAGTGGACGTACTCGACGCCGGGGACCTCCCACGCCAGACGCTCCAGCGGTGCGGTGAGCCGGGCTTCCACCTCCGCCGCGCTCGCTCCCGGCATGGCGACGAGGAGATCGAACACCGGGACCTTGATCTGCGGCTCCTCCTCCCGGGGAAGGATCACGATGGCCAGCAGGCCCAGGAGCACCGAGCCGGTGACCAGCAGCGGAGTCAGCCGGGAGCCGATGAAGGTCCGGGCGAGCGTCCCGGCGAGACCGAGTCGAGGCGCGCGGCTCATCGGGCTTCCTCCACCCGCTCGCCCTCGACGAGGCCCGCTCCCGTCTTCGCGACGGTCTCGCCTCCGGCGAGGCCCGAGGAGATCTCCACCCGCCCGTTCCGTTCCCGGCCGGAGCGCACGAGCCGGACGCGGGCGGCGCCGGACTCGATGACGAAGACGCTCTCCAGCTGACCGTGGTGGGCGACCGCCTCGGAGGGAACGGTGACTGCAAACGACTCTCCGCGAGAGAGGAGCGCACGCCCGAACTGGCCCGACCGCAGCCCGGGCGTCTCGGGGAGATCGATCTTGAACAGGCGGGTCCTGCTCACCGCGTCGGACGCGGGCTGGATCTCCGCGAGGCGCCCGTCCAGCTCGCGCTCGAGACCCTCGATGCTGACCGGCACCCGGTCACCGACGATCAGGCTCTCCCCGATCGTCTCGGGGACCTGCGCCTCGAAGCGGAGCGCCGAGCGCGCCTCCAGGACGAGCAGCGGCTGCCCGGGGAGGGCCGTGTCCCCGACGCTGACGGTCTTGGAGGTGATGACTCCCGCGAAGGGCGCTCGCAACGCCATCCGCGCGGCGATCGAGCTCGCCTCTGCCTGCCGCGCCCGGGCGACGCTCCACTGCGACATCGCGGTCTCGTACTCCGCCACCGAGATCGCGCCCTGGCCCACGAGGCTCGTCGCCCGGGCGCGGTCGCGAGCGGCCTGCTCGGACACCGCCCGCGTCTGCTCCAGCCGGGCCTCGACCTCGCGGGCCGAGAGCCTCACCAGGACCTCGCCGGTTCGCACCGCGCTTCCCAGCCCGACACGGACCTCCGCGACGGTGCCGGGGAGGAGCGGTGCGATCGTCGCGCTGCGCGTCGCCCGGATGGTGCCGACGACCTCCGTGAGCACGGGTCGACTCGACCGCTCGGCGACCACCACGCGGACCTGTCGCGGAGGTGGATCCTGCCGCTGCCGTGGCGAGGCTCCCGCCGTGCAGGCCGAGAGCACCGCGAGCATCGCCAGCGCGCTGATGTTGGTTCCCATGGGCCGGACCCAAGGCACCCGCCGTGCCGGGCCCGGTGGGCGCCCCACCCGAGTGATTCCGCGAGGATGAGCGGCACGAACGGACGCGAGTTCTCGTGAGCTCACGAAAACTCGTGACGGCCACCGCCGCTCTGGACGCGGGCGCGGGGGCTGTGGCCTCAATCACCGGATGACCGACGACTCCGCGGCGGGCTGGTTCGAGCTCTACGATCTCAGGGTGGAGGTCGTCGCTCCGCCTGGCGCGCGGCTGTGGTGCGGCGCGCGTCCCGGCGACCACTTCACGCTCGAGGGCGAGACGCTGCGGCTCCCCCCGGGGCAGGGGTTCTCCATCTACTCGCTCGCCACGGTCCTGCCCTTCCTCGCAGCGAAGCAGCGGGTGACGGACCCGAACGACTGGATGTCCACCGACTCGGAGATCGCCTGTCCCGATCCCCACTGCCCCTCGCGTTTCCGGATCACCCGGACCGGACGACGCCGCTTCCGCCACGCCGACGCCACGGCGGTGCCGCTCCCGGTCGCGCCGTGATCCCACGCGTCGAGCTCGCGCCCGGCCTGTCGATCTCGCGGCTGATCAAGGGCGGGTGGCACCTGGCTGGAGACCACGGGGCCGTCGAACCTGCCCAGGCGCTCCGCGACATGGCCGCCTTCGTCGACGCGGGCATCACCACCTTCGACTGCGCGGACATATACACCGGCGTCGAGGAGCTCATCGGTCGGTTCCGCCGCGAGTATCCCGGGCACGCGGCGCAGCTCCGCGTCCACACCAAGCTCGTGCCCGACCTCGACCGGCTGCCCACCGTCGACGGGGCGTACGTCGAGCGCATCGTCGACCGTTCGCTCCTGCGCCTCGGCGTGGAGCGGCTGGACCTGGTCCAGTTCCACTGGTGGGACTGCACCGTTCCCCGGTACGTGGAGGTGGCGCTGGAGCTGGAGCGGCTGCGCCGCGCCGGGAAGATCGACCGGATCGGGCTGACGAACTTCGACACCGGCCAGCTCGGCGAGTTCCTCGACGCCGGAGTGCCGGTTCTCACCCTCCAGCTGCAGTACTCGCTGCTGGACGACCGCCCGGAGCGCGGCGTGGTCGATCTCTGTCGGGCAAGGGGCATCGCGCTCCTCGCGTACGGGACGGTGGCCGGCGGGTTCCTCTCCGAACGCTGGCTGGGTCGGGACGCTCCCGCCGAGCCGCTCGTGAATCGCTCGCTCGTGAAGTACCGGCTGATGATCGACGAGTTCGGAGGCTGGCCGCTGTTCCAGGACCTCCTGGGCGCGCTGCGCCGGATCGCCGACCGCCACCACTGCGACATCGCCACCATCGCCACGCAGGCCGTGCTCGACCGACCGGGCGTGGCCGCGGCGATCGTCGGCGCGACCAGCACCGCTCATCTCGGAGCGCATGCCCGCCTCGGAGCGCTCGTGCTCGACGCGGAGGATCTCGCCGGCATCGACGCAGTCACCCGGCGGCGGCAAGGGCCGCCCGGTGACGTCTACGCGCTGGAGCGCGACCGCGATGGACCGCACGGACGGATCATGAAGTACACGCTGAACCGCTGAGCGCCCGGACCGGCTCAGCTCCCCGCGGGTACCGGCGCGCGGCTCGGGGTGAGAAGACCGACCGCCACGACCACCGCCGCGTTCACCGCCATCGCCAGCAGGCCGCGGTCCCAGCCCGGAAGGGCACGCGCCCACCAGGCGTCCGCTGCCGGAAGCAGCAACGACAGGTAGCCCGCGACGATGCCGGACAGGACGCCGGCCGCGTTCGCCCGCGGCCAGACGAGGCCGAGGAAGACCCCGGGCGCGAGCATGCCGATGGCCGCGTACGCCGAGAGTCCGATCTCGACGAGCGACCGGTTGCGCGTGCTGGACAGCCACACGGCGATCCCTGCGAACACGATCATCGCGCCCCGCGAGACCCACAGGACCTGCCGGTCGGAGAGACCGCCCCGCAGCGGCTGGACGACGTTGCGTCCGAAGATGGAGGACGCGACCAGCAGGAGGATCGACCCCGGCACCAGCGCGAGGAGGCAGACCGTTCCGGCGAGCAGGCCCGCGGTCCACGACGGATACACGTCTCCGACCAGCTGGAGGAGCACGGCGTTCGGGTTTCCGCCGTCCGGCCGGGTTCCGGCGAGTCGCGCGGCGAAGCCGAGCAAGATGATGAAGAAGTACGAGAGGGAGTAGAGCGGCTGCCACACGGCGTTGCGGCGGATCGCCGACTCGTCCCGGGCCGAGTAGATGAGCTGGAAGGTGTGCGGGAAGATCCACGTCCCCAGCGCCACGTTCAGGGCCGAGGTGACGAGCCAGGTGGTGGTCAGCCCTGCCTCCGGCCGGAGACCCGGCAGCGCGCCGATCCCCGGCGACAGCTCCTGGACGCGCCGGTAGACGTCGAGCATCGACGAAGCCCCGACCTTCTCCGAGACGGTCACGCTCAGGCCGACGACCAGCACGATCATCCCCACGTCCTTCACTCCGGCGGCGAACGCGGCCGAGCGCAGGCCGGCGAGGTACACGAAGGCGAGCATCCCCACCGCGGCGAGGAGCGCGGACTGCACCGGGCCGAGCGTCGACCCCAGCGTGAGTCGCAGCGTCAGCGCGAGCGCGGTGATCTGGATCTGGACGTACACCACCAGCGCCGCGATGCCGGCCAGGGCCACCACCACCGCCAGCCATCGCGCGCCGTAGCGCTGGGCGAAGAAGTCGGCCTGGGTCAGGTGCCCGTGCCGGTGACCTTCGGCCCAGATCCGCGGCATCAGCCAGTAGCCCACCGCCGAGGCGAGGGAGACCGAGGTCAGCGCGAGGTACGCCGGCGCGCCGTAGGCCCACGCGTACCCCGCGATCCCGAGCACGGCGAACGTCGTGTAGATCTCGCCCGCGTTCAGGAACCAGAAGATCCACGTTCCCAGGCGCCGGTTGCCGATGGCCCACTCGCTCATCGTCCGGTGCCGCGAGCGGCGCTGGCCGTAGAGCAGCGCGCCGAGGACGGTGGCGAGCACGATCGCGAGGCAGAGGACTCCCTCGACGCCGGACCTCACGCGCCGTCCGTCCGTGGGGCGTCCGCCCTCTTGTCCAGCGCCAGCACCACGCCGATGACGAGGGTGCTCAGGACGACGCCTGCCATCTGCCAGGCCATGGGAAAGGGCAGCCCGAACGGACGGGCCTGCACGCCGTTGGCCCAGGGCACGAGCGCGACCTGCCAGACGAACGGGAGGAGAAGCAGCCAGCGGTGGTGCCGTCGTGGAGCGGCGCGGGTCCCGGTCGGCATCGGACGTTCCCGGTGCGGCCCGGGTGTCTGCGAACGGTAGCGAAGTGGGGCGTGCTCGGACAGCGCAGAGGCGGCCCCCGGCGCCCCATGCGCGATGCGCTCGGGGAGCCCGGTGCTCGTGGGCCCGCCCCGAGGCCCGTCGAGCGCGCGGCCGGACCGGCCGTCTCCCGCGAGGAGGACCGGGCGAGTCCGGCTTGACTCGCTGCGGCTTGCCGGCGGAGAGCGGGAGGAGGATAGGCGCAGCATGTTGACCCGAGTTCCCGAGACCGAGGTCGTGGTCCGCTTCGCCGAGCTGATGGAGCGGGCGCAGGCCGGAGAGACGATCCTCGTCGAGCGTGACGGGGTGGCCGTCTGCCGGTTGGGTCCGCCGGGGCTGACCTGCACCCTCGACGACTTCACCCGGTTCCTCGCCCGCATCCACGCCCAGGGCGGGGTGCGTGAGGTCACCGACTCGCCTCAGCGCCTGGCCTGACCGTCAGCCGTCAGCGGGCGGGTGAGAGCAGCCCGCGCACGAGGTAGAGGCTGCCCACGATGCGTCCCTCGGTGTATGCGACGGCCTTCCCGTCCGGCGAGATCTCGAGGTCCGACCGGCTGGTGGTGCCCCCCGGGTCCGCTGGGCGATAGACACGCTCCTCGAGCGTCTTCCCCGTCTCCACGTCGACGCGGAGCACGGTGTTCTCTGCCGGCATGTTCTGGCCGCTCCGGGACAACCACAGCTCGCGCTCCGTCGCCCAGCGCCGCGGGGTGCCCGTCGTTCCCGGGATCTCTTTCACGCGGCCGTCCTGCAACGAGATCAGGAGGACGCGCTCCTCCGGGCCGACCACTGCCGCCCGGCGCTCGTCCGGTGAGAGCGTCACCGCGCGGTTGGTCATCGGGAGGTCCGACACGCGTCGTGGCGGGTTCGAGCCGCCGTCGAGCAGGTAGAGGTGCACGCCCGGTCCGGACGGGGAACGGGCCAGCGCGATCAGCCGCCGGCCGTCCCGGAACCAGCGGGCAGACCAGACCTCGACTCCCGGGCTCGGGATCTCCCGCGCCGAGCCCGGGCCGGTGGGCAGCGCGAGGACCGACCCGCCCGGGGTGGTCACGAGCGCCCAGCGTCCGTCGGGGGAGAGGTCGTTCGCCTTTCCGTCACCGAGCACACGCGCGGGGGTCCCGTCGGTGCTCCGGATGACCGTGACCTCCGTCCCATCGGTGCGCTCCGTCGGAGCGTTGGCGGAGAAGAGGATCTGTCCGTCGGCCGAGAGGGCGCCGACGCCGGACGTCCAGTCGCTGAAGGAGAGCATCCGGCCCGGCGACCCGGCCGACGGAACGTAGACGAGCTCCGAGCGTTCCACCTGGCTGGAGAGGAGGGCGCTGCCGTCTTTTGCCACGTCCTCGAGACGGAGGTCGGTGAGGTGCTGATAGACCGTCCGTTCCTCGCCCGAGGTGGAGACGGCCACCAGGGTGTTGCGGAGCACCTTCCCGGCGGCGAAGAGGACTTCCCGATCGTCCGGTGACCACGCCAGCCCGTACGTCCGCGGCCACCGCCGACCGAGGGTGCGGGCCTGCCCGCTCGTGTCCAGCAGCACCACCTCACCGGCGTCGTCGGCGAACACCGGATGGTGAAGGAAGGCGATCCGGTCGCCCGCGTGCGAGAAGCGCAGGTGCGAGATCCACCCTTCGGTCCGGTAGAGCACGCGCCCGGCCGGGAACTCGAGCACCCGCGTCCGGCCGACGACGCGGGTGAAGGCGAGCTCGCCGCCCGGAGACCAGTCCGCGAACTCCACGTCCTCGGCCAGCGCCCGGGGCGCGCTGCCAGCCTCCGGCACCCGGGCCAGGGTGCCCCGGCGGGCGAGGAAGAAGGAGAAGCTCGGGTGGAGCAGCACCGCGAGCTCGCCGGTGCGTGAGATGGCCGCGAGGCTGGCGTCGCGTACGCCGATCGCCTGCGCCGACCCACTGCCCGGGCGACTGTAGAGCTCCTCCGGCTGTCCGTCGAACGCGGCGCTGAAGATGACCCGTCCATCCGGAGTGAAGCGGGCGCCGGTGACGGTGCCCCAGCGGAAGCTCACCTGCTCGACCCGTGGCTCCCCCGGAGGCGTCCGGAGAAAGCGCGCAGCCACCACCGCCGCCGCCGCGAGACTCAGCGCGAGGGCGAGGAGGGCCGCGATCCAGCGGGCCCTGCCGGGCTTGACCGGCACGGTTCGGAGCGCCGCCGCCGGCGCGGTGATGGGGCCTCGGAGGACGTCGAGCGCGAAGGCGAGATCGCTGGCGGACTGGAACCGGCGCCCGGCCTCCTTCTCAAGGCAGCGTTGCACCACCTGCACCACCGAAGGCGGCAGATCGGTCGGGAAGGAGGGTGGGTCCTGGTGGAGGATGGCGTAGCCCGTCTCGACGAAGGTGGCCCCGGGGAAGGCCCGCTGCCCGGTGAGCATCTCGTAGAGCACCGCCCCCACCGCGAAGAGATCGGTCCTGGCGTCGACCGGTTCGCCTCGCACCTGCTCGGGGGACATGTACCCCGGGGTACCGAGCACCGAGCCCGGAGCGGTCGCGTCCGGCTGGAGCGTGCCTTCGTTGAGCCCGTGCGGCCCGGCCGGCTGGCCCTGCGACAGCTTGGCGATGCCGAAGTCGAGCAGCTTCACCTGTCCGTCCGCGCTGACGAAGAGGTTGTCCGGCTTCACGTCGCGGTGGACGATCCCGCGCGCGTGCGCCGCGGCGAGCCCGCGTGCCATCTGGGCTGCCCAGTCCAGCGCCGTCAGGACCGGGAGCCGGCCGCGCATCAGCTTCGCCCGCAGGCTCTCGCCCTGCAGCAGCTCGGTCACCAGATAGGGGCTGCCGTCGTGGTCACCGACGTCGAACACGGAGACCAGGTTCGGGTGGTTGAGCGACCCGGCGACCCGCGCCTCCTGCTCGAAGCGCCGGAGGAGGTCCGGATCGCGGACCAGCGTCTCGTTCACCACCTTCAGGGCGATGTCCCGGCCGAGCCGGGTATCGCGTGCGCGATAGACCTCGGCCATGCCCCCCGTGCCGAGCGCGGCCAGCACCTCGTAGGGACCGATCCGGAGTCCGGGCGACAGGCGCACGGATGGTGATGCTAGTCCCTTTGCTCCGCGCTCGCGGGCGGATTGCCACGGGGCCGCGGCTCCACGGGGCAACCCTCGGCCCGGGGTCCACCGTCGCTCGGTCGACTGGCCCGCGGCTGGCAGGGCTCGCGCGGGTCCCAGTCTGCTAAGGAGCACACTCCCATGACTCACCCGCGTGCCGCGTCCGGCGCCCTCGCGGCGCTGCTGGTCATCGCCTGTGCCAGCCAGGCCCCGATGTCCGATCTTCCCGGCGCTCCGCCGCGCAAGCCGAGCGCGGAGATCCGCAAGGACCCGAACGCCGACCAGGCGCTGGCCCAGGTGGAGGCGACGGCCCGCGGCCAGCCCAAGCCGAAGCAGGTGGAGACGTACCTGAGCTTCCGGAAGGCCTACCCGGCCACCACCGCCGGAGAGGAGGCGCTGTACCGGGCTGGCGTCCTCTCCTTCGAGCTGGGCGACTACGTGAACGCGCGAAAGCAGTTCAACGAGCTGCTCTTCGAGAATCCGCTCTTTCCCCAGGCGCAGGACGCGCGGTTCAAGCTCGGGCTCTCCGCGCTGGAGCTGAAGAGCTACCGCGACGCATACCAGACGCTGCTGCCGCTCCGGGACCGTCTCCCTTCCGAGCAGCGCGCGCAGCTCGAGGACGCCCTGCGCCGCGCCGCGGAGGGAGCGCGGCTCTACGACCAGGCGATGAAGATGGCGCTGCAGAAGGCCGAGCAGGCCACGACGCCCGAGGAGCGGACCGCGGCGCTGGAGCACGTCGGCGAGCTGGTGGACGCGTCGGTGGGCTCGGAGGAGGTGGCGCGGGTGCAGGCGGATCTGTCTCCGACGCACCCCGCGTGGCCGCTGCTGACCTTCAAGCTCGCCCGCGTGTACCAGCACACCAGGGACATCCCGAAGCTCAAGTCCACCTTGCAGTCGCTGCTCTCCAGCGCGCCGAACAGCCCGTACACCGCCGAGGCGCAGGAGATGCTCGCCCGCGCCGATCGGGTGGGCCAGGTGCGCGGCCGGACGGTGGGCGTCCTCCTTCCGCTCACCGGCAAGTACAAGGCCTTCGGCGAGGCGGTGATGCGCGGCATCCGCCTGGGGCTCAAGGGAAGCGATGTCGAGCTGGTGGTGAAGGACACGCAAGGCGACGGGACGCGGAGCGCGACGGCGGTGGAGGAGCTGGTCTTCAACGATGGAGCGGTGGCAGCCATCGGCCCGCTGTTCATCGAGGACAGCAAGCGCGCGGCGCTGGTCGCGCAGGACCTCGGCCTGCCGCTGCTCACGCTCACCCGGAGCGAGGACGTGACCGACATCGGCCCGTTCGTCTTCCGGAACATGCTGACGTACTCGGCGCAGACCCAGGCCCTGGTGGACTGGGCGTCCAAGGTCATGGGCTACAAGAGCTTCGCGGTGCTCTACCCGAACACGCCGTACGGCGTGGAGATGACCAACGACTTCTGGGACCAGGTGCTCGCCCAGGGCGGAGCGATGCGCGGGGCCGAGAGCTACACCTCGGACCAGACCACCTTCACCACCCAGGCCAAGAAGCTGGTCGGTCGGTACTACCTCGAGGACCGTCGCGACTACTTCGAGGACGTCCAGGAGGCGACGAAGGACGTGAAGGACAGCTACCGCCGCCGCAAGGCGGTGGAGAAGGCGAAGAGCAAGCTCGACCCCATCGTGGACTTCGAGGCGCTCTTCATCCCCGACGAGTGGCAGCGCGTCGGGCTGGTGGCGCCGGCGCTCGCAGTGGAGGACATCATCACCAACACCTGCGACCCGCGGGAGATCGAGAACCTGAAGAAGACCACCGGGAAGAAGGACATCCGGACGGTGACGCTCCTCGGCGGAAACGGATGGAACTCGCCGAAGAACTCGGACGGCATCCCGCAGCTGGTGGAGCGGGGAGGGAAGTTCGTCCTCTGCAGCGTCTTCGTGGACGGCTTCTACGCGGACAGCAGCCGCGAGCCGACGAAGCGCTTCGTCCGGCTCTTCAACGAGGCGTACAAGGACAGCACGCCGACGTTGCTGGACGCGGTGGGCTTCGACTCCGCGCGGATGCTGCGGCAGATCCTCGACAAGCAGACGGCGTCGCTCGACCGCGCGGCGGTGCGCGATGCGCTCGCGGGGACCCGGGACTTCGAGGGCGCGACGGGGAAGACGAGCTTCAACGAGAAGCGCGAGGCGCAGAAGCCGCTGTTCTTCCTCACCATCGATCCGAAGGGGATGCGGGAGATCCAGCCCACGGACCGGCTCAGCGGGTCGTGAGTCCCCTCGCCGGTCCCCGGCAGGCTCCGCTCAGCGTTCGCGCTCGGCCACCAGCCTCGCCCTGACCTGCACCTCGGGCTGCACCTTGAACATGAGGAACGTGGGGGGAGGCAGGCCGAAGTCCCGCATGTCGATCGCCCGACCGCCCTCGATCTCGAGCGTGCGCGGGTCGAGCTGCCGGACGGTGACCTCCACCTCCACCGTGCGGGTCACGCCGTGGAGGGTCAGCTCGCCGATGAGCCGGTAGGTGCCCGGGCTGCTTCCCGCGACGCTCGTGGTCAGCGCTCCCCGGACGCGGGGGAACTTCCGCGAGTCGAGTCGCCGCTGCAGCTCGCCATCCACCAGCGCGTTCCCCGAGCGGAGCCGCTGCGTCTCCACCTCGACGTGGGTGGGCGTCCCGAGACGCGGCGCACCCGTCCCCTCGGCGGGCTCGGCCTCCACGATTCCCTCCAGGCCGGTGGTGTGGATCCGGACCGGATGAAGGCTCGATCGGGCCTCCGCCCAGAGCTCGGACCTTCCCGGTGAGATGATGAAGCGGGCCATGCGCTCACCTCTCCCCGATCTTTACGCGCTGGAGCTCCGCTCGTGCATCCCGCCGTTCTGCGCGAGCGCGGCGCCAGAGGGTGACCACGGCCCGGCGCATCAGAACGGCGGGAAGCAGTCGTAGTTGTCCTGACGGAGGATGCGCCCCTCGGCGTCGAAGCGGAGAAACATCGCCGACACGCAGCGCATGCTCTCTCCCGGCTTCAGCACCCCGAGCGGGACGGCGAGCATGCCCGCCCACTCGACCTCCAGCGCCACGGTCGAGCCGTCTCGAAGGACCGTCCTCGTGTCGTATTTCTGGGCGCTGATGGCTCTTCGCCCTGACTCGAATGCCTGGCGGACGTCGTCGAGCCGTCGCGTCTTTCCGGCAACGACCAGCCGGTTCGGGTGCTCCACGAGGACCATCTCGGGGTGGAGGAAGGCCGCGACCTCGTCGAACGAGCGGGCCTCCTCGATGGTCCGGAGGTAGTCGCGGGCGCGCTGCGCGAGGTCCATGGGGGCTCTCCTTCCCGGACCCTACGGTCGACCGCCGCGTGCTTGCCAGAGAGCGATCATCTCGCGGCGGCTGCGAGGCCCGAGCGCGGGGAGCGGGTTTGCTCCCGAATCGCGCCACTCCGCGCGTGCCCGGGCGAGGTCGTCTGCCCGGAGCTTCCCGGGGACCTCGTTCGGATTCACGCCGTACACCCGCGCCGCGTTCAGCCCGAGGATCTTCCGCTTCACCTCGCGGGTGAGCGCCGGGTAGCCGTGCCGCTCCCGGAGCTGGGGCGTGATCTCGAAGGCCCGGAAGGCCTCGATCTGATCCTGCGGAGAGCCGAACCAGATCGAGTCCGTGCCCCACAGAACCCGGTCCTCGCCGAGATGAAGCAGCAGCTTGCCCAGGAGATGCGCCGCCTGATCCGGGTCTCGCATCAGGATCTTCCAGACCGCGCCGAGGTCCGCGTAGACGTTCGACCCCGGTCGCAGGTCGTTCTCCTGGAGCGAGCGGATCAGCGAGTCGAGCCCCAGCGCGCGGCCCACGTCGTAGGGGCCCTCACCGACGTCGAACTCGACTCCCGCGTGGTACACGAGGAAGGTCAGGTCCGGGTAGCGCCGCGCCACGGGGCCGATGTCACGGCACTGGCTGAAGGTGGAGTCCATGCCCGGCAGGGTGATTCCCTTGTGCACGGCGACCGTCTTCACGCCGAGCTTCCGGGCCTGGTCGAGCACCGCGGTCCCGAGCGGACCGTCGAGCCAGTAGCCGCGCCCGCCAGGTCCCCACACCGGGTAGAGCTTCCAGGCGGCGACCCGGTGACGCTCGGCCAGCGCCTGCATGCCGTCGATCTGCTCGGGGAGCGGGCCGCCGTTGGGGACGACGATCCCGTGGAGCTGGAGGCGGCCGGGACCGGCGCGGTCGATCTGCTCGCGCGTTCGCACCGCCTCCTCGATGGTGAGGGGGTTGTTTCGTGGGACCTCGGCGAGCGCGCTGAGCACCGCGATGTCGGTGTCCGACTCGAGGAACACCGCCCTCAGGAAGTGATCGCGTGAGTAGCAGTCCAGCCAGCGCCCGGCGCCGCAGCGAGCCTGCTCGGTGCGTGCGAGGAAGTCGAAGGCGTGGTTCCGCGTGAACCAGTCGCGGGTCGGTTCCACGTGGTGCGTCTGCACGTCGAAGACCAGCTCGTCCCCGCCGACGGCCGCCGCCGCGCGTGCCGGGTCCACCGCGGCCTCCGGCGCGACGGCGTAGCGTCCGCCGCTCGCACAGCCGGTCTCGTTCAGCGCCAGGAGCACCGCCGCCGTCCCGCATGCGCTGGAGAGGAGCTCGCGGCGAGTCATCCCTGCCCGGCGGGCGTGCTCCGACACGTCGCGGACCAGGCGCCGTCGTGCAGCCACGAGGTCGTCCGTCGGACGCACCGGGAAGAACTCGCCGTTGGAGACGGGCCCGAGGTCGACGGGGAGCCGCTCGGGCAGCTCGGTGAACGACTTGCGGGACCGGACGGCCATGGCCCGGCGAGGAGACCACGCACGTCCTCGGTCCATCGCGCGGAGCAGTGAGCGGTACGGAGGATGCCGGCCCCGGCTCCGGAGGCGCGTGTCTCTCCGTCCGCTCTGCCATCTCCTCGACGGTCTGCTAGCGTCCGGGGACGCTCATGGCTCCTCGCAAGCGACCGCCGGTCCCGAAGCGGAAGGCGTCCTCCCGCGGTCCTCGCCGCGCGTCGAGGCCCGCGCCCTCCGGACGAAAGACGTCGTCGGAGCCTTCGTCGACGCTCCCGGTGGACGTGCAGCCCGGAGCCATCGACGAGGCGCTGCGAAAGGTCAGCGACTCCCTGCGCCAGTGGGCGAACGCCGGCCGGTACACCAAGGTGCGGTTCAAGTTCCGTGGCAAGCCGCTGCTCCCCGACCTCCCGCTCGCGGCGGTGGTCGCGGCGGAGGGGCTCACCTTCTACTGGACCGGGATCCTGCGCGCGCTCCTCGTCAACGTGGCGGGCCGGAGCGTCCTCGACGTCGAGCTGGTCAACGACTCCGAGGGGCACGTGCAGAAGGGCAAGGAGGAGCTGCTCAGCGGCGAGGTGGATCGCGCCATCTCCGAGTTCCGCGCCGCGCTCGTCAAGCAGCACGACAATCCGCGCGCGCACCTGAACCTCGGCATCGCGCTCAAGCTCAAGGGCGACCGTGCGGGAGCCCGCGCCGCGCTGGAACGTGCGAAGGGCTTCGATCCCGGCGGCCCGGTGGGCAAGGAAGCGGAGCGCCTGATCCAGGGGCTCAACGGTGGGCCGCCGGAAATGGGCGGAGCCGGTCCGGCGTAGATCGAGGCGTGGACTTCCTCCTCAACGTCCTGTGGGTCATCCTCGGCGGCGGCTGGCTGATCTGCCTCGAGTATCTGCTCGCCGGGGTGCTGCTCTGCCTCACCGTGGTGGGCATTCCCTTCGGGCTGCAGTGCTTCAAGCTCGCAAAGCTGGGGCTCGTGCCATTCGGTCACGACTTCGATGATGCGCCGGGAGCCGGCGTGGGGAGCTTCGCGCTCAACGTGCTCTGGCTCGTGCTGGCGGGAATCTGGATCTTCCTCAGCCATCTCGTCCTCGGCGTAGGGCTGGCGCTGACCATCATCGGCATCCCGTTCGCGTGGCAGCACCTCAAGTTCGGGATGCTCGCGCTCGCTCCGTTCGGCAAGCAGCTGCAGCGCTAGGCGCGGCACGCACGCCACGTTCCGAGCGCCAGGAGCGCCATCGCGATGGCACTGGCCGGAGGAGCCCTCACCAGGAAGGTCCAGCCGAGCGTGTAGAGCGTGGCGTACCCCACGGCGCCGAGGAGGATCGCCGCGGCGCGCCCGGGGGCGACCGCGCGCGCCTTGCGCCGTGCGACGACGAGCGAGCCCCCGACGATGAACACGAGATCCGGCAGGGGGAACGCCGCGAACGCCGGGTCCAGTCCGCCATAGGGAAAGAACCATTCCCGGACCGGGTGCGAGGCGATGACCGCCACCCACCAGGCGAACACTCCCACGGCCTGCAGACGGAGATAGACGATTGCCCGGCGATCCGGGGCGATTCCGGCCTGCGCGACCGAGGTCACGCCTGAACTCTAGTCCTCCGCGCGGTCAGCCCGCGAGAGCGGCCAGGACCTCGGACGCGTGCCGGTCGGGCGGAAACACCGGGTACCACACGCGCTCGATGCGACCGTCGCGCTGGAGCCAGCTGAGGCGCGCGAGCAGGACGTGCCCACCGATGGTGAGCGTGGGCAGCCGGAGCGCGTCGGTGAGAGCACGGGCGGAGTCGCTCAGGATGGGGAAGGGGAGATGCAGCCGGTCCGCGAGCTCACGCTGATACGCGGGCTCCTGCGTGCTGAGCCCGAAGAGACGCACGCCGTGCTTGCCGAAGTCGGCGGAGAGATCTCGGAAGGCGCAGGTCTCGGGCGTGCAGCCTCGCGCGCCGGGGATGAGGTCCCAGTCCGCCACGAGCGGCGGCTGTCCCGGCTGTCCCGTGCGCGGATAGGCGAAGACCACGGCGCGTCCAGGCACCGTCGACAGGTCGATCCGCTCACCGCTGGTCGCCAGCAACGGGACGGACGGCACTGCAAGGCCGGCCAGGTGCCGTGCGCGTCCGTCGTCCACCGGAACCGGAAGCCCCTCAGGAATGCTCGACAGGTCTCGCGTCGTGTACTCCGCCATCGGGGCTCTTGTAGCCAGACAGGCCCGGTGCCGCCATCCTCCGAGCACGGGCGCTGGACTGAGCACGCAGGAGGCTCGCCGGCTGTGCTGGGGTCGGGCCGGCGTGGCGGGTACCCTGCCTGCAGAAATGAGCTCTGCACCCGTCACCGTCGGCCTGCTCGTCTTCCCGAATCTCACCCAGCTCGACCTGACCGGGCCGTACGAGGTGTTCTCCCGTGCGCCGGGCATGCGCGTGTTGCTGATCGGCACCCAGCCGGGGCCCATCCGGAGCGAGTGGGGCCTCACCCTCGCCACCGACTGCACGCTCGAGAACGCGCCTCCGGTCGACATCCTCTGCGTTCCGGGGGGGCCCGGGTCAATGCCCTCCTGAGCGACGACGGAGTGCTCGACGCCATCGCTGCCCTGGGGGAACGCGCGGCGTGGGTCACCAGCGTCTGCACCGGTGCCCTGGTCCTCGGAGCGGCCGGGCTCCTCCGGGGACATCGGGCCACCACCCACTGGCTGTCGCACGAGCTGCTGTCGGAGCTCGGCGCCACTCCGGTCGAGGAGCGCGTGGTGCGTGACCGGAACCGCGTCACCGGAGGCGGCGTGACCGCCGGCATCGACTTCGCGCTCGCCCTCGTCGCCGAGCTTCGAGGCCGGGAGGTCGCCGAGCGCATCGCCCTGATCGTCGAGTACGCCCCGGCTCCCCCGTTCCGGACGGGTTCCCCCCGGGAAGCTCCCCCGGGCCACGTCCAGGCTGTCCGGAGCGAACGGGCCCGCGTGCAGCAGGAGCGGAGAACCCTGGTCCGGGACGCGGTCCACCGCAGGGGCCGGTAGTCTCCAGAAGCAAGCAGGCAGGCACGCCCCGGGGGGCTGCGCGAGGTGCCCTTCGCGAGGTGCCAGACACCTCGTCTTTCGCATCGAGGTGCCAAACACCTCGTGACACCCGAAAGAGGCGATTGACCCAAGGGTTACAAGCGGTTAGGTCATGGATAGCCCCTCATGTCCGACGACCTTCCGACCCCTCCACCACCCCCGACTCCGCCGGGTGGCGGCGCCGGTGATCTCATCCCGATCAACATCGAGGACGAGATGCGCCGGAGCTACCTCGACTACTCGATGTCCGTCATCGTCGGCCGGGCGCTGCCCGACGTGCGTGACGGCCTCAAGCCGGTGCACCGCCGCATCCTCTACGCGATGCAGGACGAGGGCCTGCTGCACAACCGGAAATACAGCAAGTGCGCCGGCGTCGTCGGCGAGGTCCTGAAGAAGTACCACCCCCACGGGGACGCGAGCGTCTACGACGCGCTGGTCCGCCTCGCCCAGCCGTGGAACATGCGCTACCTGCTCGTCGACGGGCAGGGGAACTTCGGCAGCGTCGACGGGGACTCGGCCGCCGCCTACCGCTACACCGAGTGCCGGATGACCGAGCTGGCCGAGGCCATGCTCGCCGACATCGACAAGGAGACCGTCGACTTTGGTCCGAACTTCGACGACTCCACCAAGGAGCCGCTGGTCCTCCCGACCCGCTTCCCCAATCTCCTCGTCAACGGCAGCTCGGGCATCGCCGTCGGGATGACGACCAACGTCCCTCCGCACAACATGCGGGAGGTCATCGACGGGACGCTCCACCTCATCGACCATCCCAAGGCCACCGTCCGGGAGCTCATGCAGCACATCCCCGGTCCGGACTTCCCCACCGCCGGCTTCATCCTCGGCCGCGAGGGCATCCAGCGGGCCTACGAGACCGGCCGCGGGCAGATCACCCTGCGTGCTCGTCACGAGATCGAGACCAGCGCCAAGGGCGAGCGCGAGTCGATCGTCATCAACGAGATCCCTTACCAGGTGAACAAGGCGCGCCTCACGGAGAAGATCGCCGAGCTCGCCCGGGACAAGAAGATCGAGGGCATCAGCCAGATCCGCGACGAGTCCGACCGGCGCGGCATGCGGCTCGTCATCGAGCTCAAGCGCGACGCGATCGCAGGGGTGGTGCTCAACAACCTCTTTGCCAACACCCCGCTGCAGAGCACCTTCGGCATCGTGCTGCTCGCGATCGACGGCGGGCAGCCGCGGACGCTCAACCTCCGCGAGCTGCTCGAGCGGTTCGTCAGCCACCGCCGCGAGGTGGTCACCCGCCGGAGCCGGTTCGAGCTGCGCAACGCCGAGCGCCGGATGCACGTCGTGGAAGGTCTGCTCGTCGCCCAGGACATCATCGACCTGGTCATCACCATCATCCGCCGGTCGCGTGATCCCGACGAGGCCCGCTGGGGCCTCATGCACGTGCTCTCCGCCTCGCTCTACGAGCACGAGCGCTTCGTCGACCTTCCCCGGCTGGACCTGGAGGCGGCGAAGGCCCAGATGGAGCAGCTCGTCGCTCGCGCCCGCGCGGAGGAGCCGACCTACGCGGGCCTCCAGCACCGCTACGAGGACGGGGGCTTCAGCGAGGAGCAGGCGAAGCAGATCCTCGAGATGCGCCTGCAGCGCCTCACCGGGATCCAGCGGGAGGAGCTGTTCAACGAGCTCATCACCTTGACCCGGGAGATCTCCCGCCTCCGCGACATCCTCGAGAACGAGGGGTCACTACTCGACGTGGTGAAGACCGAGCTCCACGAGGTCCGCGAGAAGTTCGGCGACGAGCGCCGCACCGAGATCACCGGCGAGGCATCCGAGCTCACCAGCGAGGACCTGATCGCCGAGGAGGACATGGTCGTCACCGTGTCCCACGCGGGGTACGTGAAGCGCAGCCCGCTGACCGAGTACCGCTCCCAGCGGCGCGGCGGGCGAGGGAAGACCGGCGCCTCGATGAAGGAAGACGATTTCGTCTCCGACCTCTTCGTCGCCAGCACCCACGCCTACCTGATGCCCATCACCACCCGGGGCAAGCTGTACTGGCTCAAGGTGCACGAGATCCCCGCGGCGAGCCGCACCGCGCGCGGCAAGCCGATCATCAACGTGGTCCAGATGGGCGAGGGCGAGAAGCTGGCCTCGATCCTCGTGACCGGGGGCTTCGAGGATGGGCGGTTCGTCTTCTTCGTCACCCGCAAGGGCGTGGTGAAGCGCACCGACCTCAACGCCTTCTCCAACGTTCGCTCCGCCGGGATCATCGCCCTGGGAGTGGACGACGGCGACTCGCTGGTCGCGGTGTTCATCACCGACGGGACCAAGGACGTCCTTCTCTCCACGGCGCAGGGGATGAGCATCCGCTTCGCCGAGAGCGAGGTCCGCTCCATGGGCCGGCAGGCCTACGGCGTGAAGGGCATCACCCTCGACCCGGGTGACGAGGTGGTGGGCGCCGACGTGGTCGAGCCGGGCACGACCATCCTCACCGTCACCGCGAACGGCTACGGCAAGCGCACCGAGGAGGCCGAGTACCGGGTCCAGGGTCGCGGGGGCAAGGGCATCATCGACATCAAGACCACCGAGCGGAACGGCAACGTCGTCGGCCTGGCGCAGGTGAAGGACCGGGACGAGGTGATGCTGGTCACCAACGGCGGGATGCTGATCCGGATCAAGGTGCACGACATCTCGGTCATCGGCAGGAACACGCAGGGGGTCCGGCTGATCTCCCTGGAGAGCGCCGGCGAGAAGGTGAGCAGCATCTCCAAGCTCCCCGAGTCGAGCGAGGAAAACGGCGACGCCAGCAACGGCGAGGACATCACGCCGTCCACCCCCGAGCCGCAAGACCCGGACCCGGGCGAGGGCGAGGAATCCTGAGACGTGGCCTTCGAGCGCACCCGCACCGTCGGCAAGCTCTGGAGCTACCTCCGTGACCCGGGGGTGGCTGCCTGGCGGAAGCTCGCCGGCGTGGCGGCGGTGGCCTACGCGCTCTGGCCGCTCGACCTCATCCCCGACGGAATCCCCGTGCTGGGCTGGCTGGACGACGCGGGCATCGTCGCCGCGGCGGCGGCGTTCCTGGTCGTCGAGGTCCGCCGGCACGAGCGGCGCCGCGAGCGCGCGCCGGACAAGATCGTCGACGCAGGCTGATTCCGTCCGCTGCTGACGGACGTCGGGCCCGCCGGCCCACGTCGCCGGACGTCTTACGGCCGACATCGGACGTCCCGGCCGAGCCGACGCTCGGATCGTGCCCGGCGTCTACTTCGCTCCCCGACGCGGGGAAGGAGCCGATCCATGGGAACTGTTCCGAAGGGCGAACCGGTCGACATGAAGCTCGAGGTCGTGATGATCGGCGTCTCCGACATCGATCGAGCAAAGGCGTTCTACGAGAATCTCGGGTGGCGACTCGACGGTGACTTCGTGGTGGGCGATGGCTTCCGGGGGGTGCAGGTGACCCCGCGAAACTCGGACGCCTCGATCATCTTCGGAAAGGGAATCCCGTCGGGCAAACCAGGCGCGGCGACCGGTCTCGTCCTCGCCGTCGACGACATCGACGCCGCCCGCGACGAGCTGGTCACACGCGGCGTCGCCGTGAGCGAGGTGTTCCACTACGCCGGTGGCCCCTTCAACGACTCCGTCGAGGCTCCGCGCGTCAGTGGCCCCGACCCGCAAGGGCGGCCCTACCACTCGTTCGTCTCGTTCGAGGACCCGGACGGAAACGGCTGGCTGGTCCAGGAGATCAAGACCCGGCTTCCCGGGCGCGAGTGGAAATCGGCGCGAGGCCGTGCCGTGGACGTGGCAACCCTCGCAGAGCTCCTCCACGAAACGTCGCTGCACCACGGCCGTTTCGAGGAGACGCATGTCAAGCACGACTGGTGGGAATGGTACGCGCCCTACCTGAGCGCGCGTCAGAGCGGCAGCACTCCGGAGGAAGCCACCGCCGCCGCCGACCGGCGAACGGAGGAGGTCCTCCACATCGCTCCCCTTCCACGGTGAGACCCGAGCTCCGCGCCCGGAAACGGCAGTCGCGCCACGACGACGCCGGCCAGCTCAGGCCGCGAGCTTGTGCAAGGTGCTGAGCAGCTCGTCGGCGGTGAAGGGCTTGGGGACCACCGCAGACACGCGGAGGCCGCGCCGGGGGAGGGTGTGAAGCGAGGCATTCCCCGATCCCGAGATGATCACCACCCGGAACCGGGCGGCGTCGGGACGCTGGTCGATGCGGTCCAGCACCTCGCTTCCCCGCATGCAGGGCATCTCCTCGTCGAGGACCAGCAGGACGTCGCCGGAGATGGCGGTCGCCGCCTTCAGGGCCTCGCCGCCGTCCGCTGCCTCGACCACCGAGAACCCGTCGTCCCGGAGCAGGTCGCCGTAGGCTCCACGGATGAAGTCGTCGTCGTCGACGAAGAGGACTGTGGTGCGGCTCATCGAGGCGTCACTTCCAGCGTCGATCCTCGGTGAATCGTCCCGGACTGTGCAGAGAGTCCTCGCCGACCCGATCCCGGAGCGACGGTGACTCGTGTCGTCAGTGACGGACGTCCTGGGGCTCCTCCTCGGCGACTTGCTCGATGACCCGGTTGCGCCTCCGAACCAGGCCCTGGCTCTCGTCGACGAACCAGAACGCGACCCGCAGGAAGGCGGCGATGACCACCACCAGCATCGAGGAGAGGAACCAGTCCAGGACGCTGCTCAGCACCCCCCACCGGACCTGAACCCGAATTCCGTAGATCCCGGTCAGGGGCACCAGGAGGAACGCCACCCAGTGAGAGGCGCAGTAGGGGCAGGAGACCAGGTAACCCAGCCAGGTCTCTTGTCCTCCCAGGCGGTTGCGCAGGGGCTCGAAGAGGCGTTCCCTGGTCAGAGTCTGGGAGAGCCCCATCACCACCGCCGAGAGGGCGAGCAGCTGGCCGAGGTAGGACATCAGGCCAGGAGGGTGGTGAGGCACCGGCGACTCGGCAACCCTCGGCCCGGGCGACCCTGCGTCCCCCTGAGCGGGGGTGCGACACGGCCGCCGCGCCCGACCGGCCGGGGATCCAGATGATCGTCAGGACGATGAACCTGGGCTACCATTTCCAGTCGTGAGCGAGGCTTCTGCCCGGAACGTTCGCACCCCCTACGTGCTCGTCGTCGACGACGAGGCCTTCTTTCGCCGTCTGCTGAGCGAGACCGTCGAGCGCCAGGGCTACACGGTGCTCGGTGCGCGCGATGCAAGCGAGACGCTGCGCTTCTTCGAGCGCGCCGCCGCGGACGACACGCCGGTCATCGTGGTGCTCGACCTCATGCTGCCCGGGATGAGCGGGATCGAGCTGCTCTACGGCCTCGCGCGCAAGGTGGGCGCTCGCGTCCGGTTCATCCTCTGCTCGGCGCACAGCGCGCTGGACCAGGTGGCTCCGGCGCACCCGCTGGTCTCCGGCCGTCTGGCGAAGCCCGTCGAGCCCGGTGAGCTGGAGTCGCTGCTCGCCTCGGCCAGCACCTCGCTCGAAGAGGCCACGGTCCACTAGGCCGCGCCGCTTGACTCGCCGGGGAGGCGCGTCCTATTCCTGCGCCCCCTCGCGTCGGCAGTCGTTCCGGTGCGGGGGGGGTCTCACGCCCAGGTAGCTCAGTTGGTAGAGCAGGGGACTGAAAATCCCCGTGTCGGCGGTTCGACTCCGTCCCTGGGCACTGTCGTCGCTGGTTGGTCGCATCCACCATTCGCGGTTGCTCCCATGGCCCTCGGCGCGGCGCCGAGCATGATCGACGTCCCGACCCCCGCGTAGAGATATCGCTCGCCGAACGCTGCCCTCAGCGCGCGGAACGTCGGCTCGCCGGTGCAATGCCCTGGTGCCACGTGAGCGACCTGGTAGGTGTCGCGGAGGGTCGTGATGACCGTATCGATGTCCGCGTCCTTCGCCGCAACGAGATGAAAGCCGCCGGCGATCAGGTGGATCTTTGGATCGATCGCGACCGCCGCCTTCACGATGTTGTCGATGCCCGGATGCGAACAACCGACCACGATCACCATGCCGTCCTGGGTGTCGATGGCCAGCGACAGCTCGCGCAGCTCGAGCGTCCCGGGCTTGTCGGAGACGAGCGCGATCAGGTGGATCCCGGGCGCGATCTCGGTCGTCTTGTCGATGAGCGTGAAGTTCGCCTGCGGCCAGGCCGAGCCAAAGACCATCGTCTCGGGCGGCGTGCCGTCGTAGTAGCGCTGCTCGGGCGGCAGCGAGTCGTCCTTGCGATAGAAGGTGCTCTTGAGATCGGCGCCGTAGACCCCAAAGCCTTCCTTGGGCGCGTAGATCTTCACCGTCGGGTTGACGGCCAGCAGGTAGCTCATGCCGCCCATGTGATCGCCGTGTCGGTGTGACATGACGACGAAGTCGAGCCGCGACAGGTCGACCCCTCTGGCCTTTGCATTGCGTTCGAGCAGCTGTGGGTTGTTGCCCGTGTCGAACAGGATGCGCTTGCCGGCCACCTCGATGAACGCGGCGTAACCCCAGTCCTTGGTCATCGCCGGATCCCGGCCGAAGGCGTCGTAGAGGACCGTGATCCGAGCGGTCGCGGTGTCAGGCGGGGCGGTGGCAGCGGTCATCGTACTGGCACAACCAGCGAGCAGGAGCAGCGCGACCGTGCTGGACAGGCGCCATGCGACGAGCGCGAGAGCTCTCCTTCGACGGCATCGATGGCGAGACAAGGCGACCTCCCTGGGGAATGCTCTGCGCTCACTGGACGCACCGATTCCTAGCGGTGCGGTCGGCGGTGGTCCTTCGCCTCAGATGATTTTTTTGTGACGAAGTTCTGATCGGGGCTTGCCGGTCTCGTTCGCCACCGGGTTGCAGCCGGAGGAGCTGCCGGCCTCTCCCGAGGGACGAGGCGCGGTTGGTCGTCTTTCTCGATGCGATAACTCGCAAGCCCGTTGCACTGCCTTGCGTGGACGCGCCGAGTCCGCTGGATCGGTGATCCGAACAGGGTCGGGCGTGGGCCCGGCCGACGTCCGCACGGGGAACGCGATGCGCGTCTGAGCCTCCGTCATTTTCCTGGGGGTGAGCGGCGCCATCGCGGTGCCGGTCTCACTGACTGCCTCGATACCGGTCTCGGCGACCCTCAAACCCGGCGACGTCGCTGCCTACGTCGTGAACGCCCCGCCGGGCAGCCGCCTCCGGTTGGCGGTCCGCCACCGGCGCGTCGACGTCTCCGTCCCACGTGCGCACGGTCGCCGCGCTGGCGGCGCTGAGGCCCAGACCACGCCCTGAGGCGGTCCGTCAGTTCCGGACGGGTCGACCGAACAGCTTGCGGAGCTCGTCCTTTGCCTGATGGATCGCGCGCCTCCGGGCAGCCGGGAGTTTCCGGCCGGCCCTGTTCTCGAAGAAGGTCAGCATCGACATCGCGGACCTGAAGGGAGCGCTCTTCCGGCGTGCGCTCCGCTCCGCCGAACGCTTGAGCGACAGCGCCATCGCTCGCGGGCTCCGGGTGAAGACCCCGCGATCGAGATCCAGCGCGTCGCTGCGCTCCGTCACCGTGGCCGACCAGCGCTTCCGCGCCGGCTTCGACCGTCGAGGCTGGCGTGCCACGACGCGCTCACCGACGCCGGCGCCGTGCCGCGCTCCTGGCCTGCCGCGAGA
>Ga0310810_10000064_pt1 | contig 117337 bp, 96 predicted proteins | sample NCmetagenome_FD_207641 | JGI IMG/M metagenome (GOLD analysis project Ga0310810, IMG submission 207641) | Soil microbial communities from experimental microcosm in Duke University, North Carolina, United States - NC | ecosystem: Engineered > Artificial ecosystem > Soil microcosm > Unclassified ... | reverse complement strand
TCCCCCCGCCGACCAGTTCCAGACGCAGAACAATTACAACTTCGTGGATAACATGAGCTGGGTGCACGGAGCGCACATCGTGCGATTCGGGGGTGATTACACTCGGGTGAATCTCGACAAGTTGTTTCCGCAGACGTTTAACGGGCAGCTGTTCTTCGGGGCTCAGGGTGGCTTCAGTGACTTTCAGAATTTTCTGCAGGGCGCGGCCACCGGCAGTTTCGGCGGTGGCGGCATTTTCAACCATAAGTACAGAAACAACGATTATGGTTTGTTCGTGCAGGATGACTGGAAGGCGCGTCCGGACCTGACTTTGAACCTGGGGCTGCGCACCGAAGTCCTGGGAGCATTTTACGATGACCTCTGCCACATCGGAAACTTCGACCCGCAATTGGCGAATAGCGGAGAATATCCTCTGGTATACGGAGGCTGCGCGAACAAGCTTGGAGTGGCGGGATTGACCGGCTCAGGCAATAACACGACTTACAAGAACAACTACGCGACGGGCTGGGGACCGCGCGTGGGCTTTGCCTGGGATATCTTCGGACGACATACGACAACTCTGCGTGGCGGATACGGCATTTACTACGTTCGCGAGGATGTTGGAACGGTCGATCAGCTCTCTTTTCAGGCTCCGTTCCTGCCGATCGCCGGGCTGCCAAATGCAGCGGGATGCCTTTCACAGTTTTTCGCGCAGGTTGATCCCAGCAATCCGCCCCCGCCGCAGTGTTTGTCAAACGGTGTGAACCTGAACGCTCTGCCCGCGGCCGGGACCCTCGATCCAGGATTTGTACCATGCCTAGGCACATTACTCGACTTTCCAGGGGGCGATACTCGCACCTTTCCGAATTTCGGCTGCGCGGGAGGCAGTGCGGGGCTGGTTCCTTCCAATCTGCTTTTCGTGCTTACGGTACCCAGGCGTTTCCAGGTCCCGAGCACGCAACAATGGAACCTGACTCTGCAGCGCGATCTGGGAAAGAATTGGGTGCTTGAGGTTGGTTACGTGGGCACTCATGCCCTTCACCTGCGCGAGACACGGACTAACATTCAGGCTGCCTTGGCTACCAGTCTTCACCCGTTAACGGTGCAGACTGCAAACGGGCCGGTGCAGCTTACCGAGAGTACTGTGAGTAATGGACCAGCGCGATCGAATCTGACAGGAGTAAACGGTTACGGCGGATTTCAGATTTTTGCGAATGACGCTTACTCTCACTATAACTCGCTGCAGACGACCTTATCGCGCCGATGGGGAGCGGGATACTTCCAGGGTGCTTACACGTTCTCCAAGTCCACCGACGCAACCTCCAGTGGAAACACCGCTTTGAATACGGCATTTAACGACGAGAGCGACCTTAAGTTCTCGCGTGGCTTATCAGATTTTGATCGCAAACACCGGCTGAGCGTCAGCTACCGATATGATCTGCCATTTTTTGCCGGAGCGCAGGGCTTCAAGCGTACGGTGCTCGGCGGCTGGTCGGTAAGCGGCATCACGATCTTCCAATCGGGAACACCATTTTCGGTGCTTGATTCTGCAGCAGGGTCGGCCTATCTGGCGACCTTCTTGTCTTTCGCGGCATTGGGAGCTGATCTGGCGCCAGGGAGGACCGTCTCGTCGGGTTTGACGCACGGTGATATTCACAGCAGGCTTGACGGGTATGTTGACCTCAATAACTTTACGACCGCCTCGCTTGCCGACCCGGCCGGATGCCAGGCTGATCCCTCGAACGCCTGCACCACCAATTTTGGGACGCTTGGCCGCAACATTTACCGCGGGCCGTTCCAACAGAACTGGGATTTCTCACTGATAAAGAATTTTCGATTAACCGAACGCCAAAATATGCGGTTCACGGTTGATTTCTTTAACATCTGGAACCATGCCAATTTTGCCAGCCCCTCTTCCAATGATGTTGAGAACCCGGGAGCATTCGGCAAAATCGTAAGCACAGTAGGCAATCCCCGGTTGATTCAGCTTTCTTTGCGATGGGCGTTCTGATGACCGCGACTGAGACTTCTACGCGCATCCCGTTGCTTGAGCGTGAGCAGGTCACGCCTGAGCTGGCTTCGGTGTATGACGCGCTGCTGGCCCAGCGCGGCGTGGTGCCGAACATGTTCAAAACTGTGGCGCATGTTCCGTCATTGGCGCTGGCGTTTGCCGGTTTGCTGAAGGCACTTCTGAGCGACGGCGCTTTGCCAGGCTGGTACAAAGAGCTGGTTGCTACCCGCATGTCATTCCTGTGTGGGTCGGAGTACGCGACCAAAGCGCACTCAATTTCAGCCCGGCAGAAGGGCGCCACCGAAGAGCAGATTTCAGCGGCCCGGTCGAGCTTCGAGTCGGGACCGTTCAGTGACGCTGAAAAAGTGGGGTTTCGCTGTACGGAGAAGTTGCACCACTCAGGCAGGGAACTGGACGACGCGAGCTTTGCCGAGCTCAAGGCAGCTTTCTCCGTTCCGGCGATTGTTGAACTGGTGGCAGCGGCTTCGATCTTCGAATTCTTTCCCCGCTTTGTGGATGGGCTCCGCATCCCGGTAACGCCGAATCCGAGGAACAGCTGATCATGCGTCCGCTGGCTTCACGCATGTCGGTGATGACGGGCGAAGGCGCGCTTTCGGTGTATTCTCACGCCAAGCAACTGGAAAAGGAAGGGAAGTCGATCATCCATCTTGAATTAGGGGAACCGGACTTTCATCCCTCTGCCGCGGTCAATAACGCTCTGAAAAAAGCCCTGGATCAAGGAAAAGATCGTTACTGCCCGATGGCGGGAGTTCCAGCGCTGCGGCAGGAAATTGCTGCTTATCTTGATCGCACGCGAAACATAACAGTCCTGCCTCAAAACGTGGTGATCGCGCCCGGATGCAAAATCGCACTGTTTATGGCGCTGATGGCATTGATTGATCCGGGCGATGAGGTGCTTTATCCCGATCCAGGGTTTCCGGGATATGCGTCGATAACGCTCGGGCTGGGCGGGGTGCCGGTACCATTCGAGCTAGCCGAAAAGAATCGGCTGCAACCTGATCCGGAGGAGATCATTGCGAAAATTTCGAAGCGGACGAAAGTTCTTATCACCAACTCGCCCGGAAATCCAACCGGAACGGTTTACACGGACGAGGTACAACGACGAATTGCCCAACTGGTGCTCGAACACGATCTGATCGTTCTTTCCGACGAGATTTATGCGCGCATCATTTATGGCGGCGAGTACATGTCGATGCTGCGTTATCCGGACATGGCAGAGCGAACTGTCATCATTGATGGCTTCTCAAAAAGCTTCGCCATGACCGGCTGGCGATTAGGCTACGCGGTCGCGCCGCCCGCCATGGTGGATGCGCTCGAAATGCTGGCTGTGAACAGTTACACCTGCGTTTCGGAATTTGCCCAGTACGGCGCCATTGAAGCTCTGCGGGATACCGAGAATGCCACCGAGCATATGGTGCAGGAGTTTGCGCGTCGGCGGGAACAGTTCGCGCGTGATCTGAATCGCGTGCCGGGCTTCCGCTGTGTGCCGCCCGAAGGGGCGTTCTACGCCTGGGTGAACATAGAAGAGACAGGAGTGAGTGCGGAAGAAGTGTGCCGCATTATGCTGGAAGAGGGCGGAGTGGCCGGCATCCCGGGTGCAGCATTCGGGGCGAGCGGCGCCAAGTTTGTGCGCTTTTCGTTTGCCTCGTCTGCGGCCATTTTGCGGGAAGCAGTAGAGCGGATCCAGAAAGTCTCTTCGGAGTGGCAGGGAACTGCCGCGATCAGAAATTGAATGTTTGCAGGAGAATGCATGGGTATTTCACTCCGAAGAATATTTTGTCTGCTCGCGCTATGCGAATGCGCGGCGTTCGCCGCGGCCCAGGCCCGGCCGCTGCCGGGCAACGATGTTCAGCAGATCTACCAACGGCTTCTGCCGCAGATTGAAAAAATTCCTATCTTCGATCACCATGCGCATCCTGGATTCTTTGATGATCCGGATGTCGACGCCATGGCCGCTCCTCCCGGAAGCGCTGCGTTGCGCGAGCGGGACTCAAATCCAGAGCTGGTGGCGGCTGCCAAAGCTCTCTTTGGATATCCATACAGTGACCTGTCCCCGGAGCATGCTAAGTGGCTGATTCAGAAAAAAGCGGAGCTTAAGAAATCGCGCGGCAATGCTTACTTTTCTGACATCCTGGACAAGCTGAACATCGAGCGCGGTGTAGCAAACCGCGCCATGATGGCCGATTATCTCGATCCGAAGCGGTTTCCCTGGGTCTTTTTTGTGGACTCATTCATGTGGCCGTTTGATAACCAGCGTGAGCGCTCGCGAAATCCTGATCAGCAGGTTTACATACCGCTGCAGGAGAAAATGCTGCATCGCTGGATGCAACAGGAGAGCGTGAGCAAACTGCCACCCGATTTCTCAGGCTACTTGCAATTGATCACCCGTACACTCGAGGACAACCAGAAAAAGGGTGGTATCGCCATGAAGTTCGAAGTGGCGTATTTTCGGCCGCTGACGTTTACTGATCCAACACAAGAACAGGCTGAGGCAATTTATCGCCAGTATGCAAGCGGCGGGATACCCAACGAGCAGGAATACCGGACATTTCAGGATTTTATCTTCCGATATCTGATTCGCGAGGGCGGACGTCTTCATCTCCCTGTGCACATCCATTCAGCCGTGGGAATTGGCGACTACTTCAACCTTTCGCAAAGCAATATCATGCGGCTGGAGAATATCGTGCGCGATCCGCGATACTCCGGCACAACTTTCGTCATGATCCACGGCGGATATCCGCTGGAACGCGAGGCCATCTGGCTGGCTGCCATAAAGAATGTTTACATGGATTCATCCCTGATGGAAATTCTGATGTATCCGGCGGCGTTCAAGGATACCCTGAAGCAGTGGCTGGAGACTTTTCCCGACAAGATCACGTTCGGCACAGACTCCTTCCCTTACAATGAAACGCTGGGCGCGGAAGAGAGCTACTGGTTGGGTGTACAGTCCGCCCGCACAGCACTGGCAGCGGCCCTGGCGGAGATGATTTCGGAAGGTGAAGTGAGCGAAGCCCAGGCTCTGCAGATGGCCCATGCTTACTTGCATGACACCGGAGTGGGATTGTATCCCGGAAAACTTAATTAATATGGCAACACGGAAAAAAGCGAAAATGGCAGCGCGCAAGCGGACCTCCAGCGAGCGCCTTCATAAGGTCGGCGGTAAGAAGAAAAAAGCTGCAGGAAAAGCAAAGCTCAAATACATTCCGTGGTCTTCGGTTCCGATCGAAGACCTGCATCCCTTGCTGCAGAGGCATTTCGTGGTGGGACGCGACATCATGCTGGCCCGCGTCCTGATGAAGAAGGGCTGTATCGTTCCGCTGCATAGCCATCACAACGAACAGGTGACCTATATCCTTGAAGGAGCGCTGAAGTTCTGGATTGATGGCAAGGAGATCGTGGTAAATGCCGGCGAGGTTCTGACCATTCCGCCGCACATGCCGCACAAGGCAGAGGCCATGGCGGATACGGTAGATCTTGACGTCTTCAATCCGCCGCGCGAGGACTGGATCAGTAAGACAGATAAATACCTGCGCGGCAGCAAATGACCCTTTCCCTTTTAAAACGCGCGACATGACTGCGCCTGGCGCACTGACAGGCAGTTCCTACCAGCTTCGCTGCATCCACTGCGGCACGGTCGGTCGTGCTGACGGCAGCAACCTGCGTTGTGATGAGTGCGGCAATCTTCTGGAAGTCGTCTTCTCCGACCTCAAAAGCCGGGACTCCGGCACTTTAAAAGAGATCTGGCTGCAGCGCCGAACCTCGTACGCTCCCGAGGATAGCAGCGGTGTCTGGCGATTTCGCGAACTGTTGCCGAACCTTGATGCCTCTCACTTGCCGATCACATTACGCGAGGGCAATACACCGCTATATGAGTTGCAGCGATGCGCCGAGGCTGCGGGGGTGGAGAGATTGCTGGCGAAGCACCAGGGGATGAACCCCACCGGTTCCTTCAAGGATACGGGGATGACCGTCGCGGCTTCCTTTGCACACCAGGCGGGATTCGATTGGGTCGCATGTGCATCTACGGGCAACACGTCTGCTTCCATGGCGGCATACGCCGCTTACGGCGGCATGCGCAGCCTGGTGCTTATTCCGGAAGGCCATATCACCTGGGGCAAGCTGTCTCAGGCGCTGGATTATGGCGCGCTGACCTGCCAATTAAAAACCGACTTCGACGGATGTCTCAAGCTTCTCGAGCAGATTGTGCAACGTAAGCGTATTTATGTACTGAACTCGATCAATCCATACCGCATTGAGGGTCAGAAAACAACGGCCATCGAGTTGATGGAACAACTGAACTGGACGGCTCCTGATCACATCATTGTTCCCGGAGGCAATCTGGGTAATTCGTCGGCCATAGGCAAGGCATTGATCGAGATGAAAGAAGCGGGATTGATAACTTCTTTGCCCAAGCTTTCGATTGTTCAGGCCGAAGGTGCAAATGCGCTGGTCAGAACCATGCGTGAAACGGGAGGGAAGCAGCTGGTCCCGGTCCAGGCAGAGACGATGGCAACCGCCATCCGAATAGGAAACCCCGCGTCATGGAAAAAAGCAGTTCGCGTGTTGCAGGCGACTGGCGGCACGGTGGAAGAAGTAAGCGAGGCGGAAATTGCCATCGCCAAGGCTGAAATCGGAGCTGATGGCATCGGCTGCGAACCCGCCTCCGCCGTGACGTTAGCGGGGCTGAAAAAGCTGGTTGATCACGGTTTTGTCAGGCGGGATGAACGCATCGTCCTGATTCTTACAGGCCACGTCTTGAAAGATCCCGATTTCACCATCAAGTTTCATCGCGGAGATCTGTTCAAGGACACAGAAGAGATTCGAATCGATAGACGTCCACCCATTATTCTGGATGCAGACCCTGACGCCGTCCTGAAAGCATTGGAGCAGCATGAGCGCACGGCGAAGTGAAGCAGCGTTCCGGATCCGGCTGCCTGCGACTTCGGCGAATCTTGGCCCGGCGTTCGATGCGGCAGCGCTGGCCTTCAATCTATTTCTCGAAGTACGCGCCCGGCCAGCCAAAGAGTTCGCGATTACTGCGTCGGGCCGAGACTCGGAGATTTGCGGCCAGCTCGAGAAGCATCTCATTCTGGAAACTTACATGGAAGTTCTTCGTGCCGAAAGGAAGAGCATTGTTCCACTCGCTCTTGAAATCAGGAATGATGTTCCCATCGGCAAAGGTTGCGGTTCATCCGCTTCGGCTCGCCTGGCAGGAATTGCGCTGGCCGTGCGGTTCGGAAAGGTGAAGTGGAACGATGCCCGTATAGTTGGCGAAGCGTCTTACCGTGAGCACCACCCTGACAACGCCTCCGCTTGCTGGCTGGGTGGGATCGCCGTGGCACGAATGTCGAGCCAGCGCGAAGCGGAAGTCGCGGTGATCACACCAAAAGGAAAGTGGCCGCTCTTGCTGGCCGTCCCCGAACAGGCGCTCTCAACCGAGAGAGCCCGTAGCGTATTGCCAAGGCAATATTCACGCGCCGACACGGTCACAAACATTCAGAACTCCATGCTGCTGTTGGCAGCTTTCACCCAGGCGCGCGCTGACCTGCTCAGATCGGCGTTGCACGATCGCATCCATCAACCCTACCGCGCCGCGCTGTGCCCATTGTTGCCGGCATTGAAGCAACTGGAACTGAAAGACGGCGTGCTGGGAGCTGTGCTCAGCGGCGCCGGTCCTTCCGTTCTCATTTTTGTCGATCCGGCAGCGAACCCGACGAAGGTTAAACAAAAAGTGCAGGCGCATCTGGCCGGAAAGGGATTACAAGGTGAACTGATCTCAACCTCGATTACCAGGCGTGGCGGCGCCAAAAAATAAGGCCGGCAGGAGCCGGCCCTGTGCATATCTGTTGCCTACTGTCCCCGACTTGCCGGCGGCACAATACCGTTCATTCTCAGATACACGGCCATCTGCCCATAGTGGTCGAAACCGTGCCATGCGAACACCGTCGCCAATCCCGCCCGGGTTGCTTTGCCTTCGCCAAACGGATTTGGAATGTCTGCAGTCGCGTTTCCCTCGTTGATCGTGGCCACCGCTTTGTGCGCGTAAGCGAACGAATCCTTCAGGAATTTTATGATGTCTGCCTTGCTGGTCATAGCGTCCGGCCCGTTCTCACCGCCCGGGTCAACAGGCGGTTTTTCACCCAAAATTGTCGACGCTACTAGATAGTTGACGGCGGCGACATGTTTAACCTGCTTTTTGAACGTACGCACGCCCTTGAACTCGCCGTTAGTGGGAGCGAAATCGTATTTGTCTTCGGGCATGGCTTCCGCCGCGGGCACAAACTCGCTTTCAATGGTTTTCACTGATCCATCCAGCACTTGGCTTAGGGTTTTCTTGTCGGACTGAGCAAAACAGGCACAGCTTAAAAACAGACAGGTAACTGCCACTGCATACTTTAATTTCATGCACGCCTCCGGTTTCAATTTTAAGTAGCTAATCGCGAACGACAGATGCAGAAAGAGACAGATTCGGTGCTGCCAACCGATGCCTGCGTACAGTCAGCAATCCTGCCGCCAGTATAACGGCTGACCACAACAGCGCTGAGGGTACACCGGTCCGGGTTGCCAACGCTCCCCAAACTGTGCTGCCCAGGGCCATTCCGCCCTGCAGCACCAACAGATAAATCGACAAAGACCGCGCTCGCAAAAACGAGGGCGACATCATTTGGGCAGCCACGTTCAGGCACGCCAGAATTCCGATCCAGGCCATCCCGCTGGCGAATAATACCAGAGTCAGCCATCCAAAACTGTGGACTTGCCCAGCTGCAAAAGTCGTGGATGCAAATACGACGATAGAAATTCCGACCACGCCATCTACGGAAAGCATTTCGCGTAACATCGGCAATGCCGCTGCGCCCGCCAGTGCGCCCAGCCCAAAGAACCCGAGCAGCATGCCATAACCGGAAGGGCCAAACGGTCGCGCAATAATGGGCATAAGCGAGAGCAGCGAACTGGCCGCCAGACTGAACGCGCCAGTCCTGACCAGCACGGATTTTACTGCTGGAGCTCCGCGCACATAACGGAGTCCGGCCATCATCGCCTTGCGTACGTCCCCGGTCTCGATTCGCGCATAGTGGGGACGGCGCCAGCGATAGAGAAATAGGATCACACCGAAAAACGAAGCTGCGTTCAGCAGGAACGCGAATCCTGAACTGGTGGCCGCTATCACTATGCCGCCCAACGCAGGGCCAACCGCGCGCGCCACGTTGAATCCCACAGAATTCAGCGCCACAGCGGCAGCATGATTTTCCGAACACACGACTTCTGGAGTGATTGCCTGCCATGCAGGATCATTCATCACCGCGCCCAGGCCGAGTAAAAACGTGAATAGAAGTAGTGTCCACGGGCCCACGCAACTGGTCAGAGTGAGGATGCCCAGCAAACCGGAAGCCACCACCATCCAGCCTTGGGTGATAAGAAGGAAGCGGCGCCGGTCAACGATGTCCGCCAGTGCGCCTGCGGGAAGAATCACCAGGAACACAGGCAGAGTCGCCGCGGCCGTGACCAGGCTGATTTTCAGCGGTGACGTGGTGAGCTGAGTCATCAGCCAGCCCGCGCCGACATTCTGCATCCAGGTTCCGGTGTAGGAAACCACGGCCGCGAACCACAATGAACGGAAGAGCGGTTCACGCAAGGGCGCCCAGGCTGAGCCGCTCGAATGCGTAGGCAGGCTCTCTGAAAGCGCCGTGTTCAGGCCGTTGCCCATGGCCTACACTGTTCCGCCACTCGGAAATTCAGATAAATCCGGTGAAAGCTTGGAAGTAAACGGCCATTGACGACCGCGCCATGCACGGAACATGTAAACCGCAAGCCCTGCGATAACGATCAGCACGGTGTAGCGGATTTGCTTTAGCGCATCTGGACGTTTGGTGAGAATGAAGATAAATCCGGTGATCGCCAGCAGCGCCGGCAGTGGGTAAAGCCACATGCGAAACGGGCGAGGAAGGCCGGGGCGTCTTATCCGCAGCACGATGACCCCAACTGCCTGGAGCAGGAATTGCAAAGAAATTCGGATAACGACCAGCGCTGCGATCAGATCTGCCAGAGAGAAGAAGCAAAAAAGCATTGCCATCCCTGCCAGCGCCAGCAGCGAAATATGCGGAAAGCGATATTCGGGATGAATGCGCGCAAACGCTCGAAAGTAATTTCCGTCCAGCGCCGCCGCATACGGCACGCGTGAGTAGCCCAGCAGAAGGGAAAACACCGAAGCGAATGCTGTCCACATGACCAGCACAGTCGCTGTTCCCGCCGCCCATGGACCATAGACCTTGTGCATGAAAACTGAAATAACGTACAGCCCCTTGTTGCTTTGCGCTCCCGTCAGCAGTTCACGCCAGGGAACCACAGCCAGGACGCTTAGATTCATTAGCGTGTATAGACATGCCACCAGGAGAATGGATAGCAGCAAGGCGCGCGGAATCGTGCGTCCGGGATCTTTCACCTCGTCTCCCAGAAAACAGACGTTGTAGTAGCCCCAGTAGTCGTAGGTGGCGATCAACATCGCTGACCCGAGCCCAAGAAAGAAGTTGTGCGAGAGCTTGAAAGCATCGGGCGGGAAACTGAATGCTTGCGCCGCATTGAAATGCGTCAGCCCGGTCACAATCACCCAGAGCATGGTTCCGATGACACCGGCCAGCAGCAGTTTCGATATCCAGCCGATGCTGGTGATCTTGCGATAAAGCAGCACAAGCGCGAGCAGTACAATCAGGATGGCGATGAATGTGGAACCGAGAAGCTGCCAGCGCACCTGAATTGTGCCTAACAGCGGAAGACCAAGCTGAAAGGCGTGACTACTGAGCGGTTGTTCGAGGCCAGGCCAGAAATAGGCGGCGTACGCCGCAAGTCCGACTGCGCCAGAAGCAATCGACAATGGCGCGCTGAAAGAAAGCTGCCAGATGAAGAGAAACGAAACCAAGCGCCCCAGGCTCTTAGGGCCGTAAATCTCACGCAGGTATCGATACGATCCGCCGGAACCGGGGAACGCCGCACCAAGCTCTGCCCAGATCAAGCCGTCGCAGATCGCGAACACCGCGCCCAGCACCCAGCCAAGCATGGCCTGGGGCCCGCCCATGGCGCTGATGATGAGCGGCATGGTAATAAACGGGCCCACGCCAATCATGTCGATCATGTTCAGGGCGGTGGCGCTGCCCAGGCCGATGCCGCGAATGAGCGTGCGTGATGAATCGGCCTGGTCGGGATCAGAATTCATGAACCGGCTAACGCGGAGTTGCCAGAGCGGAGCGCTGGTTGTTCTGGTGTCCTGCGCTCAGCAGATTTACATATAGCCGGATTGCCCCGGGAACGCCGGCCGGCAACTGGCGGAAGAATGCGTAGGCGTTGTAGATGTAGAGTCCCTTCCCGTAGTGCGCTTTGAGTAAGCCGCCTTTCTGGTCGGATTCTCCTGGATCATGGCAGGCAAGAAGTGGAACAAAGTTGTTGTCCCATTGACTCATGAAATAAAGTCCGCGCTCCTGCACCCACCCATCAAAATCTTTTTGAGTGATCTGGTTCGGGTACTGAAAAATTGAGTCGTTCGGAGCCAGGATTTCTACCGGGGCTTCTTCGACCGACACTCGCGCTCTGCTAAGCTGTGCGGGAAATGGAGTGAAGTGGCCGGCGTTGAAATCACTCACGCCGGTGTCGTACTGGACAATCAGCGTTCCACCCGCGGACACAAATTCCAGCAGTTTTTTGTTGTTTGCAGCAACATCTTTCTGGGTGTCATACGTACGAATTCCGAGGACAATGGTCTGGTATCTGCTCAAATCTTCGCCAGGAAGTTTGTCGGCAGAGATGAGCGAAACGTTCATTCCGATCTGCTGCAGCACGGTGGGAATGTCATCGCCCGCCCCCATGATGTAGCCAATCTTCAGAGCCGACGGCACTTTTACATCTACCACGCTGACCCGTTGAAGCGCGGGCTGAAAGTAGAATGCGCTGTCCAGGTCCTCACGTGTAACTAATGTATAGCCCTCGTTGTAAGTCCTTCCGCCGGACTCGAGGACCGCTTCGATGTAGGTGGAACCCTCTTTCGAACTCGCCGGGAATACCGTGAACTGGAATTCCTGCTTTTCGCTTCGCTGATGAAATTCAATGGTGCGCTGCTCAGGCTGCACGCGCCATTTCTCAGGAATCTTCAATCGCAGAATTCCCTTCGCCGGGGCCGACAGGTTATAGGTGACCCCAACCTTCACATTGCACCCGGGATCGTGATCGTTGCGAATGACCTGCTCGCCGGGTTCGAGCATTACTGAGAATGCTGGAACCACCGATATGTTTTCAGTGCTGTGATTACCTGCGGAAGGCGCGAGCACAAGCGCATTCAACCGGCCGGCGGCCTGAGGACCAGCCTTATCGTCTGTAGGCGGAAGAGCATATTTCACCTCGGCAGAGAGCACCGGCGGTGGGAAGGGAAGCGTTGCATAGCGCGGATCGTAGGCCTGGTAGGTACTGTCGCGTTCGGGATCATGCCGGTAAAGCGGCTGACGCGAGTATTCAACTCCAGTTTGTGGAATCCGCAGCTTCAGATTGGTGCGGAAGTCAGTGCCCGGACTCACCTGTTTGGCCGATTTCTTTTCCTCAGCGCGCACCCATGGCTGAGGGCCCGTGAGTTCATACTCGCCCACATCAAGCGGAAGCCTGGAGCCATTGCGGAAGCTCAGATGTACATCGATCTGCTCGCCGGGAGAAATGGCTCCGGCGGGGTCATCCCCCGAGTTTGCTGGAGTCCTATCCCCTGACTGCGCGAGGGTTGCTTGCGGTATTGTTTGCAGCGCAAGGCTCAGGGCGCGGTTGAGCTGATTTCGCTTTTCCCCGAGCCGCAGCAGCAGATCGTCTTTCGGTGACGTGGCCAACGCGCTCTGGCGGACGCGTGCAATTGCGGTTTCCAGTTCGACCAAAGAACCGTAGAGCAATCGCGCGCACTCATTACGGTCTGAGCCGCTAGCAGAAGCTTTCTGAATCTTGGTGGATACATCAGCCAGCGCGTCGCGTAAGAACGGCACGGCTTTCTCGTCACTGCCTAGCCGAGCGGCGAGACCGGACAGGGTGGTATCCATTCCATCCCAAAAATCCTGTTCTTTATCCGCCTGATAATTCGGAAGAGCAGAATCGACCAGCTTATAAAATGAAAAACGATCTCCCGGATCAACCGTCCATGCCCCGGCACCCTGCGAGAGTTGATGCCGCAATCCCTGCATTGCGAATTGGATGTACGACGTTCCGAGATCAGGGTTGTCACGTCCGGTATTCAGTTTCACCGTGTAATTCTCGGGTGCGCATGTCATAGCTCCAAACCCGCACAGCAGACCGATGTAAAGCTTTTTAGTCTGCCACGGCTGCAGGCCTTCTTTGATCTGCTCGGGAAACCTGTTCGGGTCGGCTGCGGCGCGAAATGCTTCCCGGGCGAGGATCGAAGATGCCTGGTGATGGCCATGACCGTCGCGTTCCGTTCCTGAAAAGCGCGCAACCAGCACATCCGGACGGAACGTGCGGATCACACGCACCATGTCGCCCAGGGCGATATCATGACCGCCCCATTTCTGAAACGTCTCGTCGGCGCTCTTCGAATACCCGAAATCCGCCACCCGGCTGAAACGCTGCTGCACGCCGTAATATCGGTCGGAAGCGGTCAGCTCCAGTGTTCGCAGAACGCCCAGGGCGTCGAACAGATTACTGCCCATCTTGTTCTGGCCACCCTCGCCGCGCGTCAGGGTCATCAGCACGCCGCTAGTTCCCTTGCCGCGAGACTCCAGCGTCAGCATGCCGCCGTCTTCGTCATCCGGATGCGCCGTCACATGCATCAGACGGGCAGTCGTGCCCAGCCGGCGCAGCATGTCATGCAGGCCTGGTGCGCCGTTATCCTGTGGCAACGGCTTCCAGGGAGGCGCCATTCCCTGATCCTGGGACGTAACCGGATGTGCCGCGAGCGCAATCACCGCAACTACCATCCAGCGATAAAACTCCCTCCACCTGCGATTCGGTCTAAGCATGTTTATGGGATTTCTGTGGAACGTAACAAGTAGCAATATTTTAACTTGCTGCTATCCATTTTGGACTGGATTAAAGCTTGCAGGTTAGCTCCGGTCAGCTGGGTGGCAGTACTGCCTGCTGACAGCTATGGGCGGCGGTCAGGATCTCATCAAAACGCCGGTCGCTATGCAGGCTCCGCATTAGCGGGTCAGAAAGCAGATTGGAATAGGCGCAGTAATTCAACTCGATAGCAAGCGACAGCATGTGAAACGCCGCTTCTTTTTTGCCGCAATAAGCAAAAATCGCTCCCTGGTAATAGCTCAGCTCCGGATCGGCCTCAGTGGGAGGACTGGTTTCCGCCTCGCGTGCCAGCCGGTCCAGTTCGCTGGGGTTGTTCAGGCAGGCATCCAACAGATTGCGATGATAGCGCGGGGTTGTGGGCATGCGTTTCACCGCCTCGCGGGCTTCGCCGATTTTTCCCTGCCTTAGCAGTAGCGACGGCAGCGCGTAATTTACCCACTCTGATCCTGCATCGAGTTGCAGGAATTGAGAGGCACGGTCAAATCGACCCAGCTCCATGAACACCCACGCGCACGAGCGAAACTGATAATTTGCCGGATCTAAGGTGATTGCCATGTCGCACTCTTTCGCTGACTGCTCCAGCATCCCCGCATAACGCTGCGCATAGGCCATGGCAAAGTGAGCGCGCGCGTTTTCCGGACGCCGCTTTACCAGTTCCTGCGCCGCTTCATATGCCTTGGTCAGTTCTCCACGATCAATGCGGTTGACCACCAGCTGTCCGGCCGCGTCAACCAGGTTCTGATCAAGCGCAAGCGCTTTTTCAAGCGCGGCATTCGATCGCTGGAACATCGGCTCGCCGCCATCTGAATACGTGCCATCGTAGTAATACCGCTGGCCAATCGCCTCCCACGCGGGTGCATAACTTGGGTCCATGGCTACGGCCTTCTCCAGCAGCCCGATCGCTTGTTTATTAGGCGACGGATCATGGGGGATGGCCACACTGCGCAAGTAAAGATCGTAGGCTTCCGGGCTGCTCGGGCGCGTGCTAGTCTCCAGAAATCCACCTGCCGCTCCCAGGATGGGCAACAATCCTCCGCGAATCTGGGTTGTGAGCTGCTCTTTTGCCCCAATCATGTCCTGCCCGATGGTGCTTACGCTGGCCTGCCACAGCAGGCGATCGCTGTTCACATCCACTGCTTCAATGGTTACCAGCAGCTTGTTTGCCTGGCGCAAAAAATGTCCCGTCAGCACGGTTGCGACATGTAGTTCGTGGCCGGCTTTTTCCGGATCGCTGTCTGCCGCCACGTATTTCCTGGTCACTGCCGATGGCCGCACATCCAGCCCCCGGGAGTAAGTCAGGACGCTGGTAATCTCATCCGCCAGCGCAAAGCGCAGATAATCGATGCTGGAATCGCCGCTGAAATTTTGCAATGGCAGCATGGCTATGGAATTCTTCGGCCCACTGGCTGAACCTTTCCTGTGTTTCAGCCACCATACGCCGCCACTGATCAGCACTGTCATCAGCAGCGCCGTCACGCTGCCCAGCAGCCACAACATGCGATTACTCGACCGCTGAAAAGTCTGGGTCGCTACCCGCAACGGAAGCGTCCCCCGCGGCCCGGTACGGGTCAGCCCTGATTCGGTCTCCTTCTTCAGCCTCTGCAGGTCAGCCTTGATCGCATCCGCGCTCTCGTAGCGCTTGGAGCGATCTTTTTCCATTGCCTTTCCGATGATCCCTTCCAGCTCAACCGGCAGTCCCGGATTCAAAGTCAGGGGCGAGGGAGGTTTTTGATGCAACACCGAGTCAAGCGTGGTTACAACATTGTTTCCGGTGAAAGGCTTCTTTCCCGTTGCCATCTCGTACAGCACCACGCCGAATGAAAAGAGATCGCTCCGCAGATCAAGCTCTTCGCTGCGCGCCTGTTCGGGCGACATGTACACCGCCGTACCCGGGATCACTCCCACCGCAGTCAGGGAATCCTCAACTGGCGTTTCGTCGCTGGTGGCCAGACGGTCGTCGCGGATCAGCTTGGCCAGCCCGAAATCCAGCACCTTTACCGCGCCGCTCCTGGTTAAGAAAATGTTTGCAGGCTTGATATCTCGGTGAAGAATGCCCTTGGCATGCGATGCCGAAAGCGCGTCCGCTACCTGGATCCCAACATCGAGCAGCTCATCAAGGTGCATCGGCGTCCCGCGGATCCGCTGCTTCAGGCTCTCGCCCTCCAGCTTCTCCATCACGATGAACGGATGTCCATTGTGGTCCTCGACTTCATAGATGGTGCAGATGCTGGGATGGTTCAGCAGGGAGGCCGCCCTGGCTTCTCGTTCAAAGCGCTCCAGCGCCTTGCTGTCACCGGTCAGGTTATCTGGAAGAAACTTCAGCGCTACGTGACGGCCCAGGCGCGTGTCTTCCGCCTCATATACCACGCCCATTCCCCCGCCGCCCAGCTTGCCGATGATCTTGTAATGGGAAATGACCTGGCCAATCATGGTCGCTTGGCTGGTCGTAGTCTGGCCGGTCGTGGTTTGGCCGGGCATAGAATGCCGTCCCCCGGGGACAACATTCCCCGCAGGCCGCTATGTTAGGCCTGCGGGTGTCGCGGGTCAACTATTTGAAACATTAACCTTTGTTAGCTAATCCGAGCGGGAAAGCGCCTTTTCTTCGCGGATCGAGCACTCTGACGTGTAGTTGCGCTGCTGTGCCAACTATTTTTCTGCCTTCTCGGGCCTCCCTGCGTTTTAAAATTCAGTTCGGCTAGCGGTAAAATCCTGCCGACGACCCCACCCACTCCATATCCCTGTTATGGTCCACTCCCATCATCAGCCCCCGTCCCATGCGGATAATTGTCATTACCGGCACCGGCTCGTCCACCCAGATAAACATGATCCGTACCTCGGTTTTTGTCAGGCCGAACGGCGTCTCAATCACCGGCTCAAAGCTCATCCTCTCCTGAAGAACATAGTCCCCTCTCACGCCTGGCGGCACTCCCTCCAGATCTGCCTCCGTAGGATGAATATTTACGCCCAGCCCCGCAAAGGAAAACAACGGCTTCAGGATGAATCTGCTCAGGTCCTGCTTTCGCGAGCGCGGGTCCTCCAAAAACCACGTCTGCGGTACCGATTCGTGCTGCAGGTACGGCAACGAAAACTTGCTCATTCGGAAGTACCAGTTGGGATGTCCCGCCCACTCCACATCCAGATCATCAGTAAACTTAAACCCAAGCGCTGGCTTCTTGCGGACCAGTTCGTCCACAATTGCCCGGTTGTAAATCCGCGCAATCGGAACTCGCCGGCCCGAATGCTCATAAAATAACCTTCCACCATCTTTCTTAATATCGGTGATCGCGACCGTTTTTATCCCCAGCAGCTTTTCGGTCGCCAGAAAATCCGGCAGCGTCTTCTGATGCAGAGGATCGATCTCCATCAGGACCACGTTTTTCGGATCGTGTTCGCCCAGCACCGCGCGCTTCAACAGCTCGGTGTAGCTCTTTCTATCGAGCCCGCTCATTAGGAATCTGAGCTTCGAGTCCAGCTCGAAGACTTCGGCGTAAGTCTCTGCCAGCAATAACTGATACGCGTACAGGGAAGGGAAGCCTTGCAGCTCGACCAATCGTGGTTGCAGCTCACCCGATTCATCCCGCACCAGCCCAAAATCCACCTGCACGAATAGGGGATGGTTGTCCTCTCGTGGCACATTAAACTCCGCTGGAATCGTGCGCTCCGAGGCTTTGCGGTACTCCGGCGTTTCCAGCTGATGCATCAGCTCCTTGCCGAAGCGCGCCATTTTCTCGAGCAGGCTGGCGGGAAAAAAGCAGGGCGTCTCGCACACGCGAAACTGCACCGGCGTGCCGCACCGCTGTTGCAGCGCCTTCAACAGGCGCTGGTACTTTTCAGGCGTGAATTGTTGATTGAAGTCTCGGCGAAGAGAAGAAATCATGGACTTCGCCATGCCCACGCAGGGGCTGATCTCAGGTCCGCCCTACATCTACGCCTCAATCAGAAATTTCCCATTCTTCATGATCTGCTCATCGTCCACCCAGATATCGAACCGCCGCCCCACCACATCGATATGGGTTGACGAATACCACTCCGCCCCGGTGTGGGCCCCGTACGGATTCCCAAACGCAATGTGCACACCCGGATATTTTTCATCCTGTAGAATCTGCCCGATCACATCTTTTAACTCGATATTCGTTCCAATCGCGAACTCGCCCACCCGGTCACTGTTCTCATCGGTGTGGGTGTATCGCCAGAAGTCGTCTTCCAGCGGCTTGTTCGCGCTGTGTGCTTCGGTGAGCCGGTTACCCTTTATTTGAATCGTCAGTGGGCTCTCGCGCAGATCGCCGAACTTCGCGCACAGCCAATCACCCACCACTCCGTCGACCACAAACGTCCCATTCACTTCGCCTGGTGTAGTGAAGATTTCGCCGCCCGGCAGATTGCCCCATTTTTCCGGGCTGATCAGCCCGCTGGTTTTAATCCATTTGTAATCCTTGTTCAACTCCGCTTTCAGGTCCGTTCCTTGAGCAGTTTTCGCCCGCACCTGCTGCGCCCTCCGCACCATCTCGATCACTCTGGTACTGATACGGTCCACCTTGTGAAAGTCCGCTCGCATGCCGTCCAGCATGATCTGCCGGTTGATGTTCACCATGTGAGCGTGGCGAATTTTGCGTCGGTTGACGATATCCGTCATCTCCATGCGCGAGCGCAGCTCGTTGGCTTGCGCCTGTACCGCGAAAATCGAGACCTGGCTCAGCTCCAGGTCCTCAGCTATCGGCGCAGGCAAGCCGGAGAGCGGCCGTGCCGCAGTCTCCTCCAGTATCCAGACTCGATACGCAGCTCCCGCTTGATCGAGCTCCTGCGCCATGCTGGCGGCGATTTCTTTGGTTGCCTCATCGGTGATGATCGTGACCCGCTCGTTTGGCTGTACCCGCAGACACACGTTTACCGCGTTGCGTGCGCCCGGCGTGAGTTCGGGGTCGAACGAAATGTCTTCCAGGGAAGTTTTGGCAGGAACAGCCGCTTCTTGTACGAAACGCTCTTCGAAAGTTGTCATCAACCTGCTTCCTGAATGATTAACCGACCTTTCGCGCGGTTACAGCTTCAGTCAAACCAACCTCGGTTTCTTCAATCATATAATCGACTACTTTCTTCAAATCCCCGGTTCGCTCAAACTCTTTGAGCTGCCGGTCCGCGCCGGTCCCCTTCTCCAAAATCTGGTGGATGTAATTCAACTCTTCGCGCGAATCGAGTTCATCCACCACATCATCCACAAAGTCCAGGTATTCGCGCACCAGGTCGCGTGCCGGCACTTCCTTCTGCTTGCCGAAATCAACCAGCTTTCCATCCAGCCCGTAACGCGCGGCGCGCCACTTGTTCTCCATTATCAGCGCTCGCCGGTACAGCCGGAAGCCCTGGTTCGCTGAGTACAGCTTGTACAACTTCGCAATGGTGGCCTGGATGAGTGCAGCCAGCGCTATGGTTTCATCCAGGCGCATGGGAATGTCGCAAATGCGGAACTCCAGGGTGTTGAAGAACGCATGCGGACGAATATCCCACCAGATCTTCTTCGCATTATCAATGCAGTTGGTTTTAACCAGCAGTTTGATAAAGCTCTCATACTCGCCCCAGCTTGGAAAATAGTCAGGAATATTAGTCCGCGGAAACTTGTCAAACACTTTGCAACGATACGATTTCAGACCTGTATCCATTCCCAGCCAAAAGGGCGAATTGGTCGAAAGCGCCAGGATGTGCGGAAGAAAATATCGCGCATGATTCATCAGGTGAATGGCAGTCTCGCGGTCTTCCACCCCGATGTGCACGTGCAGCCCGAAAATCAGGTTCGCCCGCGCTACCAGTTGCATGTCTTCCACAATGTTCTTGTAGCGCTCGTCGGGCGTAATCTCCTGCATGCGCCAGTCCGCAAATGGATGGGTTGCCGCCGAGCACAGGCGCAGCCCATTTTCCCTGGCCAGTGCGATCATGTCGCGACGAAGCTTTTTGACCTCTTCTTTCGCCTCCTTGATGTTGCCGCACACCGCCGTCCCGACCTCGACCACCGAGGCGTGCATCTCCGACTTCACTTTTTCTTTCAGTATCAGCTTTCCTTTTTCGATGATTTCCGCGTGAATGTGCGAGCGCAGGTCTCGGGTCTCCGGATCTACGGTCTGATATTCCTCTTCAATTCCGATGGTAAAATTCGGCAGCATAGAAACCGCCCGGCAGGCCGCAACAGTATAGCAATCCCGCGCAAAATCGGCTGTCAAAACCAGGATTTCGGCCGCCATCTATGGTCTGTAGAACGCGTTGCGCCTTCCTGCCCTGGTGTTATACCGTTAAAATTCAAGCCTCTATGCCCAGCCGCAGCGACACCAATCCCGCTCAAAGCGCCACTCTTCTGACTTCGCAGGTTGACCCCACCTCTGCCCGCTTTGAAGCCAATATGCGCTTCATGGCTGACCTGATGTCCCAGGTTCACAACGAAGAAGAGAAGATTCGCGAAGGCGGGGGAGCCAAGGCCATAGAGAACCAGCACGGCAAAAATCGGCTCACTGCCCGCGAGCGTATCAATCTCCTGGTCGATCCCGGGAGCTTCTTTGAACTCGGCGCTTACGCTGCCTATGGCATGTACTCCGAATGGGGAGGCGCGCCTGCTGCCGGTGTTATCACCGGTCTTGGCCGCATCGATACCCGCTCCGTCATGGTCATCGCCAATGATGCTACCGTTAAAGCCGGCGCATTTTTTCCCATGACCGCGAAGAAGGTCATTCGCGCCCAGAACATTGCTATCGAAAATCGTATTCCCACGGTGTATCTGGTGGACTCGGCGGGTGTGTTTTTACCTCTCCAGGAAGATGTCTTTCCCGACACCGATGATTTCGGCCGCGTCTTTCGCAATAACGCTGTTATGTCCGCGATGGGAATTCCCCAAATCGCCGCCATTATGGGGATGTGTGTCGCGGGAGGGGGTTATCTTCCTGTGATGTGCGACCACGTTCTGATGACCGACGGCAGCGGTCTTTTCCTTGCCGGGCCCGCTCTGGTCCAGGCCGCTATCGGACAGAAAGTTTCCGCTGAAGAACTTGGCGGCGCCGCTATGCACGCCGCAATCAGCGGCACGGTGGACTTCCGCGAACCCAACGACGAAGCCTGTCTTCGGCGTATCCGCTCCATTGTCGACAAATGGGGATACCGCCGCCAGTCTCCCTGGGACCGCCGCAAGCCCATTCCTGCTGCGCTCGCCGCCGAAGAAATTTATGGCATCTACGATTCTTCTTCCGCTCGTCCTTACGACATGAAAGAGATTATCGCGCGCATCGTCGATGCCAGCGCCTTCGACGAGTACAAGCCTGAGTACGGTAAAACGATCGTTTGCGGCTATGCCCGCATCGGCGGATTCGCGGCTGGTATCGTCGCCAACCAGAAGCTTCACGCCCAGGCCACCGATCATGAAGGCCACAAGCGCTTAGAGTTTGGCGGCGTGATTTACACCGAATCCGCGGAAAAAGCCGCCCGCTTCATCATGGACTGCAACCAGAACCTGATCCCGTTGATCTTTCTGCACGACGTCAACGGATTCATGGTCGGCCGCGACGCCGAGTGGAGCGGCATCATAAAGGCGGGCGCGAAAATGGTGAATGCCGTTTCCAATTCCGTCGTGCCTAAGATCACTGTCATCATCGGCGGCTCTTTCGGAGCCGGCCATTACGCCATGTGTGGTAAAGCGTACGATCCGCGATTCGTATTCGCCTGGCCGACCGCGCGTTACGCTGTTATGAGCGGAGACTCCGCTGCCGGAACGCTGGTCGAAATCAAGTTGCGCCAGCTGGAACGCGACGGCAGGAAGTTGAGCGACGAAGAAAAGAAAGAACTGTATGAGTCTGTCAAACGTACTTACGATGAGCAGACCGATCCGCGCTACGGCGCCGCCCGCCTGTGGATCGATCGCATCATCGACCCCGCCGAGACCCGGGATGCCATCACCCAGGCTCTTGAAGCGGCCGCGCTGAATCCGGACATCCCAGAGTTTAAAGTGGGAGTGCTGCAGACCTAGATTGCAGACCTAGATTTATGATCCGATGACCCAATCCATTAAGCTCATCGAATGTCCACGGGATGCCTGGCAAGGTCTAAAAGGTCTAATCCCCACCCACATCAAAACCGACTACATTAAAGCCCTGATCAGTGCCGGCTTCAAGCATATCGATGCTGTGTCGTTTGTTTCTCCCAATGCCGTGCCGCAAATGGCCGACTCCGAAGAGGTCCTCAAGGAACTTGCTCCACCTGAGGACGTCGAAATTATCGGGATAGTGGTCAACGCCAAAGGCGCTGAACGCGCTATTAAGACCGAAGCCGTCCGCACGCTCGGCTTTCCCTATTCCGTATCGCCGACTTTCCTGCGCAACAATCAGCGTCAAACTTTCGAAGAAGCAATCGATCAACTCGAAGGGATCAAGGGCAAAGCGGATGATGCTGGACTCCAGGTTGTGGTCTACATTTCCATGGCGTTTGGCAATCCCTACGGCGATCAGTGGAGCAGTCAGGAAGTCGTGGACGCCGTTGATCTTCTCGAATCGATGGACATAAAGATGATTTCTCTTGCCGACACGGTTGGCGTGGCCGGACCGAGTGAAATTGCTCAGCTCGTCAGCAGCGTGAACGACAGGTACAGTTATCTGGAAATCGGCGTTCACCTGCACAGCCGCCCAGAGCACGCGGAAGCGAAAATTCTTGCCGCTTATGACGCAGGTTGCCGCCGCTTCGATTCAGCTCTGGCCGGCCTCGGCGGTTGTCCCTTCGCGCAGGATGCTCTGGTCGGGAATATCCCCACCGAGAAGATTATCCAAGCCCTCAAGCAGCGCGACGCAAAGCTGCCTGAACTCAGGCCGCTTGATACACTGCTGCGAGTGTCCTCAGAACTTGGGGCGCGATACACTGCTGCTTCGGCCGCCGACTGAACGGGATGCCCTACGCCACACTTCAACTCGTTTACGACTCCGGTATTGCCACGCTCACATTGAATCGTCCCGAAAAGCGCAATGCCATCAGCTTTCAATTAATTGACGAGTTGATGAACGCGCTCGCCGAGGTTGCACAATCGAATGCCGGAGTCATGATTCTGACCGGCGCCGGTAAGGCTTTCTGCTCGGGCATGGACCTTGAGGATCTCAGAGGTTTGATCGGCCGCTCGAACGAGCAGAACAAAAAAGAGTCTGAGACCATGGCGAAGATGTTTCGCACGATTTATGAATTTCCTAAGCCGACCATTGCCGCCGTGAACGGCGCAGCTCTGGCCGGAGGAACCGGACTGGCCACGCTGTGCGATTTCACGCTCGCCGTCCCGGACGCGAAATTCGGTTATACCGAAGTAAAGATCGGCTTCATTCCGGCGATTGTCTCTTCGTTCCTGTTACGGCAGCTGGGCGAGAAGCAGGCCCGTGATCTGCTGCTGACCGGCCGTATCGTCGACGCCGAAGACGCTCAGCGCTTAGGCCTGGTGAACGAAGTGGTTGAACCGGAAAAGCTCATGCAGCACGCGCGCGATCTGGCGACGCAGCTTCTTCAGAATAGCCCTGCATCTCTGAGTGCCACTAAGCGCCTGCTCAGCGGATATGCGATCCCTCGGCTCGACGCTCAGCTCAAAGCGGCGGTCGAGGAAAATGCCGCCATCAGGCAGACCGATGATTTTCGCGAAGGACTTTCCTCATTTCTCGAGAAACGGAGACCGAACTGGACAGGCAAGTAAAAACCGCCGGCACTTGCGACACGCGTCTGCGCGTCCGTTATGCGGAGACCGATCAGATGGGCGTGGTTTACCATGCCAATCACTTTATCTGGTTCGAAGTGGGACGTGTCGAGCTGCTCCGTCAGCTCGGATTCTCATACCGAGAAATGGAAGAAAACGACGGATGCTTCATCGCCGTGGTTGATGCACGCTGCCGCTACAAAGCCCCGGTTCGCTACGATGATGAAGTGATTGTCCGTACGCGCTTCAAGAATGTTCGCGAGTCGGTGATCCACTTCGGCTATGAACTCAGGCGGGCGACTGACGAAGAGTTGCTGGCGGAAGGCGAAACCACCCACATCGTTACCAATTCCAAGATGAAAACCAAAGCTCTGCCAGAAAAGTATCTCAACGCGTTTCGTATGTGTGTTGGGGCGTGAGCATGCAGGCGCTCCACATCAACGGCAGCGACCTGACTCCCGAGCAGGTCCGCGAGGTCGCCGAAGACCGCCGCCCCGCTCTGCTCGCCCCCGATGCACGTGAGGTCGTCTCGCGCGCCCGCGCCGTGGTGGATGACCTGGTCGCGCAGAATAAAGTCTCTTACGCGATTACCACCGGGGTCGGCAAGCTGAGTGACGTCCGCATTGCCGGCGAACAGATTCGTGAGCTGCAGGTCAACCTGGTTCGCTCGCACGCAGTCGGAGTCGGCGAACCCCTCAGCGTTCCCGAGACTCGCTCCATGATGCTGCTGCGAGCCAACTCTCTCTCAAAGGGTTACTCAGGAGTGCGAGCGGCAGTGATCGACACCATCTGCGAAATGCTCAATCGCGCGGCCACGCCGTTCGTGCCTTCGCAGGGCAGCGTGGGCGCCAGTGGGGACCTTGCTCCCCTGGCACACCTGGCACTCGCGTTGATCGGCGAAGGCGAGTGCATCGACCAGAACGGCCGCCGGATTCCCACGACTGATGCCTTGCGCCAAAACCAGATCAAGCCGCTCACGCTCGAAGCTAAGGAAGCCGTCTCGCTGATCAATGGCACCCAGGGAATGCTGGGCGTCGGAGTGCTGGCCCTGCTGGCGGCTGAAACTCTCGCTCACTCCGCAGACGTCATTAGCGCGATGACGCTCGACGCGCTTCGCGGCACTGACGTCGCATTTGACGAACGCATTCATCGCGCGCGTCCTCACAACGGCCAGCTCAAAACCGCCGCGAACTTGCGCAAACTTCTTCAGGGCAGCCAGATTCGCGACTCCCATCGCGACTGCGCTCGCGTCCAGGACGCCTACTCTTTGCGCTGTATCCCCCAGGTCCACGGCGCGGTACGCGATACGCTGGCTCACTGCCGCGAAGTGATGGAAATCGAAATCAACTCCGCCGTAGACAATCCGCTGGTCTTTACCGGGAAATCGGATAACGGCGACATCCTCTCGGGCGGAAACTTCCATGGCGAGCCGGTCGCATTCGCGCTCGACTTCCTGGCTATAGCCCTCAGCGCACTCGCCGGAATCTCCGAACGCCGCCTTGAACGCCTGGTCAATCCGGCGCTCAACGAAGGTCTACCGCCCTTTCTCGCTCCTGGCGCCGGACTCAATTCTGGCTTCATGATGGCGCAGGTCACCGCCGCTGCTCTGGCCAGCGAGAACAAAGTGCTTGCACATCCCGCATCTGTCGACTCGATCACCACCTCCGGCAACAAAGAAGATTACGTCTCTATGGGAATGACGGCGGCCATTAAGCTCAAGCGCATCGTTGAAAACACCCGGAATGTCCTCGCCATCGAGGCTATGGCCGCCGCGCAGGCGCTAGACTTCCTCGCTCCGCTAAAGACTTCACCGCGCCTGCTCTCCGCGCATAAAGCTATCCGGTCCGTCTCTCCCACTATGGACAAAGACCGTGTCATGTACCCCGATTTCGCCCGAATCGCTGAAGCCATCCGCTCCGGCAAACTCTCTGCCGCTCTGCTTTGAATCTCGCTTACCCGCCCTGTTCTGAAAGAAACGTTAACCCTTAAGCCGCTGGCGATTGCCGGCGGCCTTCTCTTTTTCGTCATGTGATTCCATGCATCTGACGTTCACTTTGCCCGCACCGTTTTTCGCATGCATGCTCCAGAGATACATGACGGCGTAAGCTCGCCACGGCCGCCAGGCTTCGCTGCGTTTTGAGAGTTCGGATGCACTGGTCAGCTTGGCAGCGTGCAGAAGTCCAAGATCGCCGCATGGAAATGCGTCCGGTTCGCGAAGCGCGCGCATGGCCACGTACTGCGCCGTCCATTGGCCGATTCCGGGGATCTCACATAACCGGGCCAGGAATTCTGGCGTCTCAACGATTCCGTCAAAACTCAATTGTCGCTGACTCGCCGCCCGCGCCAGTGATCTGATGCTTTCTGCTCTCGCCTGCGGCAATCCTATGCTGGCGAGGTCCGCATTCATCAACACCTGTGGTGTTGGGAAAAGATGTGTGAGCCCGTGCGGTGCGGCAAGTTTCTGGCCGAGTCTGGCCGCGATCCTTCCGGCGATCGTGGTCGCACCTTTGACGCTGATCTGTTGACCCAGGATCGCGCGCGTGGCAAGTTCAAAACCCTCCCAGCAGCCGGGAACCCGTAAGCCCGGCTCTGTTTCTACATGCTCGGTCAGCAGAGGATCTGCTTTCAGACAGCGCACGATGTCCGCCCAATCCGCATTCAGATCGAACATGGCCCGGATTCTTTCTGTGATCAGAAATAGCGAGCGTGGGTCGGCAAACCGCACTCGCGCCAGCAGCGCGTTGTTTGTCTTGTCGAACGAGACTTCAAGCCACCCGACCTCTCCGTTCACGGCAATGGTTCGCCGATAGCAGTCGTCCTCTACAGCTTCTACGCCGGGAGTTGCTCGCGGCGCCAAGAACGCCAACATTCCGTGCCAGTTGTAAGGCGGACGGAAGCGCAGGCGAAACAGGTACTCGTTTTCAGGCAGCAGGTGGGTCTGTCGCGCCAGCTGCCGGATTTGCGTCGGAGTACGATGATAGAAATCACGAATGGCCACATTGAACCGCCGCACACAACCAAATCCGGCCGCAATCGCAACCTGCGTCATGGGCAGCTTGGTTTCATCGATCAGCTTTTTGGCGAAGTGCAGGCGGCGCGTGTGTGCTACCGCACTCGGTGTGGCGCCCAGATGCCGAAGGAACAGCCTTCGAAGGTGACGTGAGCCGATGCCTAGCCGTTCCGCAAGAGCTTCCAGTCCGCGGTCGTCGAGCGCACTATCATCGATCAGCCGTAAAGCGCGTGACACTGTGGTGGACGTTCCAACCCAGGCCGCAGTTCCCGGTGAGCACTCGGGACGGCAGCGTAAACAAGGACGGAACCCCGCTTCCGCCGCTGCTGCCGCGGTCGGATAGTAGCGGACATTTGTCTCTTTCGCAGTGGGCGCTGGACAAATCGAGCGGCAATACACCTTGCTGGTCAGCACGCCGATAAAGAATTTGCCGTCGAAACGGGCATCGCGCGACAGCCTTGCTCGCGAGCAGACCTGCCAATCAAGGTTCATCAGTCCTCTTGTCGGCATCATAGCCCAACTCTTTTTCCTCACTGGACGTTTTCGGACTACGCTCCCACCCGGCATGGAGCAGCGGTTTCTGCGGGGTTCAGCCGCCTGGGACAGCGAGGTCCGAAAACGTCCAGACATTGGCCTGACAAGTCCGCAAACGTCCAACCTGGAGCTCCGCTCCGTCCTATTTTGTCTTCTATGGCCGCCGCGCGCTGCCGCGTGTGTGCGAACTGTAGGAGGAGTGAGATGAAATCCAGGTGCTATTCAAACTTATTCCCGATCATCATTATCGTGCTGGCCTCGCCCATTTTGTTAATGGCACAGAGCAATTACCGCATCCAGACGCTTGGCGAGCTTGGCGGTAGCTCTGCTTCCGCCAACGGCATTAACGATCGCGGCTGGATCACCGGCGCCGCCAACCTTCCCGGAGACCTGACTTCCATGGCGACCTTGTGGCTGAAGGGCGTGCCGGTTCCTCTCGGCACCTTGCAGAATGGGCCGAACAGCGCCATTGCCTGGCCAGTCAAAAGCAGCAATGGCATCATCGTCGGAATTTCCGAACTGGCCGACGCCGATCCTCTTGGCGAAAATTTTTCCTGCTGGCCGTTTTTCGCAGCCGGTGTCCCCACTGGACGTCTCTGCCAGGGCTTCCGCTGGCAGAACGGACAGATGACTGCATTGCCCCCTTTTCCTGGTGGCTACAGCAGCTATGCCACCGGGGTCAACAATCGCGGACAGATTGTAGGCTGGGCAGAAAACGGCGTTCATGATCCGACCTGCGATACCACCATGCAGATCCTGCAATTCCACGCGGTGATCTGGCAGCCCAATGGCGAGATGCAGGAACTTCTTCCGCTGGCTGGTGACAGCACCAGTGCCGCAACCGCGATCAATGATCGTGGTCAGGTCGTCGGCATTTCCGGTGATTGCGGCGTTGCCGTTGGTAGCGTCAGCGCCCGGCACGCAGTCCTGTGGGAAGACGGCATTCCGCAGGACCTGGGCAACATCGGCGGTGACGCATGGAACACGCCTACCGCGATCAACAATCATGGCATGATCGTCGGTTTTGCCAACCTCACTCCGGGCACAGGGAGAAATTTCGAAGCCTTTATCTGGACTTCCGCGGGCGGCATGAAGTCGCTGGGCAAAATTCCCGGCGATCTGCGCAGCGAGGCGCTGGGTATCAATGAGCAGGGCCAGATTGTCGGCCTCTCACGTGGTGGGCCGAACCTGTTTCGGGCCGTGCTGTGGCAGGATGGTCAGCTCATCGACATGAATACTCTCACCATCCCGGGATCGCCATTCCTGCTGCTCGCGGGTGACGTCGATCAAGAAGGCCACATCGTGGGCGAAGCATTGAACACCGAGACGTTGGAATCACCGGCGTTCATCGCGAGCCCGGTTTCCCCTGGTCGTATGGCTTCGTTGAACGCGCAAAGCAATCGCAATATCCGCGTGCCGGAACGGGTTCGAAAACAGATTGAACAACGGCTGGGCTTAGCTTCGGAACTGATCCCATAGCTCTTCAAAGCCGGCGGCTGCTGCCGCCAGCTTTTCTTTCCTGAAGCTTATGTTGCTCTTTCTCCGTCATTGTGTCGAATGTCCGAAATGCCTGACTCGCTACCTGATGGCCGCTAGTCCATACGGGAACGGATCACTGCTTTTGCGAACCAGTACCGAGTCAGATGAATTCCTTCTGTATTGCACCTGTATGCAGCCGCCCGTCTTAAGCCGGTGGACGTGGGCGACCGCCATTAGCTGCGCTGTTTCAAAATCCGTGTACATGCGCGGATTCGGCACCCGGAAGGAAGTTGTGCCGGCGGGAAAGAGAGCCAGGCGGCGCGAACGCTAAGTCACAAACCCAGTTGCGGAGCGACCGCCTTCATCGCCTCAATGCAGAACGCGATGTGCCGTTCCAGGTCGATTCCCAGATCAGCCGCGCCGTTCACAATGTCATCGCGATTCACGCTGCGCGCGAAGGCCTTGTCTTTCATCTTCTTCCTCACTGACTTCGCTTCCACCTCCGCCAGCGACTTGCCGGGCTTTACCAGCGCGCATGCAGTGATGAATCCCGCCAGTTCGTCGCACGCAAACAGCGCCTTTTCCATCGGAGTATCACGTGTAACACCGGTGTATTCGGCGTGCGACATGATTGCCCTGCGAATTTCATCCGAGTAGCCGCGCTGCTTGAGAATTTCGTTTCCCTTATAGGGATGATCGTCGAGGCTGGGGTACCTGTCGTAGTCGAAATCGTGCAGCAGGCCGACTACCCCCCACAGCTCCTCATCTCCGTTAAGTTTTTGCGCGTAGCGGCGCATGCACGCCTCCACGGCCAGCGCATGTTTGCGCAAACTTTCTGACTGCGTGAACTCAGTTAGTAAACACCACGCCTGCTCGCGATTGCTCATGATCTGTTGCCCGTTTTCTCCTGCTTTTCTCCGGTTATTTCCGGTTTTCTTACGCGTGAACTTGTTTTTGATCCCAGAATGTTCTTGACTTCCACAGGCTTTGTACCGCAGATTACGCATCAGGTTTGGGACCAGTTAACTCAACTGGTTCCAGGAGACGCCCGCTCTGGCAACTCCCAACCTAAATGGCTACGACTCTTGCCCCAGTAGACTCTAGGGAAGTCGTCCGCTGCGATCATTGCCTGCTAGTCCAGTTTCGAACCGTCAACAATCTTTGCCGCCGTTGTCACGCATCGCTCGACGAGGACGAGCCGGAGATAGCAGCAGCTCCGCCCGCGCCCGTCATGATGCCGTCGCACAACGGACACGGTCATCTTAATCTAGCGGCGTCCATTCGTTCTCTTCGTTTGCGCAACGGCTTGAGCCAGCGCCAACTGGCGACGCGCATGTCGGTGCCGCGAACTTACGTTTCGAAAATCGAGAACGAGAAAGCCACGCCCACCCTGTCTTCCCTCGAACGGCTGGCGCGGGCCTTGGAGGTTACCGTGCCTGACTTGCTTTCCGGCGGTGAACGCAATCGCCAGGAAGAAATAGCCGAACTGGTGAAAGACCAGTTCATTGCCGAAATGCTGCCTTTCGTCTCCCAGTTGAACGGAATGCAGATGTCCAGCATCCTGACTCAGATTCGCGACCTGACCATGCGACCGAGAAGGAGTGCCTAAAAAAGCTTCGCTTCGCGCACCTCGCGTAAGCGCCCCATTTTTCCGGGCAACCAGCCAACTAAGCCGGGATCGAAAGATCCCGGCATTTTTTTGCTAACTATCTCCATACTTATATGGCGCGGAAATTCCTGTCCGCGAAAGCCCGCAGCGGCAGGTTAAGACGGACGCGCCCGATGAACATCAGGCGGCGAAATTTTCATCGTTTTGCACCGACACCGGCTGCGGCAGGCGATCGCAAACTTCGGCCAGTTGAGCCAGTTTTTCCTGCAGGGAGGACGTCAGTGATCCCGGCTGCATGCGCCACCGATAGTTCCCTTCGTGGGTGCTCGGTGTATTCAGGCGGGCTTCGCTGCCCAGGCCAAGCACATCCTGAACCGGAATAACGGAAAGGCTCGCGACCGAGGCCTGCGCGAGCCGAATGAAAGCCCAGTTCACGCCGTCTTCCATTTTGCCGCAGTAACTTTCGACCGCGCGGCGTTCATGTTCTGTGGCGCTCGAGTTCCACCAGCCCAGGGTAGTGTCATTGTCATGAGTGCCCGTGTAGATGACGCGATCGGGCGTGAGCCGGTGCGGAAGATACATGTGGGCGCCGGGATCACCAAAGCCGAACTGCAGCACAGCCAGTCCCGGAATGTTATGGCGATCGCGCAACGCGTGAACGTCGGGCGTGATGTAGCCGAGGTCTTCAGCGAAGAAAGGAAGTCCGCCGAGCGCATCGCGCACCCGATTGAACAAATCATCGCCAGGGCCGTCGACCCAGCGGCCATTGATGGCGGTGAGTTCGTGGGCTGGAATTTCCCAGAACTGGGCGAAGCCGCGGAAATGATCGAGGCGGATGTAATCGCAAGTCTGGGTGGCCCAACGCAGGCGTTTAATCCACCAGTCATATCCATGAGCCCGCATCGCGTCCCAGTTGTAAAGTGGATTGCCCCAGCGCTGGCCAGTGGCACTGAACGCGTCGGGTGGAACGCCGGAGACGACTTGGGGAGTGAGGTCGGGCTTGAGGCGATAGAGTTCCTGGTTGGCCCACACATCGGCGCTGTCGAAATCAACGAAGATGGCAATATCGCCCATCACGCGGATCGATTTGCGGGCGCAGTGCAGGCGAATAGCGCGCCATTGCTCCCAAAAGAAAAACTGGATGATACGCCGAAGGCGGCAAGCGTCTGCAAGTTCGTTGCGCGCCGATTCGAGTGCAGCAGGCTCGCGCCCGGCGATTCCACTCGGCCAATGGCTCCAGCTTGCAAGTTGATGGCGTTCCCGAAGCGAGTCGTAAAGCACGAAATCTTCCAGCCACCATGCGTTCTGCTCACGGAAGTGGTCAAAACGGGATCGAGTCTCACCAGAGGCCCGTTGGAAGAAATTCTGCGCGGCTTCAGAAAGCAACGGCAGCTTGGCTTTCCGAACCTGATCGTAGTTAATAGGGCCCACTTCGCGCGTGAGTTTCGAAAGTTGCGAGCATTCGAGCCACCCTTTTTCGGCCAGGCGATTTAGACTGATGAGCAGCGGGTTCCCGGCAAAAGCGGAAGTGGAAGAGTAGGGTGAATTGCCGTTCGCCGGCGGCCCAAGCGGAAGCACCTGCCACAGGCCTTGACGAGCCTCAGCAAGCCAGTCGATGAATTCGTAAGCAGCCGGGCCGAGGTCGCCGACGCCGCCCGGTGACGGCAAAGAAATTGGGTGCAGAAGAATGCCGGTGGCGCGAGCAAAGGACATGATCGTTCTTAGTTGCCGGCTCTGCGTCCGGTGTTTCTTCGACTGACGAGCCTTTCACACAAGTTCAGCTAGACCCGGTGTCACTCGCCCTGTTGGGCCTGAGTGAGGTTTTTCATCTCTTCCTGGTTGATTTTGATCTTGCCTGATTTTTCCAGGCTGGCGCGCAGGTTGCTCATGAACAGGCCGAACATCTCCTGCCGTCTGTTTTGCAGCAGGCCATCGCGGATTTGATCTTTCTTGGGCTCGAACTCCTGTTCAGGCGGCGCTTGCTTCTCCAGTAGCGCGAGAACAATTCCCGTGTTGCCGTTTTCAATCGGACCGCTGATTTCTGCGGGCTTCATGGTGAAAGCCACTGAGGCTCCCCCGGACATGGAACCGATATCGGGCACCTGGCCATCCGGCAGGACGAGATCGCTGGTCTTCACCGTCGCGCCCAGTTCCTTGGCGGCTTTTTTGAGGTCGTGCTCAGCTTTCGCGCGATCAGAAAGTTCCTGGGTTTTCTGGGCAAGCAGGGTATTCACGCGGCCGTTCTTGAATTCGGATTCGACCCGGTCGTGAATTTCTTCGAACGTCGGAGTTGCCGGAGGCTTGCTGCCCAGCACCTCGAACACGGCGTACCCCTGTGTCAGTTGCGCCTGCTCGGGCGGGGCCTTTTCAGAGGCGCGGAAAACTGCGTCCATGAATTGAGGAGAATTGCCGATGCCGGGCAGTGCGTCGGTACGGCTGACGAAATCGGTGGTAATCGCCTGCATCCCTTTACTGGCCGCTGCTTTCTCAAGACCGCTGGCGCGAGCCTGGGTCAGAAGCGTGGTGGCTTCATTTTCAGCCGCACGTGACGCTTTCTGCTGCCGGATAATCGGTTCAATCTGTGCTTTGACTTCGTCCAGAGTCTTGATGTGCGCTTCCTGTTTATCGTCGATGTGAAGGATGACGAAAGCATAACCGGCATTGATCACATCGCTGGTTCCACCTTTGGGAAGTGAAAACGCTGCTTTCTCAACGTCGGCAGAAGGGAACCGGCCGCGCTGGATCCATCCCACCGACCCGCCGTTTTCCTTGCTGGGATCTTCGGAATATTTCTTCGCCAGATCTTCAAACTTTGCGCCCGATTTCAATTGCTTGAGAACGTCATCGGCTTTCTTACGAGCGGCATCAAGCCCGTTGGCATCAACTTTGCCATCCGGACCGGGCAACGGAACCTTAATCAAAATCTGCCGGGCATTCACCTGCTCGGAAACGCGGAACTCGTCGCGGTGCTGATTGAAGTAGGATTGCAGGTCTTCCTGCGTGACCGGAACCTGGCTCTGGATTTTTGCGAAGTCGATAAGCGCGTACCGCAGCTTGCGCTTCTCGGGTATCGAGTTTGCGTAGCTTGCCTTTTTGCTCTCAAAAAATGCCTTCAATTCAGACTCACTCGGATGTATCTGCTTGAGAAGGTCATCGCGACGAAGAACGGCATAATCAAACTTCACTTTCGTGTTCTGCTTTTCAAACTCCTGATGAACTTCGGCGTCGCTCACCAGCACGCTGCCGGTAATCAGGGTGCGAATCTTGTTGAGAAGAATATCCGTCTTGACGTTTTGTTCGAATTGAGGAGCGCTCAGGTTCGCGCTTTGGAGAATATTCTGGTATTGCTCTTCCCCCACGAACTTGCCATTTGGGAAAAACGTTTGCGAGTAGATTCCATGTTCGATTTCGTCGCGAACATCCTGATCGGTGGCACGCAGGCCCATGCGCCGCGCTTCGTTCAGTACCGCCTGCCGCATGATCAGCATGTTGGCGGCCTGGGATGAAAAGTAGGGCAGCAGAGCGGCCTCTTGCGGATTGCCGCGCGGGAACTGCCGACGCAAAAGTTGCTCCGCTTCCTGGCGCACGCCAATAGTGGTGATCGGCTCACCACTAACCGTAGCGACTACGCCCTGACCGGGATTGCTGCCCAGGCCAAGTTGCCCGATACCGCCGGGAATCAGGGTAATGACCATGGAACCGCAAATGATCAGCAGGATGGTATAAAGCGTAATTTTGAGTGCAGGACCAGGGGTTTGCAGAAAGCGAATCATTTTTTTAGGGTTACTCCAGCTCGTCAGGAACTCTAGATTATAAATGATGCATAGCGCGAACACGGAACGCGGGACTCTGCCTTCGGAAGGACTTCCAAGTGAGTGAGGCATCCATCTTATACCGCGACCTTGCGTATGTTTTCGGGGCAGCGGTGGCGGCAGGGTGCGGCTTCTTCGAATTTGGGAACTCAGTGGATGGAGTTGAGTTTCGTGAGCACAGCGTGCGGAATCTGTAGCGCCGAAAGAACGGGACATAAACCAGGCCTTGCGCGGCCAGGCAAATGACCGACATCAAAGATGGTTCGCATCAAGCTGTGACTGCTAGAATCATTCGTTTGCCCTGCGTCATCTGTTCTTACTGAGGAGCACTCTTTTGCCTGAAACCACTTACGATATCGCCATTATCGGCAGCGGGCCGGCCGGGTATACGGCCGCCATCCGCGCCGGCCAGTATGGATTGAAGACCGCGCTGATTGAGAAAGACAACGTACTGGGTGGGACCTGCCTGCACGTTGGATGTATTCCGACCAAGGCTCTGCTTTTCAACGCCGAGATCTGGGACCACTTGAAGGATGCCAAAGAGTTCGGGATCGAAGGCGTGGATGCGCGCAAGTTGAACTGGGCAGCCATCCAGGAGCGAAAATCGAAGATCGTGACCAAGCACACCAAGGGGCTCGACTTCCTGATGAAGAAAAACAAAGTCGAAATCATCCGCGGCTACGGCAAGCTTACCGGCCCGGCGCAGAATGGCATATTCACGGTGGATGTCGATGGGCGCGCTATCAAAGCGAAGAACGTGATTCTTTCTACCGGCTCAGAGGCGCGAATGATTCCCGGGCTTCAGGCGGATGATCGCATCCTCACCAATATTGAAATCCTGAGCTTGAAGGACATTCCAAAATCTCTCGTGATTGTGGGTGCGGGAGCGGTGGGAGTGGAGTTCGCCTCAATTTATCGTTCGTTCGATTGTGAAGTCACCATTCTGGAAATGCTGCCGCATCTGGTTCCCATTGAAGATGAAGAGGTTTCAAAAGAGCTGGCGCGGGTATATCGCAAGCGCGGAATTAACTTCCATACCAGCGCTAAGGTCGAGAAAATCGACAAGACGAAGTCCGGCATTGCTGTGACGTTCACGGTAGATGGCAAGCAGCAAAAGCTCGAAGCGGAAAAGATCCTGATCGCTGTGGGCCGAAAACCGCGCACTGAGAATATCGGGCTCGAGAAAACCAAGATCAAGCCTGAACGCGGCTTCATTCAGACTGACAGCTGGATGCAGACCGCCGAACCGGGAGTTTATGCCATTGGAGACATCGTACTGGGTACGCCGCAACTTGCGCATGTGGGCGGCATGGAGGGCATTGTCGCGGTAACAAAAATTGCGGGCAAGCCCGGCAAGCCGATCAATCCCGAGCATATTCCCAATGCCACTTACTGCCATCCGGAGATCGGCAGCGTGGGACTGACACAGACCAAAGCGGAAGAAGCTGGCTATACGGTAAAGATCGGCAAGTTCCCGTTTACCGCGAACTCGCGGGCTTCGATCGTTGGCGCGCATGAGGGCTTCATAAAAATCGTGAGCGATGCCGAGTATGGCGAGATCCTGGGAGTGCACATCATCGGTCCCCAGGCCACGGAATTAATCGCGGAAGCTGTGGCTGCGATGTCCGCGGAAGCGACCGTGGAGGATCTGGTGTGGACCATACACGCCCACCCGACGCTGGCCGAAGCCATGCTGGACGCGGCCAACAGCGTGTTTGGGATGGCCATCAACGCATAGAATAAAGCTTGATCAGCAGATGATTTCGGTTCTCCAACTCGGTCGCGTTGACTACCCCACCGGACTTCAGCTTCAGCAGCGGCTGGTTGAGATGCGTAAGAATGGCCAGGTGGGCGACGTTCTGCTGTTGCTGGAACACGAACCGGTTATCACTCTAGGGCGCAATGCCAAAATCGCCAACGTCATCGCCTCGCCTGAACTGCTGAGGCAGCGCGGGGTCGAGCTCTACGAATGCGACCGAGGCGGCGACGTGACGTTTCACGGGCCGGGGCAGATTGTTGGCTACCCAATCTTTGATCTCCGCGGATTTCCCGCATCAGACGGCAAGCGCAAGACCATAGGCGCGGTCGAGTTCGTACGTCGCCTGGAAGAGGTGCTGATTCGCACCTGTGCGGATTTTGGGATTCCCGTGCACAGGATCGCGGGCCTGACCGGCGTGTGGACCAAAGGGGAAGGGCATGACTCTAGTCGTGCCGAATTGTCGTCTGCAGAAGCAACGGCTTTAGCCGCTGCGCTCACCGAATCCAAGATTGCCGCCATCGGCGTCCACATCTCCCGCGGTGTTACTTCCCACGGCTTCGCCCTGAACGTCAACCCCGATCTCAGCCATTTCGATCTGATCGTCCCGTGCGGCATTCAATCAAAACAGGTGACTTCAATGCACAAACAGCTAGGCAGCGCACCTGACTGGCAGAAGGTAGCGCACTCCCTGTCACGCAATGTCGGAATTGTGTTTGAGAGCCAGGTTTTGTGGCTGGAGAGCTTAGACTCACTACTTGGGCCGACCGTGGGCGTTCCCATGCGACCGCCGGCAGAACTGCGACAAATCCGCGGAGATGAAGACATCACCTGGGCGTGAGCGTGGCCTGCCGTCTTCGTTTTCATTTAAGATGAATTCGCCGATGTCCAATCATAGGAACAAGCCGAGCCCCAACGGAAAACGGCAGCACAAAAGCAGCACACGCACCTATTCCATCCCGGATTATCGCCTCGAAGTGCCGGATTACATCGTGCGTCAGGTGCGCAGCGGCGATGAATTCCGCTATGAAGTAGAAGGCGATCTGAATACACCGGTTCCGCCTATTCGTGATTCGAATTATCTGAGCAAGCAGCAGTGCATCGAGATTTACCGCTACATGCTGCTCAATCGCAGGATGGAGACCGCGCTCGAAAACCTTTACAAGCAGGGAAAAGTAGTGGGCGGAGTATATTTCGGCCTCGGCCAAGAGGCCTGCTCCTGCGCCTCGGCCTACGCACTGGATAAAGACGACTGGTTCGCGCCCATGATCCGTAATCAGGGATCGCTCCTGGTGCGCGGTTTTCGCGCCAGCGACACCATGATGCAATACATGGCGAAGGCGGGGTCTCCGACCAAAGGCCGCGATGGGACCTCACATTTCGGTGACATCGAAAAGCGCAACATGGTCTCGCCCATCTCGATGCTGGGCGATCTGATTCCCGTTCTCTCTGGAGTGGCGCTGGGCGCGCGCCTGCAAGGCCGGAATATTGCGGTGATGACTTACATCGGCGACGGCGGCCAATCCACTGGCGTCACTTATGAGGGAATTAATTTTGCCGCCGTGCAGAATCTTGGTTTAGTGCTTTTCATCGAAAGCAATCTCTGGGCGTACTCGACCCCATCGGAGATGCAATACCAGGTAAAAGATCTTGCGGAACGCGCGATTGGATACGGCATTCCGGGAGTGATCATCGACGGCACCGATGCTTGCCAGGTGTACGACGCAGCGCGCGAAGCAGTGGAGCGCGCGCATGGGGGCGAAGGGCCGACCCTGATCGAAGCCAAGATGATGCGTATGAAAGGTCACGCCATTCACGATGCAGCGGATTACGTGCCCAAGCCGCTGTTCGATTATTGGAAAAAGCGCGATCCGATCACCCGCTTTGAGAACTATCTAGTGCGCGAGAAAAAATGGTTATCGGCCAAGGAAAACGCGGACCTGATTGCGGAAGTTGAGCGAGTGATAGAAGAAGAACGAGAGATTGCGGTGAACTCCCCGATGCCAACGCCTGAATCCGCCGAAGGCGGCGTGTACTGCGAAGATGGTTGTCATGTCATCAAGCCTAAGTATGGATTGCCGAAGGTGCGGACCACGAAGTCTTCTGCTGGTCCGAAGCAAACGGAAGCGGCTGTACATTTGAAGTAACTGTTCACGACATGCCTCAGCTCACCTACCTCGAAGCCATCCGCCAGGGAATCTGGGAAGAAATGGAAAAGGACCCGACCGTTTTCTGCCTTGGCGAAGACATCGGCATTTACGGTGGCGCATTTAAGGTAACCGACGGATTCATTGACCGTTTCGGCCCGGAACGCGTTATCGACACTCCCATTGCCGAATCTGCCATCGTGGGCGCGGCCTTCGGCGCGTCGCTCACCGGCATGCGTCCGGTGGCCGAATTCCAGTTCATGGACTTCATCGCCTGTGCCATGAACCAGATCTCCAACATGGTTGCGAAAACCCATTATCTGTGGGGCGCGCCTGCTCCGCTCGTGCTTCGCGGACCCAGCGGAGGCTATGTTCACGGCGGCCCGTTCCACTCCCAGAATCCCGAGATGTGGTTCGTGCACAATCCCGGCCTCAAGGTGATCTGCCCGGCTACGCCTTATGACGCCAAAGGCCTTATGAAGGCCGCTATTCGCGATAACAACCCCTGCATATTCCTCGAGCACAAATATCTGTACCGTCGGATCAAGGAAGAAGTTCCTCCGGATGATTACATCGTGCCCCTCGGTAAAGCCCGTATCGCGCGTGCAGGGCGCGATTTATCGATCATCACCTATGCAGCGCTGGTGCATACGGCGCTGGAGGCGGCGGGAGCGCTGAGCAAAGAAGGCATTGAAATTGAAATTCTGGATCTCCGAACACTGGCTCCGCTTGACCAGGAAGCGATCGTGCAGACCGTCCGGAAAACCAGCAAAGTGATCGTTCTTCACGAACACTCGCGCACCGGGGGAATTGCCGGAGAGATCGCAGCTATAATCAACGAGCGGGCGTTTGACGATCTGGATGGTCCGATTTTACGCATCACCGGTCTGGATTCGGCGGTCCCATTCTCTCCACCGCAAGAGCACCATTATCTGCCGCAGGTGGCGGACGTCATCGAACAGGCTCGCAAGCTGAAGTCATACTGAGCAGCGCCGTTCTGCCGCACCGGCGACCATATCAGGAGAAAACATGCGCAATCTTATCTTGGGAGCGGTTCTGGCTTTGTTACTGGTTGCGATCGGCACCGTGATTGCCGCCAACCTGGGCATGCTGCCCACAACGGCCAATTCTGATCCGCCGCGCTGGGAGCGGCGTTTTGCCATGGGAGCGCTGGATGCTGCTGTCGAGCGGCATGCGCCGAGAGTCAGCAATCCTTTGCCCAAGACAGACGAAAACATGATTGACGGAATGAAGCTCTATACCATGAACTGCGCTGTCTGCCATGGTGGTCTGGACCAGAAACCCGCCACGCTCGCGCACTCACTGTATCCGCCGGCGCCGCAAGTGATTATGCATCCGATGGATGATCCTGAATGGCGCACTTTTTATGTGATACGGACTGGCGCCCGATACACCGGCATGCCGGCATGGGATAAAGCGCTTTCCGAACAGGAAATCTGGAAGGTATCGGCATTTTTATCCAATCTCAACAAGCTCTCGCCGGGAGTGCAGGATTACTGGAAGAAAGCCAGCGGAGTTGCGCCACCCATTGCGTCAGACGAGCAGCACGATCATGCGCATCACGATGACGCTGATCACCAGCACGCAGATCACGAGCACGATGAGCATTGAGGGTAGGCCGCGGACGGGACGTTTATAATACGTGGTTCAGCTTAAGTGCGATTTCTGGTGAGAGCAGGGAAGGTGAATTATGCCGACTGACATCGTAATGCCCCAAATGGGCGAGTCCATTGTCGAAGGAACCATCACCAAATGGCTGAAAAAGCCCGGGGACAAGGTCCAGCGCGATGAGCCGCTATTTGAGATCTCCACCGACAAGGTCGATGCCGAGATTCCTTCCCCCGCGGCTGGTGTGCTGCAGGACATTAAAGTCGCCGAGGGTGCGACCGTTCAGGTGAACACGGTTGTTGGCACAATTGCGGTGGATGGTGAAGTTTCAGCGCCCAAATCTTCTTCCGCCCCCTCTTCCCCGAAGCCGGAAGCGAAGTCAGAATCAGCGAAGCCCGAAGCGATTCCCGCACCATCGCGCCCTGAACCTGTTCAGGCGGCCCCGGCAACTCCCGCGGCTCGCGATGAAGACGATCACGCCCGTTCCTCACCCCTGGTCCGAAAGATTGCGCGCGAGAACAGCGTGAATCTGGCTCAGGTCTCAGGGACCGGCCTGGGCGGAAGAATCACCAAGCAGGACATTCTCGACTTCATAGAAAAATCACAGCAACCCGCTGCCGCCCCGGCAACCGCCCCGGTTTCAGCTCCGGGGTCTCGCCCTGTTTCCGCACCCGCGCCTGCGGCAATTCCCGGCGACCTGGTGCCCCTGACAAACATGCGTCGCATTATCGCGCAGCGCATGATTGAGTCGCGGCGTACCAGCGCTCATGTCCACTGCATGTACGAAGTGGATTTCAGCCGGATTGTGAATCTGCGCAACAAACATAAAGCGTCGTTCGAGCAACGCCATGGCGCCCGGCTCACGTTCATGCCGTTTTTTGTGCGGGCTGCGATCATCGCATTGCAGCAATGGCCCATTATCAACGGATCCCTTGAGGGCGATGCTATCCGCTACCACCGCCATGTGAATGTCGGGATTGCAGTGGCGCTCGACTGGGGGCTGATTGTCCCGGTTCTAAAAAACGCCGATGAATTGAACTTTCTTGGACTGCAGCGTGGCATTACCGACCTTGGTGAGCGTGCCCGCAATAAAAAGCTCAAGCCGGAAGAAGTGGAAGGCTCGACCTTTACGGTCACCAATCCCGGGCAGTTCGGCGCTGTGTTCGGCTTGCCCATTATTAACCAGCCCAACTCCGCAATTATGGGGGTGGGCGGAATCACCAAGATGCCACTGGTTGTCACCGACAGGGAGGGTAATGACTCCATCGCCATTCGCAGCGTTGTGCACCTGACACTGGGGTATGACCATCGTCTGATTGATGGCGCGGTTGCCGACCAGTTCATGGCACTGGTGAAGAAGACGCTCGAGAACTGGAACGAAGACGTCGGGTAGGCTCAGACTTTGAACTGTTCGTCGATGGCAACCTGGTAGCCCGCGACCAGGCGGTTTGTCTCATTGGCCATGCCGACGATTGCCATCAGCTCCATGAACATTTCGTTGCTCATGCCCTTTTTCTGCGCGCCTGCGGTGTGAGAAGCGATGCAATAGCTGCATTGATTGCTCACACTCACGGCCAGATAGATCATTTCTTTAGTCAGGGGATCGAGCGCGCCCGGCGCCATGACCTGCTTCACATCCTCCCATGTGCGTTTGAGCGTGGCGGGATCGTGGGCGATGGCTTTCCAGAAATTATTAATCCAGTCGGTTTTGCGAGAGGCCATGATGTCGTCATACACCGCCCGCACTTCCGGGCTTGCGTCTTTGTATTCGATCAATCCGAGGGTTGCCATTTTGGAATCCTTCCAACCGAGAAAGCAGCTAACGCCAAGTTGCCTGCGGTAGCTCACCGTTCAGAAATTTGCCCAGATCGGTGGCCATAACGCGTATGCCGACATAGAAGTGCCCGAATAATGCATAGACGGCGCTGACTTCGTCGAAGCGCATTTCGTAGATCAATTTCTTGAACACCAATGGGTCGTCGGCCCATAGATCGACCCCCCATTCCCAATCGTCGAAGCCGATCGAACCAGTGATGATCTGCTTGACTTCTCCCGCATAACGACGCCCGATCAGGCCGTGTTCGTTCATCTGCCGCCCACGTTCTTCGATTGGCAATGAGTACCAGTTCTTGTCTTCGCCGCGACGGCGATCCATCGGATAGAAGGAAATATAGCGATGCGGTGGAATATCCGGGAACAGCCGTGGCCGCATGGCCTCTTTCTGGCGACTGCAGGTTTCAGCAATTGCGGACTTCCATTCTTCCGAATGCGGCTCGATACCGCGTTCAGCGAGCTCGCGATAAGTCTTTATGGTCGATTCATACAGTCCCAGTTCGATCACTGAGACGTAAGAAGTTGTGGGCTCCAGATAGTCGCTGATGCCCAGCTGAGAAATTTCAAGTTCGGCCTGATTGAGAGCATCAAAAGATTCGCGAAAGTGAACCAGCATCAGGTCGCCTTTGTGGCCCAAAAGAGAATAGACGGCGGATTGCCCGTTTGACCTCGCCTGCATCTGACTCAGCCGTTCGCTCGCTTCGCGCAGCAGAGAGTCTTTCACTGCAGCATCGAGTCCCCGCCATGCTGTCCAGCGGACACGCATCATCTGATGGAGAACGCTGTAGCCTTCGATGGTTAAAGGCACGGGTGGAATTTCTGCGATCACAGCGGCGCGGGTTAAGGTCATTTCCAGGGCTCCAGACAGCTATTTTAGCGTTAGGGACCCTGGCCTGTGGATTGGGCGGCGCACAGTAATTTTCAACCCCGGAGGGCACGAAGGAACACCAAGGAAAGTCAACTATGGGCCGTCGCTACGCATCGGCTATTCGAACATCTGATTCCGTTCGGACTGCAGTGCGTTTCGTTCATTCACGAGCCTGAGCAAATCCTGTGCGACTCGTACAGTAGCGTGGCGGGCCACGGTGGCTTCCTCGAGATATTCGCCAAGGACGGGCGTTACTCCCAGCCGCGAGACGTCATCCAGATCGGCAAAAATCTGGGCTGCACCTTCGAGCGCGTACTTGGCTTTCAGCTCAGGCGACAGCGGCGTGCGGTTGATCAGCGCATAATCGAAGATGCGATCAGTACGGGCGTGCTGGTTCAGCGCCCGAATATGATCAGCGGCGCTCAGGCCCAGGCTCTCGTTCGCCTGGGTCATCAGATTGCAAACGTAAATTTTCGTTGCCGAAGAACGCGCCAACGCTTCGGCGATCCCGTGAACCAGCAGATTTGGAATGAGGCTGGTGAAGAGCGAGCCCGGGCCTACGGTTATGACGTCCGCATCCGCGATCGCGGATAATGTTTCGGGCATCGGCTTGACATCGACCGGATCGAGGAAAATTTCCTTTATACGACCTTGGCTGGCGGTGATCTGCACCTCGCCCCGAACTCGTGAGCCATCCTCCATCAATGCCTCAAGCTCGACACTCGAGGTGGTTGCGGGGTAGATGTGCCCGCGGGTGGCCAGAATTTCGGAAGACAGTTTGACGGCCTCGGCGAAGTCACCGGTAAGTCCGCAGAGCGCGGCCAGAAACAGATTTCCGAAGTTATGGCCCTCAAGGCCCTCGCCTCGCGCGAAGCGATGACGAAACAAGCGCGACATCAGGGCTTCGTCTTCCGACAGAGCCACGATGCAGTTGCGGATGTCCCCAGGAGGAAGAATGTTCAGTTCTTTCCTTAAGCGGCCGCTGGAGCCCCCGTTATCGCTGACGGTCACGATGGCGGAGAGTTGCGCGACCGATATCAACCGGTCTGATTCGGAGACGGTGGCCGGCGTGACATAGCGTTTGAGCCCTTTGAGCAAGGTGGAGAGCCCGGTGCCTCCGCCGATTGCCACTACACGAAGACCGGCAGGATCGGGCGCGCGGCCTTCACGTTGTTCGGAAGTGCTCACTGCGGCTAGACTTCTTCTTCAGAAATGGCGGTCTCAGAGGCCAGATCGGCCGCACCGGGATCGGGATAGAGAAGTTCAGTGAAACGAGGGTCTTCCGCCAGGTTTTGAAAGTCCGAGTCGTTGCGGGCCTGGAATCGCAGAGCGGGATTCAGGCGTACCGCCTCATCCAGGTGACGTAACGCGTCTTCGACGTGGCCGGTCAGACAATCGAGAGCTGCCAATCCATAGGCGACGTAGTCGGACTTCGGCACCTGGCGCGAAAGCTTCTCAAGGTTCTCGCGAGCGTTTACGTAATCGCCCACGTTCATCAGCGAAACGGCGTAATCAAAGTGCTCTTCCGGCGTTTTGAACTGAGTAGTAGTTCGCTCAAGCTGTTGATTGCATGCGTTTAGATGGACGGTAGCACGGTCAGTAAGCTCCCGTGCCGGGCCGGCCAAAACCTTTTGCAAAAGTCCCTTGGCCCGGTCGAACTTGTGCTCCTGCATGGCGCGCAATCCGGCCTCGTAGTTTTGCACAGCCTGTGCATAACGAGGATCGTCATTCACGGTTTTCTTGAAGGTTGATTTCTGAGGCATCCGAGAAAGCCCTCTTCTGAGCCGAGCAAACTGTTTGATTGCTTAGGCTTGCATGGATATTACCGTTTCCATTCGCGCCTCGCCTTGGCGATTCATCTCAGCATGCTATGACTGGAGGTCATCACCCGGCTAAAAACTGGCTGTGGAAAACCTTAAGCGCTTGCGTATGCAGGTTATACGCGTTCTCATTACCCGTCAACCCAGCGTCAAACTGGGATCAGTTGATCGCGGACGCGGTTTGCAAGTCGATCTGTTTCCACTCTCCCCGGACGATCCCCTGGCGAATCTGAACCGCGGTCTTTCCTTTTCGATTCATTGAGTAGGCGTAGTAGAGCTCTTTCAAACAGGTCGCACACTGGGCTCCATGTGTGCCTTCAAAGCAGCTGCGCAGACTCTTGTGACCCATGCGGTCGCAATAGCAATAACAGGGCTGCTGGTGCAGGACAGCCGGAATCTTGCGCGCAAGCTCGTAAGCATGAGTTTGAAAAGCGTTCTGGCTGTTTGCTCCCCAGAGTTGCTCGGGACCCAGAATGTCAGGAAGCTTTGCTCCTTTGGGTGGCGGACCTGAGTTATAGGCGGGTACCGGAGCCTCTTCAGAGCTGGTCTGTTGCGAAAACGCGCCAGAACTTGAAACCATGGGAACCAACAGGAGTAGTGCGGAAAGCCGCAAGACGCGTCGAAGCATAAATTCTGGTGACCTCAAAAAACCATTGTAACTCCAAATCCCAGCCGCCTGGATGGAATGGACTTTACACAGGCAACCTCGCGATGGCAGATTCGATCCGTATAATCAGAGATCATGGAAACGGCGACCGTTCAGGCCTCTCGTACGAAGCCCGCCACGGGCAAGTGGCCGACGCTTTCGGTGTGGTTGCGGGACCTGGTGATCTCGCTGGCGATCTCCGGCTTCATCATCGTTTTCCTTTATCAGCCGGTTAAGGTGGAAGGCACCAGCATGATGCCTTCGCTGGAAGACCAGGAAAGAATTTTTGTAAATAAATTTGTTTATCGACTGGAGAGCATTCAGCGGGGCGACATAGTTGTATTCCGGTACCCGCGAGATCCTTCCAAGAGCTTCATCAAGCGGGTGATCGGGGTAGCCGGCGACCACATCCGAATCGACTCCGGGCAAGTGTATGTGAATGGTGAAGCGCTTGACGAGGATTACGTTCCTAACGCATTCACCGATCAGCGTTCTTATCCGGATGTGATTGTGCCCGATGACTGTTACTTTGTTCTGGGGGATCACCGCTCCATGTCAAACGACAGCCGCGATTTTGGTCCGGTGGCGGTAAGCTTCATCTATGGCAAGGCAGTGTTTGGCTATTGGCCGATGGATAAGCTTGGACGCCTGCGCTGAACGCTTTCCACAGTACGAATCTGGTTCTTAAGGTTTTCCGCTGATTGCCCGCAAGCAGAGTTCAAGCTAACGTACGCCCACCGTCTCCCCTGAAAAAAATCTGACCAGCTGACCGAGGCATTGGGGTTAATGTCACGGCTCTAAATGCGCTTGCCTGAGTGCGATGGCAAGCGGTGGGCCGAAGTCTGCCTGAGTGCCGAGAACAGCAATGAGGATGACTAATGAAATTTTGGCTGTGCCTATTCGCGTTAGGCGCCACCGCATTCGCTCAGGTTCCCCGTTCCAACCATGTATGGGTCATAACCGAAGAAAATCATAGCTACGAGAGCGTGATCGGGAATCCGAGCATGCCTTACTACAATGCGCTGGCGAAAAAGTATGCTCTGTCGACCCAATACTACTCGCCGATGCACAACTCGCTTGCGGCCCTGATGTGGCTGGTTGCCGGGCAGATGGTGACGGCAGACAACAACACGACCACGTGCTGGAATGTGGACAACGTGGTGCGCCATCTGCGAGCGCAGGGTCTGACCTGGAAGTCGTATCAGCGCGACTTGCCGTACCCGGGGTTTCAGGGTCTGTTTTCGGGCGATTACGTGCGAAGGCACAATCCGATCATCGATTTCACCGACTCATGCGCCGCAAGCCAGGTGATGAATTCGGTGCCGTTTACCCAGCTGGCGACGGACATACAGAACCATTCGACTCCTAACTATGCCTATGTAACACCCAACCTGGACGAAGATGCGCATGATGGAAGTTTGCCCGAGGCGGATGATTGGCTGGCGCAGAATCTGCCGCAGATTCTGGCATTGCCCGAGTTCAAGCCTGGCGGGGATGGACTGATGTTTATCGTTTGGGACGAAGCCGACCTGGCCACGGACAACCGCTGCTCCTCACAAATCAAGTCGGGTTGCGGCGGACGAATCGCCACCCTGGTGATCGGGCCGCAGGTAAAGCCGCACTACAAGTCGGGCACGCTCTATTCGCACGCTAACCTGCTGCGGACGGTTTGCGATTCCATGGTGTTTTCGTCCTGTCCGGGAGCGGGCACGATCGCTGCGCCGATGGCTGATTTTTTTAATACCGTAAACATCATTACGCCCAAGCCGGACGCCGCAGTGACGTCACCGGTGCGTGTGCAGGCAACCACCGTAAACAGCAGCCCTGTGTATGCCATGCAGGTCTATGTCGACGACAAGCTGAAGTATCGGGCAAACGGGGCCAGCTTGAATGCTTCAGTTCCGCTGGCCGCCGGCAAGCATCGCCTGGTGGTGCAATCCTGGGACACGGCAGGGGGAATTCATAAAAGCGGTATTTTCGTTACCGCGCAGCAAGCCGCGGTGCAGATCAGTTCACCAAATGCAAATGCGGTGGTCGCATCACCGGTTTCGATCAGGGCTAGCGGCAGTGGCGGCAACGGAATTCAAAGTATGCATGCCTACGTGGATGGCGTGCACCATTACCAGACAAGCGGAAGTACGTTGAACACAAGCCTGGCGATGGTTCCCGGACAGCACACTGTCATGGTTGAAGCACGCACTGCAGCTGGAACAATCACCCAGCGTAGTGTGCGTGTCACGGTTTCCAAACCCATTATTACGGTGAAGTCACCGGCGCCGAACGCGAACGTATACTCGCCGGTCGCAGTATCGGTGACCACGCAGAATCCGCATACTTTTGAGGACGTTCAGGTCCTTCTGGATGAGCAGGTTCGCTATGAAATAACCGGCACGGGGGTAAACGCCGCAGTGCCAATGCCGCTCGGGAAACATTTTATGACGGTGCGGGGTCGAGACTCGGCGGGAGCGATTTACACCAGTGGATTCACAATCAATGTGCTCCCGGTGAAAGTCTCGGTCTCCGCCCCGACCCCCAGCTCGACCGTTGGATCGCCCGTACACGTGCACGCTTCGGTCCCGAATGAGAGTACCGTATTCACCATTCAGGTGTACGTGGACAATACTCTGAAATACCAGAAGAATTCAAAAACCATCGACACCTTTCTGTCCATGGGCCCGGGCAAACACTTCATCGTGGCGCAGGCCTGGGACAATGGCGGTGGCGTCTGGAAGACAGGGGTGAACGTCGAAGTAAAATGATCTCTCACAGGCGCAGTGCAGAACGGGCTTCTGTGCTGCGCTTTTTCTTTTTCACACGCGACATTCCTGCTAGAATCTCAAAAATCCACTCCCTGGAGTATGAATGCAAGCAATCCTTGCGCTGGAAGACGGGCGAGTCTTCCGCGGCAAAGGTTACGGCGCCAAAGGCGAATGTTACGGCGAAGTCGTTTTCAATACTTCCATAACTGGCTATCAGGAAATCTTCACTGACCCTTCCTACTGCGGCCAGATTGTAGTTCTCACCAACCCTCAAATCGGAAATTACGGGACCAATCCCGAAGATAACGAGGCTACCCGGCCTTATATCGAAGGGCTGATCGTGCGCGAGTTCTCAAAGGTCAGCTCCAATTGGCGTTCGCAGCAGGTCGCCGAAGAATATCTCGAACAGTTCAAGATCCCAGTGCTGGCCGAGATCGACACTCGCGCCCTGGTGCGACACTTGCGCGACCACGGCGTGATGCGGGGCGTGATCTCGACTCTGGAAAGCGACTCCGAAAAGCTGATTGCCAAGGCGCGCTCAATCCCCAAGATGGACGGGCAGGACCTGGCGAAGGTGGTTACGACCAATCGCCCCTACGTCTGGGAGGTGGGCGAGCGATCGCACGAACCCATAGAAGTGGTGGGAGTGAAGGACGCGCCGCCGAAATTTCATGTGGTCGCGTACGATTTCGGCATCAAGCAGAACATCCTGCGCAAGCTGCGCGGCGAGGGTTGCCGGGTGACGGTGGTGCCAGCGCAAACCACCGCCGAAGACGTTCTGGCGATGAAACCGGATGGGGTGTTTCTCTCGAATGGCCCAGGAGATCCGGAGCCATGCAGCTACGCGGTGGATAATATCCGCCGGCTGATGGGGCGGCAACCGATTTTCGGAATCTGCCTGGGACATCAATTGACGGGGCTCGCGCTGGGCGGCAAGACCTACAAGCTGAAATTTGGCCACCATGGCGGCAATCATCCGGTGAAGCAGCTAAACACGGGCAAGGTTGAGATCACGGCACACAATCACAATTTTGCTGTTGACCCGGATTCGCTGCCGCAATCGGAAGTCGAGCTGACGCACCTGGATTTGAATGACTCGACGCTGGAAGGCCTTCGCCACCGAAATCTCCCATTGTTCAGCGTGCAATATCACCCGGAAGCCAGCCCCGGCCCGCACGACTCGCATTATCTGTTCAAAGATTTTGTGAAGATGATGGAGGAAGGGAAGGGGTGAGTTTTCTTCGTGATCCGACTTTGGACTCCGGACCTCAGGGACTAAAGCCCCAAATTCTTGAGGAGCCCGATGCGGCACGGCTGGAAGCCGTGCCCTTTAAAAACAAAAGCTAATGCCCAAACGCACTGACATCTCGAAGATCCTCATCATCGGCTCGGGTCCAATCATCATTGGCCAGTCCGCTGAATTCGATTACTCCGGCACGCAGGCCTGCAAGGCGCTTAAGGCGGAGGGCTTCGAGGTGGTGCTTGCCAACTCGAATCCGGCGACCATCATGACCGATCCCGAGTCGGCCGATCGCACCTACATTGAGCCGCTCCGCCGCGAGTATCTGGAAGAAATTATTCGGGTGGAGCGCGAGATGTCTCCGGGCGCCGGCTTTGCCATTCTTCCAACAGTGGGCGGACAGACCGCGCTCAATCTGGCGATCGAACTTTCTGACAGCGGGATTCTCGACAAGTACAACGTCAGGCTGATCGGCGCGAATGTCAATGCCATCAAGAAAGCGGAAGACCGGCTGTATTTCAAAGATGCCATGCAGCGCATCGGCCTCGATGTGCCGAAGTCGGCGCTGGTCAACAATCTGAAAGATGGCCTGGAGTTCGCCGGGAAAATCGGATTTCCGGTAATTGTTCGTCCCAGCTTCACGCTGGGCGGTTCTGGCGGAGGTATGGCCTACAACCGCGAAGAGCTCATGGAAGTGCTCGCGCGCGGACTCGACTTTTCTCCCGTTCATGAAGCCTTGATCGAAGAATCTGTGCTTGGGTGGAAAGAATACGAACTGGAACTGATGCGCGACCTGCGCGACAACGTGATCGTGATTTGCTCGATTGAGAATTTCGATCCCATGGGCGTACACACCGGCGACTCAATCACGGTTGCGCCGGCGCAGACGCTCACCGATCGCGAGTACCAGGCCATGCGTGACGCGGCGATTGCGGTAATTCGAGAGATCGGGGTGGAGACGGGCGGATCGAATATTCAGTTCGGGGTGCATCCCACGACCGGACGCATGGTCGTAATCGAGATGAATCCGCGCGTCTCGCGGTCCTCCGCGCTGGCGTCGAAGGCCACTGGTTTTCCAATCGCCAAGATTGCTGCCAAGCTGGCGATCGGCTACTCACTCGACGAAATCACTAACGATATAACCCGCAAGACGCCGGCGTGCTTCGAGCCGACGCTTGATTACGTAGTGGTCAAAATTCCCAAATGGCAGTTCGAGAAGTTTCCCGGCGCGGATGAGAATCTGGGCCCGCAGATGAAATCGGTCGGCGAAGTAATGGCCATAGGGCGAACCTTCAAAGAAGCGCTGATGAAGGGCGTGCGCGCTCTCGATACCGGCAAGCGTATCGGTTCAGAGAAGATCGAGCCGAAAATTCTCACCCAGCGTCTGGTCACGCCGCATCCCGAACGGCTTTCCTACATTCGTTATGCCTTACGACAAGGCCATACGGTGAAAAATCTCGCAAAGATGACCTCGATCGATCCCTGGTTCTTGTACCAGCTGAAAGAGATCAATGACATGCAGCTGGAGCTGGAAAAGCACCCGATGGAATCCATTCCGGTGGATGTGCTGCGCGAAGCCAAGCGCATGGGCTTTTCCGACGGACGGCTGGCGGGTGTTTGGCGTTTGAACGGAAAAGGCGCGCAGGAAAAAGTTCGCTACGTACGCAAGAAGAACAAAATCACTCCGGTTTACAAGCGCGTGGATACGTGCGCGGCGGAATTCGAGAGCTACACGCCTTATCTCTACTCAACCTACGAAGAAGAGGACGAGGCGGCACCAACAGACAGGAAGAAGGTCATCATCCTGGGCAGCGGGCCAAATCGCATTGGGCAGGGAATTGAATTTGATTACTGCTGCTGCCATGCGGCGTTTGCACTCCGCGATGATGGATTTGAAACCATCATGGTGAACTGCAATCCCGAGACCGTCTCAACCGATTATGACACCAGCGACCGCCTTTACTTTGAACCGCTGACACTGGAAGACGTGTTTGCCATCTGCGAACACGAGGCCAGTTCGGGTGCGCCGGTCGGGGTGATCGTGCAGTTCGGCGGACAGACACCGCTTAATCTCGCGCTGCCGCTGAAAGCAGCGGGCGTGAACATCATTGGGACCTCTCCCGAGTCGATTGATCTCGCCGAAGATAGAAAGCGATTCAACAGACTGCTCGAGGAGCTGGAGATTCCGCAGGCGCCTGGGGCGATGGCCGCCTCCATTGAAGAAGCGGTCGAAGGCGCGCAGCGGGTGGGTTATCCAGTGCTGGTGCGGCCTTCTTACGTGCTGGGCGGGCGCGCAATGGTGATTGCGTATGAAGAGGAAACAGTCATCCGCTACATGAAGGAAGCAGTCGAATATTCGCAGGACCGGCCGGTGCTGATTGATCACTTTTTAGAAGACGCGATCGAAGTGGACGTGGACGCTCTCTCCGACGGCGAAGACGTGGTGATCGGCGGAATCATGCAGCACATTGAGGAAGCCGGTATACATTCAGGGGATTCATCGTGCGTGCTTCCAGCGGTGGACATCCCGGAACACCTTTTGCAGCGCATGCGAGACTACACATTCAAGCTGGCACGCGCGCTGAAGGTGATTGGCCTGATGAATATTCAGTTTGCCATCCCGAGAAGCGGAATAAATGGAATACATAAAGATGGGCCTTCGAGCCGTTCCAGCGCGGAACAAGGCAAGGTTTACGTCATCGAAGTTAACCCGCGCGCGTCGCGCACCGTTCCATACGTGTCAAAAGCTAGTGGAGTTCCCATGGCAAAGATCGCGGCCCGCCTGATGACCGGGCGAAAGCTGCGAGAATTTCTGCCGGAGTTCATCGAGCAGCAGAGAGAGCTGGACACCGGGAGCAGCTTCTACGTGAAGTCCCCCGTTTTTCCTTGGAACAAATTTCCGGGAGTGGACACAGTGCTCGGCCCGGAAATGAAATCGACCGGCGAAGTGATGGGAGTCGCGGATAACTTCGGGGAAGCTTTCGCCAAAGCTCAGCTGGCAGCGGGACAGAAACTTCCGACAGAGGGAACATTGTTCATCAGCGTTACTGATCACGACAAGACGCAGGTGGCGGAAGTGGCGCGAAAATTCGTGGACATGGGTTTCAAACTGGTGGCAACCGAGGGCACGGCCGACGTGATCGAACAAGCGGGTATGATGGTCGAGCGGGTTTACAAAGTGAAAGAGGGTCGGCCCAACGCTGTCGACCTGATCAAGGGTGAGCGTATCCATCTCATCGTAAATACGCCACAGGGGCCAGATCCTTTCTTCGACGAGAAAGCGATTCGGCGCGCAGCGGTGACGGCCAGAATTCCGACCATCACGACGCTCTCAGCGGCACGGGCGGCAGCGGAAGGAATTGCGGCGCTGCAGCGTGGAGAGGTGAATGTAAGAGCGTTACAGCAGTTGCATGCGGACAAGATTGTCCAGCCGCAATAGGTTGTAGCTGAGCCCGGAAATTCCGAATATGAAAGAACAACACTTCAGACATTCGACCCGAACTAGTATTTAGAACCACTCAACCCCGTGAAACAATTTCCCCATGCTGCCACTAACTTGGCGAAGGACATTGCCGATGGTGCGAATGCAATCCTTCTGCAACCTGCGCATGCGAGGCGTGTTTGACTGAAACCCGCCTGTATCCTCGCACTGCGCTGGCCCTGCTTACCGCCCTGAATCTCCTCAACTATATCGACCGCTCGGTGCTGTTTGCCGTGCAGGAGATGGTCAAGGCGGAGTTTCACCGCAGCGACGCAGCCTTCGGCCTGCTGACCAGTGTCTTCTTTATCTTCTACATGTGTGCCGCGCCTTTTATGGGGCCGCTGGCGACACGCTTTTCGCGAAAAAAAGTGATCTGCGCGGGGGCCATCCTCTGGAGCGCGGCCACGCTGCTGACCGCGTTTACTCATAATTTCACTGAGCTGCTGATACGGCACACAGTCGTTGGCATCGGAGAGGCAAGTTTTGTAATTCTCTCGCCGACCTTCGTCGCGGATATGTTTCCCGAGCGCCAGCGCGGCCGTGTTATGGGAATTTTCTATCTGGCCATTCCTGTGGGCACGGCCCTGGGTTATGTGCTTGGCGGCTTTATGGGACCGGCGTACGGATGGCGAGCGCCGTTCTACGTGGGAGCTGCGCCCGGTGTTTTGCTTGCGCTCTTGCTCTTGCTGATTCCTGAGCCTCCGCTGGGATATTTCGACAGCCCACACCAGAGTCCGGCCAGAAACACACTGAAAGGCCTGGCCAGGAATCCCGCATTCCTGACTGCCACTTTCGGAATGGCAGCAATGACGTTTGCACTCGGGGGTCTGCAGGTCTGGATGCCGACGTTTTTGCAACGCGTGCACGGGTATACCGTATCGCAGGCCAACAACCTGTTTGGCCTGAGCATCGCGGTGAATGGATTGGTTGCGTCGCTGGCGGGCGGATGGCTTTCTGATGCGCTGTTGCGGCGCACGCGCGCCGCGCACTACCTGGTTTCAGCTGTGAGCCTTGGGCTGGGAATCCCGGCAATGTGGATTGCGCTTTTCACGTCAGGCCGAACCATGGTAGTTGGTATTTTCTTCGCGGAGTTTTTGCTGCTGCTGAACACCGGCCCGTTGAACGCGGCCATTATCAATTCGGTGGGCGCGCAGGTGCGCGCCATGGCGCTGGCGGTAAACATTTTCATCTTTCATTTGTTCGGCGATGTACCTTCTGCGTCCCTCATTGGATATCTGTCGGACCAATATTCGCTGCGCCTGGCATTCCTCGGGCCAATGATCGCGATTGCGCTATCTTCCGCGATTCTGTTCTACGGCATGCAATTTGCGCCGCCCGTGGCCACCGAGAGCCCGTCTTCTGCTTCGGGAGCCGGAGTCGGATGAGCTTGTTTTATGCTCTTGCAGGCTGGGGACTGGCTGCCATCTGGCTTTCGCGATTATCAGGCGCTGCTTTTGGAATGCGAAAGGTCCCTGACATTACCAGGCCCGAGTGGAATAGACGTCCGGCTACTGCCACGGGCGATGCTCGTGTGAGCATCATTGTTCCGGCGCGTAATGAAGCCGCCGAGATTGAACGAGCGCTGACGAGTCTGGTTGGAATCGATTACCCCAATTTCGAAATAATCGCGGTCGATGACCGCAGCAGCGATGCAACCGGGGCGATCATGGAGCGGGTCGCGGCGAGCGCAGGCGGACGGCTCAGGATTATTCATGTCCACGATCTTCCACCCGACTGGCTCGGAAAAACCCATGCCATGTGGCTGGCAGCTTCTGAAGCCACTGGCGAGTGGCTGCTGTTCACCGACGCAGATGTAATCTTTAAACCTGATGCCCTGCTGCGCGCAATCGTGTATGCGGAACACGAACGGGCTGACCATGTTGTTCTTTTCCCGCGCATGATCATGAAGCGAGCGGGGGAGCGGATGATGATTGCCTTCTTTCAAACCCTGTTCGTGTTCGGTCATCGTCCGTGGAAAGTGGCTGATCCCAAAGCTAAGGATCACATGGGCGTAGGGGCGTTCAATCTCATACGTGCAAACTGTTACAAGGCGATCGGAACTTACCAACGTCTGCGAATGGAAGTGCTGGACGACATGAAACTGGGCAAGCTGGTGAAGGAATCAGGTTTTGCCCAGCGAAACGTGTTCGGGGAGGATCTGATCTCGATCCGGTGGGCCGCCGGTGCCATGGGCGTGGTCAACAACCTGACTAAAAATTTCTTTGCGGTGCTTTCTTACCGCTGGCCACTGGCATTGATTTCGTGTTGCGGGCTCTTACTGCTCAACTTGGTACCGTTCCTGGGCGCTGCATTTCTACATGGCTCGGCGCGCTTCGGGTACGGTGTGGCATTGTTATCGATGTTTGCGATCTATCTGGGCATGTCAAGAAAGTCGGACATCCCTGCGCATTATTTCCTGCTGCACCCGGTGAGCACAATTCTGTTCGTCTACACTATGCTCCGCTCCATGTTGCTGACGCTTGGCAGAGGCGGCGTAACCTGGCGCGGCACGTTCTATCCAATTGCCGCCTTGAGACGGGGCATGGTCTGAGTTCAGTTGGCGTCGGCTTCTTCGTCGATCGAGCGGGAGTTTCGCGCCTTGCGGGGTTTCGCGCGTGCGTGACTCTTGGAGGGCCGGAATGTCCCAGCGCTGAACCGGCCCTTGCGTTCTACATCGTACTCCTTGGGTACTGGTGGCAGGTCAATGTTGGCGCCTTTGACCTGCCTCGCTTCGGAGAGAATGATCTCCGCATGGCCATCGTAGCCTTTTAGCGGGCCGTGAATTTCCACCAATTTTCCCTCCAGCCGGCGCACGTCACCCACATTTTTCAAATCGCGGGGAAACACCACGACCGTGAATGGGCAGGTGCGGTAGTCCTCGCAGAAAGTTAAGTAATGGATGCCGCGGTCCGAGCGTTGTACCCGAACAACGCGGCCGCTGACGCAGCCGACCTCGCCAATATGCGACCGCGCCTCAGAATACTGGATGCAAGCCGCAGCCATGGGCAGGGTCAGCCAAAGAACAGTTAACCAAAAGCGAACAGGAAGCCAGAGGCAGCGCATACTGCCCTCCAGAGCAACCCATTGTATTTTGGAAAACGAAAAGAGCGCCAAAAGCCGAGCTAATTATGCTCGAAGTTCCCGAAACGGGAACTGTCGAGCCAGAGGCCGAGCTCATCGGCCCTGGCTCAAGCCTATCCGGCGAATGCCTTGACCGCAGCTGCCTCGTCGTCTTTTACGTCAAAGACGGTGTACAGCTTGGTGATCTGCAATAGATCGTGAACTTTCTTGGTGAGATTCAACAGCTTCAAGTCACCACCCTGGTTACGGACAGTGGTGAATGCGCTGACCAGTTCACCGATGCCGGAGCTATCGATGTAATTTACATCGCCCAGGTTCAGCAGAATACGTTTCTGGCCCTTGGATAGCAGGTCACGGATAGCATCTTTCAATACCACACTGCCCTCGCCGAGAGTGATTCGCCCACTACAGTCCACAATGGTGATGCCATTCACCTGACGAGTACTGGTCTTCATGCTCACTGGGAAGCCTCCTTAGCGTCCCCGGATGATCCGTGGACGTGTTTTATGAGTTTGATTTCGGTGCCCGTTTGGGACGGGCTGATTTGCACATCGTCCATAAACGAGCGAATCAGAAAAATTCCGCGGCCTGAAGTCTTGAGCAGGTTTTCGGCAGCCAGGGGATCTGGAATCTTGCTCAAGTCCATGCCCTTGCCCTGATCGCGGATGGTGATTACCAGGTCATCTCCCGTTCTTTCAAACGCGAGATCGACCTTCTTGCCGGGGTCATAGGCGTTGCCATGCAGTACGGCGTTAACAGCCGCTTCCCGAACCGCCATGGAGATACGCATGACCTCTTCTTCATCGAAGCCGGCTTCGGTGGCGATTTGTCCAGCAGCCCGTTCTGCACTATCGACCGTCTCCAGTGTCGAATCCAGCGTATAGGAGACTCGGTTTTGAGTCATGGCTGAAATGTGAGTGCGCTCAATCCTGGCGGTACTCCATAAACAACACCTTGTCCCCTGAAGTTCAGCGGCCCATAACGTCGGCAGCGGATTCGACAGTTTGCCCTGTAACCTGTGGAAATGTCAACGCGAACAAATCTGTAGGAGAAAAGCCGGGAACTCGCAACATCCCATTGAGAGTGTATCTCTCCCCCACATCGGGATTTTCTGCTGCCGCTGTGCTAACCTGCCTTTTAGCCTCTTCCCTCATCCAACCCTCATGGAATCGCCCCTCATTCGTGTTGGAACCGCCGGCTGGTCTTACAAGGACTGGGAGGGCATTTTCTATCCCGCCGGCATGCAGCACCGAAAACAGCATTTCCTGGACCTGCTGGCGCAGTGTTTTGATGCGGTCGAGATCAACACTTCCTTTTACGGGCACATCAAGCCGCACATCGCCAAGTTGTGGGTGAAGCGGGCCGTTTCCGTGAACCCGAATTTTATGTTTACCGCCAAGCTTCATCGGTCATTCACCCACAATCCACTGGCTGTAATGGAGCCGACTTCGGCAGCGAGTATTCGTCCTAATGACGAAGACGAAGCCCTGGCCCGCGAAGGCCTGGAGGCTCTGGCATCCGAGGGCCGTTTAGGCGCGCTGTTAATCCAGTTTCCGGCGTCATTCAAGAACACGTCGCTCAATCGCGAATATATCGAGCAGCTGGGTCGCCAATTCATCGAATACCCCCGTGTCGTTGAGGTGCGCCATGACACATGGAATAACCCCGAGACAGTCCAGTACTTCGCTCAACGAAGCATCGCCTTCTGCAACATTGACCAGCCGCAGATCGGAAGGTCATTGAGTCCTACCGAACACGTCACCGCGCCGCTCGGTTACGTGCGGTTGCATGGACGCAATTATGATCAGTGGTTCGACGCTGAAAAGTCTCAGGACCGATACAACTATCTATATGGCGAAGCTGAGCTTTCCATCTGGAGGGAAAAGATCGTGCGCATTGCGGCCAAGGCGGAAGTCACCTATGTGATCGCCAACAATCACTTCGAGGCGAAGGCCGGAGTCAATGCATTACAGATGAGGAATATGCTGACCGGCAGGCGCGTGAAAGCGCCCGAACCGCTGCTCAAGCATTACCCGGAACTGAAAAACATCGCCGATCCGGTATTTCCGGAACCAACCACGCAAAACCTGCCCTTACTGGCTTAGCGCTTGTTTCCTGGGCCGTCCCAGCCAGCCTGTTTCCAGTTCATGCTCTTCTCTATGCCGGTATAAGCGCGCCGCCATAATGCTGCGCCGTTCGACATATCCGACGATATGCCTGGGATCGTCACGCGCGACCACGGGTAAGCGGCCAATGTCATTACCGACCATCCTTGCCACCGCGTCGTGCAGAGATTCATCGGGATAAGCAATCACCGGACTTCTGTTGCCGGCTTCCAGCACCGTCATCTCGCCGAGTGGGTCGGCTTGCAGCGCGTGATACACGTCGTGACGCGTAATCACACCTTCCAGCCTGCCAGTTTCATCGACCAGAACGAACCCATGATGCCGCGCGAATTCCGGTTCGTGCCGCGACACACGTTCCGCCAGTTCCCCAACCCGCATATCCGCATGAAGAGTGGGAACCTGCTTTTCCATCATGTCAGCTACCCAAAATTGCTGCAGGATGTCAGGTTCAAATTCCTGATGAATGCGCAACCCGCGCCGTGTCAGTTTCTCGGTCATGATGGACGTCTTGGGCATGAGCAGTATTGCAATTCCGTCCGCGATCACGCACACCAGCATCAATGGCAGGACCGAGTTGTAATCGCGGGTTATCTCGAATGCGAAGATTATGAAGGAGAACGTAGCGCGTGAAGCCGCTCCGAACACAGCCCCCATCGCTACCAACGCAAAGGCGCCAGCCGAAAGGGCCGCGCCCGGAACCAGTTTGTTGATGGAAATCGCAAATACCCCACCCAGGGCTGCGCTGGAGAGGAACATCGGCGCGAGCAAACCCCCCGAGGTCCCCGCTCCCAGCGAAACCATCAGCGCCACGGACTTGGCGAGCGCCAGAACAATCAGCAGCTTTAATCCAAGATTGGCGTTCAGGATGTCGCCGATCGTATCGTAACCCACACCCAGCACGCGCGGAACGAAGTAGCCGATAACTCCCAGCCCCAAGCCTCCTATGGCCGGCCACCAGACCTCATCGACGGGGAGTTTTTCAAACTGATCTTCCACCCAATAGAGGGCCTTGCTGAATCCGGCTGCCGCCAGTCCGCAAATCACACCCAGCAGAGCATAGAAGGGAAGTGCTCTCGGGATATCGAAATTCATGGGTGCAACCTGGAACATGGGTCCGATCCCGAGCAACTGCATATGTACCGCGGCTGCCAGCGTGCTGGCGATGACCAGCGGGATAAATGATCGCGACTTGAACTCGAAAAGCAGCAGTTCGATGGCCAGGATCACGCCCGCAATCGGAGTGCTGAAGGTTGCCGACATGCCGGCAGCTGCTCCACACGCAAGCAGCACTTTGCGCTCTGAGGCAGTGGTGTGCAGAATTTGTCCGATCAGCGAGCCAATTGCCCCTCCGGTCTGGATGATTGGACCTTCGGCTCCGAATGGACCTCCGGTGCCGATCGCGATCGCGGCCGATACCGGCTTGAGAATAGCAACCCGGGGTTGAATCCGGCTTCGATTGAAGAGTACGGCTTCCATTGCCTCGGGAATGCCATGCCCTTTTATTTTGGAACTGCCGTACTTGGCCATGAAGCCGACAATCACTCCACCCAAAGCCGGGATCAGGATGATACAAAGGCCAAGATGCGCGTTGCGGGGGCTCATCGTATCCGCAGTCAGGCGATGGTAGAAAACCAGCGTAGTAAGGAATGCGATAAGTTTCTGCAGAACATAAGCTATCACTCCCGCCAGCAGACCTATCCCTGCGGCCAGAAATGAGACCAGCGCGGTACGGAAGTTTGCTGAGGCTTGCAATTTAGAATCCTCCCAGGTATTGGAGGTGGCCTTCAGCCCCGCTGCTTTTGGCGGACCTTCAGCGTGCGTCATTCACTGTTCCTTTGTTTGCTCAATTGCTTTCGTCAATGCCCCTACCAGGGCCGGTCCGGTGACCTGCAGCTCCGCCTGGTGTTCCAAAGAGAGTGTCCTCAGAACGCGCTCGCCTTTTCGAGTCAACGCCAGCCAGACTTCTCTTTTGTCTTTTCGGCTCCGACGTCGGGTGATGTAGCCCTGGCGCGCCAGCCGATTCGATAGCTCCACCGCGCTGTGATGGCGGATCTGTACCCGGGTTGCCAATTCGGCAACTCTTGGCGACATCTCGCCGGGCAGCCCTTTTAAGGCCAGCAAGAACTGGTGCTGCACCGGTTCTAAACCAGCCTGGCGCGCCGATTCTTCGCTGAAATGAAGAAAACGGCGGATCTGGTAACGGAATTCAGCCAATGCCCGGTATTCCGCAGGGCGGATAATCACAATATATATCGTACCACGATACTATAAAAAAGTGACCCGGTTGCCTCAGCCATGGTGCACTGCGCGCAACGACACCATTTTGTTGGGGATGGTAGAGTGAATCAAGGCGCAGGAGCCTTGTTTGGAAATTCTCGATCTCAGACACTTTTCTTCGGCTGATTTGCGATCTCTGCTTGAAGATGAAATCGACGTCTGGTCGAAACTGTTGTGCTGGGACTATCGCGGATCCTCAGAGATGATTCTGCGCTACGTGGACGCAAAAATCCTGCCCGGTTACGCAGCGGTGGAGCGCGGCAAGATTTTTGGTTACGCGTTCTTCGTTTATGAAGGCAGTAAGGGAGTCATTGGCGATCTGTTTGTGACCGATGGAACGCGGGGTCACGATGTGAACCACGTCGAAGGGCGTCTTTTGACGCACGTCATTGAGACGCTTCAGCAATCGCCTGGCATCCATCGCATCGAAGCACAGTTGCTGGCCCACGATGCGGGTGCGGTAGCGCGGCCTTTTACCGACCAGGGCTTCCAGCGTCATGGGCGGTTGTTTATGGCGTTGCCGCTCAGCGGAGAAGTACCCGCCGCTACCATGAACTCATCCGATGTCGAGATCCGGCAGTGGTCGGAGCCGGATTACCAGAGCGCCGCCGGGCTGATTACCAATGCTTATCGCAGCCACGTCGATTCGCAGATCAACGATCAGTATCGAACCTTAGGCGGATCGCTACGCTTCCTGAACAACATCGTGCGTTTCCCGGGATGCGGCACTTTCGATGCCGAGAGTTCATTTGTTGCGGTGCACAAGCGCACCCGGATGCTGGCCGGCCTTATTCTGTGCTCGAGTGTGCGGCAGGATGTTGGGCACGTAACGCAGGTCTGCGTGTTGCCGGAGTTTCGCTCGCATGGAATCGGCGAAACGCTGCTGGAACGGACCGCCGCAAATCTCCGCAAACGCCACTTTCAGACGTTGTCACTCACCGTAACCGAGGCGAATGCGCGAGCTGTGGAGCTTTATCAACGGCTCGGCTTCAGCACCCAGCGCGTGTTCGATGCGTTTGTGTGGGAAGGTTAAAGCTTCTTTTTTGCTGGAGGCCGGGCCCCGCGTCCGGCTGTGGACAGATTCAGGTGAGCCGGGCGAGGACGCCTGGCCTCCATTAATCCAGACAATTGATGGAATTCAGCGGCGCAGCAGCCACATCACCCAGCCCGCTGCGAACACTCCACCCATAAACATAGCGAAGCAATACAGGCCATATTTAATCTGATCATTAGAAGTGTTGCGCTGGGTGATCCCGAAGACTATCGATGCAAAAATCGAGAACAACAGGGCGGCGCTGAAGTGGGTAAGCTGCAGAGAAGAGTCTCCTATGGCTTCTTGCCAATGGCGATGTGATAAGCGTCGGCGACGCAGATCAGGTTGAGCAATCCCGAGACAATCAGGAACTTGGTGCCGTAGTCGGCGGTGGCATGGGCGATGGCTCCGTGTCCCCAGTCCAGTGCGCGAGCCACAATGTAGAGGCCGCCTGCTCCGAAATCTCCGACGAAGCCAAGGATGTCGAGGATGTCTCCGCCGTTTGGCAGATAAATGTGCCCCTGTGCAAGCAATCCAATCGCGAACATGGAAACTACCGAGAACATGATCAGCAGTCCGCGAATCCAGCGGCGTTGAATCAGGTGTCCGGCGCCAGGAATGAGCCATCCCAGGGCAGGAGCGATCACTGACAACTTGGTGATTTCGGCGCCCGCAGGAGCAGGAACCGCTTTAGCTTTTACGTAATCAGCCATTCAGATGAGTACGATCTCAGTTTGGATTTTACCTGTAACTTCGGCGGACTGCGGCCGGACCAGCACATTCACCTCACTGCGCACGCCGAACTCGGGCAAGTAAATGCCCGGCTCAATGGAAAAGCAGGAGTTGGGCAGGATGCGGCGCTCATCATGGATTTCGAGATCATCCATGTTGGCCCCGTTTGCGTGTACCTCGGTATTGATGGAATGCCCGGTGCGATGGATGAAGTAGTCGCCGAAACCGGCGTTCTTGATGTGATTGCGGACGGCGCGGTCCACTTCCCATCCGGCGATGGCGCGGCCGGCGGTGACTGCATCCTGCACGGTTCTCACGCCGGCGTCGCGGGCTTCGCGCACGGTCGAGAAGACCTGACGCATAGTATCCGATGGCGCTTTGCCCACAAAGCCAGTCCAGGTAATGTCGTAGTACACGGCGCCCGGAACGTTCTTTTTCGCCCAGATATCGAGCAGGACGAAGTCGCCCTCACCGATCGGCTTGGAAGTTTCCGCGCGCGGATCATAATGGGGATCGCCGCTGTTAGCATTCACGGCAACTACTGGCGGATCATCGGAAATCAGGTTTTCGCGGCGGAAGGCTTCCAGTATCCATTGCTTCATCGCGAATTCATTCGTGCCCCCGTTCCGGACGCGGCGTCCGATTTCCTTGAAAGCTTCTGCGGTGATGGGATCAATGGCGTCGCGTGCGGCGAAGTGAGTAGCGATCTGTTCGCTGGTCATGGTGGCTTCAAACTGCGCCACCAGATCGCCCGAGCTGACTACGTTCTTGCCCAGTCCGCGAATCAGTTCGAGGGTGCCGCCATCCACCAGAGACACGGTAAAGACCAGATTATTGGGCGAGTACTGCATGGCGATGTCGCGACAACTGGAGAGCATCGCTCGAATCTGCTCAAAGAGTTCCTGCCAGCCGGCATACTGGCTCTTCTTGCCGGGCAACGTGTCCAGGTGGTGCGACTCGATCTTGTGAACCAGTTTTAGCGGCTCGCCTTCCGCCGGAATCAGGTAGAACCAGCGTCGGGTCACCATCAGGTCTTTCGGCAGGCCGAGCACGCGATAAGCAATGGGATCGCGATGATGGTGGTCGTAGAACAGCCAGGCGTCGATATTGCGCTCGCGCAATGCGGACTGAATGGCGGAGAGATCCATAGGCAAACACTCATTTTAGCAGGGAGCGCGTTTCGGGCGTGCAGATCGAAAGAGTTCGCTTTGGGATGCGCACTTGGTTTTGCTTTTGGGCGGGCAGCGCGGTTTGTATCAGGGCACGTCTTCAGACCTGCCGAAACATCTGCACGCTCACGCGGCGTTGGCCGCTGAGGGCATTACAGTCTTATCGTAGATCCACAGCAGGCCTGCGGTCGCCACACCGACTGCCGTAATGCACCACCAGATGCGCTCAGGCTGGTGAGTGACTTCCCCGAAATAGTGAAGCAGCTTGCCGCCGAAACGCCCGGCAATCAGAGATCCGATACCGATGGGCAGAAATGCAAAGCCCATGTAGGTGCCCTGTTGTCCGGAGGGCGCAAGCCGCGAAATGTATTCGTAATAGCGCGGCGACTGGATGATCTCTCCGATTGCGACCAAGGCGAGACTGAAGATCGCCGTCAACACACTGGCGTGAGATGCGACCATCAGCCATGCAAGCGCGGAAATCAATGTACCGAGGATAATCGCGCGAAACGCAGGGATGCGCTTGGTGAGAAATGTCACCACGATCTGGCAGCTGATGACCACCAGCGAGTCCGTAACCAGAATCAGTTCGGTGTTGGCATTGGGATCGATGTAATCGTGAATGTAAATGGGCAGCGTAATGAACTCCTGCCAGAACACGATCCAGTAGCCGGAAAAGATGAGAAGAAAGAGCATGAAGCGGAAATTCAGAACCACGGTCAGAAAATTTCTGGCAGTCTGGCCCAGCGTGCTGGTCTCGGCTTCACCTGCGGTGCGCGGCTCTTTGAAGAAGAGCAGGACCGTAATCAGCATCAGGAAAACGCTGAGCGCGGCCACCCGAAACACATTCTCCACGCTCATGTAGGCGTGGACCCAGGAGGCGACCAGCGGGCCGGCCGCGCCCCCAATGTTGACCAGGGTGTAGTAGATCGAATAGCCGATGGAACGGACATTTTCTTTCGACGCTCGCGCGGTCGTGCCTACTACGCATGGTTTTACCAGCGCAATGCCCAGCGCCGGCAACATCAGGATGCCGGTCACCAGCGCGCTTAAAGGAATCGCGTTGCGCAGCGGCTCCATCCAGGGGGCCGCTATGGAACCCAGCAGAAAATATGCGCCACTTAGAATGAGATAGGCGAGCGCCAGCGATCTGCGAAAGCCCAGGCGATCTGCAAGTGCTCCACCGAAAGCCGCGAGAAACCACACCAGCCCGCCAAAAAGGCCGGTCAGGCCAGTTGCACGTTCTACCGGGAACTTAAGAGTCTCGTACAGATATCGCGCCAGAACCGCGAAAACGGCGTAATAAGAAAGCCGTTCGAACAGCTCGCTTATATTGGCCACCCAGAAGGCGGGTTCGAATCCAGTACGAATTTCGGTGAGGCGCTGTGAGAAATTCAACTCCTGCTCCGGACTCTATTTCGAACTTCAATCATCTGAATTTTCCTTCAAGCTCAGGCTGAGCCGTTTTTTCAACTCAGCGGCGCTCATTCCCGCGATCCTGATGAGCTTCTTCCGACTTGTCTGGCCGGACGCTATGGTAACGGAGCCACGTGTAACGTTCAAAGATTTCGCCACCAGTTCAATGCACGCGTCATTGGCCTTGCTGTCAACCGGAGCCGCAGTAACTGAAAGTTCCAACATGTCTCCCAGTTCTCCGGTGATTTTGTTCTTTCGGGCGTGCGGTTGAACTTTCACCGAGAAGGTTGCTCCGCCGGCAGTGTCCCAGATGGCGATCACTCGATCATGCTCTTTGCCGTTCGCCAAAAATTGCTGTTCCAATGCGCACGCAGGTTGAGCCCTCTTCAATTGCCACTTCAAAATCGTGCGACATCCCCATGGAGAGAGTATGGAGTGAGACAGCGGACAGGTTGCGTTCCTTCACTCGATCCCGGAGTTCCCGCAACCGCCGGAAGTAAGGTCTTGTTTCCTCTGGATTTTCTGAGAACGGCGGAACTGTCATCAGCCCGGACATTCTAAGATGATCAAGTTCCGGAGCCGCGCTTAACAATTGCTCAAGCTCAGGCGAGTCCGGGTCGAGTCCGCTCTTGGCTTGCTCGCCGCCTATGTTGATCTCCAGAAGCACTGATAGCTTCCTGCCGGAAACCTGCGCCGCTGCATTCAGCTTCTGCGCAAGGCGAACAGAGTCTACTGAGTCTATTCCGCTAAAAAGTTCCACAGCCTTGGCGGCTTTATTACCCTGCAGATGGCCGATCATGTGCCATTCGGGGTCGCGCAGATCCCGCAGCGCTTGGGTTTTGGCGGCGAACTCCTGCACCCGATTTTCACCAAACAGACGCAATCCGGCGGCGTACGCCTCACGAATCGGTTCCGGAGCCACAGTTTTTGTCACAGCCATCAGCGCAACCTCTTGCGGATTGCGAGCGACCCGCCCCGCGGCCGCAGTGATGCGCTTCTGAATCTGCGCGACATTATCCGCGATCGACATGAACTTCTACCAGACCGCACACCAGACCGCACAAATCAGACGCCGGGCACGGGGCGAAAGCGCTACATCATTGCAGTAGGCGGCGCCGGTTCGCTGGGATCCCCCGCGGCAGTGGTTGGCACTAAAATCATCAGAGCTGCAATCAATACCAGGAAAACCATTCCCCCTACCACGTAGGAAGGATTGCCAAAAATCTGCGGAGGATGATTAGGAGCACGCCACTTTGGCACAAATTGAAGTCCGGCCCAGACCAGGCCCAGCAGTGACTCCCCGACAATTAATCCAGAGGCTGTCAGCACGCCCGCGTTTTCGACTCGTGTAATCTGCGCTTCGTTAAGCCCTCGTCTGCGCGCAACCCAGTCGCCGAGTGAACGGAAAAGTCCACCAACAAAAATGGCAAAGGTTGTTTCAAACGGCAGGTACATGCCCACCGCGACCAGCATGGGGCTGCGCACCTGCATCATGATCATCGCAATTCCGAAGAACACACCGACTACCACCAGCGGCCAGGGCATATCTCCGCCAACAATGCCCTGCGCAAGAGTTGCCATAAGGCCGGCCTGCGGCGCTGCCAGTTGGCGATCCCCAAAACCGATTCCTCCAGCGGCGATGTTTCCTTCATGCAGCCATTTCAGCGGGAAATACATCACCGCGCTCGCGACCACCACCGCGATCAGTTCCGCCATCTGAATCTTGCGCGGAGTTCCCCCAAGTATGTATCCCACTTTGAAATCCTGGAGCAGTTCACCGGCCACCGAAGAAGAAACACAGACCACCGCCGCTACCCCCAGTACCGTGGTCACGCCCGCCGTACCGGTTGCACCCAGCGAGACCATCAATAACGCAGCGATGAGCAGCGTGGAAAGCGTAAGGCCCGAAACCGGATTATTGGATGAACCGATGAAACCGCATAAACTGCCGGAGATAGTTGCAAAAAAGAACCCGACGAGGAGCATGACGACGGCAGCCAGAATGGCTGGAAGAAACAGGCCGGAAATGTGGGCATAGAGAAAACACATCAGCACAAACATAAGCGCGATTAACCCAAACACGATTTTGAAACTCATGTATTGCTCGGTTCGGGACTGTAGTTGGCGTTGTTCGGCTGGCTGGCGGAGTTCGTTAAAAGCCTTGCCCAATCCCTGGGCCAGGCTGGTGCGCATTTTGAACAGCGTGTAGGCGGCTCCCACAAGCATGCCGCCCACCGCAATCGGGCGAACTATGAACCGCCACACCGCACCCGCCATGGCAGCCCAGTTATCCGGAGTATCGGCCGGAAGAAATTCGCGCAAGCGCGGCCCGAGGAAAAATATCATCATCGGCACCAGTAGTCCCCAAGCCAGTACTCCCCCCGCAAACTGAATGGAAGCGAGGCGCAGTCCAATGATGTATCCAACTCCGAGATAAGCAGGGCTGACGCTCGGTGCCGCCATCATGCTGGTTCCCCCGGCGGTCACCACATTCGCACTTCCTGCCGCGCCGAGCCGAACCTGGCTGCGTCCCAGTGTGCCCACAGAGAAATGAAAGTCCCTGTCTGAGGCGAAAAGGCCCAGCCGTCCCAGTATAAAAACCAGGCCGCCCACGCCGATGTTCCAGAACAGATACTTTGCGGCTTGCGCTCCGCGCTGCCCGGCTTTATGTATTTGCGACGCAGCCACCGATTCCGGAAAAGGCAGTTCGGGATCTTCGACCATCCCTCGTCGCACCAGCGAGATGAAGAGGACTCCCAGGATACTGCCCACCATTATTAGCGCAGTGGTTTTCCAATAAGCGCCCTGAAACGAAGGCCAGGATTTCGAAATCACGAATGCCGGAATTGTGAAAATTGCTCCGGCCGCGATCCCTTCGCCGATCGTTCCGGATGTTCGCGCGATGTTCTCTTCCAGCACCGATCCTTTCCAGAGTTTCAGCACCGCCATTCCAATCACCGCGGCCGGGTAGGTCGCCGCGATAGTGATCCCCGCTCGCAGCCCTAAATACGCATTTGCCGCCCCCAGAATGACCGTCATGAACAGGCCGAGCAGCACTGCGCGTAGAGTGAACTCGGGCATCTGCATGTTTTCGGGAACGAAGGGCTTATGTTTCTGAGGCGGTTCGGCCGGCGGGGAAGCTTTCATGAAGTCCTCTTGCAGCGCTTAATTGGGGTTCAGGCGAAACCGCGAACCTTAGCACGCGTGGGCGACGCAAGACAAGTGCCTGATTTTTAAGCTCATCGGTGAACCTGTCACAAAATGATACAGCCCTGGCCCGGTTTTGTTATGATTAGAAAGGTAAGTACCTTCTTGGTTCTACCCTGAGGCACACACCGTATGCAGGCCAGGCAATTTCAATGCGAGGACTGTGGAAGTCAGCAGGGTTGCAGGTCTCGCCCTCGCTCAATCTCCGAGAAGTACATTATGCCCATTTTCGGTTTACGCCCGGTTCGTTGCGCCGATTGTTTCCGGCGCAGCTATGAGTGGATTTTCGTGGAGGTGCACGAACGCCACGAGCCGGAAGTAACACATCGAGCGGCGGCCTGAGTTGTACCTGATCGGCAAATTGCGGGTCGCAGCCCGGACTCGCTATACTGTTACCTGCAAAGGCTGAACTGCCAAACTCAGCCTGGGTGGAGGCTCGTCTTCAGCAGTAGCGGTGCGTTAATCCGGGAGGCCGCAACCGGGACCGGCTCACGGCGGGGCAGGGTATTGCCATTTCTGATTTCTGCCGCCGGGTTTTTATCAGAGAATCTGTTCGCGGCCTTACTTCCTTCCGATTGCCGGCTTTGCGGAACTCCCCTCGTAACCATCTCCAGATTGCCCGTCTGTGCGGAATGCATCTCCCGCATGCAACCGATCGGCGGCGTTTTGTGCTCTCTATGTGGAGAGCGGATTTTTAATCCCTTCGCACCGCGGACCTCCGCAGTGAAGTGCGGGCTTTGCCGCCGGGCGGCTCCGCCTTTTATAAGAGCGGTCGCTTACGGCAGTTACGAGCGAGAGTTGCGTGGGCTGATTCATCTGCTCAAATATGAAGGTGTCCTTCCCGCGAAGAAAGCACTGGGTCGGCTCTTGGCCCAGGCAATCGCCGCTCTGAGCGCGGAATTTGGGCCGGAGGTCGTGCTGGTTCCAGTGCCGCTGCACGCCAGCAAGAAGAGGCAGCGCGGCTTCAACCAGGCTGAATTGGCAGCAGCCGAAGCAATCAGGCTGATTGGCGGCAACACCCTGCGCCTCGAAAGTGGAGTTCTCGTACGACGGCGCAACACGGAATCGCAGATTGGCTTGACCCGCCACCAGCGCCGGGAAAACATGCGCGGCGCTTTCGCCGTAACCAGACGGGAAGCGGTGAAAGGTCGAGAAGTTCTGCTGGTAGATGATGTTTTCACGACCGGAACCACGGTTTCCGAATGCTCAAAGGTTCTGTTGAGCGCAGGAGCGTCGAAAGTCTGGGTAGCGACTGTCGCGAGAACTCTGAAGGCTGAAGTGCAAGTCGGCAATGCTGGGGCAAGTGAGGCGGTTCAAGCGCTGAAGGCGGCGGTGTGAGCGTATGTCAGGCAAATTAAATAGCTCGATGGCGCATGCCAGGACGCGAACGCTGCCGATGATGGCAGGTATCAGCACCGATGGAAACGGACATGCGCTGCATGCTCCGGTGCTGGTTTTGAATACCTCTTATGAGCCGATAAATGTCTGTGCCGCCCGGCGAGCCATTGTTCTGGTTCTGAAGGGCGTGGCAATGACTGAAGAAGAAAACGGCCACTTTTTGCATGCCGCCCGCCTGGCGCTGCGGGTTCCTTCCGTGATCCGCCTGCTGGAGTACCGCCGCATTCCGCATCAGACCCGGGCGCTCTCACGTAAGAACATTCTGCTGCGAGACCGGAATATGTGCCAGTACTGCGGCGAAGCTCTGTCTTCCGGCGAATTGACGCTCGATCACGTTGTGCCGCGTTCACGCGGCGGCGCTTCCACCTGGGAGAACCTGGTTGCCTGCTGCCATCCCTGCAATCGCCGTAAGGGCAACCAGCATCCGACTGAGGCCGGCATGAAGCTGATGCGTGAGCCGCGGGCTTTTAATCTGCACACCAGTCGCCACATTATGCGCCTGATGGGGCGCTCCGATGATAAGTGGAGAAAGTACCTCTTCTACTAGCAGCACAGCCCTCTCAGATCAGTTTCCCGGTTGCGATGCCCCGCTTGTTCGCTTGTAGTCGGTGAACTTGAGTACCTGCTTGATCCGTGCCTCGCCGGCATTGAAATGCAGGGTGTCATCTGCGGAAGAAAAAGTTGGAAACCAGAATTTGCCGTCGATCTGTTCACGCCAGGTTGTGAACTGCGGGAAAAGGTTTTCAATCAGCTTTTTTTTCTTCTTGATTTTGATATCGGGTACGGACTTCCCGCGCAGTCTCACGATCTGGAAGTCACGATCATCGACCCATATTGTGCCCTGGAAATAGCGCCGGTCTTTGAGCATCGCTTTGGGCGACACTTCAAAGACATAGCAATGTAGCTCGTCGATCTTCTGCTGCCCGGAATATGCAACGTTGTATTCCGCGAGTTCCTCCCGTCCGATGGTGAACGACGAGCGGCTTTCCAGGTCGTCCAGATCCTCCTTGGACATGTCGATGCCGGATTGGGGTGCGAACACGATGTTTTTCGTGCGTCGAGCGCCCGCGTAGCTGATGTCCGCGACTTGACGGTATTCGCCGCGCTCATCGTTGCCGTCCAGAGCTTTCACCGTGATGGATTGACGGAAGCTGTAGCTCTGCCGCACGCGCTTCCACTCGGATTCTCGCGCGCTGAAGCGATCGATCACTTGTTGAGGCGAGAGGTTCTTGGGAGGTGATTTATCGAGCTCGCCTTCCTGGGCGCATAACGGCAGCCAGGCACAGAGCACGAGGGTGGCGGTTAGAAGGCGGATCAGCACAGCGCCGAAATGATACTCAAAATCCGGCCCGAACAATTAAGAAAGTTGAATGGCGCGCTTAGCGCTGGGGCGGCGGCGGATTATCTTTCTTCTGGTTCTTGTCGTCCCCGTTGGGCACTTCTTTACCTTCGTAGGTGATCTTGACCTTCGAACCGAAACGCTGGTAGTCGGTATATTTCACGACCTCGCGAATGCGCACGTCACTGGTAGAAAAATGGAGCGTGTCGTCAGCTTTGGTATAGGTTGGGAACCAGTATTTGTTGTCGATCTGTTCCCGCCAGGTGGTGAATTTGGGGAACAGATTTTCGTTGTTTTTCTTTTTACGAATGTCAGGAACGGTCTTGCCGTAAGTTTTAACGATCTGAAAGTCATGATCGTCCACCCAGATACGGCCCTGAAAATATCTCTTCTTCCCGACAATTTCTTTGGGGGCTATATCGAACACGTAGCAGTGCAGCTCATCTTCCTGCTGCTGGCCTACGTACAGAATGTTGTATTCACCTATCTCGTCAGAAGTCAGCACAAAAGGTAAACGATGTCGAATGTCGTCGATATCTTCCGGAGTCATGCTGATTCGCTGAAGCGAAGTTTGTGGTGCGAACACCACGTTCTCCAGCCTCCTGCCCTGGTCGTCGAACACTACATCGAACACTTCCTGGTACTCGCCATCCACCGTATCGCCCTCCAGGGTCTGCACCTTGACTGATTGCCGGTAGGTGTACTGGTCGCGGGCTTGCATGAACTCTTTTTCTTTGTCGGCAAAACGCTGGATAAGAGCTTCAACCGTTATACCCTTCGGTGGGGACGGATCCAGTTGCCCTTCCTCGGCATAGGAAGCAGTGGAGAGCAGGATCGGCACAGCAACAGCGCACACCAGTAACCAGGAAAGTAAAAATTTTCTCATAGAAGTTATGGCTTAAGGATAGCAGCAATTAACCGCTTCTCCCCTGCGTCTGGCCCTCTCCGCTCAGGGGGCAAGACACAGGAGAGTTGCAGTTCTGCCTATCCAATTAGATGCGGAGCACTTCGGGGAGTTGCCGAAAATGGCCTCACTGTATGTAAAGAAGTGTCACCTGGATTGCCTGCGCAGTAGCTCGCGTGACTGATGTGTCACTGCGCGAATGATTGCAAATTGAACCCAATCACACCCACTCCGGCCGAGGCAGTTCCCTGAATTTGAACTGAGCCCGAGGCGTTGCCGGGCGAAAGCACAATGGCGATCTGGCCGTTGTTGTCAGAGATCATCGCAAAACGTGAGGAAGTGATCACCACCGGGGCTGGGTTACGGCCGATCAGAATTCCGCCAATGTTCAGCGGATCGGAAGCCGGGTCGATGCGGGAGACAATGTCTTGAACCGCCACTGTCGCCCCGATGACCGGATGAGGTGGCGAAGTCACATCCGTCACTCTGACCACGACCGGTCGAAGAGTCTGACCGCTTGCAAGCGCCTGACGAGTTCCGGAAACGGCCTGCAAGGATTGCGTCGACGCCGGCACCGCAGTGACAGAAAAGTTCTGGCAGGGCACATTTCCAGGCATCACACATGCGCTGATCAGAACCCCCCCGCCCAGGTTAGCCAGATGGACAGAATTTGAGGCAATGCCCGAGAGGTCCGAAACAGATGCAGGCGCCGCAAGCGAAGCCGTGCCTTGCAGCACCTGAAACTCTACCGTGCGGCTGCTCACCGGCACTCCGTTCGAAAGCACGCGCGCAGAGAGTGGAATATCCACGGTCGCGCCCTGTGCCACCCACAGTTGCTGATTGTCGAGAGAGATAGCCAGCGAGCTGCTCGAACCGAGCAGCGTCAGCTGAACGCTCTTGGGCGAGGGGTAAGAAGCCGGAGCGAGGAAGGCGGTCAGGGTGTTGTTGCCGGCAGCAATCAGCTTTACCCTGGTCGAAACCGAGCCGTTATCGTCGCTGAGTATGGTGCAGGTGGAAGATCCTGCGCACGCCGAGAAGGCGACTGCAGGAGTAGCGTTCAACATTACGCTTGCACCAGGCACAGGCGTACTCCCATCGGCCGCAATCACCTGGACCTTAAATGGATTCAGAGCGAGGCTGCCGATCGGCGTTGCCGGGCCTGCGCCCGAAATCAATTTCAATCCATCTGAGGCCGCCGCTCCAAACGTCACAGCGCTCGAAATAGTCGAAGACGACCCGCTTGCCGGATCACTCAATGTCACATCTCTGATTCCATCACGGGCCGGCGGAGTGGCAGTGATCAATCGACTTGCACTGACCGCTAGCACCGCGGCTGTAGTCGATCCGAAAGCGCAGACCGTGTTCCGATGAAATCCAATACCGGTGATACTGAATGGCGTTCCTCCACCCGCGCTGGCGCGCGATACAGAAACAGCATCAGCGTAAAACACGCGTGCGCGATAGAGGTAGTCGGGCCGGCCGTCCCCGCGATAATCGAAGATGCCTACTCGAAAGTTTGTGGTGGTAAGAATCCTTGCGTCAAGCCGGCTTAACCCGAAGTTTTGAGTATTGAAGGCCAGCGGCGTATTCGCCGGAGCAGGAAATGTTCCAGGGTCTTCGAGCGCCCACATTCCTACAACAGGTTGCGCTTTGCCATCGATCGGTGAGAGCGAAGCATCCAGGGCAACGGCTTCGACTGACAGTGTGTGATTCGCCTTAGCCGGAAAGGTGAAGTAGTCGCCATCGCCGTAGCCGCTTAACGATGCTGTCCAATCGCCGCTCGGAGGCAATCCTACAGGGCTGTTGTAAGTGCTTGCCGGAAACGGGTCCTGTGTGACAAGGGCACTATTTTCCATCAGGACGTCCTGCTGAACATTAGCGCCGCGGGCAACGGTGACGATGACGGGCGTGAACGCCCCGGAGGGCTGGACCTGGTTTGGGCTATATGGACCGACAAACTGCGACCAGTTCGGATCGATCGGCTCGACCGAGATCTGAAATTGCGCGGCGTTGCTCCCGTCTGGAATTTCAAGGCCGGCAAAATCAAAAAACCCCTGCACGCTCGTATCATTCCCGCCAAAACGAGTTAACAGCTGTCCGGAACTGTCGGAAAACCCGGTCGCCGGATTTCCAGCATTGCCTGAAAACAGGAAACCTGAAACCGAAGAAGCGACCACACTTCGTGATGCTTTGCCACTCGATGGATCAATCAGCCGCGCAACAACATTTACTCCTTGCATCGGCTGTGTGGCGGCTCCGGTGCTGTCGGTAAAGAACACGGAGCCGTGGATCCGAGCGGTGTTATCGGCGGTAATCTGCTTCCCGGGGAAGCTTGCGAGGTTGGCAGAGGTCACCGGGTACAGGTAGGTCAAAACGGACGAGTCGTCCGTTTTGGGCACATCGGCGTTCGGATAGCACAGTGAGATCGGGACGCAACTGATCGGGTCAGTGGCATGCATTAACGGTAAGCCATTGAAATCGTCCGCGGCTGGAACAGGGTTCCTGGTGAAGACGTTCACATTGGCTTGTGACCAGCCAAGTCCCAGCAGGCGCCCGAACATGCGCACCAGGTGGTATTGAAGGTCGGGGACCTGGGCTGAAGTCTGGGCGCAGTTTCCATTGATAACGATCAACGCGTGCAAGAAGTGGCCGTCGGTTCCATAATTGTCTACGCCGCCGAACACAGAATTTCCAAAACAGTTTGCAGAAGAGCCGGCTCCAGTTCCCAGCAGAGCATCGGTGACTTTTCCGTCCGCGTCGTAAACAATCGCCACAGGTGTGCTGACCGCCGAAGGCAGTATGTCAGCAGGCAGAGATACCGCGCCGCCAACTGTGGTTACATTGGCGCTGCTGACATCTTCAGCGAGCTGGCCTGCGCGGGTAGCCGATACGGCTGCAGTGGGGATTGAGGTCCAACGACTGACAGCGGTAGCGACGAGCGAGTCAGCCGCCGCTCCGGGCACTACGGGGCTGAGATCACCACGGTCGGTTGAGTAGTTGAGAACGCCCTCTGGCCATGCCAGTGCTGTGCCTTGAACAGCGGGATCAAAATATGTAGAACCGGCAACGTACTGTGGACCGCCTGCATGACCGAGGGTGGAGGAAAGAAGAATGATGCTGGCGAGAAGCTTCATTGGAGCTCTCGGCTGGCGCGCAGCACAGCGTCTGAAATCTGGCGTGCTCCAACTCTTTGCTCCGGCAGCTGCGGACGATCGATTGACGGCGACATGGGCTTGAACCAGGTTGCGTACTGCGATGGCGAGAAAATGAACTGGGACGCGGAAATTCGAATACGGCCTGCGGGCTCACCAACGATGCTGGTAAGACCTAATCTGCTTTGCGGGTAAAGAAAGAGCAGCACCCTTTCTCCCGGTTTATATCGCTGCCCGGAGTTCCATAATGCAGACCATTGATGAATGGTCAGCGATTGACCTCGACGAACACCGCGATAAGCTTTTTCAACCCGGAAAGTTACATCGACGGTGGCGATGGTATTGAGCCGGCCCGGGAGAACAGAGGTGACGGTTCCGATGAAGATGTAACCCGAAGCGCGCGCCAGTTCTCGAAATGCAGGCGAGAGCTGTAATGGGGAAGACGCTGGCGCGGTTTGGGTAAATGCTGCCGCGCAAGGCAGAAGTGCCACAACGGCGAGCAACTTAAGTGTTCGGTATATCTCCATCTTCGAGCCAGTCTGCTCGAGACGGGGAACGTCGAGCAGGATAGCCTGAAGTCGCAAGCGAGAATGTAACGGGCATCACCCTTCCATGTGACGTGTGAACAGTGCACAACGGGTCAAGTTCAATGCGTTCGAGTTCCAATCTGGGAAGGGCTAAAAGGTAAACCGAGTGTCGGCGATGTAAACGGATGTATCTCTTAGTGGAACAAATATTTCACTTTCGAATCCGGCCGGGCTCAGCCAGGAAGAGAGATGGGATTGCCTGCCCTATGAGCGGGGGACGATGAAAAATTTGTGCTTTCAATAGCTTACAGTTCTTTTTCTGTTCGCCCGACCGTAAATGTCGAATCAGCAGAGCCGGAATAGGGCGAAAAATTCTCGCGCATTTTGCGTTTCTTTTCTTGCCAGAAACAGAGTTCATGCATATTATCGTCTGCTCATTGCCCACTTTTTCGGAGCAATGAGTGCAGTTTCCCAGGTTTAGATTTTGTGTCTCGGGGCCACAACTCGCCTGGACGGGTCCAGATACGTACTGACTCGTCAGAACCATCTGAACAATTCGGGGACTCGTTTCAGCGAGTGAGCATGGAGCCAAACTTGGGGGCTGTCGTGTTTTTCCAGGGGGTGTAAGAGTGACGGAAACTGCGATGGCGAATTCTTTAGCAGAGGCGAAAGGAGTTTCATCAGTGAGAGAGAAGGGTACAGTCAAGTGGTTTAACGGAGCGAAAGGTTATGGCTTTATTCAGCGCTCTACCGGGGAGGATGTCTTCGTTCATTTTTCGGCAATCCAGGAAAATGGTTACCGAACGCTGAACGAAGGCGAAACGGTAGAATTTGATCTGTTGAAGGGCCCCAAAGGCTTTCAGGCAGCCAATGTAGTTCGCGCATAACACGCTTCGTTCTTCCACGCGCACCCTCTCAGCTTCCCCTGGGAGGGTTTTTTAATGCAGTTCAAGAGAAACCAGATCCCCGTCGTTCCTGCCACCGGCTTTGTAATTTATAGTGACCGGCATGTTTTTCCAGTCACAGGAAAACTGGTCTGCACCAATCAAAGTCAGCGCGGTGTAGTCGGCGGTTCGCAACTTCAGCTTCCGGGTGCCCGAAGCTACGGTCAAAACGGCGCTCGGCTTTGCGCAATCAACCGCCAGAAGACGGCCTTTCAGGTACTCGACTTTGCGTTTGTCGTAGGTGGGGGTCGCAGGTGCTGGAGTCGGGCTCGCTTCAGCATCACCGGCAGCCTCGGAGTCACCTAGCGAATCAGCGGGAAGCTGGGGAGATGCCGGGGCCTGCGAACGCTCCGGCAAAACGCCATACTTCTTAATGGTGGGAAAGTCTTGCAGTGTCTGCCGGGCCTGCAGGGCAACCGCATTATCAGAACTGCTTTTCAATCGTTCCAGCAGGGCCGACGCATCATCCCACTTCTTGGCCGCCATCAGGATCTGTGCTTTATGCAGCAAATAGACCTGACTTCGGGGCGCGAGCTGAATTGCGTAACCAATGGACTGCAACGCGGAGTTGATTCCACCACCCTCAAGCCGGGCCAGTGCGAGCATGTCATAAGCTTGAGCGAAATCAGGGCTGGCATCGAGCACCAGCCGCAGATCCTGGATCATGTTGGAAAGCCCTTGAAATGATGTTTTGCCTTCGGCTTGTTTGAACTTTATGAAGGCCGCGTAATAGCGCACCCAAAAGTCATGGCTGTCGAGTTCCGCAGCACGGCCGATCTGTTCCCGCGCCGCTTCGAAATCTTTTTTCGTCATGAACGCCCATGCGAGGGCACGATGCCTGATGGCGTTGTCATTCTTTTCATCGGCTGCGGCGGTTTGCAGGTGCTGTATGGCCTGATCGCGTCGTTCCGGTATTCGCAGCGACATCTCCTGGACCAGCGCGTCGGCTACCGGCTCAGCAATGGGCTGAACGCTGGCCCCGACATTGGCAACCGGGACGTCAATGCGGGCCGTTTGGCCGCCCGCATCTGTCACGTCGGGCCGTTTGGCATTGTCCTGTGCCTGAAACAGCGGAGCCAGCGAATGGAAATAGTCCTTAACATTCTGCTGAAATTGTTGCGGCGAAACGCCGTATGCCTGCTGGATGGCTTTTTCTACGGACATCTTCTGCACTTCTACCAGTCCAAAATAAGTGCCGGTTTCAGAAAGTTTGTCTTTATTCAGCAGGTAATGCATGACCATCCAGGACTCAGCATCGAACAGCGTCTGATGCGGGCCTTCGATGTAATTCGCGCTCTCGTGCTTAGCTGCGAACAGGTCCTGTACAGGCAACCAGGCTGGAGCACTGAGAATTTCTGTCAGTGAACGGGAGGTGCGGACCGGCTGCGCTCCTCCGATCAGGGTTTGCTTCCAGGCAAGCGCGAGTTCGGGATCGCCGCCAAGCCGGGCCTGCTTGTCGTCCAGTCGCAGGCTGGAGAAGTATTCCGCAAAGCCTTCATCGAACCAGGGCTGGGTGGGCGGGTAGTTGTAATTCAGCAGTAAATGGGCAAGCGGATGCAGCACGCTGCGCCAGCTGTCGTCGGCGGAGACATCGAGCACAATGTAGTTGCGGTCTTCACCCGACAGAAAGAAGCCCGGAAGGGAATCCGATTTTCCATTTTGCGGAGGAACCAGACGCAGGTAGTCACCTTCCGATTTGACGGCAATGATATCCAGCGGCTGCGGCAAATTTACTCGAGTCTTGTTGAACAGCTGCGCAAAAACGATGCGCATCTGTTCGAAGCGAAGCGCGACCTCACGGCCTTTCTTTTCGCCAGCGTTGGTTAAAACCGAAAAATGAGCAGAGCTGACGCGAATCCAGGAGGGCTCGGATGCCTGTAAAAGGTTGGGGGAAAGGATCGTAAGCAGAAACAGAAATGAGCCAGCGCGAAACCTCATGATGGTGCCAATGGTTGATCGTAACACGCAAAAACAGAACGACCCCACTCACGATACGTGGCGGGGTCGTTCGCCCTCTGCCCACTCATTCGGCGGCAACACAGCCAGAGAGGGTTCCCAACGAAGCTGATGATTAGACCTTCACCGCTAAGGAATGGTTGCTCGTTCTTTCAGCTTGTTCAGAGCCCATTGAGCGGCTTCTGAGGCTGTCCGGTCGGGGTCGTCCACAAGTCGTTCGAGCACGGGCGCAAACGCGCGATTGCCGCTGTTTCCCATAGCAATGGCGATATTCCGGCGCATGCCGGAGAATTTGGCGCGCCGTAACGGGGACTGGCGGAAAGTCTGCTGAAAGGTTTGTTCTTCCAGCTCCGCAAGCCGATCAAGAATCGGGTTTACTAAACCCGGGCGCGGCTGAAATTCAGGGGCCGAGCTGAAAGGCGCTTTGCGGTTCCACGGACAGACGTCCTGGCATATATCGCAGCCGAAGATATTGTTTCCCATGTGGTCGCGCAAATCTGCGGCAATCTCGCCCTTTTTTTCGATAGTGAGATAGGAAATGCAACGCCGGGCATCGAGCTGATAAGGCCCTGCAAACGCGCCGGTCGGACACGCGTCAATGCAACGCGTGCAGGTGCCGCAACGATCCGCAGCAGGAATATCGGGTTCAATCTGGGCAGAAGTAAGAATCACTCCCAGAAAAAGCCACGATCCCTGGCCTTGATTGATGATGCAGGTATTTTTTCCCACCCACCCCACGCCTGCATATTTGGCATACATGCGCTCAGACACTGGTCCGGTGTCGACGTAACAACGGGTCTGAATTTCCTGTTGCCCAATCTCTTTCTGGCCGAACTCCTGGCGCAGCCGCTCTTCTACCAGGCGCAGCCTGCGCAGCACCGAGCTGTGATAGTCTTCACGGCCCCAGGCATAACGAGATATCCATCCCCGGCCGGAGTCGTGAACCTGGGTTGAATATGGATTATCCGTGTTGTAGTTGATGGCGCAGACGATGACGCTGCGCGCCCACGGCACTGCGAATTCCAGGGAGGCCCGCTTGAACTCGCCTTGTTCGTTGCGCGCTTCGAGATACTTCATTTCGCCGGCGTGACCGGCGTCAATCCACTCGGAATAATTGGCGGATTCGGGGAAGCGCTGAATGGGAGCCACGCCGCACAGTTCGAATCCAGCCTGCCTGGCGGCGGCTTGAACGATTTGCTTGAGGGGTGCGACGACAGGTGCTGCGGCCGGCCGGAGCGGGTGCGGGTTCACATCCCGAGCTTCTTGACTTCTTCGTTGTAATACTTGCGGTAAAGAATGTCCCATTCCTGACTGCCTTCAAGAATCGTGCGCTTCTGATTCTCAATTTTCTGGCGGGCTGCAAGGTCGATTTTTTCTTCCTGGTTGAGAAGCTCTTCGAGCAGTTTGCGAACTTCCAGGCGAATAGTATTGCGGTCCTCGACGAAACCGACCTGGTCCATTTCGGCTAAGGCGTCGGTTACCACATGCGCAACTTTGTTGGCTTTATCTCGTGAAAGTCGCAATTCGTCTCCGTCGTATCCAGTTTACACGCACTCGCTCCTGCCGAACAAAAGGGGGAACGCCGGCGAAACAGTTCAGCTTTTCAATCGCTTAACGATATGTGTTTCGATTTCGGGCCCGTATGAGAGCTTAATGAAAAGCACGTGGTCCGCAATGCGCGCCTCAACCGGTTTGTCATTTTTCCATTCACTCGGAATCGGTCCGTCAGGCTGAATGTCTGGAATATATTCGGTCAGATACGTATCGTTCGCCAGACGTACCTTCAACTTATATTTGACCTCGGTCCTGAAGGCCACGACGGTGTCCCAATGCCATGCCTGCGGGATGTATTCGGTGTGCTTTTCGATGTTCACCAGGGTGCCGGATTGATAGCTTGATTGCGCAAAAGTGAAGGCGGTGAGAAGCAGAATCATCAGGAGCAACGCACTGCGACGCGAGGGCATAGAGCAGACCTGTTGGCGCCATTGTAAATCGTTTATCTGAGCGAAATGGATAAAGTGGCCCAACGATCACGGTGTTCAGAGGACTGCTTTGTATTTGCGCACCAGTTCGTTTTTTACCTTCCGGAACATCTCCTGGTAATTGGCGCCGCTTTTACGCATCTCGTCGGAGTAAGCTTCGAGGATGACGCGCACTTCGTCATTGATGCGATCTTCCAGAGATAGTTCTTCCAGCATGGAGGCGTGAACTTTGGCGGTGACGCCCGGCAGGTCTTTGGTCTCAATAAATTCGCCGGCAAGAAGTTTTTTGGTGAGCTCACGGGCGAGGTAAGACACATACTCTTTCGAAAGCAGCATAGTTTTGGATTCGGACGGCGCGGTTTGGACGCGATTGTGAAACGGTTAGTTTAGCACAGCGGGGTGCAGCCCCCTGTGTGGTTTGATTCCATTCAGCATACAATGCAGAATTACGCCGATGACTTCGCGCGCTGACAATCTGGCCAGTTTAAAAGATGACATGGTCGCCTTTATCGAGGGCCATGGGATGCGTCGCTTTCACGGATACGTGGACTACGACGAGATTCCCAGCGTGCTTTGGAAGAGCCAGGACAATCCTGATAGCTGGAAAGATTTTGTGGAACTGGCGAAGTCGGCGGAGGCGCCCTTTCTGACCATGGATTCCTGGTCACTGGAGCGCGAAGAGCTCGACGGGATTCTCGAACGTCTGGGCAGCGCACAGCACACCAGCGACGAAGAACTGGAAGAGGCGCGATGGTTGCGAACTTACATCGGCAAGACCGGATTTGTGCAACTTGGTTTTGGTCACCAGGGAGTCATGATGGTGTACGAAGCTTCCACCGAGTGGTACGACCACTACCAGCATCTGCTGGAAATGAGCGAAGACTTCGGCGGCATTGCAATCGATGAACCCGGTCTGGACGATGAGAGCTAGACCTTGGGTGGCGGTGCGCGCTTTCTGATGGAGTGGCTGGCGAAGACATGCGATGCTGCGGCGGCCGATGCGCTTACGCGCGAATTAACCGTTTCGCAAAAACATCCCGAAGCAGCTGAAACACTGGCACGGCTACTGGTTATGCGGGGCATTGCGAACGGCGCAGATGCCATGCGCTTTCTTGCTCCCGACATCTCTCACCTGCATTCTCCTGATCGTTTGCTGGGAATGAAAGCTGCGGTCGAGCGCATCGAAGCCGCCATTGAGCGGAACGAAACTATTCTGATCTACGGTGACTATGACGTGGATGGGACCACCGCCATCGTCATCCTGAAGACTGCGATTGAAATGTGCGGAGGAATAACCGAATTTCATGTTCCTCACCGCATTCGCGAAGGCTACGATCTGCGCGGTGACGTGATCGAGCGCGCGGCTGCCGCCGGCATCCGACTGATTATCAGTGTGGATATGGGTATTCGCGCCTTCGCCGCGGCAGAAACGGCGCGCCGCCTGAACGTCGATCTGATTGTGACCGACCATCACTTGCCAGGGCCCGACGGCGTTCCGAAGGCGCTGGCTGTCATCAATCCGAATCAGTCGGGTTGCGAGTATCCGTGCAAATCGATCTGCGGGGCGGGTGTTGCATTCAAACTCGCACAGGCTCTGCTGGAGCGAAAGAGGCCGGGCAAAGATCTCTCGGCACTGCTGAGGTCTTTTTTGAAGATCGTGGCCATTGCAACGATTGCCGATTCTGTTCCCCTGACTGACGAAAATCGCGTATTCGCCAAAATCGGCCTGGATAGCCTGCGCACAGCGGTAAACCCCGGGCTTAAGTCGCTGTTAGAAATTGCGGAACTCAGTGGACGTCCGCTTAGCGCGGGCGAGGTAGCTTTCCGAATTGCTCCGCGCATCAATGCAGCCGGGCGCATGGATGTGGCGCGCGACGTGATCGATCTATTTACGGTGAAAGACGCATCGCAGGCGCAGGCGATCGCGGCCAGGCTCGATCAGCTCAACGCGCAGCGCCAGGAAGAAGAGCGGCGCATTCTGGAGTGCATCTGGAAACGCTTTGAAGAAGACGCAGTTCTGCGGGAAACATTCTGTTACGTGGTCGATGGAGATGGCTGGCACCGCGGAGTCATCGGGATAACTGCCACCCGCGTGGTCGAGAAATTCGGCCGGCCAGCGCTGGTCATCTCGCGCGATGGCGAAGAAGCCCACGGTTCAGGACGTTCCATCCGCCCGTTCCACCTGTTGAATGCGCTGGAATCGTGTGCCCATTTGTTTACCCGCTTTGGCGGCCATTCGCACGCGGTAGGTTTCTCATTGCCATCGGCGCGTGTCGAGGAATTGAGAGCGCATCTGGATGGCTACGCGCGGCAGAGGCTGACTTTGGCAGACTTTCAACCGATATTGCCAATCGATGCGGAGATTGAGCTGACAGAGATCACTCCGCAATTGCTGCAGGCGTTGAAGCAGATGGAACCGTTCGGGGTAGGAAATCGCGAACCGGTGTTCGCGGTCAGGGGCGCGCGCCTGGTTACGCCGCCCAAAGTGATGAAAGACAAACATATAAAGCTGAAAATCGGAATGGTAGAAGAAGAGTCAGCCCAGCCCGCGGATGCAGCCCTGCAGGCAAATCCACAATGCCATCCTGATTCAGCGGCCATTCCACGCCGCAAGCGCGACTGGCGGAAGGCAGTAACCTTTGAAGCGGTGGGCTGGCGTATGGCGGAGCGCTGCGAACAGCAAAAGCTTCTGGCTGGGGATGTTCTTGATATTGCCTTCACGCTAGAACAAAACGACCATGCCGAGTTTGGCGGGATGGAGTTAACGCTCAGGGACTTTGATCGAAGTAAGGAGCACGCAAATCTCGCCGTGGCCAAGGCATCCGCAAGCCCATCCGGCATCTAACTGCTTGTCCCGTAAATAGTGCAGTAAACTTTCATCAGATGCCGACACAATTTTCCCGGCTGCGCCGTTGGATTGCGATCAGTGTGGTTCTGCTGGCGCTTTTCGTGGCCGGGGTTTATTTGTACGCGCGGCACCGAATACAGAACGCGTTGAAAGACGTGCCGGGAAAGATCAATGTCGAAGTGCAGCAGAGCGCGAACGGTTTCAGCATCTCGCGGTCGGAGCAGGGAAGAACGGTCTTTAAGATCCAGGCCAACAAGGCGGTGCAATTTCGCGCTGGGGGCCGGGTTGAGTTGCACGATGTCACCATCACTCTGTTTGGGCGAGACTCCAGCCGCTTCGACCAGATATATGGATCGGATTTCGTTTACGATCCCCAATCCGGCGAAGTCACAAGCAAGGGCGAGGTGCAAATTGATCTGGAAGCCAACCCTCAGGGACTAACCAAGCCCGATCAAGCCGCTCCGAAGGAACTCAAAAATCCCCTGCACTTGCGAACCAGCGGACTGGTTTTCAATCAGAAGACCGGAAACGCTTCCACTCAAGACAAGGTTGAATTCAGCTTGCCCCAGGCGCAGGGTTCGTCGATCGGGGTGAATTATGACGCGGAACATTCGCTGCTGGTGCTGCAGTCCCAGGTGCAAGTGGATTACTCCGGCGCGGCGCCCCTGCACCTGACCGCGCGACACGGCAGCATTACGAAAGAGCCGCGAACGGTGGTCCTGGAATCGGCGGCATTGGCTGGAAATGCCTGGAAATCGCAAGCCGATCGAGCCACCCTGTTCCTGACCCAGGGCAACGCAATCGATCATCTGGCTGCCACCGGCCATGTGGTCACCACCAGCAATGCGCAGCCGAGTTCGCAGGCGACAGCGGAGGAGATGATTGCGCATTTTGCGGAAGATGGAAAGTCCCTTGCCACTATAGCTTTCAATGGCAATGTTAAAGCCAAAGTTGAGGGCAAACAGCCGCTTGAAGCAGCAGCGCAGCGAGTGCTGATGAATTTCGCGGGACGAAACGTCTTGAGCAGTATTCACTCGCGAGGCGATGTCCGGCTTGTGCAGCATCAGGCGCCCGCCAGCGGAGCGGCTCAGGATCTCGAGATAGCTGCGGCCGCCATTGACTACCGGATGAGCGATGGCCGTTGGTTGAAAGAAGCTTCCACGCAAGGACCGGGACAGATAACAATTCGACAGCCCGCAAACGGTGCGCAGACGGTTATAAGCGCAGACAAGTTTGTTGCACTCTTCAATTCGCAAGGGCAACTTGCGTCTCTGCATGGCGCTCCGCACGCGAAAATTGTTGCTCAGACTCCGGGCGAGAAAGAGCGGGTGAGTACGAGCGAAAACGTGGATGCTACATTCCAACCGGGCAAAGGAATTGAATCACTGGTGCAGCAGGGAAATTTTGAATATAGCGATGGTGAGCAGCGCGCGTGGAGCGGAAACGCCAGGTATGTCCCTGACCAGCGATTGCTTACTCTGAGTCAATCTCCGAGAGTCGCCTTGGGCGCATCGTTAACGACGGCCAATGGCATGCGACTCTATCGCGACACCGGTGAGGGCGTTGCTGAAGGGGATGTGAAGAGCACCTACAACGATATGAAGCCGGAGCCACAAGGATCGCTGCTGGCCTCGGGCTCGCCCATCCATGTAACCGCGCAGAGCATGAAAGCTTCGCGCATGCCGACTATTGCGGTCTACTCCGGCAATGCGCGTTTATGGCAGGATGCGAAGGTGGTTCAGGCGCCGGTCATTCGATTTGACCCCGATCACCGTTCGGTGGTGGCGGAAGGGTCGAAGAGGCAACCGGTTTCGACCGTGCTGGTTCAACTGGATAAGGCGGGCAGAGCGGTTCCGGTTACAGTGACGTCGGATCGACTGACCTACACGGATTCCGAACGACGAGCGCACTTCGAAGGCAACGTAGTAACCAAGGGAGCCGGAGTTGTGACCTCGGCAGCTGCCATGGATGTTTTCCTGGAGCCGGCGGGGTCCGATCAGAGAACAATTGCTCAGAGCAACACAGGTAAGATCGATCACATTATCGCGAGCGGAAGCGTGGTGGTCTCGCAACCCGGCCGTCGGGCGGCGGGCGACCGCCTGGTTTATACGGCAAGCGAGGATAAGTTCGTGATGACTGGCGGACCGCCTAGCATTTTTGATGCCGAACATGGCAAGATTACGGGCGTTTCGTTGACTTTCTTTAGGGGCGATGATAGGGTCGTGATTGAAGGTAGTCAGGCCCTCCCCACCGTAACTCAAACGCGAGTGGCACGATAAATGCTTACGCTGGCCACCGACGAAATCGCCAAATCATATCGTGGGCGTCGAGTTGTTAATGGGGTAAGCCTGCGGGTGGGACAAGGGGAAGTGGTTGGTTTGCTTGGACCTAATGGTGCGGGCAAAACGACATCCTTTTACTCGATTGTGGGATTGATCCCTCCTGATTCAGGCCGCGTCCTGATCGACAACGACGATATCACTGACGTGCCAATGTATCTGCGGGCGCGTCAATACGGCATCAGCTACCTGCCGCAGGAAGCCTCGGTTTTCCGGAAGCTGACTGTGGAAGAGAACATTTTGGCGGTGCTCGAGGTGCAGCCTATTTCCTGGCATGAGCGCCGCGAGCGAATGGAAACCCTGATCGATCAGCTGGGACTGGAGCACATTCGCCAGAACCGCGGATACGCGCTCTCTGGCGGAGAGCGGCGCAGGGTCGAGATAGGGCGGGCGTTGGCGATCAACCCGACTTTTATCCTGCTGGACGAGCCGTTCTCGGGCATTGATCCGATTGCAGTGCTCGACCTGCAAAAGATTATCGGTGATCTGAAAGCGAGCGGTATCGGCGTCTTGATCACTGATCACAACGTGCGCGAAACGCTCTCGGTCACTGACCGGGCGTACATCATCAATGAGGGGCGAATCTTTCGCCAGGGGACTCCCGAGCAGTTGGGCACGGATCCCGAAGTCAGACGAGTGTATTTGGGCGAGAGTTTCTCGCTGGTGTGAAAACCAGGTCACTGGCCGTAGGTCGTTGACAACCGCCTGCAGCTAATGGCCAATGACGAACGACTAACGACTGAACCATGGTGTTACTGCAGCCCAAATTGCATTTGAAAGTTTCGCAGAGACAGATCCTTACTCCGGGTCTGGTGCAGATGGTCAGCGTGCTTGCGCTCAACAAGCTTGAACTCAAGGACATGATCACCGCCGAAATGGTGGAAAATCCGGTTCTGGAGGAACTGGAGGATGCGGTCCCGCTTATTGATGATGTGAACCGGCGGGAAGAAGACCGCGACCGGCAGGCTACGGCGGAGGAAGCGCCGGCGATCACCGCCGAAGAGAAGAAAGATCCCTTCGAAGAAATTGATTTCGGTTCCTTCTTTCAGGAATATCTCGATCCTGGCTTTCGCAGCCGTAATGAGATGGAGGAAATCGAACGGCCTTCGTTCGAGAATTTCCTCTCGAAACCAGGCAATCTCACCGATCACCTGATGTGGCAACTGGGAGCCCTGTCCATTCGTCCCCCGGTCCGAGAGGCAGCAGAACTGGTGATTGGAAACCTGAACGAAGAAGGTTACCTGATCGCAAGCGACGAAGAACTTTTAGGGGTGATTACGCCGGCATCTCCCGAACAGGATGCCAGCCTGGCCGAAAAGCTGGCCAAACAGGCGACTGCTCTTGGTCTTGAGGTTGGCCCTGAGACGGCCATCGAATTGGCGGCCGTTGCAGGTACCGAAGGCGATGTCGAACTGGATGGGCCCGAATGGAATGACGGGGGTAACAACGGTATACCATCAGCCGATGCTGAATTCCCTGCGCAGGGTATCGAGACCTTCGTAGACAGTTCCATAAATGTCGACGGTTCCATCAATGCCGACAGTTCCATAAATGTCGACGGTTCCATCGACGCAGTTGCGCCCAACAGTTCGCCTGAAACCCCTCCGGATCTCAGCACGCCGCCAACCTTCACGGTAAATTTCGTCCGTGAAGATCTGCATGAAGCAATCGAACTTATTCGACAAATGGATCCTCCGGGGGTGGCCTGCCGCAATCTCCGCGAGTGCCTGCTTTATCAATTGCGGTTCCACCAACAGCAACTGGCCTCGCAGAAGAATGGCAACGGCGAAGCTGTTGATCAGGTCCTGGCGGATGCGGTTTTAATCGTGGACCAGCACCTGCGCGCGGTGCAGTTGAAACAGTTGAAGGAGATCGGTAAAGCGATTAACCGCCCGGTCGAAGCGGTGCAGAGCGCACTGGATTACGTTCGCACTCTCGATCCTCGTCCCGGCCTCCGCTATAACGCCGTCCCAGCTCGCCTGATCGAGCCGGACGTGGCTTTCGTGAAGCACGGCGACGAGTGGCTGGTAATGATGAACGAAGAAGACGTTCCTCAGCTCCGCCTGAACCCGGCTTACAAGCGCCTGCTCACCCGCGACGGCAACGATAAAGACACACGTAATTATGTGAAAGAGCGCTATAAGAGTGCGATTCAGCTGATAAAGAATATTGAGCAGCGCAAGCAGACCATCATGAAAGTCTGCTACTCGATTGTTACCCGCCAGGAGGATTTTCTTGAAAAAGGCATCGACCAGCTCAAGCCGATGATGATCAAGGAAGTGGCGGAAGAGATTGGCGTGCATCCTTCCACGGTCAGCCGCGCGGTCGCCAACAAATATGCGCATACTCCGCAGGGCGTATTCGAACTGCGATATTTTTTCAGCGAGAGCGTTAACGGCCCGCAAGGCGGAAACACCTCGCTGCTGATTCTGAAACGGCGCGTGAAGAAATTAATCGAAGAAGAAGATTCCAGCCGCCCGTTGACCGACGAACAAATCACCCGTATCCTGCAGTCGCAAGGCATCCAGGTGACGCGACGTACCGTTGCCAAGTATCGAGAAGACATGCGCATCCCCAGCACTCATCAGCGCAGAGTGAAAAAGTAGTCGCAGCAGCAGGTTGTTTTTGAATTCCAGCGTGGTGCCCAGGTTCTTATATCAGGAGGGGCGCTCATGAATGTGGAATACACCGGCAGACAGTTCGAAATCACCCCAGCCATTCGCAAAGAAGTTGAGACCGGTCTGGCGAAGATTCGCAAGATCCTGGGAGATGGATTTGACTCCAAGGTGATTCTGGCGGTTGAGAAACACCGTCATAAAGCCGAAATTACGATTTCAGCCCGTAAGGGACCGCTGGTTGCTTTGGCACAGGCCCGCGACATGGTATCGGCGGTGAACGAAGCGCTGGAGCATCTGGAAAAGCAGGCGGTAAAGTACAAGACCAAATGGCGCAGCAAAAAACGGCATGCGCTAAAGAAGTGGAACGGCCATCCAACCGAGGCAGAAGCCATGCAGGTTGCTGCCGGGATCGCCGGACCAACCACTGTCCCGGTCGTCGTTCATCAATTTCCGCACGCTGCCAGAAGTGCTGAGGTGCACATCTTGCGGTCAGATGACGCGGTTGCGCTGCGCCCGATGACGCTTGAAGAGGCCATCAAAGAAGCCCACTTCCGTGACCGTGACGTTTTTGTGTTTCGAGATAAAAAAGGCCGGGTCATGGTGCTGCACCGCACCCGCGACGGCAAGCTGGAGCTGATCGAAGCGCCCTGATCGTTTAATGAGTGAGGGCTTGTCTTCGTATGCCTTCGTGCCCCTCGTGGCCAAACATTCAAACCTGCTTGCTTTCAGTTTCGAAACACCCTTCTTCCGGGCACGCATAGCGCAGAGTATTGCGCTGCCGGTCAATGCTTGTTATCAGCATCGGACGGCCATGCCTTTCGCAGCGAGGCTGATTAGTGGAAACCACGGGCGGCGAGTCCTTGACCGGCGTCACGTATCCGAGTGATTCGCTGAAGCAGCGATGACAGAACTTGTCGGTACAACGGAAGAATTCGATCGAGTAATTAAAGTTGTGAGGCGCGAGCGCGAATTCCATTGTGCGATAGTGGCGGTCACACAAGGGGAGGATGTCAGTCCTCATCGAAACCGAGTGTAGCATCGCTGATGAAAGGGACGGCAACAGGCGGGGGTTGAGTCTGGGACAGCGGGGTGGTGGAATCGCAAGATTTCAACAATTACAAGGCAGACAACCTCACCACGCTACAATCCGACTATGAAACAGTCGGCAGTCTGGCCGTTTGTGTCCTGTCGATCTATTTATGTTATCCCTGCACAACAAACGGCAGGCTGCGATGCCGTTTGCCGGTCAGGGCGAAGAGAGCGTTGGCGACTGCCGGCGCAATGGGCGGTACACCCGGTTCACCCAGGCCGGAGGGCGCCTCGTCGCTTTCCAATAAGTGCACTTCGATCTCCGGCATCTCGTTCATGCGCAGCACGCGATACCCATCGAAGTTCTTCTGCATCACCGCGCCGTTTGCTATGGTGATCGCGCCATAAAGGGCGGCTGCGAGTCCGTACCCGATGCCGCCTTCGGTCTGCGATCGGGCTCCATCGGGGTTGATCACCACTCCGCAGTCAACGGCGGCGACCACGCGGTGAACGCGTGGAGAACCGTCATCATTGAGAGAAACTTCGGCGACTTCCGCGACATAACTCCGGAAAGAAGAGTGACATGCCACGCCGCGCGCCCGGCCTTTGGGCAGGGGTGATCCCCAGCCGGATTTCTCGGCCGCAGTTTGCAGAACACGCTTCAGTCTGGCGGTGGAAACTCCAGGATCATCTTTTGACTCCGGGTCTTTGACCATGCGCGCAGGATCAAGTAATTGCATTCGGAACTGAACCGGATCGGTCTTTGCCGCCGCCGCCAACTCGTCAATGAAACTTTCCGTGGCAAACGCATTCATCGCGTCCGCGACCGACCGCCACCACGCCACAGGCACACTGCTTGCGACCGGTGTGTATTCCAGGCGCAGGTTCGGGAAGTTATAGGGAAGAGTGAGCGCGCCATCGATCTCAGAAGCATGCGCCGGTTCCTCCGGGTGCCAGAAAGCATTGATCGAAGTGGAAAGCAGGTGATGACGCCACGCGAGCGGGCGGCTCTGGGCATCCAGAGCGCCACTCATATGGTGGTGAGCGGCGGGACGATAGAAGTCGTGCTGCATGTCGTCATCGCGCGTCCACACCAGTTGAACCGGCTTCCCGACCACCTTGGCAATTTGCGCCACTTCGGTTGGGAAATCCGCCATGTAGCGGCGGCCGAAGCCTCCGCCTGAAAGCAAAGTGTGCACGATCACCTGTTCGGGCTTCAGTCCGGCTTCTGCCGCGATTGAAGTTTGCACCCACTGCGGGGATTGTGTGGGCGCCCACACTTCCCACCGATCTGCGCCCGGAGCGGCCGTGATGTTCATGGGCTCCATGGTGGCGTGAGCCAGGAAGGGAACTTCGTAAACTGCTTCGATCAGCTTTGCGCCAGCCAGGGCCTTTTCGACTTCACCGTCGTTTCGCACAGGTTTGCCGGGCTGCCTGGCGGCGGACTCAAACGCATTGCGCAGGCTCTCGCTGCTTTCGCTGGCGTGCGCACCGTTGTCCCAGTCGATCACGAGTGCGCGGCGGCCCTGCATTGCCGCCCAGGTGCTGTCCGCAACCACCGCAATTCCGCCTGCGCTGTGTACGTCTTTCGCGACCGCCTCGACCGGGAACACGGCGAGCACACCGGGACTAGCCTTGGCCTTGGCGGCGTCAAAGTTTTTTACTCTTCCTCCAAATGTCGGGCAGCGCGCAATCACGGCATAGACCATTCCCGGGACCCGGGCGTCCAGTCCGAACTGCGCAGTGCCATTTGATTTCGGTTCGGCATCGACTCTTACAGTCGAGTGGCCGATGATTCTGAAATCAGCGCGCTTCTTGAGCGGAACCTGGCCGGCAGCAGGAATGGGCAGCCTGGACGCGCTGGCTACCAGTTGCGAGTATTTCAGCCGGGCATTCGATTGGCGATTGATGACCGCGCCGTCTTCCGCATAACACTGTTCGCGCGGCACATTCCATTGAGCAACTGCGGCTGAGATCAGCATCTCGCGCGCGGTCGCGCCGGCCGTTCGTAAGTCGGCGTATGTGGTGCGCGTGCTGCTGCTGCCTCCCGTTCCCAGGTGCGGATAGATGTCAGGGCGGGTTTCAGCCTGTTGAACTTCAACCTGTTTCCAGTCCACCTCCAGCTCTTCGGCAAGAATCATGGGCAAGGTGGTCTTTATTCCTTGGCCGATCTCCGACTTGGCAACGATCAGCTTTACGCGATCGTCGTCGCCCACGTGCACCCATGCCTCAAATGGACTGATTGGCGGTTTCGGAGTTTGAGTCTCTTGAGCGGCCCATAGTTTCCCGGGCAGGGAAAAGCCGATCACCAGGGCAGCGCCCGTGGTTACGCCGGTTTGCAGAAATTCTCTTCTGTTAGCTGGCATGGCGGCCATCTCCTGCGGCACGATGAATCGCTCTCCGAATGCGATGGTAGGTTACGCAGCGGCAGATATTGCCGCTCATGGCGGCGTCAATATCGGCGTCGGATGGATGCGGATTCTTCGCCAGTAACGCTGCTGCCGTCATCACCTGACCCGACTGGCAATATCCGCATTGGGTGACCTGTTCTTCCACCCACGCCCGCTGCAATGTGGGGTTGTTCAAACCTTCAATGGTGGTGATCTGCTTGCCCACGACCCTTGAAACGGGCGTGATGCACGATCGCATTGCGGATCCCTCAACGTGGACTGTGCATGCGCCGCACAGTCCGGCGCCGCAGCCGAACTTGGTGCCGGTGAGATTGAGGGTGTCACGCAGTACCCACAAAAGAGGAGTATCGGGTGAGACATCGACCTCGCGGTTTTGGCGATTCACTAGCAGACGAGTAGCAGGCATAGTTTGCTCCGGGGGAATTTTATGAGCAATTAGACAGAAAAGGCAGAGTAAAAGTTAGCAGCGCGAAAAATGCCTGGCTTGCCCGCCTCTCATCCGCGCCTGTAGCATAAGAAGTTCAACGATTTCAGGAGGCAATCATGGCTACCGATACGCTTACGGCGCCGACCATTATGGGTACGGCCAGCCGCCCGAAGGTTTACAAGAATTTCATTGATGGCGAATGGGTTGAGTCTTCGACCGGGGAGACGTTTGAAGATCGTAATCCAGCCGATACCCGCGACGTAGTCGCTATTTTTCAGAAGTCTGGCAAAGCCGATGTGGACGCAGCGGTGGATGCTGCCAAGCGGGCGTTCGCAAAATGGCGGCTGGTGCCAGCGCCCCGACGTGCAGAGATGATTTACGGTGCCGCGGAACTGCTGATCGAGCGCAAGGAAGAGTATGCACGGGACATGACCCGCGAAATGGGGAAGGTCCTGAAAGAAACGCGCGGCGACGTGCAGGAAGCGATTGACAGCGCCTACTACAACGCCGGCGAGGGAAGACGGATGTTCGGGCCGACTACGCCGTCGGAGCTGCCCAACAAATTTGCCATGGCGGTGCGGACGCCGATTGGGGTTTGCGGCATGATCACGCCGTGGAATTTCCCCATGGCGATTCCATCCTGGAAGCTTCTGCCAGCGCTGGTCTGCGGAAACACATGCGTGATCAAGCCCGCACAGGATACGCCGCTTTCTACTTTCAATCTGGTTCGCAGTCTGGCCGATGCCGGCGTACCCAGGGGCGTGATCAATATTGTCACCGGCTTTGGTTCCGCGGTTGGAACCCCTATGACTGAGCACCCGGACATTCGAGCGATTTCGCTGACCGGCTCAACCGAAGTCGGTCGAATCGTAGGAACCAGCGCGGCCAAGAGCTTCAAGCATTGTTCGCTCGAGTTGGGCGGCAAGAACCCGATGATCGTGCTGGACGACGCCAATCTTGACCTCGCCATCGAAGGCGGACTGTGGGGAGGTTTCGGAACCACCGGGCAGCGCTGCACTGCGACCAGCCGCATCATCGTTCAGAAGGGCGTGTATGGCGAGTTCATTGAGCGTTACGTCGAACGAGCGAAACGCCTGAAGGTCGGTAATGGTCTCGATGAAAGCACGGATATGGGCCCGGCGATCAACGAATCGCAACTGAATACGGATTTGAAGTACGTTGAGATCGCACGTAGCGAAGGCGCCAAGCTGAAATGTGGAGGCAATCGGCTCGATAAAGGCGACTTCCAGTATGGCTACTTCATGGAGCCGACCGTGTTTGTGGATGTCGATCCCAAGATGCGGATCGCCCGCGAGGAAGTCTTCGGGCCGGTGGTCGCGATTATGGCTTGCGAGAACCTGGAAAATGCCATTGAGATCGCGAATGACATCGAGTACGGATTGTCATCTTCACTTTACACACGGGATGTGAACAAAGCCTTCTCTGCGATACGAGACCTGGAAGCCGGCATCACCTACATCAACGCACCCACCATCGGGGCCGAAGTGCATCTGCCCTTTGGAGGGGTGAAGGCTACCGGGAACGGACATCGCGAAGGCGGCATCGGCGCCATCGATTTTTACAGTGAGTGGAAGAGCGTGTACGTGGATTACTCTGACCGTCTGCAGAAAGCGCAGATCGACCGGCCGGAGTAATCAACCAAAAAAGGACGCGAAGGTACACCAAGGGAATGCCGACAACTTCAGCGCGTGAGATCGCGGCTGCCAAACGGCTTGCGAATGTTCGTTACGCCATCCGCGACCTTGCGCTTGTCGCTGAAGAAGTCACCCGCCAGGGCCATGAAGTGCTGTATCTGAACGTCGGCGACCCCAACATTTTCGATTTCAAAACTCCGCCGCACCTGATTGAGGCCGTTCACAAGGCGATGCGCGACGGCAAGAACGGCTATGCGCCTTCGGCCGGAACGAAAGAGGCGCTGGAGGCGATTCGCGCCGAAGCCGGGCGAAAAGGCATCAGCAGTGTGCAGGATGTTTTTGTCACCTCGGGCGCCAGTGAAGCGGTGGATATCTGTCTAAGCGCGCTGGTCAATCCTGGGGAAAATGTCCTGACGCCCAGCCCGGATTACCCGCTGTATTCAGCAGTCTTATCCCGGCTTGAGATTCCGATCACGGCTTACGATCTGAACGAAGATGACGGATGGCAGCCTGACCTCAACGACCTGCGGAGAAAGATCGAGGCGCGAACGCGTGCGATTGTCTTGATCAATCCGAACAATCCGACAGGCGCAATGTGCTCTCGTGCAATGCTCGAAGAAATCGCCGAACTGGCACGCCGCCACAATCTGGTCATTTTCGCGGATGAGATTTACGACAAACTTATACTTGACGACGGCGCACATCTCTCGATTGCGGCGGTTGCGCCGGATGTGCCGATAGTCACCTTTGGTGGACTTTCGAAAAACTATCTGGCTCCGGGCTGGCGTATCGGATGGGGAATCGTCAGCGGCGAAGGCGCTGCGGTTAACTCCTATATCGAAGGAATTCACCGTTTGCTGCGTGCCCGGCTGTGCGCGAACCATCCCGAGCAGTACGCCATTCCTGCAGCCCTGAACGGTTCACAGGACCACCTGATCGAGGTCCGCCAAAAACTGCGCTCTCGCCGTGATCTTACCGTGAACTGGGCGAACAACACGCCTCGTGTAAGCTGCGTGTCGCCGCGCGGCGCGTTTTATGCCTATCCTCGCCTCGATATTTCCGAAGGTGATGAAGTTTTTGTGAAGGAACTGTGCCGGAAGAAGCACGTACTGGTGGTTCATGGTTCCGGATTTGGACAAAAACCTGGTACCAGACATTTTCGAATTGTCTTCCTGCCGGATGAACAGATACTCACCAAGGCCTATGCTGCCATTGGCGAGTTCCTGAACGAGAGATATTCCTGATTGTTATCTGAAATTGCCTGCTGAGAACTTTTTTGCCTTCTGCGTAGCTGCCGTCAGCGCATTCAGCGCCGGTATTGAGGCAGGTTGAGTCAGCGTGCGTTCTGCCGGAATGGTGCCGGTGTGTAAGGCTTTAACCATCATCTCAATCGCAAGGCCGGTGTTCGGCGGATTATAGACAGTGCCCGTCAGTATTCCCTGCTTTATCCAGGCCTGGCCGCTGGCAGGAAGCCCATCACAGCCGAGGTACGGCAATCCGAGCCAGTGATCCCGCGCTGCTCCGGGAGGAAGTTCCTGAAAGGCCTTTCGGGCGCCTAACGCCATAGAATCATCCTGTGCAGCGATGATATCGATGTTGCTCTGCTGCGAAGTCGAAAGCCGGAGCCACGAACTTACCGTGCGCATTGCGCCAGTTTCGGTCCAGTTGGCCTTCATTAACTTCACTTGAATCTGAATCGGCTTGGTCTCATACATGCCGCTGGTGCGCTGCTTCGCCGCCAGACTCTCTGACGGACCTTGAATGTAAAGCACCGAACCCGCGTTCGGAAGCAGAGCGGCTAATTGGCGCCCCTGAATGCGGCCGATCTCTTCGTGATCGGAGGTGATAGCGAAAACCGGCACGCGATGCGTTTTGCGCAACTCGCTGACGTACTCTGCATCGCGATTCAGTACCACCCATCCGATACCTGCGGCGACGGATGCGCGCGCGACATGGGGAAGTGCAGTGCCGCCGACTGGTTCAAAAATGATTGCGTCGGGATGTGCGTCCGAGTGGGACTGAATTATTTTCAATATCTGCTGGCTTTGAGTGATTGAATCATTATCGGCGTAGACGATTCGTACATCTACTCCCAGCTTTTGAGCGATGTCCTGCGCAGATGCGGCTTGCTCCATCTGATAGTCGTTGTCGTTATTCGTCAAAGATATTAAAAAATTAAGCTTTTTCATGATTTCAGCAACTCGTCACGCTTTCTCCGAAATGATATTCCTGAATCGGTCACCGGCGGAGATTACCGGAGTAACCTGGAAAGAAACATCTGGCTTGCCTCAAAAACAGGCCAGCAGTTGCGGGTGCTAAAATGCGCGGATCAAGAAAGGGGCCCATCATGCGTAACAAGTTAATCGTTTTTGGCCTGATGCTGACGCTGATTCAGGCCGTGGCGGCACAAGGCAAGTTGTCGGTTCACTGGGAAGAATTGACCGCCGGTGATTTCCGCACTGCGATTCAACAATCCCAGGGCACGTGCCTGTTACCCTTCGGCATCCTTGAGAAGCATGGGCCGCACCTGCCGTTAGGCACAGACCTGCTGAACGTGCGTTACGCCACACTCCACGCTGCTGAACAGGAGTACGCAGTGGTGTTTCCTGAATACTTTGTGGGTCAGATATTCGAAGCCAAGCACGAGCCCGGGACCATCGCCTACAGCCGGGACCTGCAATTGAAGATGCTGCAGGAAACCACCGACGAAATGGCGCGAAATGGCTGCAAGAAAGTGCTGATTGTGAACGGTCATGGCGGTAACGAGAATCTGCTGCCATACTTTGCCCAGACCCAACTGGATAAGCCTCACGATTACGTTTTGTACGTGCTTGGGTTGGTGGATACTCCTTCCGGAGGGCCGCAGCGCAAGACCACGGGTCTGGACTGGCACGCCGGCGAAGTCGAATCTTCCACCACAATGGTGTCGCATCCCGACCTGGTACATCTCGACCGCGCGAAGAGTGAATCGGGAGCCGATCTTGGCCGGGTGAAGCTGCCGGAAAATGTGTACACCGGCATCTGGTGGTATGCACGTTTCCCCAATCATTATTCCGGCGACGGCTCCGCTGCCACCAAAGAAATGGGCGAATTCAAGATGAAGGCGTGGCAGGATGGCATCGTTGCCGCAATCCGCGGTGTTAAAGCTGACCAGGAGAGTCTGAAGCTGCAGAATGAATTCTACGAGAAGTCAAAACATCCGCTGGACACCCGGCCGTGAACTGGCCGATGAGTAACTTGAGTAACTTTAGCGCATAAAAGGCCCGTGCTAGGCTCCTCGCAGAGCTAGTCATTTCAGCAGTTTGCGAGGAGCAATGCTTCGCCGCACGTCTGCCGTAATTATTTTGCTGACCGCTTCTGTCGCGGCGAGCGGCGTCCGCCATCGTCGGCCGAGCTTCTCGCCTCAATTCGTCCCTATAACCACCCACTCTCAAAATGCGCGTGTGAAGTTTGAGAGCGCGATGAAGAACCTGGAATATATGCGGCGGGACCAGGCGCTGGCTGATCTGCGTCAGTCGGTTATTGCCGACCCCAATTTTGCGCAAGGCCACATTCTGATCGCGCATGTGAGCCATGATCCCGTAGAACAGGCGGCGTCTCGCACCAGAGCGAAGGCCCTTGCCTCAAAAGTCAGCCGGGGAGAACAGCTTCTAATCACCTGGCTGGCAGGCGTGCAGGAGGGCGATTATCTTCCTGCGATTGCCGCAATGAATGATCTGTTAACCATCTACCCGCGCGATCAGCGCTTGCAATTTCTTGCAGGCAGATGGCTGGTAGAGCGAGAGCGTTACTCGCAGGCCGTGGTGCTTCTGGAGAAAGCTGTTTCGCTTGCGCCCAACTACCCGGCGGCGATCAACGAACTAGGTTATGCCTACGCATTTACCGGAGAGTTTCAGAAAGGCTTTGCGCAGATGGAGCATTACATTGCGCTCGAACCCGATCAGCCGAACCCGCATGACTCGTATGGCGAGCTGCTTCGAATGGCCGGCAAGTTTGATGAGGCGCTGGTTCAATATCGTCTGAGCATAAGGATGGATCCCAACTTCGGATCGGAACTAGGGGTGGCTGATACGTACGCCCTCATGGGCAACCAGGCGGCAGCACGCGAAGAATATGAACGCGCCATCGTTTTTTCGTTGGACGAGAGCGACAAGATTCAATACCAACTGCAATCAGCAGTCACCTGGATCCGCGAAAACAATCCGAAAGAAGCAAATCGCGCAGTTAAGGCTGTCGCCAAACATGCTCACTCGGCGGGTTTACCAGCTTGGGAGTCGGAGGCATATCTGGCGCTTGCGCTTTACGAACCCGATTCCAAGTCTGCCATGAAACTGCTGGGCCAGGCGGAAGCGGCGCTCCGCGAACACAACCTTATTTCTGAGGGTGACAGGCAGGACAAACTGGCACACATTCTATGGGCACGCGCACTGCGCGCCTCCCAAGCCGAGGACATGGGCGCTGCGGACACGGCGCTAGCTAAAATGCAGGAACTGTCCGAGCATTCCCGGAGCCAGGCGGTCGAACGCTGCTATCACGCCGCAGCCGGCATGGTCCTGGAAGCGCAAGGCAAGCACGCGGAAGCTGCAGAACATTTGCAGGAGGATGTTGACAACCCATTTTCAATGCGCTTGCTTTGGCAAATCTATCGCAGCACGGGACGTACCGATGAAGCGCGCGAAATTGCCGCCAGACTGGCGCGCTTGAACGTTCCCACAGTCGAGCAGGCTTTGGTGGTGCCGGCTTTCCGCACCGAATTGATCACTGAAGCTCGTACACAGCCCTGAATTCTGCATGGTACGCATTCCTATCATCAGGCTCGGTCGTGGACGGCCGGATCAGCGCCCGCCCAAACTGGCCAGTTACAGGCCTGAGTTCAGTTTCCGGGGATTGCAAGTGGGGGTTGACAATCTTCGTCACGATGTCCACTTAAGCCGCAAGTTCGTTGAGCAGATGCGACTTCACGTTTCGCGCCTGATCATTCGCCATGCAGACCTGGAAGGAATTCTTGACGCTCAGACGGTGGACGCCGCGAAGCAAAATCTGCCGGGTGGCCTTCGTCCTGCAACCATGTCTTCGCGAGCGGCAGCCTCAGATCTGAAGCCCTTGCTGTCAGACCTGCTGGTTGGTTCCGTGAATCGCGCCAAGGTCAGTGGCAGCATCGCCGTAGATTTGCTGGGACGAACGGCAATCCTGAAATTTCTTAAGCTGGAGCTCAATTCTCAATTTCTGCTGCTGCTTGAGCGCGGCCGGACCAAACTGAAGAGCTATGAAGGAATGCGGTCGGACAGAGCGGTTGAATTCCGCGAACGGATTTCACAATTCCAGGTAAATAAAAAAATTATTCTGCGCAAGACCAGCCAGGATCTGTTCCGGACGGTTCGTGAGATCGAAAAGGAAACATTGGCGCGGATGCGCCGTTCACTGTTCGGCGCGGATCAGGAACACACCTACGCGCTTTTCCTGAACCCGCTGGTTTTCAGCGAAGATGGCAGGGATCCGTATCTGAACGCCGAGCACTACGTCATGCTGGGTAACTTCGACAGAGATCCTGACCGATTCATGCGGATCCGCGAACTGTTCATCTCATTTGTCTCATCGCTGACGGGGCAGCGCGCAATCGAAGAAAGCGCGATGGAAGGCTGGTTGAATGTGCCCGAGAACGCTCAGGAACTAGTGGCTGCCGGCCAGCCGGATGACGCGACGGAGGCTGGCCAGGGGCAAAGGTTGAGGTTGACGGCATGGCTGAACCTACTGGAGCGCGAAAATGTGATGGATTGGGTGGCTGCATCGTATGAGATCTTCCCGCTGCTCTCCGAATATTCTCCTCGCATCAATCCGCAGCAGTTGAAGAACGGGTTGATTTCACGCGAAGAACGTGAACGGGTGGAAAAGCTTATTGCCGAGCATGGCCGCCTGAGCCCTGAAAGCTGGTACTCCGCCATGGCGCGCTTCTCTGCCTGCAAGGGCAGTGAACGTGCCAAGGTCGCGGGGCGCTTCATGCGCGATTTCCTTCGCTATCATCGCGACCTTCGCCGGCTGGAAGCTTTGAGCAGCGGGCTGGATGCAGTAAACCTGATTGGCAGTGATCGCATTCAAGAGCTTTCCGCAATGAACGGAACGCTGTACGAGTTCCTGCTTGCCGAGGAGCAGAAACCCGCCAGCGACAAGATTTCACGCCATGTGATCATCAAGGCCGACGTCCGCGACTCCACCAAGCTGACGCGCATGCTGCTGGAGCGGGGGATGAACCCGGCGTCCTACTTCAGCTTGAACTTTTATGATCCGGTAAACAAATTGCTGGCCAAGTACGAAGCTACCAAGGTTTTTGCGGAGGGTGACGCCCTGATCCTCGCGCTGCTCGAATATGACGGTAAAGCATCTCTGCCCGTGAGTCGGGCGTGCGTGCTGGCGCGCGAAATCATAGAGATTGTGCGCGGCTACAACCACCTGCTGCAGCGTGCCGGGCTTCCAAGCCTCGAATTGGGGATCGGAATTTCGTTTCAGGATTCGCCTCCGATGTACCTTATGGACGGCGATCGGCAGATCATGATCTCCGACGCGCTGAATGAGAGTGATCGTCTCTCATCCTGCAATAAGAGAGTACGAAAAATGTTGAACGCGGTCGACACGCCATTCAATGTTCACGCTTTTCAAACTGCTGAGGTGCAGGAGTCAGACGAAGATCTCATTGTGAAATACAACCTGAACGGGATAAAGATGAGCGAAGCGGCATTTGCTCGCCTGCAGCAGGAGATGTCGATCGAAGCCTGTCCTCCGGGCGTCACCAATTCATGGGACAGTGAGACCTCACAGCTTTACTACGCCGTGGTTCCCATTGGAAATGACATCTTTCGCAAGATACTGGTGCGCGTGGGAACGATTCCGAGAATTGACCCTGTAAGCTTTGCCCTGCAGCGCTGGACAGATCAACGCTACTTTGAGGTGTGCAGCAATCCTGAAGTGTACGCCAGCTTTGAGGCGAAGACCGCAGCCCCTAAGTAGCTTTGCTTCAGAACCCCGACTTCAGACGGCTCGGCCGAAACGGAATCAGCACAACCGCCCGCAGATCGACCGGAGCGCCATTCTTCAATGCAGGCTGGAAATGCCACTTTGAAAGCGCATTGCAGGCGTAGAGATCCAGCCGTTCATCGATTGACTTCACCACATGCACATCCCCCACTGATCCGTCCCGGCGGATGACGGCACTCACCGTTACGGTGCCCTGAACATTGTCCCGCATCAGGGAGAGAGGATATGCGGGGTCCACTTTCTGGATCGCTTCGGGGGCAGTAAGTTCTCCGTGGTCATTGCTATCCGCCAACTCCGCAAACCGAATTACCCAGCTTCCGCCGCTGGAATTCAAATTGGGCATGTTCAAACTCATGGAGTAAAACCTGCGGCTGCCGAAAACCTGGCGATCGGCCTCCGTCACCTTTTCGTCTGGCACTTCGGAGGCTGGTCCGGTAACCCGAGCAGTTTCAGGCTTGACTGATGCGATCTGTGACTCACCAGGGTAAGTTCCTTGTGCGCCGCCGACGGCATTGGATGCGGCGCCGACCCGCAGCCCTGCGGGAATGCCTCTGCTGTTTCCCGGGGATGGTGATTCTCCCGTTTCGTGTGCACGCCCTTCCACGGTCGGAGAACCTGCAGCGCCGGTTTTGCCATGCGGTCCAGCCTCAAATGCGCCACGGCGATTGCCATTTGGAGCCGCAATGGGAAGGTTGAGCGAAGCAGGATGAATGCCTAGCGCAATCAGCCTGCCTGAGGTTGTCGCGCCTTGCATCCCGGAAGTAGACGGCGCGGGAGCGATTGCAATAGGGGCCAGTCCGGCAACAACATTAGCTGCCGGCGAGCGCTGTCCGGTGACTGTCGGGGCCGGCGCTACCACCTCTGAGCCGCCCATATCCATAGCGTTAGCGTTTCGGCGGATCTCTCCAGCTGAAACGGCAGGAGGAGGACCGACCGCGGCAGTCTGCAGAGCCGGTGTGTTGTTGATGCGGGTGGCGCTCTCGAGACTTGGTGTCGGCCCAATCGGCTGCGAAGACAAATTCATCACTGGCTTGCTCAAGGAACCGGCCACCGAAGGTGGAGGCTCAACTACCGCCGGCGGAAGGATCAGGCCGCCGTTCTGATCGAGTGGACGCTCGGCAGCTGAGATTGGCACGGCGGGAAGAGGCGGTGACTGCTTCCATTCAACTAAGTTCGGGACTTGCGCCTCGCGGTCAAGCTTGATATCCGGCGGAGTGACGATGGTCTGCGTGCGGTTATCGGGATTCGCTGGAACGGAAAGAATTGGCTGAGAGGCAAAAGCCGGCTCTCCCCGAGTCGGAGAACTCTCGCCAGCACCGGAATCAAAAGGCGCCAGATACTCCGTCGGCGAGAAATAAATCACATCTTGCTTGCTCAGGGAAGCATGGTCATAGACGCGATCAGGCTCCGGCCAAAGGCGTCCGGTCGCGAGAATGAGTGCAAGCGCCAGCAGATGCATGGTTCCCGAGAGCGCGAAGCGCGCCCAAGGGAAGCGGCGCGACACAAAGACGTCGGGCCAGAAAACTCCTGGTGCGATCCCGGACTCGATTCCGGTTGGAGATTTCCGAAAAATATCGGCGAGGTTTTGCCAGAATGTCCGGAAACCCGGCTCCCAATGCGGCAGAAGAACGGGTGCAGAGTCCTCTCGAACGGCGGGTCTGGTGGTCTGCAGCGGGAAGCCCATGAGGGGAACGGAAGTCCAATTATAGCCTGCGCCTGTGGTTATTCACGCTCACAATCGAACCGGGCCACGATCATGTTTTAATTAGGTATGTTGAAACCGATGACGCGTTGGTGGATTGTATTGATTCTTTGCCGGCTGGCACTCTGCGCACAACAGGTACCTGCTAACCCGGTGGATGACTACTCCGGCATGTATGCATTCATTCGTGACGGCGAATTCTTGCAACTCACTATCGAAGAGGCCGGAAGAGTTACCGGGTTTATCTCTCGTTATGGCGACCTGGAAAGCGATCGCGGCGTTTTCCTTGACCAGTTTTTCAAGCAGGGCAAGCTCGAAGGCAACAAGCTGACTTTTACAACCGATACGGTTCACAGCGTCTGGTACGAATTCAAGGGGAGTGTGGATCGAGGGCAGGGCAAGGACCGCACCGAAGAAGACTATTACGTTATTCGTGGAACGCTGACCGAGAACACGATCGATGCCAATAAGAAAACCTCGGCACGTACCCGGCAGGTAGCCTTTAAGTCTTTTCCGCTGGATGCTGCACTGCCGAAAACCAGTAATTGAAAGACATCCCAGCAGTTTTGCCGCAAGTCGCGCGCGTTGTATGCTCGGGACGTGCCAACCGCGAAGGCTTCCCGCCGCTCGCCATCTGCCGCGTTGTTTGTCGGCCTGATCATTACTCTGGCGGCCGTGGTGGCGTATTCGGCATACATAACCCGACAGATTCAGGGCCTTCGCGAGCTCCAGAATAACCTGGTTAATCGCAACCGTCAGGATTCATTGCAGCTGCTGCGAATACAAAATGACCTGAACTCGCTGGCTCTTGCCATGCGCGACATGCTGGACAATGATGAGCCTTATCCGTTGACCGCCTGGGCGTCTCAGTTCCATCGCATTCGCACTGACCTCAATGACGCGTTGAAAAACGAGGAGCAGGTTGCGGTCGGAACGCGGACTCCCGAACAACGCCAATATTTAAGCAACATGGCTACCCAGTTCTGGGACGCTGTTGACCGTATGTTTGCTCTGGCGAAAAATGGCAAGCCGGAAGAGGCTCGAAACCAGATCCGGCTCACATTGCAGGCACGCCAGCAGGCCCTCAGCACGGCGGTGGCGCGCTTGCTGGTGCAGAACAATGAGAGCGAAGAGCAGGCGGCGCAACGCATCGCGGATATTTATCAGCGTGTTCAGCGCCAGGTGTACCTGTTCTTGACCGCAACCCTGGGTGCCATCCTGCTTACGTCTCTGTACCTGATACGGTCAAACCGCATGTTGTTCGCGCAATTGGCCGAATTATCGGAGCAGCGCAGCGAACTGGCGCAAAAACTTATCTCGACCCAGGAATCGACCTTACGCCACGTTTCTCGCGAACTGCACGACGAATTTGGACAGATTCTTACCGCCATCGGCTCAATGCTGGCCCGTGCCGGCAAACAGATCCCCGAGAACTCTCCTTTGCGATCTGATCTTCGTGAAGTCGGCGAAGTCGCCCAGCAGACACTCGAAAAGGTCCGCAGCTTATCCCAGGCGCTCCATCCTATGATGCTGGAAGAATCCGGCCTGGAGAATACGCTCGATTGGTACTTGCCGGTCATGGAACGGCAATCAGGTATTCACATATCCTATGAAAAGTCCGGTGAGCCGTTCGAGGTGAATGGCAATGGCGCGATTCATGTCTATCGCGTGCTGCAGGAAGCGTTGAACAACGTGAGTCGGCACGCTGGAGTTAAACAGGCGTGGGTACGTTTGCGGTTCACTTCGACCGGCTTGAATCTTGAAGTTGAGGATCACGGCTCTGGAATCGCGCCGACCGCAATGAAGAAGGGAATAGGCATGGTGGCCATGCGGGAAAGAGCAGAATTACTGGGAGGAACGATGGAGGTAGGCAAGCCGTCACAGGGTGGCACTGTTGTCCGCCTGGCGGTACCTCGGGAATCGCTGGATGGTCATGCGGGATAAGATCTCGGTACTGCTGGTCGACGATCATGCCCTGGTGAGACGTGGCTTCCGTCGTATGCTGGAAGATGAACCGGATATCGTGGTGGCGGGTGAGACCGGAGATGGTTCCGAGGCAGTTCGCCTCGCCCATAAGCTCAAGCCGAGCGTTATCGTAATGGATTGCGCCATGCCCGGCATGAACGGATTGGAAGCGACCCGGCAGATCCTGCGCGAACAACCTGAAGCGGTGATTCTGATGTTGAGTATGCACCCGGAGAACACGCTGGTGAAACAGGCTTTGGACGCCGGCGCCCGCGGCTACGTACTCAAGAATGCCGTAGACCTGGAACTCAGCGCTGCGATCCGGCGCGTTGCATCAGGAGAGACGGTACTGGATCCGCAGCTTCGTCGTCCCGCCGCCTTGAAAGGTGAACGGAGCGGGGGATTGACTCCACGCGAACTGGAAATCCTGCAGATGATTGTTGACGGCAAGTCGAACAAGGAAATTGCAACCTCCCTTGAGCTGAGCGCGAACACGGTTGCCGTGCATCGTGCCAACATCATGGACGCGCTCGGCATTCACAAAACTGCTGAACTGGTGGTGTACGCCATCCGTAACGGGCTGGTCAACCTTCCGTGAACTCTGAGTCTGGGCTGGATCGCCGCAGCTTTTTGTTGACCATGGCGGGCCTGGCTTCGACCGTTTCGTTCCCGCTCCTGAAAGCATTTGCAGCTTCCCAGGCTGGATTTCGCATGGTCGACGTGACTTCTTCCGCCGGCCTGAATTTCAAACACAATAGTGGCGCTTTCGGCGGCAAATTTCTTCCCGAAACCCTGGGTTCGGGATGCGCGTTTCTCGATTACGACGGCGATGGCTGGCAGGACATCCTGTTGATCAATGGCGCAGATTGGCCGGGCCACCGGCGTGAACGCAGCACCCTGAAACTGTACCGCAATAACCGCAACGGGACTTTTACCGACGTCACTCGAAGCGCCGGCCTGGATATCGAAATGTACGGCATGGGTGTGGCGATCGGAGACTACAACAATGACGGATTCCCAGATCTTCTCATCACTTGTGTCGGCCAGAATCGGCTCTTCAGAAACACCGGGAAAGGGACTTTTGTTGATGTCACAAAAAGCAGCGGTCTTGCGGGACGCCAGGCCTTCAGCACCTCAGCCTTGTGGTTCGACTACGACCGCGACGGGCTGATTGACCTTTTTGTCTGCAATTATGTGAAGTGGTCACCTGAACACGACGTTTTTTGCAGTCTCGACGGCAAGCACAAGTCGTATTGCACGCCCGAAGCATATCGTGGCGAGACCTGCTGGCTGTTTCACAACCGTGGCGACGGCACATTCGAAGATGTCACCGCCAGCGGCGGAATCTTCGACAGCAGTTCTAAATCACTGGGTGTGGCTATGCTCGACTACGATCGTGACGGCTGGCCCGATCTGCTGGTTGCCAACGACACTCAGCCTAACAAGCTCTACCGCAATGAACGCAATGGGACGTTCAAGGATGTCGCGATCGAAAGCGGCATAGCTTTCAGCTCTGAGGGAAAAGCCCGCGCTGGTATGGGCGTGGACGCGGCCGATTTCGACAATTCCGGCAAGACCGGGATTGCGATTACCAACTTTGACAATGAAATGATAGGCCTGTACCGGGCCGGCAATACGGGCTTTGCCGACGCCGCGATCTCCAGCGGGGTTGGACTTTCGTCGAAAAGCAGCCTCGGCTTCGGATGCGTCTTTTTCGATGCCGATCTCGACGGATTTCTGGACCTGGCCGTGGTCAACGGCCATATCGACGACACGGTGCGCAGTGTCCGCAATGTCGGTTACGCGCAATCACCTCAGCTGTTCCTCAACAACGGAAAGGGCGCCTTTAGAGACATTGCCCATGAAGTCGGTGAGGACTTCGCCGCAGCCAAAGTCGGGCGCGGCTTGGCCTATGGAGATTTCGATCGTGATGGCGATCTTGATCTGCTGATGACCACCAACAACGGGCCCGCGTATCTGTACCGCAACGATCAGTTGGAAAGAAACCGCAGCATCCGCTTTCGACTGGTCGGGACCAGATCGAATCGCGACGCGATCGGCGCGCTGGTGCGAATCTACCATCAGGGCATAGCGCAATCTCGCCTGGTAAAAACCGGCTCCAGCTATCTCTCACAATCGGAGCTGCCTGTAACATTCGGATGCGGCATGCAAGACAGGATTCAACGCGTGGTAATCGAGTGGCCCAGTGGAAGGACGGACGAATTCAAAGACCTGAAAAGCGGGCGCGCGTATGAGTGCATTGAGGGGAAGAACATCACACCGGGCGCTTTATAGTTTCTAGTATTTTTTCATTATTGTGAGAGTTCTGGTAGCCGGCTAAAGTGGCTGCAACCTGATAAGTCCTCATAGCTCGGCGCTCTCCGGCCCGCGGCGTTGAGGCGTTTAACCCACGATAAAAGCAGGCTGAAAAGCCTGCTTTTTGTTGATCAATGCGCTAATTGATGCGCTCATTGATCAATGTGCTAATTGGGTTCGTAACGCTTGGCCCAGTTCACCGCTGAGCTTCTTGCCTTCAGGCGAAGAACTCACATCATTCAATTCATCTGGATCGCGAAGCCAATCATAGAGTTGATTCCCCAATGTCTGATGTTCGATCAGATGCCATTTCGGCGTCACCATAGATTTCATCGCTCCTCGAGTTGCGGTCGGTATCAGTCGATCGGCGGTTTCATCGTGTTTCCCTGGATACTTGTTCTGGGCCAGCTCTGATATGGGAGCAGGCCAGTCCACATGGGAAGGACCATTCTGCCAAAGTGGTTTCAGCGAGCGATTAGGAAAGACTCCCTCCTGATTACCCAACAGGTCGAGCAGTGTGGCAGGAACAGCCGCATTAGTCACCGGCCGCGTGATCCTGATTCCCGCGGGGATGTGTCCGGGATAGAAAAATAGCAAAGGAACTCGAATCAGCTCCCGGTAAAGTGCGCGCCCGTGAGTCTGAAGATGGTGCTGGCCCAGCGATTCCCCATGATCGGATGTGACCACAACCAGCGTACTTCGCTGCGGGCGCTGGTTTTCAAGCTTCTCGAGGAGTCGGCCCAGATATTCGTCGGTGTATTTCACGCCGTAATCGTACGCGTCTACGTCATTCTTCGACCCCCAGTCGGTTCGGGGATAGTTCTGCGGCCCGCCATACGGATCATGTACATCGAAGTAGTTAATAAATACAAAAAACGGGTATTGCCGGTCGCGGCTGATCCAGCGCAACACTTCGTCGTTGATCGCCGCCGCGCGCTTTCTCACTCCGAACGCACCGCCATAACTGCCCGAGCCTTCGGCGTCCTGATCGAGTAAAGAAGTAAACCGAATCTTCCTCAATGCTCTCTTCACCAGGCTTCGCTCGCTGCGCTTCAGATAAATACGCGCGAATTCTCTTCCGTAGAGTGTTCGGACAAACATATCGGCCGGGGAGTGGAAGTAGTCCTCAAAATGCATGAATCCGCGGCCAAAGCCAAGGTCCTTGGAGAAATACGTTCGGTTGGCTGAGAACGCAGCCGTGCGGTAGCCGCTTTGTCGAAAGCTCTCCGCGATCGTAGGGTATCCGCCAAGTCCCGAGCGCCCCCACCCTAACCAGGGCTCTGGCTGCACCTGCTGGAGTGCATAAGCCGACGGATACTGCCCGGTGATCAGCGAGACATGCGACGGCAAGCTCCATGAGCTGGTAGCTATCGCGTTCTCGAAGAGAACTCCCCCGGAAGCAAGCCGATCGAGACTAGGAGTTGTGGTTCGTTTGTAGCCGCATGATGAAACGTGATCGGCACGCAGGGTATCGATAACAATCACCAGAACGTTTGGGTCATCGGCCGGAGCGCGAGGAAGCCGGGCAACTGCTACCCTCTCATGCAGCAACCTGAGTCCTTGGATTCCAGCAAATATAAAGATCCAGCTCGCCAGCAGCAGAGGTGTGGCCAGTTTCCAGAACGCCAAAATCGAGCTTACTCGCGATTGCGATCTCCGATAAATCGCAACTGCTGCCGCCAGCGCCACCAGAAGACACACGCGGTGATAGATGCGGCTGGTGAGTGTGGTCCAGTCATACATCGCCGCAAAAGTCAGAACAGTCACAACCGCTCGAACCGCATTGCCAGATTTCAAGGCGCGGCTTACCAGGGCAATGATCAAGCTGAGTGCCAGAAAAAAAACCACATCCACGATCGGCGAAATCCAAAGAATCTCTTCCGAAACGTGCATCATTGGTCCCCAGCGCTGCCAATTGAGCCGCTGGAAAATCATCAGGCCCGCCGCCTCCATGAGTCCGGTCAGGATGCCAAAGCCCACTCCTATCAGAAGCAGTGAATGAACTGGCGCTTTCGCCGGCGAAGCAGAAGTTGGCTCGGTCATTGGTATGGAAGTTGGAAACGGATCAGTCTAACAGTCCGGCCAAGCTAGAGATTGCAGGCTCAATACGGTAAAGTTGTCGGCAGCAAACGCCATTGACACTGAATCACAAGACACCGACTGACAAGGCACTGACTCACAAGAGAACCACTGACAAGCCAGCCGGGAAACCAGCAGATTCATCAACTCGCGCTCGCTGGTTGTTTCCTGTATTCCTGGCAATCGCGTTTGTGCTTCAGTGCTGCTGGTTCATAAGAACTCAATCGCTTACGTTTGATGAACCGGTACACATCGCGGAGGGCTTGAACGCATGGCGTTTTGGCCGCTTCGAACAATACAACGATCATCCTCCACTGGCGCGGTTGTGGTGTACGCTCCCGCTGCTGAACCCCCGCTGGCAAGTGGAGATCCAACAACTCCCAGACACATTTCGCGTATCGCGCATAGCTTCCGATCCGGAGGCGCTCGCCTGGCGGGCACGCGCCATGAATCTCATTCTGGGTCTGGTCCTGATGTTGCTTGTCTGGCGAATTACCCGCCGGCCTTTCTCCGTGGGAGCCGCCAATCTGGCGCTGAGCCTATTTGCGTTTTCGCCTTCATTGATTGCGCACTTCTCAATCGCCGGGACCGACGCCGCGGCCGTGCTCTTGATTTTTGCGGGAGCATGCTCGGTCATTTGGTGGGGAAGGAATCCAAACTGGAAACGCAGTCTGCTGCTTGGCCTGATTCTTGGCTTGATGTTGCTGGCAAAGTTTTCGACTGCACCGATGTTCTTCGTGGCTCTGGTCTGGATCCTGATTCTCACGCCTGCAGGTGTCAAACTGGACCCGCGAGGTTGGAGTTACTGGTCCGCCCTGGCAATAACCGTGGTCGCTTTCATAACGGTGTGGGCCGGTTTCTTTTTTCACGTGTCACATCTCACCATTCGTCAAGGCACCCTCACCGCTACATTTCCGAACTGGGAGCAGCCTATTGTGAAAGCAGTTCGCAATCGAAACGATTTAAGTTTATACATCCCAGCAGGAGAATACATTGAAGGCTTTCGCGAACTTGTGCGGCACAACCGCCACGGGCAGCCCGCCTATTTGTTAGGTCGGATCTCCGCCCAGGGCGGATGGAAACTCTACTATCCGGAAGTGATTGCGCTCAAATGGCCGACCATCGTGCTCGGGTTGTCTATGATCGGATTTGCGCTCGCGATTCGCGACAAGCCCAGGCTTCCTGAAGTTTGGATCCTCACCTCTTTTCCGGCTATCTATCTCGCCTTCGCTTGCTTCGCGCGTTTCAATATCGGGGAAAGACATGTTTTGCCGGTCTATCCCTTTGCGATTGTCCTGGCTGCGTCGCTTTGGCAATTTGCAACCGTGAGCAGGGGAGCGAAATCTCTGCTCATATTGCTGGCGCTGGCGAATGCCATAGATGGCCTGCGTTGTGCGCCCGGATATCTTTCCTACTTCAACATTTTTGTTCGTCCTTCCAGTAGCTACCGTCTTCTGACCGACAGCAATCTGGATTGGGGGCAGGGGCTTTTGTATTTGCGGGAATACCAGCGCGAACACCCGAACGAGCAGATCTTCGTTGCTTACTTCGGAAGCGTCGACCCAATCTCTTATGGCATTCACGTTCAGCTATTGGAAGAGAATGAACGTCGCACCGGCACAATCATTGTGAGTGCGACTAATCTGTCAGGACAGTACTTGAAAAACCCAGCGGCCTACCGCTGGCTGCTTTCGCGATCAGCAAGCCAGATCCTGGATGGTTCACTCTTCGTGTTTGATGTGAAAGAGGTCGGACTGCGGGACTCGTCTTCTATTGTCCTGCCCGCAGCGGTGAAATAAGCAGTCGGCCGGCCGGCTTCTTGCGCGCATCGCCCTTATCTGTGTGCGCTGCGAAGTCAACTGAACCGTCGCTTGAGCTCGGAGCATGTGCCAGCAACGAAGCCAGGCTGCGAAATGCGCGCGCCAGGTCGTTCTCCTGAAACGCGACCGGCGTGCCTTTGTCGATCGCCGGCGCCGCGCTCTGATAATTATTCGGGATCTTCATCAGCAGCTTGCAGTTGGCAGCCTTTTCGATATCTTCGTCGCCGAATCCGGGGATCTTCTTATAGCGGTTCATCACCAGGCGTACCCGTTCGCGTCCGCCGCCCTCATCCAGGAAATTGCGAATGCGCGCTGCGCTCCACAAAGAAACCACATCGGCCTGCGCCACGAGCAGTACGCTGTTAGATAAGTCGGCCAGCAGGCGCGAAGTCTGATCCAGCCGTCCCGAGCAATCGACTACCACGAACCGGAAGTTCGCCACCAGAAGATCAAAAAGCCTGGCCAATTCTGAAGGCGTGGGAGTGATGAGATTAGGAATCTGCGAACCGGCCAGCAGCTGCAACCCGCCTTTGCAGGGCGTTATCAGCCCTTCCAACAATGAAAAATCCATGCGATGCAGGTTCTGCAACGCATCGGTGATCCCGAAAGATGGCCGGACATTCAGATGAAGCGCAGCATGGCCCAGGGCCGCGAAATCAACCAGTAAAACGCTGCCGCTGGTCTCCTGCAAGGCGATCGCGGTATTTACCGCGACGGTGGTCGCGCCTGCGCCGCCTTTGGCGTTGGTGACCGTCACCACCCGGGCGCGTCCGCCGGAGCTGCGGGCCTTATTGCGGGTAGAAGTGAATCGGGACAAGGCTTCGACCACGGCTTCGGGGCTGGCATCTCGTTCGATGTACTCGCGAGCGCCGGCTCTCATCGCCGCCACGATGCTCAACGGGTTCGCCATCTCCCCGAAAGCGAAGATGGGAACCTCGGTAGTGGTTGCATTAATCAGTTCAATGGCGCGGATCGCCCGCTGCACGTGGGCCGGATCGATATCCACAATGATGATGTCGCTGCGGACATCCTGAATCTGCCGTAATACCGGGTCGGTGGCCGCAGTTGGAAAGCCCACGTGCGTAAACACCGTGCGCGTCATCTGCGTTGCTTCCAGCCGGTGCTGGAGGAACGCGAGCATTTCCTTCTCTTCGGTGACCAGCGCGATGGCTATTCCGTGCATGACCTGGGTGCTCGTTGCCTTTTCAATTCAGCATGTTAGGTGAGTGTGCAAGCCTCGCCAAGTGACCTTTGTAACTGATTACACCTTTCCCTGATCGGGCCAGACGGGAAAAATGCAAGCGTCGAAATCGAGCAGCGGCGGCCACTCCGGGGAGGGCGGAAATGCTCCGCCGTGGGTAGACTGCATTGTAGTGGAAAAAAACCGGTGTGAGAAGGGGTTAATCTCTTCAAAACCGAAGTCGGTGCTGGTTTTTGACGGGCGGCCGCTTAGGTTGTGCGGCGGCTCGGAGCTGCCGAAACGTCATGATTGTGCGCTTTTTCATGCAGAGCCGAAACCCGTCCGCAGGCATCGCGTTGCAGCGCATCTTTGTCGCTTAGAAATTCATACCCTTCCAGGAAAACCGCCATCCCGGTGCGGTTCTGAACCCGCGAGGCTCGCATAACTCTTCCCCGGCACCTTACCTGCATATTTTCCGCCAGCGTGATCTCGGAAGGCATCATCAGCTCGAGCACTACCGCATCGCCCTCCTGCAGATGCAACTCGCTATACACGAAAGCGCCGCGCGCGCTGATGTTCTGAGTGAATGCGCTGCCTTCGGCGCCGCTTTTGCATACCGTGATCGAAACCGCGAGATGGAAGTCAAACCGCTGGCCCGACCGGCGCTCAAATTGAATCGGTTGTGCACTCATCTGTTTTCTCCACGCGGCTGGCGCTTTGGTGGCAAGTACTCTACTCCACTACTGCACGAATAGGGAAGTTGCATACTTAATCACGACTTCGGTTTGCGTCCCTTGCGGTTGTGGCTGCATCATAGCTGGGAGCACGTGAGCCAGTCTGATGCTTCCAATCCTTCGCAGGTAACCGGCGGCGACCCCGCGCCCATTCTCCGCGATTCCTCCGGGAGTTCGCTCTCCGCAACCATCAGGGCGTTGAAGCATCGCAACTTCCAGTTGTTTTTCAGTGGGCAGTTGATTTCACTGATCGGCACCTGGATGCAGAGTGTGGCGCAGGCCTGGCTGGTCTACAGGATCACCGGATCGTCTCTGAAACTGGGCGCAGTAGGCTTTGCAGGCCAGATTCCCGTCTTCCTGGTAGCGCCCATCGGAGGCATCGTCGCCGACCGATTCAATCGCCGGCGGGTGGTGGTCGCTACCCAGATCGCCTCCATGATTCTTGCTTTGATACTGGCCGCGCTCACTGGTGCAGGCGTGGTAACTGTCCCTCAAATCTTTGTTCTGGCCGCCCTGCTGGGAGTTGTCAATGCTTTCGACATACCCGCGCGGCAGGCTTTTCTGGTTGAGATGGTGGGCAAGGAAGACCTCATGAATGCGATCGCGCTGAACTCATCCATGTTCAACGGGGCGCGCATTATCGGCCCGGCAATTGCGGGAATTTTGCTCTCAAAGATTGGCGAAGCCTGGTGCTTTTTCGCTAATGGAGCAAGCTACATTGCGGTGATTATCGGGCTGCTGCTGATGAACCTGCCGCTGCGGGTCCGTGCCTTGCCAAGGCAATCGCCCATTGCCCACCTGATTGAGGGCTTTCGTTTTGTGCGCCAGGCCCAGCCCGTCCGCGCCTTGTTACTTCTGCTCGGCCTGGTCAGCTTGGTTGCCATGCCTTATACCGTGCTGATGCCCATCTTCGCCGATCGAATTCTGCGCGGAGGTGCTCGCGGCCTTGGAATTCTGATGGGCGCTACGGGGGTTGGCGCCCTGTTCGGGGCTCTGACGCTTGCCACTCGCACCGGTGTGCGCGGACTTGGACGTTGGGTTGGATTATCCTGCGCTGGGTTTGCCATCAGCCTTGCGCTGTTCTCGTTGTCCCGGAGTTTCTGGCTCTCAGCTCTTCTGCTGCTGCCGGTCGGCTTCTGCATGATGCTACAGATGTCATCGTCCAACACGCTGATACAGGCCATGGTTCCCGATCATCTGCGGGGCCGGGTGATGTCGGTTTACTCCATGATGTTCATGGGCATGGCGCCGTTCGGCGCTCTTCTGGGTGGCGCATTCGCCGATCGTGTGGGAGCGCCCGCGACTATCCGCGTAGGGGCGATTGCCTGCCTCGCCGGTGCGGCCTGGTTCTTACGACATTTGCCGAAAATTCGCGTAGAGGCACGGCGCTTAATCGTCGCTCAAGCTATTGCCGGCGGAGAACCATCGGTGGAAATGACATCGCGCCTTGACGACGATTAACTGCCCGGCAAGTTCCTGACCGGTGGTTTACCGGTGCCAGCCAATAGCCTGTTTCACCTTGTCCAGTACCTGGTGCAGTACTTGCATCGAGCCCGCATTCGCAATGGGAGTAGGAATAAACGTCAGAACTAATATCACCACTCCGAATACCGCTACCCAGCGGCGCTTTCCGGTGACTGCAGGCCATTCCTGAACGATTGGGTGACGCATTCCCGTAATCCGCAGCAGCACCGCCCATAGCAGCCAACCCACCCAGCGGAACGACATGGGAATCAAAGCCAGGATGGTCAGTCGCGAGATGATGCGATGACGCCGTGGCGAGAGCGCAAAAACTATGTGCCCTCCGTCCAGTTGACCGCCGGGCAGCAGGTTCAGAGAAGTGGCAAACATGCCCGCCCAGGCCGCGATTGCCGTGGGATGCAGAATTCCAGATCCGGTCCCGCTTGGCATCAGGCCTGCGCCTTTCAGTCCCCTGAGCGCCAGCCCGAAAATCAGCGGATAACCCAGCTGCACCTCGGAAAACGGCATCACCGCAACCACCTTGGTCCGCAACAGGGAACCCACCATCACCACGATTGCCACAATAAAGCCTGCAATCGGTCCCGCAATCCCGATATCGAACAATGCCGGCCGCGAACGTATGGGGGAACGGATTCTGATGAACGCGCCCAGCGTACCAATCAGAGAAGGGAAGGGAACGAAAAAGGGAAGCGTCGCCGACACACCGTAATAACGGCAGCAGAGATAATGGCCCATCTCGTGTGCTAATAGAATCAGCAGGAGACACGATGAAAAAGGAATGCCCATCGCGAGATGATGGACCGCCCATGAAATTGGAAACACATCCAGGCTGTCATCGCCCAGATAAAGTGGTGGCAGATTGTGCTCGTAATTGAATTGCATACGAGCACCCATCACCAGTGTGGTGAAAATGGTAAGCAGAAAAAGCAATAGATGCAGCCAGTAACGGTCGCGTGCAGGTGCTGCAAAATAGACTTCTGCCGCTGGGTATTCAGTATCCGGGGAACTAACAGGCGGAAGGATATCCGGCATTAAAGAATCCGTGCACGAAAACAGGACATGAGGTCTCGGTTAAGGCAGGACCGCGGCACCAAAATTAATCTATCGATTGTAATTCTTTGCCGGGCTTGAATCGCACTGCTTTTCCGGGTGGAATTGAAACCTCTGCGCCAGTGCGGGGATTGCGACCTATTCCTGTCTTGCGCGGCCTGACGTTGAACACCCCAAACCCACGCAGCTCGATGCGGTCTCCTTTGGCCAGAGACCTTTTCATGCTCTCGAATACCGTTTCCACCGCCAATTCGGCCTTGGTTTTGGTGATGCCAGTTTTGTTTACAACTTCATTGATGATGTCCAGCTTGATCACAGCCGCCCCCGTCGCGAAATGCCATTCACCCTCAAGTGCTTGATGCTACGAGCCATGGCCAGACATTGTCAACGGTACTCCCGCTCCCGTAATATGTGCGTACCCGAATTCCAGCCCAAAATTTAGCTGTTTTCAAGGACGACCCCGTTTTCCTATGCGGTTGTCGAAGGAGATGCATGCTTAAGAGCGACCGGTGGATCCGCCAGATGGCGCAAGAAAACGACATGATCAGCCCCTTTTCCGAAAAGCAAGTCCGCCAATCGGTGATCTCGTATGGGTTGTCTTCCTACGGCTACGACTTGCGGGTCGCGGACGAGTTCAAAATCTTCACCAACGTGAACTGTACCGTGGTCGATCCCAAGAACTTCGATGAGCGGTCGTTCGTGACCGTCCGTTCCGAATGTTGCATCGTTCCACCCAACTCGTTTGCGCTCGCGCGCTCGGTCGAGTATTTCAAGATTCCCCGGGACGTCCTGACCATTTGCGTCGGCAAGTCCACTTACGCTCGTTGCGGAATCATCGTGAACGTCACTCCATTTGAGCCCGAGTGGGAGGGTTTTGTAACTCTTGAAATATCCAACACAACTCCGTTGCCCGCAAAGATTTACGCGAACGAAGGGCTGTGTCAGATAATTTTCTTCCAGTCTGATGAAGTGTGCGAAACCAGCTACGCTGACCGCAAGGGGAAGTACCAGTCACAGAAGGGAATTGTGCTGCCGAAACTGTAGGGCGCGGGGTTCACTTGCGAATGTTTTCGCCCTCTTTAAACATGTATTTTATGGCAGGTTTATAGATCAGAAGGTTGGCGCCGCCGTTGCGGTTCACCTTGATGCAACTTCGGTCATACCACTCGATCACGCCGTGGATCTGTTCTCCATCCCTTAACACAATCACCATCGAAGTTCTCGCCTGCATCTGCTTCTGATAGTAGAAATTTTCCGCATTGGTCTGTTCCGGAGGTGAAGACCGTTTACCGCGATCCATTCGATCGCCGCGATCAGCCCGGTCCGGCCGATCACCGCGCTCCGGGCGTTCCGTGCGCTCCGAACGGTCGCGCCGCTCGCCCACCGGAGAAGCAGAAGCAGCATGATTGTGATTATGTTCTGCCCGATTGAAGGCTGGTCGAATTAACCTGCGATTGGCAAATGAGTCTTGCTCGGCCGGACGCTCAGGGGATGTTGGACCAATTGTGTCTTTCAATGGCACCACCCGTTCGACACGCTTTTGTGGGCCACAACGCGGCGCTGCTGGATAAAGTTGTGGATACGGAGGCGTGAATTGTCCCTAACCTAGCACAGCCAGGTACGCTTGACAATCCATCTTGCAATTGGCCCGCTTGGACGCTTCAGGCTGCCTGCCGGCTACGGGCGACGGTCGGGAAGAACACAGAAAAAGCGGTCCCGCTCTGGCCGCCTCCAGTCCGGCTGCGCACCCGAATGGAGCCGCCATGCTTTTGGACGATTCCGTGGGCCAGCCACAGGCCAAGTCCGGTTCCGGAGTCCTTCCCGGTGGTAAAGAATGGCTCAAAGATTCGGTTCAGATCATCCTGCCCGATTCCTACTCCTGTATCCGCAACTAATACACGAACCCCCGGCCGCTTGCCATCTTTCCATTCATGAGTGCGCGAAACCCGCAGGCTCAGCGTTCCTCCCGCCGGCATGGCATCCATGGCATTGATGATCAGATTGGAGAAAAGCTGGCGCAGCTCTCCCTGGAATCCTTCGATACGGGCCTGATTGTCAAAACGCACCTCAGTCTCGATCCGCCTGGAGTGCAGCTTCGGAGCGTATAGCCTGACCACCTGATCAAGCGTCTCCGATACGTTCAGGGGCGACACTGAAGTCGTATCGCGTACGAATCCCAGGGTCTGCTGAGCCAGCGAAGCCACGCGCTGCAGCTCCCGCTCGGCACGAATCAGGTATTCGTTGCTTTGCGTGGCATCATGCCGCGCCAGGTAAAGCAGATTGCCAACTGCCTCCAGCGGATTATTGATCTCATGGGCGATGGTGGCCGCCAGGCGTCCCGCGGTGGCCAGCTTCTCATTCCGGCGAAGGGCATCCTCGGCGCGCTTTTGTGCGGTTATGTCTCTAATGATGGCCGAATTTCCGACGATCTCTCCAGCACGGCCACGCATAGGGGAAATCGAAATGAGCACGTGCACGCGTGTGCCATCACGCCGCACGCGCTCGGTCTGAAAGGCGGGAACGCTGTCACCCCGATTGAGCCGGTCAAGATTGATGCTGATTTCATGCATGCGCTCGCGCGGCGCTAGGATCGACACGTGCCGGCCGACCGCCTCTTCGGCCGAGTAACCGTAAAGCGTTTCGGCGCCTCGATTCCAACTAGATATGATACCCGCGGTGTTGGAGCTGAAGATTGCGTCCTCGGAGCTTTCGACGATCGCCGCCATGCGCTGGCTCATTTCACTGACGCGCATCTCGGCCTGGCTGCGCTTACGCGCGAGGCCGGCGGTAACAAGGGAGATCAAGACAAAGATCAGCAGCCGCTCCCAGACGCTTGCGGAGAGATCAAATCCCAGGTGTCTTAGATCAAATGCAAAGTAGTCGAGGGCGAAAGCAGACGCAATCGTACACAGCAGCGCAGGGCCGAACCCAAATAGTCGCGCACTGACGATCACCGCAGCAATAAACACCGCAAACGGATCCTGGTGCATGACGGACCAGGACCACCAGATGGCTAGCGCGACCGAGGCCGCGAGAAGAG
>Ga0310810_10000062_pt1 | contig 118835 bp, 111 predicted proteins | sample NCmetagenome_FD_207641 | JGI IMG/M metagenome (GOLD analysis project Ga0310810, IMG submission 207641) | Soil microbial communities from experimental microcosm in Duke University, North Carolina, United States - NC | ecosystem: Engineered > Artificial ecosystem > Soil microcosm > Unclassified... | reverse complement strand
GCGCTTGACCGCGGCCTCGATCGCCCGCTTGGCGAACACGCGGCAGAGATGCGACTTGTACTCCACGGAGCCCTGCAGATCGGCCTGCACGTCGACGCCCTCGGCCGCCTTCGACGCCGCGGCTTCGATCGCAGCCGCGTCGAGCCGCTTGCCGTTCAGTGCCGCCTCGACGCCCTTGGCACGCACGGCGTGCGTGCCGGCCCCCGTGACGCCCACCCCCGCCTTCGTGCACGTGCCGTCTTTACCGAGCGTCACCACCGCGGCCACGCCGACCACGGCGAAGCGCGACGCCGGATGCGGGAACTTCAGATACGCCGCGCCCGTCCCTTTGGCGAGCTCGGGCACGCGAATCTCGACGAGCAGCTCGTCCTCGCCGAGCGCCGTCTCCATCAGGCCTGTGAACCAATCGTCGACCTTCACCGTGCGCTTGTTCTTGCCCTGACAGACGAACTCGGCGCCGAGCGCGATGACGGTCGCCGGCATGTCCGCGGCGGGATCGCCGTGAGCCAGCGAGCCCCCGATCGTGCCCTTGTTGCGGACAGCGGGATCGCCGATCAGCGCGGCCGTCTCGGACACCACCGGACACTTCGCCTTCAGCACCTTCGACGATTCGACCTCCCAGTGCGTCGTCATGGCGCCGATCGCGATCGTTCCCTTGTCTTCCTTGATTCCGCTGAGCCCCGGCACCTTGCGCAGATCGATGAGGTTTTTCGGCTGCGCCAGACGCAGCTTCATCATCGGGATCAGACTGTGGCCGCCCGCGACGATCTTGGCGTCGTCGAGCTTGCCGAGCAGACTGAGCGCCTCGTTGATCGTCGACGGCGCGTGGTACTCGAACGCGGCTGGGTACATATCGCCTCTCCCTTATCGACCGGCCGTGGCAGCGTGAATAGTCTTCCAGACGCGCTCGGCGGTGAGCGGCATTGTCTCGATGTGATCGACTCCGAGCGGACGCAGCGCATCGACGACGGCGTTGACGACGGCGGGCGTCGCGGCGATCGTCCCGGTCTCGCCGGCGCCCTTGATGCCGAGCGGATTGACGGGCGTCGGCGTCACCGTGCGGTCCGTCTCGTACATCGGCAGCATGTCCGCCTTCGGTAGCGCGTAGTCCATCATCGTCGCGGTCACCAGCTGGCCGCTGTCGTCCTCGTACACGGCGCCTTCCCACAGGGCTTGCCCCACGCCCTGGGCGATGCCGCCGTGCACCATCCCGTCGACGATCATCGGGTTGATGACGTTGCCGACGTCGTCGACGGCGGCGTAGCGCAGAACCTTGACGTGGCCGGTGTCGCGATCGACCTCGACGACACAGGCGTGCGCGCCGAACGGAAAGCAGAAGTTCGACGGATCGTAGAACGACGTCTCTTCGAGCCCGGGCTCGAGGCCCTCGGGATAGTTGTGCGGCACGTACGCGGTGAGCGCGACCTGGCCGAAGGGCACCGACTTTCCGGGGACGCCCTTCACCTGGAACTGACCGTTCACGTACTCCATGTCGCCGGGCGATGCCTCGAGCAGATGGGCCGCGATCTTCTTGCCTTTGTCCTTGATCTTCTGAATCGACATGTGGATCGCGGTGCCGCCCACCGAGGCCGAGCGACTGCCGTACGTCCCCATGCCGAACGCGATCGCGCCCGTGTCGCCGTGGACGATCTCGACGTCCTCGATCGGCACGCCGAGCTCGTCGGCCACGAGCTGGCTGAACGTCGTCTCGTGCCCCTGCCCGTGGGAGTGCGAGCCGGTGAACACCGTGATTTTGCCCGTCGGGTGCACCCGCACGATGCCCGATTCGTAGAGCCCGGCCTGCGCGCCGAGCGAGCCAACGACCTTCGACGGTGCGATCGAGCACGCCTCGATGTAGGTCGAGAACCCGACGCCGATCAGCTTGCCCTGTTTGCGGGCCGCCTCCTGCTCGGCACGAACCTTTCGATAGTCGAGCATCGTCAGCAGCTTGTCGAAGGCCGCGGCGTAGTTGCCGCTGTCATACGTGAGCGCGACCTTCGTCTGGTAGCCGTGCTCGAACTTCGGGATGAAGTTCTTCTTCCGGAGCTCGGCGACGTCCATGTTCAGCGCCGCCGCGCCCGCGTCGATGATGCGCTCGACCAGATACGCGGCCTCCGGGCGTCCCGCCCCGCGGTAGGCGTCGACCGGCGTGGTGTTGGTGAAGACGCCGGTGACGGCGCAGTGGATCGCGCCCATCTCGTACACACCGTTGAGCAGGGTGCCGTAGAGATACGTCGGCACCGCGGGCGCGAACGTCGACAGGTAGGCGCCGAGATTCGCGACGGTCGTCACGCGCAGGCCCAGGATCTTGCCCTCGCGCGACAGCGCGAGCTCCGCGTCGGTGACGTGATCACGCCCGTGCGCGTCCGTCTGGAACGCTTCACGGCGCGTCGACGTCCAGCGGATCGGGCGCTTGATCTGCCGCGTCGCCCACGAGCACACCGTCTCTTCGTTGTAGAGAAAGATCTTGCTGCCGAACCCGCCGCCGACGTCCGGCGCGATCACGCGCACCTTGTGCTCGGGAATGCCGAGCACGAACGCCGTCATGAGGAGGCGATGCACGTGCGGATTCTGCGAGGTCACCCACAGCGTGAGATCGCCGGTGGCGGCCTCGAAGCGCGCCACGCACGCGCGCGGCTCCATGGCGTTGGCCACGAGGCGCTGGTTCACGATGCGCTTCTTCACCCGGACCGCGGCGTTCTTGAACGCCTCGTCGACCGCGGCCGCGTCGCCGATCTGCCACGTGAACGCGACGTTGCCCGGCGCGACCTCGTGAATCGGCGGCGCGCCTTTCTCGGCGGCCTTCGCGGTCGCCGTGACGGCGGGTCGGATGTCCCAGTCGACCTTCACCTTCTCAGCGGCGTCGAGCGCCGCGTCCTGGCTCTCGGCGATGACGACCGCGACCGGATCGCCGACGTAGCGCGCAGTGTCGACGGCCAGCGGCGGGTGCGGCGGCACCTTGAGGTCCGGAAGCAGCCAGCCGCACGGCAGCGAGTTGACACCAGTGAGGTCCTTGCCGGTGAAGATCGCCACCACGCCGGGATGTGCTTTGGCTTGCGCGAGGTCGATGGTGCGGATCCTGGCGTGGGCGTGCGGGCTGCGGACGAACGCCGCGTACGTCATCCCCGGCAGCTTCAGGTCGTCGGTGTAGTTGCCACGGCCGGTGATGAACCGCGGATCTTCGCGGCGCTTGATCGACTTCCCAAACATACGCTCGGTCGCCGTCGCCATGGTGCTACCTCACTTCGCTTCCGCCATGTGCTCCGAGGCCCACTGAATCGCCTTCACGATGTTGTGGTAGCCGGTGCACCGGCACAGATTGCCTTCGAGCTGGTGGCGGATCTGCTCCTCCGACGGCTTCGGATATCGCTCGAGCATCTGGTAAGCGGCCATGATCATGCCGGGGGTGCAGAACCCGCACTGCAGCCCGTGCTTCTCCCAGAAGCCCTGCTGGATGGGGTGCAGGTCGCCGTTTTTCGCGAGGCCCTCGATGGTGGTGATCTTTGCGCCGTCCGCCTGCACGGCGAAGACGGTGCACGACTTCACCGCCTGCCCGTCCATCAGGATCGTGCACGCGCCGCACTGGCTGGTGTCGCAGCCGACGTGCGTCCCCGTGAGGCCGACGACCTCGCGGATATAGTGGACGAGCAGCAGCCTCGCCTCGACCTCGTGGCTCTGCGTCTGGCCATTGATCGTCATCTTCACTGAGTGCTTCACGGCGTGGACCTCCAGAATGTGACCTCGGCGCGGGAGAGGGTAGAACCCTACCCGGGCGATGTCAACGCCCGGACAGTAGTCTGCGGCCCTCGGCGCGCGCCTGGTCGAGCACCTCGCGCACGGGGAGGGATTTGTCGTGCGCGATGCGTGCGACGTCGGCGAACTCGGGTGTGACGGTCACCACCCGGCCGTCGAGTCGCGAGACCTTGAACGGGATCGCGCCGTAGCTGGTGTTCAGCGTCACGACCTCGCGCGGCAGCGCGGCGCGTCGCCACTCCGACCACCGGACGCCGATCGTCGACGACTCCTCGAAGAGCGCGCGGCTCACCGCGTCGACGCGATCGGGCGCACACAGCGCGGTCAACACCGTGCCGGGTCGGCTGCGCTTCATGATGACCGACGTGAGAAACACGTCGACGGCGCCGGCCTCGAACAAGCGGTCCACGAGCGGCTCGTAGAGCTGGGGCGACATGTCGTCGATCGTCGTCTCCATCTGCACGATCGTTTCCGTCGCCCCCGCGCTGTCGGTCGGCTCGCCGACGAAGCAGCGCAAGACGTTCGGCGTGTCGGGCAAGTCCCGCGTGCCGGCACCGTAGCCGACGGCGGCGAGCGTCATGCGCGGCGGCCGCGCAGCGGGTCGGGCCAGCGTCGTCAGGATCGCCGCGCCCGTCGGTGTGACGAGCTCGAACCGCACACCGGTGTCCACGACGGGAAACCCGCGTAAGAGCTCGGCGGTCCCGGGCCCCGGGATCGGCATCCGGCCATGCGCGCCGTCGACGAAGCCTCCGCCGAGCGGCAGCGGCGAGACGTAGACCGTCTGCACACCGAGGAGATGCAGGCCGAGCACGCCGCCCGTAACGTCGACGATGGCGTCGACGGCCCCGACGTCGTGAAAGTGCACGCGGTCGGGCGTCGTGCCGTGCACCCGTGCTTCGGCATCGGCCAGGCGTTCGAAGATCCGACGCGCGCGCTCGGCGACGGGAGCAGGCAAACGGCTGCGCTCGAGAATCGCGAGGATGTCGCCGAGCGTGCGATGGTGCTGGTGCACGGCGCCGTCGATGTCGACGTCGACCTTGGTGGCACGGAACGCCCCGCGCCGGACCTCGTGGCGCCGCAGCTCCCAGCCCGGGAGGTCGAGGCCGTGCAGCCCGTCGCGCAGGGCCTCGAACGGCGCACCGGCATCGACGAGCGCCGCCATGATCATGTCGCCCGCCGCCCCGCTCGGGCAGTCGAAGTAGGCGATCATCTGTGCCGTCGGGGCGCCTTCGCCGGGCCTCCGGCGCCCGACGGTCGGGCATTGATCGCGTGGCGGGACGCTTTCATCTTTGCCGTCGGGGCGCCTTCGCCGGGCCTCCGGCGCCCGACGGTCGGGCATTGATCGCGTGGCGGGACATTATCTAATTTTGGCGACGAGCTGATTGATCTGGCTCGCCTGGTGCGCGGCGCCGTAGCCGTTGTCGATGTTCACGACCGACACGCCCGGCGCACACGAGTTCAACATGGCGAGCAGCGCCGCGAGGCCGTTGAGCGACGTACCGTAGCCGACGCTGGTCGGAACGGCGATCACGGGGCGATCGACGAAGCCGGCAATGACACTGGGCATCGCGCCTTCCATACCGGCCACCGCGACGATCACGTTCGCTTCCGCCAGGAGCTCACGGTGTGCGAGCAGCCGATGCAGTCCCGCGACGCCGCAGTCGGTCACGCGCTCGACGCGATTGCCGAGCGCCTCGGCGACCAGCGCGGCCTCCTCGGCCACCGGAAGATCGGCCGTGCCGGCCGCGGCGACGACGATCAGGCCGACGCCGTCCCGCGCCTCAGGCCGCGCGACGATCAGCCTCGCGCCGGGATGCCAGGCGTGCGGCAACCCGGCGGCGGCGACCGCCGCCGCCACCGCGTCGTCGGCGCGCGTGGCCAGCACGTTGACGTGGTCCACGATCAGCCGCTCGAGAATGGCGACCACCTGCGCCGGCGTCTTGCCCGAGCAAAACACGGCCTCGGCGCCGCCGGCGCGCAGCGCGCGATGCAGGTCGACCTTGGCGAATCCGAGGTCGGCGTATGGGAGGTCGCGCAGCCGGCGCATCGCATCGTCGGCCGTGACGCGCCCGGCGGCGATGTCGTCGAGCAGCGAGCGCAGCGTCTCGGGGGTCATGAGTTGGCTCGACCGATTTTCAAGAGGAGGTTCGCCGAGCCGGATTGCAAGCCGGCCAGGTCGACGGTGACATAGATGTAGCCGAGCTCCCGCAGCCGCGTCACGATCTGCTCGTGCCGGCCGTCTTCCCAGAGCCGCGCCATCTCCTCGCGCGCGATCTCCAGCCGCGCCAGCCGCTCATGGTGGCGGACGCGAAATTGGCGAAACCCGAGGGATCGCACGAATGCCTCCGCCGCGTCGACCTGTCGCAGCTTGTCCGCGGTGATCCGGTCGCCGTACTGGAAGCGCGACGACAGGCAGGCGAACGCCGGCTTGTCCCACGTCGGCAGGCCGAGCGCCCGCGACAGCTCGCGGATCTCCGGCTTCGTGAGCCCCGCGTCGATCATCGGCGCGCACACGCCGCGCTGCTTCGCCGATTGCATGCCCGGTCGGTGATCGCCGAGGTCATCGACGTTGGCCCCGTACACGAGCGCGCGGCAGCCCTCGCGCTCCGCGATCGGCGCCAGGTGCGTGAACAGCTCCTCCTTGCAGAAGAAGCAACGCCTGGCGTCGTTGCGCGCGTAATCGGGATTGGCAAGCTCGTCGGTGCGTACGACGATGTGGCGCAGGCCGATCAGCGCCGCCAGCCGTCGCGCCTCCGCGAGCTCCCCTTCGGGGTAGGTTTCGGAGTCCGCCGTCACGAGCACCGCACGCTCTCCCAGCGCGTCCTTGGCCGCCCGCGCCAGCAGCGTCGAGTCCACACCGCCGGAGAATGCGACGACGACACTCTCGAGGTCGCGCAGGCTCTCGAGCAGCCGCGCATACTTTCCTTCGAGCACCGGCGTCATGCCAGCACCGCCCCTGCCAGCTCGGCCAGCGGCTTCAACGGCCGCGCGCCGACATGCGAGATGACTTCGGCAGCGGCCAGCGCCCCCAGGCGGCCGCACGTGACCAGGCCGAGACCACGGCTGAGCCCGTACAGAAACCCGGCGGCATACAGATCGCCCGCGCCCGTGGTATCGACGACTTCCTCGACGCGATGCACGCCGATCTCGTGCACCCCGTCGGGTCCGACGACGACCGAGCCTCGCTCGCTGCGCGTCAGCGCGGCGATCTCGCAGTGCCGCCGCACGTGGCGCGCCGCCGCGTCGAAATCGTTCTCGCGGTACAGCGCGCAGATCTCGACCTCGTTGGCGAACAGGACGTCCACGTGGTGCTCGACGAGATCGAGGAACGCGGCGCGATGACGGTCGACGCAGAATGGATCGGACAGTGTGAGCGCCACCTTGCGGCCCGCCGCATGCGCCGCCGCCCCTGCGACGCGAAACGCCTCCTGCGCGGCGGGGGGATCGAAGAGGTAGCCCTCCAGATAGAGGATGTGGGCGCGGGCGATCAGGCGCGCATCGACGTCGGCGGGACCGAGTTCGGTCGACGCGCCCAGATACGTGCTCATCGTGCGCTGCGCGTCGGGTGTGACGACGATCAGGCAGCGGCCCGTCGATGGTCCGCGCGTGGCTCGCGGGGTGGCGTAGCCGACGCCAATGGAGCGCAGATCGTGGCTGAAGACATCGCCGAGCTGATCGTCACGCACCTTGCCGACATAGTGCGCGCCGCCGCCGAACGACGCGACGCCGACGATCGTGTTGGCGGCCGAGCCCCCCGACATCTCGATGGAAGTGCCCATGGCCTCGTAGAGCTGGCGCGCCCGCGCCTCGTCGACGAGGTGCATCGTCCCCTTCACCAGCCCGTGGCGCTCGAGGAACGGGTCGCCCTCGTGGCACAGCACGTCCACGAGCGCGTTGCCGATGCCGATCACGTCCAGGTGCGAAGTCATTTTTTTCGTCGCTCGACGGGGAAATACTTGCCCAGCAGCAGCTCGAGGCGTCGCCGCGTTGCGTGGGGGAACGCGGCCGCGTGCGTGATGACGGCGTTTTCGAGCAGGCGCGGACACGCGCAGCGCCGTACGCCGCCGATGGACGGCAGCACCCGCCGCAGCACGTCCTTGGCCGTCGCGACGTTCTTCATGAGATTCGCGACGACGGCCTCGACACTCACCGCCTCGTGGGTGTCGTGCCAGACGTCGTAATCGGTCGCAAGCGCCAGCGTCGCGTAGCAAAGCTCCGCCTCGCGCGCCAGCTTGGCCTCCGGCATGTTCGTCATGCCGATCACGTCGACGCCCCACGAGCGATAGAGGCGCGACTCGGCGCGCGTCGAAAACTGCGGGCCCTCGATACACACGTAGGTACCGCCGCGATGCACGCGGCTGCCCGTGCCGCGCGCGGCCTTGTCGATCAGGTCCGCGAGGTCGGCACACACGGGATCAGCCATCCCGACGTGGGCCACGACGCCGTCGCCGAAGAACGTCGAGACGCGCCGCTTCGTGAGATCGATGAACTGATCCGGGATGACGAGGTCGAGCGGGTGGATGTCGTCTTTCATGCTGCCGACTGCCGAGACCGAGACGACCCACTCGACGCCGAGCGACTTCAGCGCCCAGATGTTGGCGCGGAAGTTCAGCTCGGTCGGCGTGAACCGGTGGCCCCGGCCGTGACGCGGCAGAAAGACGACCGGGCGTCCCTCGAACTCGCCCGTGCAGAGCTCGTCGGACGGGTCGCCGAACGGCGTCCGCACGCGCCGCCAGCGCACGTTCATGAGTCCGTCGAGCTCGTAGAGCCCGCTGCCGCCGAGCACCCCGACCGCGCCGGTCGTCATGCGACGGCCGCGTCCATGCTCACGAGCTCGCCCCGCACCGGGGCGGCCGCGGACGTCACCCGCACGCGCGCCACCTGTCGCATCAGCGCGTCGGGGCCGTCGAATGCGACTTCGACGTAGTGCCCGGTCAGACCGACGAGGGCGCCCGACGGCCGATCGCGCGTCTCGAGCACGATAACGTCCTCCGCGCGTCCGAGCAGCCGCCGCCGAAACGCGGCCGCCTTCGCGGCCCCGAGCGCGCGCAGCCGAGCAGCGCGGCGCGCGACCGTCGCACGATCGACGTGCTGGCTCCGAGTCGTGGCTTCCGTACCGCGACGGTCCGAATACGGAAACACGTGGAGATAGCTGAACGGCAGCGCGTCGATGAGCGCTTCCGTCTCCGCCGCGTCCGCTTCCGTCTCGCCTGGAAAGCCCGCAATGACATCCGCGCCCAGCCCCATGACTCCGAACGCGTCGACGAGGCGCTCGACGACGCGGCGGTAGGTCGCCGCGCGATACGGCCGTCGCATCGCGCGCAGCATGCGATCGCTGCCGCTCTGCAGCGGCACGTGGAAGTGCGGCGCGATCGCCGGCGCGCTCGTGACGACGTCGAGGAACTCTTCGGTGAAGTAGGCGGGCAGCATCGATGACAGCCGCAGCCAGCGTAACCCGCGGATCTCGGTCAGCACACACAGCAGCGCGGCGAGCGACGTTCGCGGAGCGAGATCCGCGCCGTAGTGCCCGAGGTCCACGCCGGTGAGCGTGATCTCGGGACGGCCGCTCTCGACGAGCCGCCGCACGTCCTCGACTACGCGCTCGGGACGCACGCTACGGCTGGGCCCCCGCGCCTGCGGCACGACGCAGAACGCGCAGCGGTGCTGGCAGCCGTCCTGGACCTTCACGAACGCACGCGACCGACCGAGCGCGGTCGCGGCCACGCGCGCGGACGCGGCGAGGCTCGCGAGCTCGGCGAGCGGCACCGACGTCGCCGCACGCACGTCGCCGACCTCGATGCGTGCCGGTCCGCGCGGCGCCTGCAATAAGGCCTCGAGCAGTCGCGGCAACCTGTCCTTGTCGGCGTTGCCCACGATCAGATCGACGCCCGGCTGCCGTGCGACTTCCTCGGCGCTCGTCTGCGCCCAGCATCCGGTCACGACCACGCGCGCGTCGGGATTGCTGCGGCGTGCCCGGCGGATTGCCTGCCGGTCCGACACCTCCGCGCGCGCGGTCACGGTGCACGTGTTGACGACGACGACATCGGCGGCGTCGCCGAAAGGGACGGTCGAGAAGCCGCGCGCCTCGAGCGCCGCCTGCAGCTGCTGGCTGTCCACCTGGTTCAGGCGACAGCCGAGCGTCGCGAACGCGACCCGCGTCACGCGACGGCTTCCTTGAGCTGGCCGCACGCCGCGCCGATGTCCTCACCGCGGCTCCAGCGAACGGTGGTCGTCACGCCCGCGTCGAGCAAGATCGACTGAAAGGCCAGGATGCGCGCGAGCGGAGGACGCCGAAACTCCGAGCCGGGCCAGTCGTTGAACGGAATCAGGTTCACCTTCGCGCGCACGTTGCGCAGCAAGCGCACGAGGCGCTGCGCATCGTCGGGGCTATCGTTCACGCCGTCCAGCAGGACGTACTCGAAGAAGACCCGCTGCCGCGGCGCGAGCGGATAGCAGCGGATCGCGCCCATGAGGGCGTCCAGATTCCACGCGCGATTCACCGGCATGAGCCGCGACCGCGTTTCGTCCGAGGCCGCATGCAGCGAGATCGCGAGGTTCACCTTGAGATTTTCGCGGCCGAGCTTCTCGATCCCGCTGACCAACCCGACGGTCGAGACCGTGATCCGACGCGGGGAATAGCCGAGGCCGAGCTTGGCGTCGGTGAGGATCCGCAGCGTGGTGATCAGCTCGGCATAGTTCGCGAGCGGCTCCCCCATGCCCATGAAGACCAGATGCGTCGCAGGCTCCTTGGCGTTCGCGCACAGCACCTGGCCGATCATCTCGGCCGCGGTGAGGTTGCGCGCCAGCCCCATCGTCCCCGTCAGACAGAACGCGCACGCATAGCCACAGCCGACCTGCGTCGACAGGCACAGCGTGACGCGACCCTCGTCAGGCATGAGGACGCTCGACACGCGCGCGCCGTCGTGCAGTCGGAACACGAACTTGCGGCTCCCGTCGGCGGACGGCGTCTCGCGCTCGACCCCGGGCAGCGCCACTACCGCGCGCTGCGCGAGCGCCGCGCGGAAGTCCTTCGGCAGGTCGGTCATCGCGTCGAGATCGACCACGCCCTTGCGATAGATCCAGGTCGCCAGTTGCCGACCGCGGTAGCGCGAGGCGCCGAGCTCGACGGCAAGCGCTTCGAGGTCGGAGGGCGGCATTCCGATCAAATTCGGCGCGGACATCGGACGAAGGATATCACGCGCACCACACGGCACCCCGGCGAGGGCGCTGTCTGAACGGAGGAATTCCCTGCTGCTGCCGGGAGTAACTCCTACTACGGGTAATCCACCGTTCTCGTGAACGAGCGGTGGATAACCGTGTGCGAAACCATCGGAGCACCGTGCGATTGCGACGACTTAGAGCGGTTCGCTCACGCGATGAGCAACAGTGGCGAAACTCAGTCACGCACGACAACGTACAGGTCCAGCAGATTCGTGTTCGTCGGCCCCGACATGATCAAGTCGCCGGCGGCGGCCAGGAAGGAATACGCGTCGTTGTTCTCGAGCGCGCGGCGTCCGTCGCCGTCCGTGGCCTCACCTCGCGCGACCGTCGTGAAGTCCGTGATTCCGCCGGCAGCATTGGTGGGACCGTCGGTCCCGTCCGTGCCCGCAGCAAGCACAGTGAGACGGTCGGCCGGCGACAGCGCGAGCGCCGCGGCGAGCGCGAACTCCTGGCAGCGGCCGCCGCGGCCCGTGCCGCGCACGGTCACGGTCGTCTCACCGCCTGCGATGAGGCACGTCCCCGGCGCGCTCGTGCGCCCGCGCCCTACGAGCTCACGCGCGACGGCGCGCGCTTCACCCTCGAGCGCACGGGTCAGTACGTCGGCTCGGTAGCCGAGGCGCGTGGCCTCGGCGGCGGCCGCATCCACCACGAGCGCGTTGTTGCCCACCACCACGTTTGTCACGCGCGCGAAGATCGGATCGCCTGGTTTCGGCGTTTCCTCGATCTCTCCGCGCGCGCCCGCCTCGAGCCGCGCGCGGACGGGCTTCGGCACACGATCCGCGACGCCCCGACGCGCGAAGACGGCCAGCGCATCGGCAAACGTCGTCGGATCGGGCGCCGTCGGGCCCGATGCGATGACATCGAGCGGGTCGCCGATGACGTCGGACAAGATCAGCGCGACCACGGTCGCGGGGGCGGCCGCGCGTGCGAGCTGGCCGCCTTTGAACAGCGACAGGTGCTTACGGACGGCGTTGAGCTCGTTGATTGTGGCACCGGCCTCGAGCAGCAGCCGAGTCGTCGCCTGTTTCTCGGCAAGCGTGATCGGTGGCGCGGGCGCCGCGGTGAGCGCCGAACCGCCACCGGAGACGAGGAACATGACGAGGTCGCGCGGGCCCGCACCGGTGGCGAGCTCGAGCAGGCGCGTCGACGCCGCCTGCCCGCGCGCGTCGGGAACCGGATGCCCCGCCTCGGCGATCGTCACGCGCGACGTCGGCGCGCGATAGCCGTCCTTGACGACGACGAATCCGTCACGAACTCGATCCCCGACGATGTCCTCAACCGCCCGCGCCATGGCGGCGCCGGCCTTGCCGCAACCGAGGACGAGAACACGGTCGATCGCGCGCAGGTCGACGTCGAGTGAACCGGCCGTGAGGCGACCACCCACGACGCGCAGCGCACGACGCAGCAGCGGCGCGACGTCCCCCGCCGCGAGCGCGGCACGCCAGATCTGGAGAGCCGCGACGCGCGCGGTGTTCAGCGGAACTTGCGCAGCTTCTGCAGCCGCTCGCCGGCCTCGCGCAGCATGTCGTCGGTCTTTGGAAAGCAGAACCGGATCTTCGTCCGACCGAGCTCGCGGTGCGCGTAGAACGACGAGCCCGGAACCGTGGCGACGCCGCACTCCTTGATGAGCCACATGGCGAACGCGTAGTCGTCGTCGACGCCGACGGCCTTCATGAAATGCGCCGCATCGGTGAGGATGTAATAGGCGCCGCCGGGCTTCCAGGCGACGAAGCCCGCCGACTCGATGTAGCCCCACAGCAGGTCGCGCCGCTTCTGATATGCCTCGCGCAGCCCGACGTAATACGTGTCCGGGAAATGGAGCGCGGTCACGGCGGCTTCCTGCAGCGGGTGCGGCGCGCCGACCGTGACGAAGTCGTGCGCGCGGCGGATGCCGACGGACAGCTCCGGCGGCGCGACGGCGTAGCCGACCCGCCAGCCGGTGACGGAATACGACTTCGAGATCCCCGAGATCGTGACCGTGCGATCCGCCATGCCCGGCAGCGTCGCGATCGGCGTGTGGCCCTGCCCGTCGTAGACGATGTGCTCGTAGATCTCGTCCGTGATCGCCAGCAGATCGTACTCGAGACAGACGTCCGCAATCGTCTGAAGCTCTGCGCGCGAAAACACTTTGCCCGAGGGATTGTTCGGGCTGTTGAAGACGATCGCTCTGGTGCGCGGCGACACCGCGCGTCGGAGTCGATCGGGATCGAAGCCGAAGTCGGGCGGCTCGAGCGGCACCCACACCGGCACGGCGGCCGAAATAATGCACCCGGGTCCATAATTCTCGTAGAACGGCTCGAAGATGATCACCTCGTCGCCGGGGTTGAGCACGGCCAGTAGCGTCGAGAGCATCGTCTCGGTCGAGCCGCAGCAGACGGTCACGTGGCGCTCGGGATCCACGTCCATCCCGTAGAAGCGCCGATACTTGTCCGCGATGGCACGCCGCAGCGACGGCGTCCCCCAGGTGATCGCGTACTGATGGAAGTCGCCGTCGATCGCGCGGTGCGCGGCCTGGAGCAGCTCGCGCGGCGGCGGAAAGTTCGGCATGCCTTGCGCGAGGTTGACCCCGCCGAGCTGACTCACCACGCGCGTCATCTCGCGGATGACCGACTCGGTGAACCCCTGCACGCGCTGAGAGATATCGATCATGCGATGACGTCACGCTCGATCGGATCGACCAGCACACCGCGCTCCTTGAGCCAGGCCACCCCGCGCGCGAGCGTCTCCTCCGGCGCCTCCAGCTCGAGCGCCACCCAGCCGTAGTCGGCCTTGACCTCCGCGCGCCGGATGTTGATGACGATGTCGAAGTCTTTCACCAGCCGATAGAGGATCGGCTCCTGGATGAGACTCGGCGGAAACGTCAGCCGCACGCGCGTGCGGGTCATCGCGAGCACGCCCGACCTAGCGCCCTCCGGCGATAGCGGGCACGATCGACACCGCGTCGCCGTCCTTCAGCGTGGTCTTGCGGCCATCCATGAACCGGATGTCTTCCTCGTTCACGTAGATGTTGATGAAGCGCCGGAGCTCGCCGCTCTCGTCCACCAGCCGCTCGCGCAGTCCGGGAAACTGACGCTCGAGATCGGCGACCAGCTCGTCGACCGTCGTGCCCTTGGCGTGGACTTCGGCGTTGCCCTTCGTGACCTGGCGTAGCGGCGTCGGAATGCGAACCGTCACAGGCATCCGTCCTCTCCTCTAGCTCGTCTGGTTCTTGAGATCGGCCAGCGCGCGGTCGAACGCCGACAGCGACGGCTTGATCCGGACGTGCGCGTCCAGCCGCTCGTAGAGCGCGTCGGGTGTCTTCAGCCCGTTGCCGGTGATGCAGATCACCACCGACTCGTCGCGCGGGATGACGCCGGTCTCGATGAGTTTTTTCGTGGCCGCCACGGTGACGCCGCCGGCGGTCTCCGTGAAGATGCCCTCGGTTCGCGCCAGGAGCAGCATGCCCTCGATGATCTCCTCGTCGGTGGCGTGCTCGCCGAACCCGCCCGAGTCCTTCGTCACGCGGTACGCGTAATAGCCGTCCGCGGGGTTCCCGATCGCGAGCGACTTGGCGATCGTATTGGGACGGACGGGCTTCAGCACGTCGGTGTCGTCCTTGATCATCGTCACGATGGGCCCGCAGCCGAGTGCCTGGGCGGCGTACATGCGCGTCGGCGCCGACTCGTCGATCAGCCCGAGCAGCTTCATCTCCTTGATGGCCTTCCAGATCTTGGTAATCAGCGAGCCGCCCGCGCATGGGACGACGATATGTTGCGGCGGCCGCCAGCCGAGCTGCTCGACGATCTCGAAGCCGTACGACTTCGAGCCCTCGGAGTAGTACGGCCGGAAGTTCACGTTCACGAATGCCCAGCGGTACTTGTCCGCGATCTCGGAGCACAGCCGGTTCACCTCGTCGTACGTGCCGTGCACGGCGACGAGCGTCGGGTTGTACACGAGCGTGGCGAGCACTTTGCCCTGCTCGAGATCCGCCGGGATGAAGATGTAGGACTTCAGTCGTCCCTCGGCGGCGTGCGCGGCAACCGAGTTCGCGAGATTGCCGGTCGACGCGCATGCGACGGTGTCGAAGCCGAACTCGCGGGCCTTCGTGACGGCCACCGAGACGACGCGGTCCTTGAACGACCAGCTCGGGTGACATACCGAGTCGTTCTTGATCCAGATTTCGCGGCACCCCAGCTCGTCCGCCAGGTTCTGCGCGCGGATGAGCGGGGTGAATCCGACGTGATGGCCGACGGCGACATCACCCTCGATCGGCAGCAGGTCCTTGTAGCGCCACATGCTCGGCGGCCCCGCGGCGATCGAGGCGCGCGTGACGACGGCCTTGAGCGCCTCGTACTGGTAGTCGACCATCGGTAGGGGAATTGAGCCCCGAGTGTTACAGCACCGACAGCAAGACATTTCCGCTACTAAAGCATATCCCGCCGGAAATACAAGGCGGTATGCTGCGTTCCGTGCTTCCGCTCGTGTTGTTGCTCGGCTTCGGCGTCGCGTTCGCCGCGGCGACGTTGGGCGGCGCGACGCTCGGCTTCGACGATCATCCCGGCCAGCTCTATCGCATGTGGCACGTGCTCACGTATGGACCGGCGCCGTGGGCGTGGGACCCCGGCTGGTGGGCCGGATATCCCGAGCTGCAGTTCTATCCTCCGGGGTTTGCGTATCTCGGCGCGCTGCTCGCCTGGCCCACGACGGGCGTGTTCGACCTGCGCACGATTTATCAAGCGCTTCTCTGGTTCGCGTACCTGCTTCCTGGCGTCACGACGTACGCGACCCTCAAGCGGCTCACCGGCGATCGCTGGCTCGCGCTGCCCGCCGCGTTCGTCGCGCTGACGCTGTCGGCGGGGCTCGCGAGCGGCGTGGATGGCGGCGTGCGCACCGGCATGGTCGGCGCGCGCCTGGCGTGGGCGCTGCTGCCCGTCGTGCTGGGTCAGCTCGTGTGCTGGGTCGAGCGCGACGAGCCACTGTCGCCCGTGATCGCGCCGCTGCTCGCCGGGATCACGTTGCTGCATCCGGCCCAAGCCCCCGCCGCCGTGGTCCTGCTCGGGCTCGCAGTGTTCCTCCGCCGGCCGTGGCGCGCGCGCGGCGTCGAAGCGTTCCGCTCGCTCGGGTTGGCGATCGCGCTCACCGGGTTCTGGACCGTCCCGCTGCTGCTGCGAGTGACGGAGACCCGCGCGCTGGCGTGGGGCACCTTCTCGGTGGCGCCCGTCGCGCGGCCCCTTCCGATCGTCCTGCTGGCGCTCGTGCTCGTCGGCGTGCTCGATCGTCATGGTGCGAGCGCGGGTGCGCGGCTGGTCCTCGGGTGGCTGCCCGTCACGGTAGCGCTGACCGCGATCGATCACTTCATCGCCGAGCCGCTCGGCGTGCGCTGGCTCCCTGCCGATCGTGTCGTGGACGGCGCATGGATGACGCTCGTGCTCGCGGCCGGTGTTGGAGCCGTGCGCCTGGCGCAGCGGCTCGAAAGTCTCGGCGTCGTCCAGCGCCTGCCCGCGCGGCTGCGCGGCGCGACGCTCGGCCTCGGTGCCACCGCGCTGATCGCGCTGCTCGGGACGGCAAGCTCCACGCTGATGCTGCTACCCCGCGCCGCGGTCTGGCCATCGTTGCCGTCGATCGAGCGCGGGCTGCGGTTGCCCGACCTCTGGAGCGTACTCGGCCAGCTGCCCGAGGGCCGCGTCCTCTTCGTCCGCTCGGGGGTGCCGCTCGTCTACGGCAACGACTGGTGGCGCCCCCACACGCACGTCACCGCGCTCACGCCTGCCGATGGAGCGCGCGACATCGTGCACGGGACGTTCACGCACCCCTCACCCGTTGCCGCGCTCGTGTATCGCGGCAACGCGGGCGGCGCGCCGATCACCACGCTGGCCGAGCAGCTCGATGGGCGGACGCTGTTCGGTCAGCCGCTCGACGCGCTGGACCCGGACGAGTTCGTCGCGCATGCGGACCGGCTCGGTATCGTCGCCGTCGTCGCGCTCGAAGACGACGTCACCCACCTGGGTTGGATCGAAGAGAGCACGCCGTTTCGCCGACGCGTCGTCCTGTCGCCGTTCGTGGTGTTTGCACGCGAAGCGCCGGTCGCGGTGCCGGTCGTCCGCGACGGCGCCTGGCGCGTCGCACTGGCGCAGGAGGGCGGTGGCTGGACGTCGGCGCGCCTCGCCTACTATCCGCTCTGGCGAGCGGAAGCGGACGGCGGGCCGCTGCGGACACGACGCGGCGACGACGGCCTCCTCGAGGTGCGACTCACGCGACCCACGCAGGTGGTGACGCTGCGGTACGGGCCGGGCGCGCCCGAGCTCACCGGGATCGCCCTTACGGCCGTCGCGATCGGCGTCTGGGTGAGGCGGGCGTGGAAGACCGGTTAGCGAGGTTAGCCCTTCACCGCCGCCGCACCGGCGTCGGCGCACTCCTGATCCTGCTCGCCCGTGCCGCCACCGCAGCCGATGCCGCCGATCACACGGCCTCCGACGACGATGGGCGCGCCGCCGAGCGTCGGGAGAACCTCGCCCTGCGCGACGATGGGCATCACCTGCCAGAAGCCCCAGCCTTTGGCGCCGAACGTCGTGAGCTCCGCCGTGCTGCGCCGGAACGCGGCGGCCGCCGTCGCCTTCGCGCGCGACGTTTCCGGCGTGAGGAAGCCGGTGCCGTCGCCGCGCGCGCTCAGCACGAGACGCCCGGCCTCGTCCACGACCGTGACGGTCATCGGCGCGCCGAGCGCGCGCGCTTTGGCCTGCGCGGCCCTGAGCGCGGTTTCTGCCATCGCCAACGTAAGGTCAATCACTTAGCCTCTCCTTTGTATCGAAGGCGCTTGCTCGGTTAGGACCGAAGGTGGCCTGTTCTAGATGCGGCGTGGCTCCGCACGCCCGTTCGTCCGTTGGTGGCCTGTTCGAGATGCGGCGTGGCTCCGCACGCCCGTTCGTCCGTTGGTGGCCTGTTCGAGATGCGGCGTGGCTCCCACGCCGGTTCGTCCGTTGATGGCCTGTTCGAGATGCGGCGTGGCTCCCACGCCCGTTCGTCCGTTGATGGCCTGTTCGAGATGCGGCGTGGCTCCGCACGCCCGTTCGTCCGTTGATGGCCTGTTCGAGATGCGGCGTGGCTGCTATTCCGGTTTGATCGCGTGGGTGAACATCACGGTGCCGCTGTCGTCGATGAGCCGCACGGTGAGCGCCGCCGGCTCGACGACGACCTCGCCGAAGTTGAAGACGCCGCCGCGGCCGAACAGCGACTGCGAGTTCAGCGTCATGTCCAGCGGGCGCGGGCGCCCGGTGGTCGCGGACAACGGCCCGGCCACCAGCTCATAGAAGGACCACGACGCTGTCGGCCGATGTCGGATCACCTCCGCGTGATGGACGTCTGCCGCGAGGAACACGAGATTTTTCACGCCGTGCGTGCGGAAGTGGTCGAGAATCGCGTCGCGCTCGGTGGCGAACCCCGCGCCGTCCATCGGCAGTCCGAACGGCGACGCCCCCGTCCACGAGTCACGCGCCTCGGGCCGACCGGCGGGAATCGAGAGCGACACGCTCGTCACGACGACCTTCCACATGGCCGTCGAGGACGTCACAGCCTCCATCAGCCAGCGCTTCTGCGCGGAGCCGAGCATCGTCTTGCGGGGGCCGTCGGGCTCGCTGTTCGCGCTGCGGTACTGGCGCGTGTCGAGGATGAACAGCTCCAGCAACCGCCCCCACCGGAAGCTCCGGTACAACCGCGTCGGATCCTCGGCGGGCGGCGCGATCGGCCAGTAGTCGAGCAGCGCTCGCCGACCGACGGGCATCAGCGAGTCGTGCGGGCCGGAGAAGTCGTTGCGCACGTCGTGGTCGTCCCAGATCGCATAGACGGCCATCGTGCGCAGCAATGCCCTGAGATTTTGATCTTCCTGCTGATAGCGATGACGCGCGCGATACTCGGCGAGCGTCCGGGCGCGAAAATCCGCCCCGGGCACCACGCCGCGGCCGTCGCACGGCACGTCCGCATAAATGATGTCGCCGACGAACACGAAGAAATCGCTCCGGCGCTCCCGCATCGGGCCGAAGATCCGGTAGCCGCCGTCCTGCGGCCGGCACAGACCGCCGCCGCCGAGGTCACCCGACCAGAGAAACGCCACGCGTGTCGCCGCGTCCGGCGCGGGGGCGGTGACGAACTCGGCGTCGGCGCGCACGGCGCCCTGACTCGCGTGGACCGCGTAGCGCGTCGCCGCCGAGAGCCCGGTGAGCGTGACTTTTGCCGTGAGGTCCCCGTCGCTGCCGACGGCGACCGAGCGTGTGGTCGGCGCCGGCCCGCCCACCGCGCCGTACGCGATCTCGAGCGTGCCGGGCTGCGTGCCGCGTCCCCACACCGTCGCGCTCGTGGCCGTCACGTCACCGGTCGCGAGCAGGAGCTCCGCCGGAGCGGCAGCGACGCGCGCGCCGAGCGCGAGCACGACGAGCGTGCTCGCAAGCGCGGCGCTACGACCTGAACGTCGCGAGATGGCTGAGCGCCTCCTCCTCGAACTCCTCGAGCGACTCCCCGAAGGCGGCGCGGAAGTTGGCGCGGCGATCCGCATGCACCGCGAACGAGCGGAAATAGTCGATGACCTGGCCGAGACCGTCGCGCGAGATCAAGTAGTCGGTCAGCAGGAAGGCGAGCTGGTACGTCGGCTGCGAGCCGTCCCGCAGGTGGCGAACGGTAAAGCCGCGTGGGGTGCCGAGCGTGTTCAGATCGAGCCGTTGCGCCACCAGCGGCGGGTAGTCACGCACGGTGTCGATCGCCGCGATCCGTCGGCGCACGACCGTGTCGAGACGCAGACGCTCGAGCACGTGGAAGGCGACCCATTCGGCCATGCCTTCGGCCAGCCACTGCTCGGCGCGCCCCTCGCCTTCGGCCATCTCGATCTGCGATACGTGCGCGAGCTCGTGCGCCACCAGCCGAACCCACTCGGCGCTGGCGACGTTCGGCTCGTGGTGCAGCAGCAGCTGGCGTCGCTTGCCGACGCCGATGGCGAAGTCGCTGAGCTCCGCGGCGCGCACGCGCGAGACATGACCGTCGTCGATGAGTCCGCGCTCGAACACGCGCCGCGAGTTGTACACGTACACGGTGACGGTGTCCGGCAGCGGCAGTCCGAGATCGCGCGCGATGATGCCCGCCACCGTGCGAACCGTCGCCTCGTGGGACGACAGATCGACCGCCCGGGGCATCGCACCGAGCGACGCCGGCAGTGTTTGCACGGGCACGACCGTGCGGCCCTGGCCGCAGCCCGCAAGCGCGAGGGTGACCGCAGCCGCAACGGCGAGACGAGTCCGCATCCGAGCTAAGATTTCTCCTTGCCTCGCGCTCGCCACGCCGTGTCCGCGCCTCGCACGACGCTCACAGGCTCCTCCAAAGCGGCGAGCAGAGTAGCAGATCGCCGGCACGGCGAACACTGTGACGAAAGTCGGACATACCCGTCACGCGCGGCGGGGCGGGGTTGATCAGACGAGCGGGTCGTAGTTGAAGTACTGCCCCGACGTCACGAGCGGTACGAGGTGGTGCTGCAGCGTCCCGGGGAACATCTCGGCGATCTTTTCGGGCGTCCAGCCGGAGTCGTTGTGCACGCGCATGATCGGTCGCTCGTGGCCGAATAGCATGATCTCCTTGCCCCGGACACCGAAGACCTGACCCGTCACTTCCTTCGCGGCGTCGGAGGCCAGAAACACCGCCACCGGCGCGATGTGCTCGGGCCCCATGCGCTTGACCTTCTCCACGCGCGCCTTCTGCGCGTCGGTCTCGGTCGGAATGGTGCCGATCATCCGGGTCCACGCGAACGGCGAGATGCAGTTCGCGGTGACGTTGTAGCGCGCCATGTCCAGCGCGGTCACCTTCGTGAGCCCGAAGATGCCGAGCTTGGCCGCGGCGTAGTTGGCCTGGCCGACGTTGCCGATGAGCCCGGAGGTGGACGTCATATTGATGAAGCGGCCCCATTTCTGCTCGCGCATGTGCGGTGCGGCCGCCCGCGTGACGGCAAAGGTGCCCTTGAGGTGGGTATTGATGACCGCGTCCCACTCCTCCTCGCTCATGTTGAAGATCATCCGGTCGCGCAGGATACCGGCGTTGTTGACGACGACGTCGACCCGACCGAACGCCTCCACGGCAGTCCGGACGATCGCCTGCCCACCGGCCATCGTGGCCACCGAATCGTAGTTCGCGACGGCCTCGCCGCCCCCCTTGCGGATCTCGTTGACCACCTCGTCCGCCGGCCCCTTCTCTCCACCGCCTCCCGACGACGAACCGCCGTAGTCGTTGACGACGACACGCGCGCCCTGCTTCGCCATCAGCAACGCGATCTCCCGGCCGATGCCGCGGCCGGCCCCCGTGATGACCACCGACTTGCCCTTGACGATCATGGCGCGCCCCCTCCGGGACTCGAATGAGAAACGGACGCGACAATACCACAGTGCGTCATGCCGTCAGCGTCGCGCGGCGCGGCGTGCGTCGACCGAGGCCACGTACGCCGCGCCGAAGACGAACACGATGCAGGTGTAGTAGACGAACATCACGAACGCTACGAGCACGCCGAGCGGACCGTAGATCTGGTCGTACACGCCGACGCGACGGATGTAGAGACGGAACAGCTGCTTGGCGACTTCCCACAGCAGCGCGGTGAGGAAGGCGCCGGTGAGCGCCGAGGTGCGCCGCGGGCGGCGGTGGGGCACGTACCGGTACGCGAAGTAAAACATCGCGGTCGAGAGCACCACGCTGAACGCGACGGTCGTCCAGTACAACCACGGCCACGGCACGCCGACGGACTGCAGCACGTACTCCTGGAACCACTGGAAGGCCGCCGTCATGGTGGAGGCGAGGAACAGGAGCACCGTCAGCAGCAGCACGAGCCCGGCGTCGCGAAGCAGGTTGTGTACGTACTGACCGCCGGCGCGGATGCCCATCATCCGGTGCAGGATCAGGCGTGAAGCACCGAACAGCGGCGTCGAGAAAAAGATCAGCACGAGCGTGCCGGTGATCCCCGTCAGCGCGCGGTGCTCGACGATGTGCAGCAGGACCGTCGCAATCTCGCGCCGGTACACGGGGAAGTTACGCGCCAGCTGCCCGACGACCGCGGTGGCCGCGGCCTCCGTGGACAGCACGTAGCCCAGCGTCGAGACGCCGAGCAGCGTGAGCGGGATGCAGCACGTCAGGAAGAAGAAGGCCAGCCCGGCCGCGAGGAAGAAGCCGCTCTCCGCGAAAAAGCGCGAGAATGCCCCGCGGATGGCGAGCATCGGCGGCGGCTCAGAACAGGCCGCGAACGAGCCCGCCGTCCACCTGGATGGCCGTGCCCGTCACGTACGACGCGCGCTCGGACGCGAGGAACACGATCACGTTCGCGAACTCCTCGGCGGCGCCCACGCGTCCCATCGGAATATCGACGCTGAGACGCGCGACATAGTCCTCGCGCGAGAGCCCCGACGCCTTGAGCCCACCGAGCAGCCGGTCCGTGAGAATGCGCCCGGGACACACGGTATTGAACGTCACGTTGTCCTTCGCGTAGCGAAGCGCCAGCGTCTTGATCATGCCGTGCGTTCCCGGGCGGACGGCGTTGGACAGCAGGAGGTCGTCGAGCGGTTGCTTGACGGAGACGGACTGAATCGTGAGCACGCGTCCCCACTTCTTCGCTTGCATGCCCGGCAGCACGGCCCGCACGAGGCGCACGACCGACAGCAGCGAGAGCTCGAAGGCCTGCTGCCACTGCTCGTCCACCATTTCCTCGAAGTACCCGCGCGCCGGTCCGCCGGCATTCGCGACCAGGACATCGACGTCACCCCACTCTGCGCGCACACGCTGCACGAGCCCGTCGACGTCCTGCTTCTTCGTCACGTCGGCCGGGATGGCGAGCACGTCGGCCTTCGTCTTCGCGCGCACCTCGTCCGCCGCGGCCTTGAGCTCGCTCTCGGTCCGCGCGCACATCGCGACCCGCGCGCCCTCGGCGCCGAAGCCGAGCGCGGAGGCCTTGCCCATGCCCTTGCTCGCAGCGGTGACGAGCGCCACCTTGCCCCTCAGACCGAGATCCATCGCCGTCTCCTCTGGTTCCTACGTCTGCTTGAAGAATTCGGCGCGGTCGCCGGTGGTGACCTCCAGGCGCCGCAACCGGTTGTCGCGCATGACCTCGAGCGTGAGCTGCTCGCCGGGCTCGTGGCGCCACAGCGAGAGGTACAGCTCCTTGCGACTCGGCACCTCCTCGGCGTTGAGCGAGACGATCACGTCGCCTTCCTGCAGCCCGCCGCGGTCGCCGGGGCCCTCGGGCACGATGCCGGCGATGACGACGCCTTCCTCCACCGCGTGCGCGAAGACGCCAAGCCACGCGCGCTTGGGCCGGCTCACCACGCGCCCGTAACGCAAGAGCTCGGCGGCGTGCTCACGATAGTGATCGACGGGAATCGCCAGCGAGCAGCGGACGATCTCGTTGAGGTTCAGGTAAAGCACGCCGAGCAGCCCACCCGTCATCGAAAACAGGCCCCCGCCTCCGGAGCCGGGGTTCTGCGCGCTGCTCACGATGCCGTGATCGAGCAGGTACTCCCAGTACGCCTCGAACTCGCCGAGATAGGTCACCAGGCCGCCGCCGATGCGTCGCTCCTGAGCGCCGGTAGATGCGACGGCGACGACGGGGTCGCCCGGGCTCACGTCCTCGCTCGCGAGCGGCACCGCCGTCAATCCCGTCCGCTTGACGCGAACGACGGCGAGTCCGATCTCGTAGTCCTGCGCGACGACCTCCGCCTTGACGCGGCGGCCTTTCACGAAACCGACGTCGACGGTGTTCGCGCCCATCACGACGTAGTTCACGGTGAGAATGAGCCCGGCGGGATCGACGACGACGCCGCTGCCCATCCGCTCGTTGCCGAGAATCCTCGAGGACGGATGCGCCCTCGGGACCATGGCGTGCAAGTTCACCACCGCGGCGAGAAGGTGACGCGCGAACTCGACCGAGGCGTCCATCACGGGTGCCCGCCCAGATGGCGTGCGAAGAACTCGCCGACGCGCCGGTGCGCATCGGCGTTGGCAGCGGCGTCGAAGCCGACGGTGGCGCCGCAGCACCGCCCGCTCTTCGCGTTCCGGTTCTCGACGTCGGCCAGGAACTCGCGGCGCTGACCTTCGACGTCGAAGTAATGGACGGCGCCCGGATACACGACGATCGCGACGTCCGCGCCCTTGGCGCGCTGGCGGGCGGCCAGCGCCTGACATTCGGCGGGATTCGTCCAGTCGTCGTCACCGCCGATGAGGATCAGCACGGGCTTGACCGACAGCTCATTGATCAACGACTGGCAGGCGCCCGGATACATGCCGACCGCGGCGCCGAACCCCGGCGGTGGGATGTCGATGCCGCGCCGCTTCGCGCGCTCGGCCGTCGGACCGTTCACTGCGGCCAGCGAGAAGGCGCCGCCGTTCGACCAGCCGATGATGCCGATCCGCTCACGGTCGACGTCGGGCTGCGCTTGCAGCCAACGCAGCGCGCCGATGGCGTCGTCGAAGCGCGCCGTGTTCGGCAGATCGACGCCCGGCGTGCACTGCTCGCCGAGGCCACGTGAGGCCCACGAATCGACGGCGAGCGCGACGTAGCCGTGGTCCCGGAACCACCGGCCCCAATCACGGATCGAGCGCGACACGCCGTGACAGCCGTGCATGAGCACGATCGCAGGGAACGGCCCGGCGCCTCGCGGACGGAATTCTTCGGCTCGTACGCGCACCGGCTCGCGCGGCGTGACGTTGTCGAAGGCAACGCGACCGCTGGCACAGCCGGCAAGCACCACCGCAGCGAGCGCCAGCCAGCCGTGGCGAGCCATACGTGGAGAATATACCGACACGTTCGGGTATAGAATCCGAGCATGACGAACGACGTGCGTCTCATCGTCTACAGCGACTACCTCTGACCCTGGTGCTATCCGGCGGCGGTTCGCCTCCGGCGCCTGCAGCTCGAGCTCGGACCCTCGCTCGTCATCGAGCACCGCGCGTTCCCATTGCGTCCGGAGCCGGTGACGCCGGTTGCGTTCAAGGGGACGTATCGCGAGGCGGGCTGGCAGCGGTGCGGAGCAATGTCCACGGCCGACGGCATCGCGTTCACGCCGTGGCCGCACGCCACGATGCCGAACTGGAGCCTGCCGGCGCTCGAGGCTGCCAAGTGCGTCATGCGGCAGGGTGAAGAGCTCTTCGAGCGCGTGCATCCGCGCCTGTACGAGGCGTACTTCACGAAGAGTCTCAACATCGCCGACCCGCGCGTCGTCGCCGACATCGTCGCCCCGGAGGGCGTCGACATCCCGCGTTTCAGGGCCGATCTCGAAGCCGGTGTCGGACGCGAGGGCGTGGTGAAGGACTACGAGGCGGCCGTCGCGGAAGGTGTGCGGTCCATTCCGACCGTGATCGTGCCGCAGACCGGCCGCGCGCTCGTCGGCCTCGTGGAGGCCGCCATGTATCGTGCCGCCGTCGAGGAAGCCGCCGGCTGAGCCTCGCCCCACCGCTGCTGTTCGGCGCCGATCCCACGCCCGGGATCGTTGCCGCGGCCCTCACCGACGACGGCCGCGGCATGCGGCTCTGGATCCGCGACGGCGCGGTGACGCGCGTCGAGACTGCCCCGTTCGCGCCGTTTTTGCTCGCCGGGGAAGAGACGCTCGTACGCGACGCGGGCGGCCTCGTCGAGCTGAGGGGCCTGGCGGGCGCGGGCGAGCTGCGCTGGCTCGCGCACTTCGAATCGTGGAGCGCCGCGCTCGCGGCGCGGGAGCGGTGCCGACAGTCGACGGGGCTGCCGGCCAACGCTCCCGAGGCGCCATATCGGTTCTTTCCCGATCCCGTGCACCAGTACATGCTGACGACGGGCCGCACGTCGTTCGGCGGCCTGCGCTTCGCCGACCTGCGACGCCTCGCGCTGGATATCGAAGTCGTGACCGAGGACGGCTACGAGTTTCCGTCGGCGGCGCGTGCCGGTGACCGCATCGTCGCCATCGCGCTCGCCGACTCGGCTGGCTTCAGTGAGGTGTTGCGCGGCGACCGTCTCGACGAGCCGGCGCTGCTCGAAGAATGCGGGCGGCGCATTCGCGAGCGCGACCCCGACGTGCTCGAGGGGCACAACGTCTTCCGATTCGACCTCGAGTATCTCGAGGCGCGCGCACGCCGCCACGGGGTCGTGCTGCGGTGGGGTCGCGACGGCAGCCTCGTGCGAAGCCGCCCGGCGCGGCTGCAGGTCGCCGAGCGGGCGATCGGGTTTCGGCGCTACGAGGTCGCGGGGCGCCATGTCATCGACACGTGGATGCTTGCTCAGCTGCACGATGTCGGCGCGCGCGATCTTCCCTCGTTCGGGCTCAAGGACATCGCGCGGCATCTCGGCGTGGCGGCGGTCGATCGGACGTATGTCGACGCATCGAACGTTGCGCGCGAGCTGGCCGCGGACGCCGACCGATTGATGGCCTACGCCGGCGACGACGCCGCCGAGACGCTCGCCATCTCGGGGATTCTCTCGCCGCCGTACTTCGCCCAGGCGCGCCTCGTCCCGTTCGATTACCAGTCGACGACGCTGCGCGGATCGGCCGCCAAGGTCGACGCGCTGCTCCTGCGCGAGTACCTGCGCGCCGGCTGCGCGGTGCCCCGGCCGCGCGCGGGCACCGGCGTCGGCGGCGGCCTCACCGCGATCTGGCAGCAGGGCGTGGCGGCGCCGGTGCTGCACGTCGACGTGACCTCGCTCTATCCGTCGCTGATGATCGCCGGCCGCGTGGCCCCGGCGAGCGACGAGCTCGGTGTCTTCGCCGAGCTGTTGGCGCACCTCCGTGATGTGCGCGTGAACGCCAAACGTCAGGCCCAGACCGCGAGCGGCGATGATGAGCGCCGGCATCACCTCGCGCTCTCGCAGACGTTCAAGATCCTGATCAACTCGTTCTACGGCTACCTCGGATTCGGCTCCGCGCACTGGAACGACTTCGAGGCGGCCAACCGCGTGACGGCCGACGGTCGCGCGGTCGTGACGGCGATCGTCGCGCGACTCCGCGCACTCGGCGCCACACCGGTGGAGGCCGATACCGACGGCGTCTACTTCGTGCCGCCGCCCGGCCATCGTGCCGCGGACGACGCGCGGCTGCTCGACGCGCTGGCCGAGGCGCTGCCGGCAGGCATCACGCTCGAGCTCGACGGACGCTATCCGGCGATGTTCTCGTACAAGATGAAGACCTACGCGCTGCTCGACGAGCGCGGGCGCGTCGCCCTGAAGGGCTCCGCATTCCGATCGCGCGGGCTGGAGCCGTTCCAGCGGCGCCTCATCGACGAGCTCGTGCGCCTGCTCCTCGCCGGCCGCGGCGCGGACGCCAAGGCCGTCGTGGAGCGCTGGCTGGACGACTTCGCGGCGCACCGCGTGGACGTGCGCGCGTTCGCGCGCACCGAGACACTTCAAGAATCACTTGAGGTCTATCGTGAGCGTGTGGCCGCGGGTCTCCGGCCCGTCTCCGCGGCTTACGAGCTGGCGGCCGCGAGCGGGCGGGCGCTCCAGCCGGGCGATCAGATCTCTTATTACGTCGCGGGCCGGAGCGCGCGCGTCGCGGTCAACGAGGTGGCGAGGCTCGCGGGCACCTGGGATCCCGCGCGGCCCGACGAAAACGTCGAGTACTACCAGGCGAAGGTCCTGGAAACCTGGCAGCGCTTTCGGCGCTTCGCCGAGCAGGATGGTCTGGCGCCGTACGTCGAGGACGAGCCGGAGTCGCCCCAGCTGAGCTTGTTCTAGCGGCGCCAGCCGCCTCCGCCGCCCGGCGCGCCGCCCGGACGCCCGCCGCGGTCACCGCGCGGTCCGCCACCCGCACCGCGTTGCGGCTGCGGGCGTGCCTCGTCCACGACGAGGTTGCGGTCGCGGAACAGCCGGCCGTTCAGCATTTCGACCGCTTTGGTCGCCTCTTCCTTCGTGGCCATCTCGACGAAACCGAAGCCGCGCGGGCGCCCGGTGAACTGGTCCGTGATGATCCGCACGGTTTCCACGGTGCCGGCCTGCGCGAACAGCTCACGCAGATCCTCTTCCGTGGCCTGGAACGAAAGGTTGCCGACAAACAGCTTGGCCGCCATCGCGCGAACCTCCTGCCCTTGTTGCAAGCGGCGACATGGGGGGACCCCAGTCCAGCGTTACGGGAAGATAATGACAGGAGGCGACGCATGTCAAGGCGGCCAGTAAGAATATCTACGGATAGACGCCGCGTGTCGCGCCGCCGTCGACCGTGATGCAGATGCCGGTAATGAACGACGCCCGCGCGGATGCAAGGAAACAGACGACGTCGGCGATGTCTTCGGCCGTCGCGATGCGCCCGAGCTTGTATGGCGCCTCGGCGGCCGCCTGGAGCTCCGCGACGGTTTTGCCCGATGCCTTCGCCTGCTGCTCCATCAGCTGGTCCCAGCGCTCGGTTCGTGTCGCCGCCGGTGACACCGCAGTGACGAGGACACCGCATTCGGCACCCAGATCGGCCAGTCCCTTGGTGAAGTTGACCAGCGCGGCATTCGCGGCGCCGCCGGCGAGATACGTGGCCGTCGGATTACGCGCGGCGGCGCCGACGACGTTGATGATGCGGCCGCTACGCTGCGCGCGCATGATCGGAAACACCGCGCGCGCCATGCGGATGTAGCCCATCAGCTTCAGGCTCCAGTCGTCGAGCCATTGCGCGTCCGGAATGTCGAGAAACGCCCCGCCGCGGATCGCGCCCGCGTTGTTGACGAGCACGTCGACGCGACCGCACGCACGCCGCGCCTCCTCGATGACCCGCTCGACCTCCGTCAGCCGCGACAGGTCCGCACCGATCGCGATGGCGTCTCGCCGACTGCGCTCGCGCGCTTCGGCCGCCAGCTTGTCGAGCGCGGCCTTGTCGCGTGCCACCGCGACGACGCGCGCGCCCTCCGCCGCCATCCCGAGGGCGATCGCGCGGCCGATGCCGCGGCTGGCGCCCGTGACGATCACGACTTTGTCGGTCAGCTCCAGGTTCATACGCTCTCCTCTCTGTCAGGAAACGCCGGCGGCGTCGCGGACGGCAGCTGCGCCGCCGCGTGCGCCGTGGCCCGCGCGAAGGCATCGAACTGGCGGCCGCCGAGCCGCCCGCCGGAAAGCCGCCGCGCGGCCTCGTGCAGCAGTGAGCGGGCGCCCGCGATATTACCGTTGGCGAGATGCTGCCATCCCACCGCAGCCTGGATCACGCCCTGGAGCGGCTCACGGTCCTCGCCGCGCGCCACCATCCAGTGCGGCTCGAGCCATTCGTGCACCTCGAAATAGAGGCCGGCGTCGTAGAGTCGCGCCGCCGCGTCGAGCGCGGCGTCGAGATCCGGCGCATCGCCGACGGGCAACACCGCGAGCGCCTCGCTCGCACGTCGAGCCCGGGCCGCCAGCAGCGGCGCCCATTCGCCCTGCTCGTTGTCCAGCCACGCGTGAGGCTCGGCGACCAGCGCGGTGAGCGTTCGCCGCGCGCGCGCATCGCCGACGGCGTCGACGATTGTCGCGGCCAGGCGGTTACGCAAGGCGAGCGGCAGCGTCGGGATCAAACGCTCGATCGCGGCTCTGACTCCGTGCTCGGCGACGGCGGGTAGGCGTGTCCGGAGACATCGGCGACGGCGCCCGGCATGCGCGACTCGCGGACCGTACGAGGCAGCCGCTCGGTGCGGCTGCCCGCGATGAGATCGTGAATGGCGCGCTTGTCCTTGCGCAAACCACCGATGAGCTGGCCGACGCCCAGCAAGAACACCAGCGTGATCCAGAACGCCATCGCGCGCAGGAACGCGGCGCCGAGCGGCAGCAGGCCGCCGTCGAGCGCGACGACGCGCACACGCATCACGAGCTTGCCGAGCGTCTGACCCGCGATGGCGTAGAGCACCGTCGGGTACACCACCGCGAACACCAGCGTGAAGAAGCCGACCGGGCCCATCGCCTGCTCGCTGCCCACGCGAAACCGCGCAATCGCGATCCCGCGCAACAGCAGCTGGGCAACGAAGATCACGGCAAGATCGATCGCGAACGCGACGAGCCGCACCCAGAAGCCCGCGGGGTGCGTCGCCCCGAAAGCCGGCACGTTCATGGCGCGTATAATACGCGCATGATCTCGGTGCGCGACGGGCAAGCGCAGATCCTCGCCCGCGTCGGCGCGCCGCTGGCTCCCGAGCTCGTTCCGCTCGCGCGAGCGCTCGGCCGTGTCCTCAGCGACGACTTCGCCGCGCCGTTCGACGTGCCGCCCGCGGACAACTCCGCGGTCGACGGCTACGCCGTCGGCAGCGCGGACATTCCGCTGCGCGACACGCGCGAGCTCGTGGTCGTCGGCGACCTCGCCGCCGGCTCCGTCTTCGACGGCGCGCTCGGTGGGGGCGAGGCGCTGCGCATCATGACGGGCGCCCCCATGCCCGCGGGCGCGGACACCGTCTATCCACAAGAGCTCGTGCAGCGCGAAGGTGACTGGGTGCGGGTCGGCCCGATCGACAAAGGCACGAACGTGCGCCGCGCCGGCGAGGACGTCGCGATCGGCCAGACGGTGATCGAAGCCGGCACGGTGCTGCGACCGCAGGAGATCGGCCTCGTCGCCTCGCTCGGCGCCTGGCAGCTGTCGGTGCGACGACGACCGCGCGTGGCGCTCATGTCCACCGGCGACGAGGTGGCCGAGCCCGGCACGCCGCGACGCGCGGGTCAGATCTACGATGCGAACCGCTTCACGCTGCGCGGCGTGATCGAGCAGTGCGGCGGCGAGGTCACCGACCTCGGGATCGTGCCCGACGTGCGCGACACCCTGCGCACGGCGCTTCGCGATGCCGCACGCGCCGCCGACGTCGTCATCACGTCGGGCGGCGTGTCCGTCGGCGTCTACGATCTCGTCAAGGATGTGCTGCAAGAGGTCGGCGCGATCGACTTCTGGCAGGTCGCGATGCAGCCCGGGCGGCCGTTCGCCGTCGGCCGCATCGGCAATGCGCTGTTCTTCGGCTTGCCCGGCAATCCGGTGGCGTCGCTGCTGTCATTCATGCTGTTCGTTCGGCCGGCGCTCTACAAGCTCGCGGGCCGCCGCCGCCTCTTTCCCGCCACGTGGCAGGCGCGCGCGGTCGAGCCCATGCGCAAGAAGTCCGGCCGCACCGAGTACAAGCGCGGCATTCTGCGCTTTCGCGACGAGCAGTGGGAGGTGTGCACGACGGGGCCGCAGGGGTCGGGCATCCTGTTCTCAATGGTCGCCGGCAACTGCCTCGTCGTGCTCGACGAGGGACGCGGCGACGTCGCGGCCGGCGAGATCGTGACCGTCGAGCCGTTCGATACGCTGTGACGACGGCCACCGCGGTCACCGTCGAGCTGATCGATCGCGTGCGCGACACCCTGCCCGCGCTGCTCGCCGACGCGCGGCGACGCCTGCCCCACCTCGCGTATGCCGACATCCGGCTCGAAGTCGTCCAGAGCCGGCACGCCATCGCGGAAAACGGGGCGGAGCGCTCCTCCGGCGACGACTACGCGTGCAGGGCGGGTATCCGCGTGCTGGCCGGCGAGCGCATGATCGCGCCCGGCTGGATCGGCGTCGTGCTCGGCGCTGCGGACGTACCGCAGCTCGAGCGGCGGCTCGCCGAAGCGCTCGAGCGCGCGTACCGCCGCGCGATGGCCAACGCCGAGCACAAGGCGACGGCACGCGAGAAGTTCGGGCCGCTCGGCGAGGCGCTCGCGGATCTGGGCCTGCACGCGATCGGCGTGCGGCGTGATGTGGTACCCGCGGTCTACGAGGTCGATCCGCGCAGCGTGCCGCTGGCGGACATGATCGCCGTCGCCGTCGACGTCTCGCGCGCGATCGCGGCCGCCCAGCCGACCGTGCGCTACAACTGGGTCCCGGTGTTGTGCCAGCTCACGCGCGAGCTGTTCGTCTCGACGGAGGGCACGTCGATCGACCAGGCGTTCGCGCTGACGCAGGGCGCGGCGTCCGTGGTGGCGGTCGGCCCAGAGACGAGCCAGGAGCTGTACGACGTGATGGGGCACCAGCGCGGGTGGGAAGTCATTTCGCGCGGCGTCGACGACCCGTTGCTCACGTTTCCGCCGTTCCGCGACTTCGCGCTCGCGCTCGCGCGCGACGCCGCCGAGCTTGCTGCGGCGCCCGCGCTGCCGACGTCCGACCGCGAGGTGGTCGTCGTCACCGATCCGCACTACAACACGCTGGTCTCCCACGAGATCGTCGGCCATCCGGCCGAGCTCGACCGCGCGCTGAAGATGGAGACCGCATACGCGGGCCGGTCGTGGCTGCTCGGCGATCTCGACGCCCATCACGTCGGCCAGCGCATCGCGTCGCCGCTCGTCACGGCGTATTCGGATCCGTCCCTGCCCGGCTACGGCCACTACGCCTACGACCACGAGGGCACGCCGGCGCGGCGTGTCACGCACATCGAGCGCGGGATCTTCCGCGGCTTCATGAACAGCCGGCAGACGGCCGCCGTGTTCGGCGGCGAGCCCAACGGCCACTTCAAAGCGACGAGCGCCGCGCTCGTGCCGCTGATCCGCATGTCGAACACGGTCTTCGCGGGCGGCGACACCGACCCCGCGCGCGTCATCGGCGACGTGGATCGCGGCTACTACCTCGTCGGTCACCGCATCCCCTCGATCGCCGAGAGCCGTGAGAATTTCCGCATCTCGGCGCGGAAGGTCTACGCGATCGAGCGCGGCGAGCTGACGCGGCTCTATCGCGACGGCGGCATCGCGGCCGACACGCGCGACTACCTGATGCACGTCGACGCGGTCGGGCGCGACTTCCGTCTCTATCCCATCCCGAACTGCGGCAAAGGTCAGCCGATGCAGAGCAAGAAGCTGGGCAACGGCGGGCCGACGATGCGCAGCCGCGCCCGGGTGCTCGGAGGCTGACGATGCGTTTGGCGCTCGGATCGGTGGTGGCGGCGGCAATCGTCCTCATCGGCGCGGCGCCGGCCGCGCCGCCCGACCACCCGGTGAACTTCATCACGGTCGACGAGCTCAAGGCGGCACTCGACGGCGGACAGAAGTGGGACATCATCGACGTCCGCAATTGGGACGCCTACGTCGAGATGCACATCAAGGGCGCGCGCTCGATGCCGCTGCGCAGCGTCGAGCGCCGCGCGTCCGAAATCAGCAAAACCGGGTTCGTCGTCTTCTACTGAACGTGCCCGCACGCGCTGTCCCGTGGGGCCAGCAACATCCTGTACGCGCTCGGCTGGCGCAATCAGCGGGTGCTCGAGGAAGGACTGCCCGGCTGGCACGCAAAGGGATATCCCGTCCAGGGCACGAACGTCTCCAACGATCCCAAGCACTGACCGGCGGCCCGCCTGTGATGCCGCACTCGCACCGAAAATGGCTCGCCTGTACGCCGCTCGCTCGCTCGGGCGTGACTCGCTGTACCCCCCATCCCCCACAGGGGGTCGCGTTGCGTCCAGCCAATCGTTCGCGGCACGCTCGTCACGCCCTGCGCCTCGCGGCGGCGACACGGCGAGCCATACGGCGCTCATGCGGCATCACAGCCGGGCCACCGCCTTCACGACGTTCGCCACAAGTTGTCGGCGATGCGTGAGCTGGGGGAGCTGAGGCGGGCGGCGGAGCAGGCGCTCGCGTGGGCGCGGGCGCAACCCCGCGTGAGCGAGGTCGAAGCGTTCGTGTCGGCGAACGCGTCGCTTCTCACGCGTCTGAACTACACCTCGCACATCCCGTGTAACGGCGTCGAAGAGCCAAAGTCCGTCGACTCGTACGGGCTCGGGCTGCAGATCGTCTTCGACGGTCCGGGAGGCCGCCGGCTGGGCTTTGGCAGCGAGCCGAGCGATCTCTCGGCCGCCGGCATCGCGCGTGCGTTCGACAAGGCGCGGCGCGCGGCGGTGACGGATCCGGATTTCGTGTCGCTGCCGCGCCCGTCGTCGACGCCGCGCGCGCTGGCGGACTACCACGACCCCGCCCTCATGCAACTCGACGACGAGCGCCTCGTCGAAGCCGGGTGGACCGTCATCCAGGGCGCGCTTCGGACGTACCTTGCCTCGTCGCGCCTGGCCGAGCTGGCGGAGAACGAGCAGGCCTTGCGGCAACTGGGTCTCATCGTCAGCGGCGACGTGACGATTCTGCAGGAGCGAATGGCGGTCGCCTCCACGGCGATACCGCACGTGCAGACCGATGAGTCGACGCTGGTTACATCGTTCGTCACCGGCATGGTCGAGGCGCACGCGGCCAAAGGCTCGGGCTGGTCGACCGGCACACGGCTGCACGACCTCACCGACGAGGCCGGCAGCGCGGCGGCGGAGGCCGCCATTGCGGCCGTCGGCGGCGCGCGCGTAGCGTCGGGTCGCTACACGGTCGTGTTCGGTCGTCAGCCCGTGGCGGACATTTTGAACGATCTCATCGTGCCGGCGTGCAACGCCGACACCTTCTATGCGTCCGCGTCGCCGTTCCTCGGCCGGTTGGGCCGGCGCGTGGCCTCACCGGCGCTGTCGATTTACGACGATGGCGCGATGCCGGGACTGATGGGGTCCAAGGGCATCACGTGTGAAGGTCTGCCGACCGGCCGCACCGATCTGATTCGCGACGGCGTCTTCACGGGCTGTCTGTCGTGCTGGTACGAGACCCAGCGCCTGCTGCGTGACCCGCGTCGCGGCGAAAAGCTCGGCGGCGAAAGCGACGCCGTGCGCGCGGCCGCCTTGGTGCCGCGCAACGGTTTTCGCTTCGGCGCGGGCGGCGGCCGGCAGTTCGCAACCCAGCCATCCGTGGCCGCCACGAACGTCGTCGTCGAGGGCGCCGATCCGGTGAGCCGCGACGAGCTCCTGCGACGCGTCGGCGACGGTCTCTACATCGGTCGCATCTGGTACACCTACCCGATCAACGGGCTGCGCGCGGGTGATTTCACCTGTACCGTCACCGCGGATTCCTATATGATTCGCGACGGTCGGATCGCGGAGCCGATCATGGCAAACACGATCCGGATCAATGACAACATCGCCACCTTCCTCAACAACGTCGTCGGCCTCACCAAGGACGTGAAGGGCACCATCGTCTGGGCGGCGGACGAGGTGGTGTACGCGCCCGAGATCGCCGTCAGCGGTATCCGCATCGATGCGATCGGGAAGACCATGGAGGACATGAATGGCTGACGCTCGCCTGGACGCGATCGCCCGCGCGTGTCGGGTGCAGATCATTCGCATGCTCACGCATGCCGGGTCCGGACACCCCGGCGGCTCGCTCTCCGTGATCGACGTCCTCGTCACGATCATGTTCGGCCGGCTACGACACGATCCCGCGCGTCCCGAGTGGCCCCAGCGCGATCGCATCGTGCTCAGCAAGGGCCACGCGGTCCCGGCGCTGTACGCGGCCATGGCGAAAGCCGGGTACTTCTCCGAAGACGCGCTCACATCGCTCCGCAAGCTCGGTTCGCCGCTGCAAGGGCATCCCGACCGCGGCGCGCTGGCCGCGATCGAAGCCGCGACGGGCTCGCTCGGCCAGGGCCTGTCGATCGCGGTGGGTTTGGCCCTGGGCGCCAAGCTCGCCGGCTGGCCGTCGCGCGTGTACTGCGTGCTCGGCGACGGCGAGATCCAGGAGGGCCAGGTGTGGGAGGCGGCGATGTCGGCACCGAAGCTCGGGCAGCCCAACCATCCGCTCGACAACCTCACGGTCATCGTCGACTACAACCGGATCCAGCTCGACGATTTCACCGCGAAGATCCTCGATCTCGAGCCGGTCGTCGGCAAGTGGCAGGCGTTTGGCTGGCCGGTGATCGAGATCGACGGCCACGACACCGCGCAGGTCAGCAAGGCGCTCGATCAGGCCGAGGCGACGAAGGGCGCGCCCACGCTGATCGTCGCGCACACGGTGAAGGGCAAGGGCGTGTCGTTCATGGAGAACAATCCCGAGTGGCATGGCAAGGCGCCTAAGCCATCGGAGGCGGTCGCCGCCATCCGAGACATCCTTGCGATCGCGCCGGATGCCTGGGACGAGCATCTCCGGAACGATGCCCCCACAGCCGCCATCGTCACCGAGCTGCGCGCGCTCGAACGGAAGTGATCCCCGGACGGCACGTCGGGCGGCTCTCGCGTCGAACCCCCATCTAAGAGGAGGAGCGATGGCTGCCAAGGCCAGCCGCGCCGCATTCGGTGAGGCGCTCATCGAGCTCGGCGCAACGGACGAGCGCATCGTGACGCTCGACGCCGACCTCTCGAAATCGACGATGACCGCCGGCTTCGCGAAGAAATTTCCCGGCCGTGCGTTCAACCTCGGTATCGCGGAGGCGAACATGGTCGGCATCGCCGCCGGCCTCGCCCTCACCGGCCGCGTGCCGTTCGCGTGCTCGTTCGCGTGCTTCATCGTCGGTCGCTTCGAGACGATCCGAATCTCCGTCGCGTATACGGACGCCAACGTCAAGATCGTCGGCACGCACGTGGGTGTCGCGATCGGTGAGGACGGCTACAGCCAGATGGGGCTCGAGGACATCGCGTGCATCCGCGCGCTGCCGAACATGCCGATCGTGCAGCCCGCCGACGAGCTCGAAACGCGCCAGGCCGTGGCGTACGCGGTGGACCACCCGGGCCCCCTCTATCTGCGACTGACGCGGCAGAACCTCGAGCCGGTGTCGCCGCCGGACTACCGGTTTCGCCTCGGCCGCTGGTGTGTGCTCCGCCCCGGCACGGACGTGACGCTCATCGCCACCGGCGGCACCGTGTTCAGCACGCTCGGCGCGGCGAAGCAGCTCGAGCGCGAAGGGATCTCGGCGGAAGTCGTCAACGCCTCTTCCATCAAGCCGCTCGACGAAGAGCTGCTCGGCCGCTCGGCGGCGAAGACCGGGCGCGTCGTCACGATCGAGGACCACTCGATCGCGGGCGGTCTCGGCGGCGCCGTGGCCGAATGGCTCTCGGAGCTCCGCCCCACGCCACTCAAGCGGATCGGCACGACGACGTTCGGCGAATCCGGCGACCCGGCGGGGCTGTACTCGAAGTTCGGCTTCGACGCGGCCGGCATCGCGCGCAGCGTGGCCAAGTTCCTCGGGCGTTGAGCGCCGCGCTATCGTAGGCGGCATGTCGCGCTACTTCTGCCACGAGCATCCCGACGTGCTGACGCTCGAAACGAAGGTCGTCGACGCGCGGCCGGGCGGTGTGGTGCTGGAGGGCAGCCCGTTCCATCCGGGCGGCGGCGGCCAGCTTGCCGATCGCGGGCGTCTGGCGTGGCAGTCGGGCGAAACGTCGATCACGGGCTTCGAGGTCGGTACCGACGGCCGCGTGTGGCATCTCCTCGCCGATGCCGTCGAGGTCACCGGCGCCGTGCAGGCGTCGGTCGATCCGACGTTCCGCGCGCTGCAGACCGAGCTGCACACCAACGCGCACGTCCTGAACGCCCTCGTGTTTCAACACTTCGATGGCGCGCTCATCACGGGGGCGCAGCTCAACGACGACGCCACGGCCCGGATGGATTTCGATCTGCCCAACGTCGACAACGATCGACTGCGCGCGCTGGAGCCGCAGCTCAACGACGTCATCCGGCAGGACTTGCCGTTGCGGTTCAGCTGGGTGCCCAACGACGCGCTGGCCGAGGCCGGGCTCATCCGATGCCGCTCCGTGGCACCGCCGCCCGCGCCCGACGGCACCGTGCGCGTCGTCGAGATCGTCGGGCTCGATCGACAGGCGTGCGGCGGTACGCATCTGGCGTCCACGGGACGCTCGCGCGCGGTGCGGATTCTGAAAATCGACAACAAGGGCCGACACAACCGGCGCGTGAAGCTCGGGCTCGTCGGCTGACCGGGCCCGAACACCGGGGAGTCCCCACGTATGGCGACGATTCTCTTCATGGTGAAGGCGACGATCCCCTCCGACAAGCAGGACGCGTTCAACCGCTGGTACAACGAAGAGCACGTGCCGCAAGCGCTGCAGTTCCCTGGCCTGGTGAGCGCGCGGCGTTACCGTCTCATCGACGGCGATGACCGCTATCGCTACCTGGCCGTGTACGAGGTGCAGGACGAAGCGACGTACCGCCGCTTCATCGCGTCGGACCACATGAAGACGCTGCGCGCCGAATACGACGCCCACTTTCCGATGAGCGAGCGGGCGCGCCTGGCGTACACCCAGGTGTGGCCGTGAGCGCGCGATCGCGCATGCGATATCTGCCGGCTCTGCTCCTCGCGGCGCTGACGGCGGGCTGCACCTACACCGTCAACATGCCCGTCGGGACCGTTCAGTTCGTGGACGACCGGGCGCCCGCGCGTGTGAGGCCCGTGGTGCGATTGGACGCGACGCCGACCGCCGCGGACCCCACGCTCGCGCTTCAGCTGGCGCGACGCTTCGATGCGCCCGTCTACGAGGCTGACGAGACCAATGAAGTCGCGCGCGAGGTGAGCTTCGATCCCACGCGACCCATCGCGTTCCTGTTCGACGCGCTGTTCGGTGATGGCCTCGCGCTGCTTTCGCAACCGGAGCGCCTGGCCGGTGCGCTGACGGGCGTCGAATCGACCGTCGTCCGCAGCACGCGGACGCGTGGCGCGCCGCGGCCGACGGCACAGACGCGCGAGGTCGTCGAGCCGTGGAAGGCGGGCGCCGTCACGATCGAGGTCGACAAACTCGTCTCGCGATGGGTCGTGGCGGACGACAGTGGTGTCGTGAGGATCAACCTTGCAGACGAGATCGGCCGCCTGCCGACGTATCCGCGGGACGCCGTCGACGTCAGCGTCTCTGCGGCAACGGCGACCGAGCGCGACGACAAGACGTTCCAGCTCGACGCCGAGACCGCGCGCGCGCTCTATCTGCACAGCGTCGACATGACGCCGCATGCCCCGGCATCCCCGCCCGATCCGTTCGTCACCGTTCGCGTCGACGAACGGCTGCTCGTCGTCGAAGTGGCCAATCGGGGCGGCGGTGCCACGGCGCAACTGCGTGCGACGCTGCAGAGTCCCCTACCCGAGCTCGACGGCCGGCAGATGCTGTTCGGCAAAATCGCGCCGGGCCGCCAGCGCGCGTGGTTCACCGAGCTGCCCTTCGGCGGCACGATTCGCTACGCCGAGATCCCGATCCGGATCGTGTTCTCGGAGGGCAACGGCTTTCCACCGCCGCCCATCGACGCCACGCTGCGGGTGCTCGGCGAATAGACGACCTGAACGCCGTGACACTGGAGGACGCGTGGCAGAGTGCCTGGCAAGGTGTCGGCGCGCGTGCCTCCGACACGCTGCTGACCGACGTGCTCGCGCGCTACGCGGAGCCGCCCCGTGCCTATCACACGCGCCAGCACCTGACCGAGTGCTTCGCCGCCCTCGAGCCGGCCGCGCATCTTGCCGAGCGGCTCGGCGAAGTGCAGCTCGCGCTGTGGTTCCACGACGCGATCTACGATCCGCGTCGCCACGACAACGAGGCGCGCAGTGCCGAGTGGGCAGAGTGCGCGATGAGACGGGCCGGTGCGGATGCCGGCGCGGTCGGTCGCGTGCATGCGTTGATCATGAGCACCTCACACGTGAGCGAACCCGACAGCGGTGACGCGCGCGTGGTCGTCGACGTCGACCTGGCGATTCTCGGTGCCGACGAGGCGCGCTTCGCGGAGTACGGCCGGCAGATTCGGGTCGAGTACGCCTGGCTCGCCGACGACGTCTATCACCAGGGCCGCGCCCGCGTGCTGCGCCGGTTCGTCGAGCGCGCGTCGATTTACCACACGCCGTGGTTCGCCGCGCGGCTCGAGGCGCGCGCGCGGGCGAACCTGGCGCACGCGCTCGCAAATCTCACAAATCTCCACGGCTGAGCGTCTCCACGGCTGAGCGCGGTCGGGACGCCGCGCGCCGATGCGGCATCCGTCCACGCGTGACGCGCATCTCAATGGCCGGAAGGAGACTGGGATGACCCTGACCGATGCGACGTTCGACGAGACTCTCGCGACCACCGACGAGCTGTTGCTCGTGGACTTCTGGGCACCGTGGTGCGGCCCGTGCCGCGCGATCGCGCCGGTGCTCGAGGCGGTCGAGCGCGACCGCGCAGGCCGCGTGAAGGTGGCGAAGGTCAACGTGGACGAGGAGCCGGCGCTGGCCGGCCGCTACCAGATTCGCTCGATTCCGACGCTGCTGCTGGTCCGCGGCGGCATGATCATGGATACGATCGTCGGCGCGCTGCCGCGGGCGACGCTCGACGCCCGGATCGACAAGGCGCTGGGGAGCTAAATCCGCAGCGTCTTCACCGCCCTGGGGGTTAGATCCCCAGCGCCTTCACCGCTTCGTCGATCCGCTCTTTGTGATTTTTCACCCACTGCTCCAGCGTCGTCTCTTCTTCCTTCTTCGCGCGTGCTTGCGCCCTTGAGAGCAGCTCGGCCGCGTGCGCCTTCGGGAGGACGACGATGCCTTCCTCGTCCGCGATCACGACGTCGCCGGGAGCGACCGTGACGCCGCCGCACACGACCGGCACGTTGAGGAGCCCCGGCGTCTTCCGCACACCGGGAATGGGAATGACCCCGCGGCCGAAGACGGGAAACTTGTTCTTGCGTGTGTCCGCGATGTCGCGGATGACACCGTCGACGACGAATCCCGCGATCCCCCGCTGCTGCGCGTACGCGCAGACGTTGCCTCCCGCCATCGCCCAGTTCGAGTCACCCGCGGCGCACACGATCACCGAGCCCGCCGGCGCGCGGTGTAACGCGACGTGGAGCATCAAGTTGTCACCGGCGGGACACGCGACCGGATAGGCCGGCCCGGCGATGCGCGACATGGGCTCCCAGAGCGGCCGGATGCCGGCGTCCATGACCCGGTCGCGCGTCACGACTTCGGCGAACGTGCACGGCGAGATGGCGGCGAAAGCGCTGTCCATGATCACTCCGACATTTTGAGGAGCAGCCCGGTGCGTCGGGCGCGCTGCACGCAGGCGTAGAACGCCAGGTGCGCGAGACCCGCGTACACGACCGACAGGCCCAGACCCGTCGCGATCGGTGCTGCCAGCTCGGAGGCGAACCCGAAGTGCGAGCGGTACGCGTCGAGAAAGTACGTCAGCGGAATGGCGCGGGCGACGGCGGCGGCCGGCCCCGGCAGCACCGAGACGGGATAGTAGATGCCGGCCAGCACGAGCACCAGGTTCACGCTGGCCCACGCAAGGGACTCGGCGCGATTGCCGAAGAGCGTGATCAGCGCGCACACGAGCACGCCGACGATCCAGGCGTTGAGGAAGCAGCCGAGCAGGAACACGACGACCGGCCCGCCGCCCGCAGCGAAGACGCGAAAGCCGAAGGCCCACCACGACAGCACGGCGAGCAGCGCGAACAGCGCGCTGCCGCGAACGATGCCGACGAGCCACGAGCCGACGGTGAGGTGGCGGATGCCGATCGGCGCCAGGAACTGGTGCTTGATGGATTTGGACCAGACGTCCATGAGCACGGCGTACGCGACGTCGAGCTGGCACACGTTCACGACCGACAGCGCGATGGTCCCGATCAGCACGAACGACGCCTGCGCCGGGGTGATCCCGAGGAATCTCGTCATCAGGCCGATCGAGACGACGCCGACGATCGGCCAGAACAGCAGCTCGAAGAAGAAGAACACGTTGCGCGACGCCATGAGCGCGTTACGCACGACCACCGCCCATACCGCGAGCGCGTCAGCGCGCCAGCTCAACGAAGACCTCCTCGAGCTCCGGCTCGCGCACGCGCACGTTGCGCACGGTGAGGCCCTCGGCGAAGAGCTGGCGCAGCAAGTCGGGCAGCCGCTTCTCGGCGTCGTCCACGGTGCACCGCGTCCACCCGTCCTCGGTGGAGCAGCGGAGCACGCCGGGTGCGTCGGTCAGCCACGCGGGCGCCGCGGGCTCCACGCGCAGCGCGATGACGTCGCCGAGCCCGATGCGACGCTTCAGGTCGGCCGGCGTGCCCGCGTCCAGAATGCGGCCGGCCTTGATGAACGCCACCTCGTCGCACAGCTCCTCGGCCTCGCGCATGTAGTGTGTGGTGAGCACGATCGTCATCCCGCGCTCGCGGCGCAGCGCGCCGATGTGCGCGCGTACGCGGACGGACACATCGGGATCGAGGCCGAGCGTGGGCTCGTCCAGAAAGAGCAGCTCCGGATCGTTGACGAGCGACTTGGCGAGCGCCACGCGCTGCTTGAGCCCCGTGGAGAGCTCGTTGTACGGCACGTGGCGGTACTCGGTCAGCTCGTACTCCTCGATCAGCCGGCCCACACGCGTGCGTAGCGTCGCGCCGGACAGCCCGTACAGTCGCCCGTAGAACGCGACGATCTCGGCGACGCGCAGGCTCCACAGAAACGACGGCCGCCCGCTCGCCATGTTCACGCGGCGTCGCAGCGCGAGCGACTCGTGCACGACATCGAGCCCGAGCACGCGGGCCGTGCCGCGATCGGGTATCAGCAGCGTGGCGAGGATGGACAAGAACGTCGTCTTGCCGGCGCCGTTGGGGCCGAGCAGCCCGACGATCGCGCCGCGCGGGACGGCGAGCGTCACGCCGCGAAGCGCGTCGGTGGTGCGGGGGCGAAGCCATCCCGAGCGGAATCTCTTGGCCACCTCGCGCGCGTCGATGGCGAGGGACGCGGCGGGCGAAGGCATGACTGAATGGTAACATGCGGCGCATGACGGCCTCGGCGGAGTGGCGCGGTTCCGCGGCCGCGCTGGTACCCGGCCGCACGACGAAGTTCCGTCTCGAGTGTCGCGGCCGCCGCGTCGAAGGATTCGTCGTCAATCACGACGGCGACTATCACGCGTACGTCAATCGCTGCCCGCACGTCGGAACGCCGCTCGACCTGTGGCCGAACGAGTTCTTCGCCGAAGACGGCCGCTCGCTGATCTGCTCGACGCACGGCGCGCTCTACGAAGCGGCCACCGGCTTTTGCACCGCCGGGCCGTGCGCCGGCGATCGCCTCACGCGACTGCCGCTGCGCCGCGACGGCGACACCCTTATTGTTACCTGCGCGTAGTGAACAGCGGACGGAGCCGAGAACCGTCTCGAACAGATCACCCGCGGCCCGAACCGGACGCATGGGCTTCGATACAGTAAACAATGCCAACGCGGCGTTCTATCGCGCGTTCGAGACCCTCGATCTGCGTGCCATGGACGAGGTGTGGTCGCATGGAGCGCACGTGGCGTGCGTGCATCCGGGCTGGCCGATGCTCACTGGCTGGCAGGCCGTGCGGGCCTCGTGGGAGGCGATCTTCGCCAATACTCAGGAGATGCGCTTCACGCTCACCGACATCCGCGTCGCCGCGACCGCGGACTTCGCGTGGATCACCTGCACCGAGAACATTCTGTCGGATACCGATGGCCGCGTCGGCGTGACCTCGATTCTCGCCACGAATCTGTTCGAGCGCGACGGCGACGCGTGGCGAATGGTCCACCACCACGCCTCGCACGTGCTCGGCGCCGCCGTGTCTTAGCCGGCCCGCCGCAACAGCGCCCAGCCGCGCTCGCGCGCCACGACCTCGAAGCCGGCGGGCGCCTCGCGCGCGACGCTCGCGTCGACGTCCAGCACCCAGTGCGCGCGATCGATGCCCGCGGGAAAGACGTAGCACTCGGGCCGCGTCGCGAGATGCGGCACGAGGCGCTCGTTGACGCTCACGGGCACGCCTGGCGGCACGCGCGCGAGCAGCGCGCGGGCGGCGCGCTGCTCGGGACTCCTGCCCCACTTGGCGACGCCGAGGTCGTTCACCGTCCGCGCGCCGAGCACGACGGCGGCGAGCGCGGCGCCCACCAGCGCGCCTCGCGGAGGGTGGCAAAGCCGTCGACCGCGGCGAGCAGCAGGAACGGCAGCACGAACGCCTGGTACTGCGTGCGGTAGTGGAAGAGGACGTCATCGGTCGAAAGCAGATTGACGGCGAGCCCAGGCAGTGCCGCGGCCGCCGCGCGCGGCGCCGCGAGCGGCAGCAGTCCGAGCGGTACCAGCGTCGTGAGCACGTACAGCGCCTTCGCCGGTGTGACGACGACGGCCAGCCAGCGCCACGGCCGTAGCACCGCGTTGGCAAGCACCTCGGGCAGCGTGGTCCCCAGATACGCATAGCGCTTCAGCAGATGCGGGTATGGCTCGCCGCGGAAGTACGGGATCACGACGTTCATGTCGACCCACAGCAGGCCCATGCACGCGACGGCGAGAAGCGCCCCGGCCCACCAGCGCCGGCGCGCCAGCGCGAGCCACACGCCGAATCCGATGACGGCGATCGCGGCGTCTTCGCGGCCGGCGAGCGCGGCGAGCAGCGCCACCGTCATCCAGCCGGGGCGTCCGGCATCGAAAGCCCAGGCCGCCGCGACCAGGAGCGGGATCGCGAATGCCGCGGGATGCACGTCGCGCACGTTGATACCGTGCAGGGTCGGGTTCAGCAGATACAGCGCCGCGAAGGCTGCCGCGGTCCTCGGATCGCCGAGCCGACGCGCGGCGAACGCGGCGACCGCCACCGCACCCGAGGCGAAGATCACCGTTTGCGCCAGCAGCAGCGCGGTCGCGCCGGGGGCGAACCAGCCCAACGGCACGAACAGATAGAGAATCGGCGAGAAATGATCGCCCCACGCGTGCATCGGCGGCAGCGTCACGCGCGCGCCGAGCCCGTGCGCGAGATTCCACACGAGCTGCACGTAATAGCCGAGATCGAGCGCGTGTGTGCGCAGCGCCAGGTGGCGGCTCACCACGACGAACCCCAACACCGCGACATACACCGCGGCACCGCCGAGCACCGCGAGCCGCGCCGACACGCGCGGCAGCGCGGCGGGGACGAGCGCAAGGCGCGCGCCGACGACCAGCGCCAGGATGACGACCAGGTCTTCCGCGCGCTCGAGCGTGAGCCCGCCCACGCGCAGACGTCCGGTCACGAGTATGCCGACGGCGAGCGCGGCGAGCACGACGGCGATGCCGTCGAGCCCCCACGCGAGCCGCCTCACGTCAGACGCGTGTACCGGGCGTGCAGGCTGTCGAACCGGCGGGAGCGGCGGAAACCCCACTTGTTGAGCAGATACCAGAAGACGACGGCGAGGATGCGCAGGCCATAGCCGCTCGACGCGACGAACGACGCGGACGACGCCTCCGGGAAGTAGCGCGTCGGGACCGCAATCTCGGAGATCCGGAAGCCGGCGGCCACGACCTGAGCGATGATCTCCTGGTCGAAGATGAAGCCGTCGGCGTTCGCGCGGAAGTTCACCGCCTCGAGCACCTCGCGACGGAACGCGCGGTAGCCCGTGTGGTATTCGGACAGCCGGAGCCCGAACGCGCGGTTCTCGACCCAGGTCAGGAAGCGATTGGCGACGAACTTCCACCACGGCATGCCCTGCGCGAGCGCCGACCCGCTCTTGAGACGCGAGCCGAGCACGACGTCGGCTGTGCCGCGGGTGATCGGCTCGACGATCTGCGGGACGAGCGTGGGATCGTACTGATAGTCCGGGTGCACCATCACGACGACGTCGGCGCCCGCGCGTAGCGCCTCCGTGTAGCACGTCTTCTGGTTCGCGCCGTATCCGTAGTTGCGGTTGTGCACGAAGATCTCGAGCCCGAGCTGCCGGGCGACGTCGAGCGTCGTGTCGGTGGAGCCGTCGTCGACGAGGATGACGAGGTTGACGCTGTCCTTGGGCAACTCCTCGTACGTCATGCGCAGCGTGCGCCCGGCGTTGTACGCGGGCATCACGACGACGACCTTGGGCGCCGGCAACGCCTTCACGCGCGCCTCGCGAGCACGACGAACTGGTAGGCGAGCAGCCGCGGAAGGAGCCGCGCGCTGCCCGCGCTCAGCGCGTGGACGGCACCGAGCAGGCGACCATGCCAGCGCGGCGGGACAACCTGGTAGAGCGGCACGGGCGTCGCAGTCGATCGCGTCGGGCGCAACCCAGCCTCCGTGAGCAGCGCCGTGAGCGTGCGCCGCGTGAAGAACCGCAGGTGCGTGCGGTCGAGAATGCCGCGATCGGCGTAGTCGAACCGTCCCGCGAGCAGCGACAGACGCATCCAGAGATGCGCGATGTTCGGAATCGAGATGACGATGGCGCCTTCGTCGGCGAGCAGCTTGCGTAGCGCGACGAGCACCGCGCGCGGATCGCGCAGATGCTCGAGCACGTCAGCACACACGATCGTGTCGAACGTCCCCTCGAGGGGCGGCAGTCCGGCATCGAGGTCGGCCACGATCATGCGCTGGCAGTACGCGGCGCCGGCCTTTGCGGCCACCGGGTCGGCCTCGAGTCCGGTGACCTTCCAGCCGTGCTCGCTCAGGCGGCGCGACAGCAGGCCATCGGCCGCACCGACGTCGAGCAGACGACGCCCCTGCCCCTCGCCGACCCAGTCGAGGATGATGGAATGACTGCTCCACGGATCATCCTTCAGCGTGTACCGCGACGCCGGGCCCACCTGGCCATCATCCGACGCGGCTCGGTCACTTTTCAAGATTCGTGTACAGCCAGCGCCCGCCACCCTGGGCGACGAGGTGCACGGAACCGGCCGGCAGCGTGCGGACGACACTGCGGTCCGGGGCCACGCCGGTCACCAGAAAGCGCCGTCCCGGCTTGGGCCACTCCTGAGCGAGCCGTACGCCGTCCCAGAACCGGTCGCGCGCCTCGGGAAACGTCGCTCCGAACGCCAGATTGGACTGCAGCCCGTTCACCACGGTGACCGGTCGATTCACCGCGAGCAGCAGCGAGCCCGTGTTCTCCAGCGGGCCCTCATGGACGATCTGATCGCCGGGTGCGAGCCGCGCCACCAGCGCCTCCGTCACCGTCCGCGCGGAGCGGCTGCGCGCAAAGATCGCCATCCCGTCGCCCGCCGCGGGGAGGAACGCGAGCGTCACCGCGACCGTGGCCCAGACGCCGAGGGCCGGGCGGCGGCGCCACGCGGCCCACGCGAGCACGACGCTGCCCGCCGTGAATATCACCGCGCACGTGCGGATGACGGGCACGTACACGTCGAGCGGCGCGCTCGCGCTCGTCTGGCCACGGGCGGCACGATTGCGCGTCGTGACGTCGAAATTGGCGAGCACGTCGTTCGGTATCGGCAGTCGCCCGCTCACGGTCAGCCCACAGGCCAGTGCCGCCAGCGCGAACGCGATGAGGATCGGCACGATGAGCGCGCGCGGGCGCAGGGAGCCCGGCACCGCGTCGATCGACTCGTCCCACACGCGCGCGACGACGAGCGCGAGCGCCGGAAACGCCGGCAACCCGTAGTGAGGCAGCTTGAAGGGCGACAGCGCGAAGAACGCGATCACGACAATTGGCCACAGCGCCATCAGCACCCACAGCCGCGCCGTCGCATCCTCCCACGGCCGTCGCAGCGCGCGCGCCACGGCCCACGGCGCGGCAAGCGACCACGGCAGGAAGGCGAGCAGCGTGACGCCCAGAAACGGCAGCGTGCCGAGCGGCACGTCCTCGTCGGGAAACACGCGATGCCGCGTGAAGTTCGACAGATGATTGTCGACGAGCGTGTACCAGACGAAGCCGGGACTACGCGCCTCGACCGCCGCGTACCACGGCACGGTCACGCCGAAGAGCAGCAGCACCGCCCACCACGGCGCCCACGGTGCCAGCGGTCGCTCGCGGGTGAGCGCAAAGAACAGCGCGACCACCGCGAGCGGGCCGAGCGCCCCGAGCACGTCCTTCGTCATCGCCGCCGCGCCGAGGCTCGCGTAGAACAGACCCAGGCCCCAGCGCCCCGCGCCCTTGTACGCGATCGCAAGACCTGCATACGCGAGCACGATGCAGAGGATGAAGACCATGTCCGGCTTCACGAGCCGCCCGTAGAGGTACATCCCGAGGTTGGCGACGACGATGAGCCCGGCCAACAGTCCGAGCCGCGCGCCGCCCAGGATGACGCCGAGCCTCGCGGTGACCGCCGCGATGCCGACCGCGGCCAGCGCCGACCACACCCGCGCGGTCGCCTCGCCAATGCCCGCGACGGCAAAAGATGCCGCCATCAACCAGTACAGGAGCGGCGGCTTGTCGAAGTACCGCACGCCGTTGACGTGCGGCGTGATCCAGTCGCCGAGCTGCGCCATCTCGCGTGCGATTGCCGCGTGCATGCCCTCCGGCGGATCGACGAACGGCGCGTGTCCCAGGCGCCCGAGATAGAGCGCGGCCACGACGATTGCCACGCCGAGGGGGATCCCGCGCACCGGGCGGTGGTCCCGTCAGGTGACTTTCACGACCGCGTGCTGCGGAAGCTCGTCGAGGAACTCGGTGAGCGCCTGCTCGAGGTAGGCGCGGTCGCGGGACTCGAGGGTGACCTTCACCTGATATTCGGGATTGGAGAGCTCCGGATACGAGCCGATGAGCAGCAGGGGGAATGCACCGAGCAGCCGGTTCAGGTAGTCCGCGAGCGTGCCCTCGCCGATCCGCACGAACACGTTCTTGAGGTGGATCGGCGCGTCCCGGAAGCGCTCCCGCATGGCGTCGAACTTGCGCCGGAAGATCTCGGGCACGCCGGGCAGCACGTACACGTTGCGCATCGCGATGGTCGGAAACCGCAGGCCGTTGTCGGTGACGAGATCGGCGCCCTCTGGAATGTCGGCCATACGCAGCGCGGCGTCGGTCAGCGTGTCGCGATAATACCGCTCCAGCAGCGCGACGAGATCGGGATGGCGCACGATCGGCACGCTCATCGCGCGTGCCACGCCCTCGACGGTCACGTCGTCGTGCGTGGGTCCGACCCCGCCCGAGGTGAACACGAGGTCGTATGCCTTGCTGAACGCCGCCACCTCCTCGGCGATGAGGGCGACCTCGTCGGGAATCACGACGATCCGCCGCACGTCGACGCCGAGCTGACGCAGCTCACGGCAGAGGTAGGCGGCGTTCTCGTCGTTGATCTTGCCGGACAGGATCTCGTTACCGATGAGGATGATGCCGGCCGTCTTCGGCATGCCGGGCGAATTCTACGATGCCGGCGACGCTGATGCTAGACTACACGCCGTGACCGCCGACGCCACTCCGGTCCGTCTCGACGGTTGGGCTCTCGTGCTCGGTGCCTCCTCCGGCTTCGGTGAGGCGGTCAGCGTGGCGCTGGCGCGCGCGGGCATGCACATCTTCGGCGTCCATCTCGATCGCAAGGCCACGCTCGCCAACGTCGAGCGCATCACCACCGAGATTCGCGGCGCCGGACGCGAGGCGCGCTTCTTCAACGTGAACGCCGCTGATGCCGAGCGGCGTGCCGAGGTCGCGGGCGATATGCACCGGCTCCTCGAGGAGCGCGGCGAGCTGGGGCGCGTCCGCGTCCTGCTGCACTCGCTGGCGTTCGGCACGTTGAAGCTCTTCGTCGCCGATCCGATGAAGGACGCCGTCACACAGTCGCAGATGGACATGACCCTCGACGTGATGGCGCACAGCCTCGTGTACTGGACGCAGGAGCTCGTCGGCCGCGGCCTCATGACGCGCGGCGGGCGCATCTACGCGATGACCTCCTCGGGCGGCGCGCGTGTGCTTCCGAACTACGGGCCGGTGTCCGCGGCCAAGGCTGCCCTGGAGTCGAACATCCGTCAGCTCGCGGCCGAGCTCGGTCCACGCGGTATCACGGCGAACTCCATTCGCGCGGGCGTCACGAACACGCCCGCCTTGCAGAAGATCCCCGGACACGAGGAGATCATGGCCCAGGCACGCCGACGCAACCCCGGCGGCCGTCTCACCACGCCCGAGGACGTGGCGAAGGCGATCGTCGTACTGTCGCACCCCGACACGTACTGGATCACCGGCAACGTGATCGGCGTCGACGGCGGCGAAGAAATAGTCGGGTGAGCTACGCCCAGGCGCTGGTCCTCGGGCTCGTGCAGGGTCTGACAGAATTTCTCCCGGTCTCCTCCTCGGGACACCTGATCCTGGTGCCGCGGATCTTCGGATGGCCCGACCAGGGCCTCGCGGTGGACGCCGCGCTACATCTCGGCACGCTCGCCGCGTTGCTCGCGTATTTCCGCGTGGAGATCTTCGACCTCTTCAGCGGCGTGCTGAACCGTCGGCTCGGTGTGATCATCGTGCTCGCCACGATCCCCGGCGCCGTCGTCGGGCTCGCGTTCTCGAAGTACATCGAGGCCAACTTCCGCTCGCCGCTGCTCATCGCGAGCACGACCGCGCTCTGGGGGCTCGTCATGCTGGCCGCGGACCGCCAGGCGCGTCCGCTGCCGGCGCCCCAACGCACGCACCGAAATCCCGGCGATCGGCCGGACGATCCGATCGAGCACGTCGGCTGGGGCCAGGGCATCGCGGTCGGGTTCGCCCAGGCGCTCGCGCTGATCCCGGGGACCTCGCGCTCCGGTATCACGATCACCACCGGCCTGTTCACGGGCCTCGATCGCGCCACCGCCGCACGCTATGCCTTCATGCTCGGCATCCCGATCACGGCCGGGGCGGGCCTCAAGGAAGCGCTGCACCTCGTGCGCAGCGGCGAGCATCTCGGCGATACGGGGCCGATCCTGCTCGCGCTGCTCGTGGCCTTCCTCAGCGGCTGGTTTGCGGTCTGGTTTCTCGTCAATTACTTGAAGCGGCGCTCGCTGATCCCGTTCGTCGTCTATCGCCTGCTGCTGGCGGCCGTCATCGTGGCCGTCTGGTATCGTTAGGGGCATGGCGGCAGACATCCGGACCGGCGAACCCAAGATGGACGCGACCTCCCTCTACCGTGAGGACGTCATCACCGACCGACGTGTCGGCACGATCCGCGTGATGACGCCGATCAAGACCGACGGCTCGACCGACCTCGGCCGGCCCGTCCTCTACGTCGGCGAAGCGCAGCTGCTCACGCAAGCAGGACTGCTGCCGCTGGTATTCGAGATCGACGCCACGTCGTTGGCCGACGCCATCGAAAAGTTCTCCGCCGGCGCGACGGCCGCAATCGAGCGGACGCGCCGCGAGCTCATGGAGCTTCAACGCGAGGCCGCGTCCCAGATCGTCGTACCGCCCACTCTGCCGCCGGGCTTCGATCCCAAGGGTGGGCCCGGCGGTCTGCCCGGCGGCGGCAAGATCCACCTGCGGTAGCCCGCGTCGCCCGCGCCGCACCCAGCATGAACGCGTGCGACGTCCTCGTCGTCGGTGGCGGACCCGCCGGCTCGACCATCTCGGCCTTGCTCACCGAAAAGGGCTGGCGCGTCACGCTGCTCGAAAAAGAGCATCATCCACGCTTCCACATCGGAGAGTCGCTCCTCCCGCACAATCTTCCGATCCTCGAGCGGCTCGGCGTGCTCGAGCAGGTCGACGCGATCGGAATCAAGAAGCCCGGCGCCGACTTCAACTCGAACCTCGAGGTCAGCGGCCACCATCAGTTTCATTTCGCCTTCGCGCTCGACAAAAATCATCCCTACGCCTACGAAGTTCGCCGCTCCGAGTTCGACAATGTTTTGCTCCGAAACAGCGCCACCAAGGGCACCCAGGTCCTGGAGGGCGTGCACGTGACGGCCGTCGACTTCCCGACAGCAGGCGACCCGGTGGTGCGCGCGATGGACGAGCACGGCCGAGAGAGTCACTGGACGTGTCGCTTCTTCGTCGACGCCTCCGGCCGCGACACGCTGCTGGCGCGAAAGCTCGATCTCAAGCGCAAGAACCCGCGGCACGCGAGCGCCGCGATCTTCGGCCACTTCGACGGCGTCGACCGACGCCCCGGCGAGTACGAGGGCAACATCAGCGTCTACTGGTTCGAACACGGCTGGTTCTGGATGATTCCGCTCCGAGACGGCACCATGAGCGTCGGCGCGGTGTGCCGCCCGGACTATCTCAAGCGTCGCACGACGCCGCCGCCGGAATTCCTCCTCCAGACGATCTCACTCGGCCACCCCGAGATGCGCCACCGGATGCGGAACGCGACCCTCATCGACAATGTCGCACGCGCGACGGGCAACTATTCCTACGAGTGCACGCGCATGCGCGGCGAACGCTACATCATGGTGGGTGACGCGTATGCGTTCGTGGACCCCGTCTTCTCCAGCGGCGTGCTGCTCGGCATGAACAGCGGCATGCTGGGCGCCGAGGCCGTCGACGCGTGGCTACGCGGTGATGCGTCCGCCGACACGCGGTTCCGGCACTTCGAGCGGATGGTTCGGCGCGGCGTCAAGACGTTCTCCTGGTTCATCACGCGCTTCAATTCTCCCGGCATGCGAAGCCTGCTGCTGCACCCCGGCAATCCGTTCCGCGTGCAGGAAGCCGTCACCTCGCTCCTGGCCGGCGACGTGTTTCGCGACATCGGAGCCCGCTCGCGGTTCTGGTTTTTCAAGACGCTCTACGTGGTGTTCAGCGTCGCGCACGCCCGCGAGTCGTTCCGTCTGTGGCGGCTGCGCGTGGGGAATCCGCGTGTGGCATTCAGCGGCGGCACCACGCCGGTAGATGCGGAGGCCCAGCCGCAGCGCTGAGCGTGATCACAAACGCCCGCGCCGCCCTCAGGCGGGTCGGACGCGATCGGGCAGCGTACGCGCCAGCGCCTCGAACAGCCGCTCGCGCGTGAACGGCTTGGCCACCACGAGGTCGACCGACGGTGCGGTGGCCGCGTCGAGCTCGTCCGCCCAGCCCGTCAGGAGAAGCACGGGAATCGAACGCCGCCGCTTGATCTCGGCCGCGAGCGCGAGTCCCGTCATGCCGGGCATCCCGAGGTCGGTGAGGACGAGGTCGACGGGCTCGCGCTCGAACAGATCGAGCGCCTCGCGGCCGGACGCCGCGGTGAACACGGTGTGGCCGGCGCTGGTCAGCATCGCGCGCAGGACGTCGAGGACCTCCGGCTCGTCCTCGACGGCCAGGATGCGGAGCGGCTCGAGCGAGGGCAGGAACGCCGGCGTGCGCGCCGCGTCGGCGCTGATCGATGGGAACGACAGCGTGAACGTCGTGCCGACGCCTTCCTGGCTCGTGAGGGCGATCGTGCCGCGATAGCGCTGCACGATCTCCTGCGCCAGGCTCAGGCCGAGGCCCGTGCCGCCCTCGGTGCTGCGCGTGGTGAAGAACGGCTCGAACGCGAGCCGCTGCACCTCGGGACTCATCCCCTTGCCGGTGTCGGAGATCGAAACGACGGCGCGGCTGTCCTCGCCACGCACGTGCAGCGTCAGCCGCCCGCCCTGCGACATCGCGGTCAGCGCGTTTTCGAGAATATTCAGCAGCGCCTCGCGGACCTCGCTGGCCACGGCGAGCACCGCGGGCGCCGGGTCGGCCTTGAAGTCGATCTCGTACCGGATGCCGCGCCGCGCTGCCTCGTTGTCCCACTGCGGACGCGTCAGCGCGAGGAGCTGCTCGAGCACGTCGCGCAGCTGCACCGCCTCGGGGCCCTTCACGCGCGCGGGCCGCGAATATTCCTGCAGTCGGCGGACGGTCTCGACGCTGTCCGACGCCCCCTGGTGGATGACGTTCAGCGCGTGCTTGAGCTCGTCGCCGGCGATCGGCTCGTCGGCATTGAGCCGCTCCTGCAGCATCTCGGTCCACCCCAGCACCGGCGTGAGACGGTTGTTGATATTGTGCGCGACGCCCGCCGCGAGCGAGCCGAGCGTACGGAATTTCTGCTCGCGGATCACGCGGAACCGAAGCTCGTGCTCGCGACTGATGTCGCGGAAGACGCCGATGCGCTGGATGCCGCCGCCGTCGTGGCGCTCCGCCGTCGACAGCGACGCGAGCACCGGCCGGGGGTCGCCCGCGCGCGTGAGCAGCAGCACCTCGCCCTGGAACGACGGCCCGCGCATCTGCGCGGTGAGCGCGGCCACATCCTGCGCGCCGGCGAGGAAATCCGTCCAGCGCACACCGACCAGCGGCTCGCCCCCGCCGATCATCTCGTGGAACGCGCGGTTGGCGAAGACGATGCGATCGTCGCCGTCGGCGACGATCACGCCCTCGCCGATGCGCCGCACGACGTCGGCCAGCTCGCGCGCCTCGTTTTCCAAACGGGCGTGCTCGATGGCGACGGCGGCACGGTCCGCCACGATGCGCAACAGGCGGTCGGCGCGGCCGCCGAGGCGACGCGTGCGGCATGCGACCTCGAGCACCCCGATCGGCGAGCCCGCCACCGCGAGCGGGGCGACCATCAGCGAGCGGAACGCCTCGCGGCGCGTCAGCGGGTCGCCGGCGCTTGCGGCGCCGTCGGCGATGAGCACGGGCTCGCGTGTGGAGAGCGCCGTCGCCACCGCACCGACCCCGACGGGGATCGGCGCCGGCTCGATGCCCGCCGGCATGCCCACCGCGGCGCGCGGCCGCAACTCCGCGCGCGCCTCGTCGAGCATGTAGATGACCGCGACGTCGGCGTTGAACACCTCGACGACGATCTCGACGAGGCGGAACAGCAGGAGGTCGGGGCTCGGCGCCGTCAGCGCCGCCTGCGCGATACGGCTCAGCGCCTGCAGCTCGCCGGTGCGGCGGGCCAGGAGCCGGCCCGTGACGAGCGTGCGTGCCCGGGCGACGATCTCCTCGGGCAGGAACGGCTTCGTCATGTAATCGTCGGCGCCTTCGCGCAGCCCGCGCACGCGGGCCGACGCGCTCCCGAGCGCGCTGAGCACGAGGATCGGAAGATCAGACAGGTCGGGTTGCCCGCGCAGCCGCTCGATGACCTCGTAGCCGCTCATGCCGGGCAGCATGAGATCGAGAACCATGAGATCGACGTCCGGGGCGAGGGCCAACGCCTCGAACGCGGCCTCGCCGGTGGCCGCGGTCTCGACGTCGTATCCCTCGCCCTCCAGAAGGTCGCGGAGCAGCGCGGCGGTGTCCGCGTTGTCTTCGACGACCAGAATGCGCGCGGCCTGGGTCTTCATGATGCCGCCACGTCCTGCGTCTCGAGCGTCGTCGCCATCAGGCGTGCGAGCTCGTCGGGCGTGAACGGCTTGGCCACGTAGGCGTCGCAGCCGGCGTGCAGCGCCGATTCGCGCTCCTGCGCCCGCGACAGCGCGGACACGGCGATGATCGGCACCGCGCTGGTACGCGGATCCTGACGCAGGCGGCGCGCGACCTCCCAGCCGCTCAGACCGGGCAGCATGAGGTCGAGGAGCACGAGCGCGGGCGTGCGCTCGCGCGAGAGCTTGAGGCAGTGCTCGCCACTCTCGCAGATGCGCGCGCGCCCGCCGAGCAGATCCTCGACCACCGCGCGCATCAGCTCCTGCGTGGCGCGCTCGTCCTCGACGATCAACACCTCGCGGCCCGCAAGCACGGCGTCGATCGGCGCCGCCGCCTCGGGCGCGCGCAGCGTGTCCGCGGGAAGCGTCGCCACTGGCAGCGTGAACGTGAAACGACTGCCGTGCCCCTCACCCTCGCTCTCGGCGCGCACCACGCCGCCGTGCAGCTCGACGAGGCGGCGCACGATCGCAAGCCCGAGACCGGAGCCGCCGTGACGACGCCGCATCGGCGCCTCGACCTGATAGAAAGGATCCCAGATGCGCGGCAGCTCTTCTTTGGCGATCCCGACGCCGTCGTCTTCGACGGCCACCCACACCTGATCGCGGTGACGGCCGGCCAGGAGCCGGACCTCGCCGCCGGGCTTGCTGAACTTCACCGCGTTGCCGACCAGATTCACGAGGATCTGCTGCAGACGCGTGGGATCGGCCTGCACCGACGGCACATCGGGCGGCAGCAACGTCCGCACCTGAATGTGGCGCGCGTGCGCAGCCGGCGTGACGACCGTCCCGACCTGCTCGACGATGTGTCGCAGATCGAGCGACCGGGGTGCGAGCTCGATGCGCCCCGCCTCCAGGCGCGACACGTCGAGGAGATCGTTGATCAGATCGTTCAACCGCTGGGCACCGCGAAAAATCGCCTCCTGGTGCTCGAGCTGCTTCGGTGTCAGCGTTCCGTGGGCCTGCCGCAGCAGCAGTCGGCTGTAGCCGACGATGGCCGTGAGCGGCGTGCGCAGCTCGTGGCTGACCATGGCGAGGAACTCCGATTTCAGCTCGTCGAGGCGGCGCAGCTCGGCGTTCACCTGCGCGAGAGCGCGCGCCTCGCGATCCTTCTCGGCGTAGTCGCGGACCATCTCCGCATTGTCGATCAGCATGCCGTAGCGCTTGTGCAGCGCGAGAAACGCCACGGCGGCGGCCGCGGTCAGCCAGTCGACGACCATCACGACCGGCATCGCCCCGGCGGTCTCGTGCGCCCAGACGCGCACCGCGGCCCGCACGCCGATCGCGGCGAAGAGCAGGCAGAACACGATCCCGAGGGGCTCCGGCCGCCAGGCGCGACGACGCCCGATGGCCGCGACGATCAGCGTCGCAACGCCGAGCGCCGAGACGGCGAGAACCCCATTGGCCAGTTGGTAGAGGATGTCGGCTGACAGTGTGCGCGGCTCCTCATTTCGAATATCACACGACTGCGCCGTAAGTCGAAGCGGACATTGATGTTTCTGTGAAAAAGTTTTCCCTGGCGCCGACTGAGATCGTACAAGTCGAGGCAAATCCCGGCCTTACAACCGGCGTCCATCTCGTCACGCGACTGACGCGCGCCGTCGGCCACGCGTGTTTGAAAAATTTGGGATGCAGCGCATCCCCGCGCCACAACAACGGATGCGGTCCGACGTGCTGCGGCACGCCAGTTGCTCTTTGCCGCACCCATGCTGCGGACACGCCCGGTCTGGATGCGCGGATTGCGAGTCTACCGCGCGATGGCGTCCGAGACCCTGATGAGCACCTCCGAGTGCGCCGACGAATTGCTGGACGCGCGCGTCCACGCGCGCTCGCGGTTTCGCAGTCAGGAGGACCCATCGCGGTTCGCCATCTACACGGTGCACGACGCCGAGGCGTGGGCTCCGCCGACGCCGGTGGCCGAGCCCGGCGACCACACGCTGATCGTGGTGCGGGAGTTTCGGCGCGTTCCCCTGCACGCGTCGGCGCTTGCCATGCTGCTCTTGACCGCGCGATCGGGTTGCTCCGCGCCCGTCCTCGCCGCGCTCGCGCACTTCGTCGAGCGCGCCGTGAGCGTCTACCAGCCCGCCTACCTGCTCCTCGCCCACTCGCTGGAACAGCCGCGGATCTCGACCCTGATGATGGGCGTCCACGAGTGCACGGCGCTCGCCGCGGCGCACCCCGCCGCGTTCAGCGTGGAGGGTTTGTTGCCGGAGCTCGAGCCGCTGCTGCTGCAGCGCCCGGAATGGTTCGGCTACTGCTCGGAGCCGGAGACGGACACGGTCGCGAGCCGCCTCGTCTCGCCGTACGCGGTGTAGCGAGCGTCCGGGCGCGTCGCGATCGCTTCAAGCTCCAGATCGCTTCAACGTCGCGTTCGCCTAACCTCGCGTGGCGTGCAGCCGCACCGTCTCGACGAGCAGCTCCGTCGTCGCCACCATGTCGTTGACGTCCACCCACTCGTGCACGGTGTGGATCTGTCGCATCCCGCAGCCGAGATTGGCAACCTCGAGTCCGCGCGCGCCGAAGACGTTCGCGTCCGAGGCCGCGCCGGTCGCGCGCGTGCGGAATGGCTTGTGGAGCTGCTCGGCGGCGTCGCGCACGAGACGGACGATCCGCGTGTCGTCCGCCACCGCGAGCGGCTCGTAATCGCGCTGCACGCGCGGCTCGACCCGCGCGACATGCGTCGTGCCCGCCACCGTCACCGAGCGCCGCGACGCCGCGCGCTCGAAGCACTCGACCATGTGCCGGGTCTGGGCTTCGAGGGCTTCGAGTGTGAGGCTGCGCGTCTCACCGCGGAGGAGGACGCGGTTGGGAATGATGTTGCTCGCAAGCCCGCCCTCGATGCGACCGATGTTCGCGGTCGTCGTGGCGTCGACGCGACCCAGCCGCATGGCGGCGATGGCCTCGGCCGCAATCTGCACCGCGCTGATCCCTTCTTCGGGCGCCAGACCGGCGTGCGCCTCGAGGCCATGCACCGTGACTTGCAGTCGGTTGGCCGCGGGCGCCCGCGTGATCAGCTCGTGCACGCCGTCGCAGTCGAGAATCAGTCCCGTGCGCGCGCGGAGGCGACCAACGTCGAAGTGCTTCGCTCCGACGAGACCAAGCTCCTCGCAAATCGTGAAGAGCACGTCGATCGGGCCGTGCGGGATGTGCCGCTCGCGCAGCAGCCGGACCGCTTCGAGGATGGCGACGATGCCCGCCTTGTCGTCGCCGCCGAGCACCGACGTGCCGTCCGTGCGGATGATGTCACCGTCGACGACGGGACGGACGTGGTCGGCGGGCGGAACCGTGTCCATGTGGCCGCACAGCAGGAACGGGGCGACGTCCGGGGCCGTGCCGGCAAAGTGCGCGAGCAGGTTCCCGGTATCGCTGCCCACTTGCTCGCCCGCGTCGTCCACCTGCACAGCAGCGCCCATGCCCTCGAGGATGGTGGTCAGCCGCTTCGCGACGTTCCCCTCGCGCTTGGACACGCTGCTGATGCGCGCCAGGTCGAGAAATTCGTCCCGCAGACGCGGAGTGTTCACGGCAGGTAGCGCCGCAGCCACTCGACGCTCGCGCCCACCGCGCGCGCGCGATGCGCGGGATCGGTCAGCCGATGATCCGCGCCCTCGATGACGAGCAGATCGCACGGCTCCGCGGCCTGATCGAGCAGCGCGAGCCCGTGCGAGAGCGCGACGACGTCGTCGGCGTCGGCGTGCACGATCAAATGCCGCGCGACGCCCTTCGGCGCGAGCGCGAAGCGGCCCTGCATGTATTCCAGCGCGAACGCCACACCGAGGCCCCGGTTGTCGCGCAGGTCATCGTTGGCGAGCTCGGTGAGGCTGGCGGGCGCGTTCCACGTGACCACCGGCGTGTCGCGCCGCCGCGAGGCGATGAACAACGCCACGAACCCACCGAGGCTCGAGCCGAGCAGGCCGATCCGACCGTCGAGCCGCGGATGCCCGGCGAGGTGGTCGAGCACGGTGTCGACGTCCTCGATGCGCGTCGCGATCGTCGTGTCCTCTTCCCGGCCACTCGACTCGCCGCAGCCGCGGAAATCGAAGCGCGCGAGGGCCAGGCCAGCGGCGGGCAGCGCCTCGCCGAGCAGAACGTATTTGTCCGAGTCCTTGGAGGCCGACAGTCCATGACACGCGACGACGGCCGGGACGCGCGGCGTGACGTCGGGGACGTGCAGCGCAAGCGCGAGCTTGCCGTCCGGCAGGGCGATCGTGTGCCGCTCGACGCTCACGTCCAGGGCAGATGAAAGAGACGGCACGCGTTCGTCGACAGCTGGAACATCACCTCGTCGAGCGGCTCGTGCTTGATGCGGGCGACTTCCTCCGCCGCGCGCGCCGCGAGCCACGGTCCCGATTCGACGCCGGCCAGCTCGCCGCCGTATTTCCATGGCGCGTCGCTCTCGACGAGGAGCGAGTCGAGCGGAACGTCGGCGACGAGGGTGCGGTCGCGATCGCGGTACACGACTTCCGGCGTCACCGAGACGAAGTAGCCCGCGTCGACGATCCGCCGGGTGACCTCGCGGGGCGCCTTGTGCCAGTGAAAGACCGCGCGCTCGATGTCGTGACGCTGCAGCGCATCGAGCGCATCGGCCGCGGCGCCGTGGGGCGCGTGCAGCGACACGGCGAGATCGTAACGAGCCGCCAGGGAAAGCAGGCGCTCCAGCCGCGCGCGGGCACGCGCCGTCCGCTCCGCCGCGTCGGTCTTGCCCTCGAGCGAGTACCACGGCAGCCCGACCTCGCCGAGGCCGACGATGCGCGGGTGATGTTCCGTCACCTGACGCTCCACGGCCTCGAGGTCTGCGTCGCCGAGCCGCTCCTGGTCGGGATGAAAGCCGAGACACGCCCAGGCGGCTTTCGGCGCGGCGGCGGCCAACGCCAGAGTGCGCGCGTTGCTTTCGGCATCGCACCCGACCGCGACGACGCCCCACACGTCGAGCGAGTGCGCTACACGGAGCGTGTCGAGCGCGTCCGGCAGCGCGGGATCGTGCAGATGGCAGTGGCTGTCGACGATCATCACTCGCCCGCCACGACCATGCGCGCGATCTTCAGCGTCGGCGATGCGACACGATCGCGCAGCGCGAGATCATTGCCGATGCCGTCGATGCGATCGAACATCTCCAGCAGATTGCCGGCCACGGTCACCTCCTCGACGGGATATGCGAGCTGGCCGTCTTCGATCCACAGCCCGGCGGCGCCGCGCGAATAGTCGCCCGTGACACCGTTGACACCGAACCCGATGAGCTCCGTGACGTACAACCCCTGCTTGACCGAGCCGATGAGCTCGGCGGGATTGGTCGGTCCCGCCAGCAGCATCAAGTTCGTGGTGCCCACGGACACGCCGGCGCCGTCGCGGCTGGCGTGGTGCGTGGAGTGCAGTCCGAGCTTGCGCGCCGAGTACGTGTCGAGCAGGTACGACCGCAGCGTGCCTTCACCGACGACGACACTGCGGCGTGTCGGCAGCCCCTCGCCGTCGAACGGTCGCGATCCGAGCGCGCCTGGCAGCAGACCGTCGTCGACGATCGTGACGGCGGGCGCGGCGATGCGCGAGCCGAGCCGCTCGAACAGGAACGACGCGCGGCGATAGAGACTCGGGCCGCTCGCGGCGGCCGCGATCGAGCGCAGCAGCGTGGCCGCGGTGTCCGGATCGAAGATCACCGGCACCTCGGTGGTCTTCACCTTGCGCGCGCCGAGCCGGCGCAGCGCCCGCGCGGCCGCGGTGCGGCCGACGGACTCCGGGGCGTCGAGGGCGCGGCGGCGCCGCGCGTACGTATACCAGCTGTCACGCTGCATCTCGCCGTCCTTGCCGGCCACCGGCGAGACGCTGAGACCGAACGACGAGGTGCTGTACGCGCGCGCGAAGCCGTGCGACGTCGCGTACGCATAGTGCGCGCGCCGATCGAAATACTCGGCACCTTCGGAATTGGTGATGCGCGGGTCGGCTTCGAGGGCCGCCGCCTCGGCGCGGCGCGCGAGCTCGATTTTTTCCTCGGGCGTCGGGTCGGGACCTTCGTGGTCTTCGAGCCCGAGGTCGGGCACACCGTCCACGAGCTCGGCGGGATCCGGCAAGCCGGCGTGAGGATCTTCCGTCGTCACACGCGCCAGCGCCGTCGCCTCGTCGACCACGCGCTCGAGCGACACTCGCGAGAAGTCCGACGTCGACGCCGCGGCGGATGCGCGGCCCGCGAACACGCGCAGCGCCAGCCGCTGCTCGCGGGAGTGGGTGACGGTGTCGACCTGGCCGAGCCGGACCGAGGCGCTGAAGGATTGCTCCTCGATCAAAAAACCATCGGCGGCGCTCGCGCCGCGCGCGGTCGCGCGAGCGAGGACGTCGGTCAGCAGCGTCGTGTCAACGCTCACGGATCGCCCCGCTCGACGCGACGGCGGTGCCGCCGACGGTCATGCCGTCCAGCCGAATCGTCGGCAGCCCGACGCCGACGGGCACCGACTGGCCGTCCTTGCCACACGTGCCCACGCCTTCGTCGAGAGCGAGGTCGTGCCCCACGCGACTCACGCGCGTCAGCGCGTCGGGACCGTTGCCGATCAGCGTCGCGCCCTTCACCGGTCGGGTGACCTGCCCGTCCTCGATCAGGTAGGCCTCGCTCGCCGAGAACACGAACTTGCCGCTTGTGATGTCGACCTGGCCGCCGCCGAAGTTCACCGCGTACAGGCCGTGCTTCACCGAGCGCACGATGTCTCGCGGGTCCTCCTGCCCGGCCAGCATGAACGTGTTCGTCATGCGCGGCAGCGGCGGGTGCGCGTACGATTCACGGCGTCCGTTGCCCGTCGGCGTCTGGCCCATCAGCCGCGCGTTGAGACGGTCTTGCATGTAGCCGCGCAGGATGCCGTTTTCGATGAGGACGTTGCGCCCGGTCGGTGTGCCCTCGTCGTCGACGTTGAGCGATCCGCGCCGGTTCGCGATCGTGCCGTCGTCGACGACGGTCACCAGCTCGGACGCCACCTTCTGTCCGACACGCCCGGCGAACGCGGACACGCCCTTGCGGTTGAAGTCGCCTTCGAGGCCGTGGCCGATGGCCTCGTGCAGCAGGATGCCCGGCCAGCCCGGGCCGAGCACGACCGTCATCGCGCCCGCGGGCGCATCGACGGCCGCGAGCTTCAGCGTGGCCTGGCGGGCCGCCTCGCTGGCGAACCATTTCCACCGCTCGGCGTCGAGATAGAAATCGAACGCGACGCGACCGCCGCCGCCATAGCTGCCGATCTCGCGGCGCCCGCCCTCCTCCGCGATCGCGGTCACGTTGAGCCGCGTGAGCGGTCGGACGTCGCCCACGGTCCAGCCCGACGCGGTCGCGATCAGCATCACGACGTCTTCGCTCGTGAGCGAGACGATGACCTGCGTCACCCGGGCGTCGGCGGCGCGACACGCCGCATCGATCCGACGCATGAGGTCGAGCTTGCGCGCCAGCTCGGTCACGATCGGTGGCTCGGCGAGTGTATAGAGGTCGTGCGGACGGCCGTGGCCCGGCACGGCCACCACCCCGGAGCGGCCCGCGCGGTCGGCGATCGCGCGCGCCTGACGCGCGGCTTCTTCCAGATTGCCGATCGCCAGATCGTCCGTGTGCGCATACCCGGTCCGCGGCCCGGACTGCGCGCGCACGCCGGCACCCTGGCTCACGTGGCGCGAGGCTTTTTTGACAACGTTTTCCTCGAGGACCAGCTCTTCGTTCACACGGTACTCGAGGTAGATGTCGGCATCGTCCACCCGACCCAGGAGGTTGTTTCCGAGCAGCCGCTCCATGAGGGGCGGCGTGACGTTGAACCGATCGGAAAAGAAGCTCTCGGGACGCGTTCGCGCGACCTTGTCAGTCATCAGGAAGGGCCCAATCCTAACCGCCGGCGTCGGCCGGCCCCAAACTTTTCGGACACCTCATTCTATCGGGCCCGGCCAGCACCTCACCGTGTCTGGAAGGCCTGGATGATCTCGTGCATTCGCCGAAGTCCGTGCAGCAATGACGGGCCCGGCGAGAGCACATCTTCGCCGGGTATCTCGTGGATCTGGTCGCTCGCGACGGCCGCCATCGCCTGCCAGCCCGGACGCGCGGCAATGGTCGTGGCGTCGACCGGTTTGCCACACCAGGACGCGAACATGATCTGCGGATCGCGCGTGAGGACGTCGCGCGGATCCACGATGCGCTCGCGCGCCGAGCGGCGGTCGCGGAGCTCGGCGAACACATCGCGGCCGCCGGCGATCTCGACGAGATCGGACACCCAGCCGATCCCGGCGATGAGGGGATCCATCCACTCCTCGAAGTAGACGCGCGGGCGATCGGGCCACACCGAGGTGTACTCGTGCATCTGCGTGATCTCGTCGCGCACGTCGGCCACGACGTCGCGGGCGGCCGCTTCGCACCCGAGCGCGCCGCCGATGAGCAGCACCGCGGCCAGCACCTCGTCGAGACGCCGCTGGTTGGTGCACAGCACCGCGACGCCGGCCGCGATGAGCTCGCCGACGATGTCACGCTGCAGGTCGGAAAACGCCAGCACGAGATCCGGCTCGAGGGCCAGGATGCGATCGGTTCGAAACGTGGTGAACCCACCCACGCGGGCGCGCTCACGGGCCGCGTCGGGACGCCGCGCCGTCCCCGGCACGCCGACCACCCGATCGCCCGCGCCGACCATGAACGCGATCTCGGTCGTCTCGGCGGTGAGGCACACGATCCGCTGCGGAAACTCGACCGGACTCTTGCCGTACATCGCGGCGCTAGGCGGCCCGGCAAGTCCGAACGCGCCGCGCGCTCACCCCTCGAAGAGCTCGCGGCGCGCGAGCCCGCGTTGGAAGGTCAAGTACTGCTCGCGCGTCATCGGCGGCTTCGCCGCGCGCAGCACCTCGCGCGCCCCGGCCGCGCCGTCGGCGAGCATATCGACCGCCGTCGCGGCGAGGGCCTTGGCATTCGTGACGTACGCCAGCTGCGGATCGACGATACGGTAGTCGGCGCCGTGGCCGCTGCCGACGGCCCCGCCGACGTACGGGTGCAGCACCGGCATCACCATGCTCAGGTCGCCCATGTCCGTCGAGCCAGTGCGGTGCCCGATCTGCCGGTAGTGCTCCGCCCCGACGAGACGCGCCGCGGTGGCCTCGTACTGCCGCGCCATCGTCGCGTCGCACGTCATCGGCATGTAGCCGGGCAGCGTCTCGATCTCGACTTTGGCGCCGAGCGCGAGCGCGCCGGCCTTGAACGCGCGATCGACCTTCTTCTGCGCATCGAGGATGGCGTCGACGGTGCGTCCACGCACGTAGGTCTCGAGCCGGACCTCGCCGGGAATGACGTTCACCTGCGAGCCGCCGTGCGTGATGATCGGGTGCACGCGGATGGTGTCCTCGTCGCGGAACGTCTCGCGGATCGCGTTCACGGCGGCGAGTCCGATCTGCGCCGCGTAGAGCGCGTTGATGCCCATGTGCGGAGCCCCGCCGGCGTGCGAGGCGCGGCCGACGTACCGGATGGTCTTCACCAGGCAGCCGTTGTTCGAGGCCGGCACGCCGGTCTTGCCGTCTTCGGTTCGCGACGTGAGATGGATCATCATGGAAAGATCTACGTCGTCGAAGTGACCGAGCCGGAGGAGCTCGGGTTTGCCGCCGAGGAACTCGAGCTTGCCGGCACGCGCCTGCGTCACGCGCCACTCGATGTCGCCGTACTCCTCCGCGGGCACCGCGAAGAACACGACGCGGCCACTCAGCGCGTCGAACGCGCCCGAATCGACCAGCCCCATCGCGGCGCCGAGCAGCGCCGCCACCTGCGCGTTGTGTCCGCACGCGTGCGCGGCGCCCGTGGCGGGATCGCCCTCGGGATGTCCGGCGACGACGAGACCGTCGAGCTCGCCGAGCAGCGCGAACGTCGGTCCATCGCCGGCGCGGCCGGGTGCGTCGGCGCGCACGCCGGTGAGGGCCAGCCCGGTCTTCGGTTTCAGGCCGAGCGCACCGAGCGTGTCCTCCACCACCCGCGCCGTCTTCACTTCCTTGAAGCCGAGCTCGGGGTGTCGGCGAATGCGCTCGCCGAGTCCGACGATCTCCTCCGCGCGACGGTCGATGGCCGCGTACACGCGCTCCTTCAGGTCGTTCTTCGTCATAGCGCCTCCCTCAATACACTCGGTTCCGGCGCTATTCTACCCGGCATGGACTATCACCACGCCGTCGAGGCGGCGGGCGCCATCGCGATCGGTCTCGTCTTTTATTCGTACACGTGGCGCTGGCTCGATCCGGCCGCGTCGCCGCGCCTCGCGCGCTGGCGGCCCGTGGCGAACGGCGTGGCGTTCGGGCTCCTCGCGGTGCTCCTCATGATGTCGCGCATCCAGGTGGGCGAGGATCGGTGGGTTGATGCGCGCGCGGTGCCGCTGGCGCTGATCACGCTCATGGAGGGCGTTCCGGCGGGCGCGATCGCCGGGGTCATCGCCATCGCGCGCCGATTCGCGCTCGGCGGCTCCGGTGCCCCCGCGGGGGCGCTCGGTATCGTCGCGGTCATTGCACTGTCGGCGGCCGTGCGCGTCTGGGCCCGTCGCGACGGCGGCGTCGGGCTTCGTCACTCGCTGGTGCTCGCGCTCACCGTGTACGCGGCGACCTGGGGATCGTTTCTGGTTCTCGGTCCGCGCGGTGTCGCGATGATCGCCGCAGTGTGGCTGCCGCTGCTCGTGCTCCACGTGGTTGGCATCGGTCTCGTCGCGCGGCTCTTCGCCGACGTCGTGGCCGGACGCGCCGCGGAGACCGCGCGGCGCGAGGCGGCGGAGCTGCGTGCGGTGACCCTGCTCGCCCGCGCGGCCGCGCACGAGATCAACAATCCGCTCACGGTCGTCGTGGGCGGACTCGCCCTGGCCGGGCGCACCGTACCGCCCGACAGCGAGGAGGCCAAGTGGATCGACCGCGCACGTGAGGGCAGCGAGCGCATCCGCGACATCGTGGCGCGGATGAATCACATCACGCAGGTCCGGGAAGCGCCGCAGATCGGCGCCCTGCCGCCGATTCTCGACATCAAAAAGTCGAGCGGGTCGTCGTGAGGGCGTGAGAGCGCCGCGCGCGACGGCTGCTCAGAAGACAGAGCGGTCCCGCGTGAGAAAGCGCTGCGGGGCGAACGCGTCGGTGTCGACGTCTGTTGTTCCGGTCGTCATCCACTCCGTCATGAGTCGCGCGGTGATCGGCGCCAGCAGGATGCCGCTGCGAAAATGCGCCGTCGCGACCCACAGGCCGTCGACATCCGGCCACGGCCCGAGGATCGGTAAGCCGTCGGGCGCCCACGGTCGAAAGCCATACCAGGTGCGCGAGATCGGCAACGAAGCAAGGGACGGCACCAGGGCGATGGCCGAGGCGAGCAGCCCGGAGATCCCCTCCGCGGTCACGGCTCGCTGAAATCCGACGCGCTCGACGGTGGCGCCGATGAGCAGCTCGCCCGACGGTCGCGGCACGAGGTAGACGTCGTCGGCGTGTATGGCGTGGTTCAGCACCGGCGGCATGTGGGCCAACGCGAGCATTTGCCCACGCGCAGGCTCGACGCGCAGTCGCGCCCCGAAGGACGCCGCGAGCGCTCCTGTCCACGCGCCCGTCGCGAGTAACACGGCGTCGGCCTCCCAGCGATCGCCGTCGGCGACGACGCCATGCGCGCGGCCGTCCTCCACGATCACGCGACTCACGGACGTGCCCGAGCGCAGGACAACGCCGGCGGCGACGGCGGCCTGCGCGTACGCCATCACCAAGCGCTGGCTGCTCAGGCAGTGATCGGCGCCGACGAACATCGCGCCGCGCACGCGCGTCGCCAGCGCGGGCTCACGCACACGGACGTCCGCCGTGTCCCACGCCTCGATCCCGAACTGCGACGGCTCGCGACCGGCCACACGCGCTTCGGCCTCACGCACGTCCTCGACGCTGAACAGCGGATAGATCGTGCCGCGCGTCACGTACTCGACGTCGATGCCCGTGCGATCACGCAGCTCCTCGACGACGTCCGGATAGAGTCGCCAGCTCGCGAGCGCGAGCCGGTCGAACGCCGAGCCGGCCGAGCCGCCGAGCGGCGCCAGCAGTCCGGCGGCCGCGCCCGAGGCTTCGGAGCCGGGCATCGCTCGCTCGAACAGCGTCACCGCACAGCCCTGCTTCGCGAGCTCGTACGCGGTCGCGCAGCCGATGACGCCGCCGCCGACGACCGTGATCTTCATACGGCCGCCAGCGCCTCGAGGAACCGCCGTACGGCATCGGCGGGCGACGATGTGTCGAGGATGGCCGATATCGCGGCAACGCCCGTCGCGCCGGCGGCGCGCACCTCGGCAACCCGCGCGGGCGTGATGCCTCCGATGGCGACGACGGGGACCCGCACGCGACCCGCGACCTTCGCGAGCGCGTCGAGTCCCTGCGGCGCGCCGTACGGGCGCTTCGACGGCGTGTCGTAGACGGGACCGAACACGACCCAGTCGGCGCCCTTGGCCTCGGCGTCGGTGGCATCGTCAACGGAATGCACGGAAGCGCCCACGCGCAGGCGCGCGCCCGCGACGGCGCGGATGTCGTCCACCGGAAGTGAGCCGCCGGTGCGCTGCACGCCGTCGGCGCCCATCGCGAGAGCGACGTCGACGCGGTCGTTGACGATGAGCAGTGCGCCGCGCTCGCGTGTCGGCGCGCGAAGCCGGCGGCAGAGAATGGCGAGCTCGGCGGCGCTGAGGTCTTTCTCGCGAACCTGCACCGCGGGCAGTCCCGCGGTCAGGCAGTCAGTTACGACCGTGACCAGATCGCGGCCGCGCGTTTGCGTCCGATCGGTAACGAGGCAGAGCCTCAGCTGGTCCAATCGGGCAGGCCCTCGATCGGCGAGGACGCTGTCGCATAGAGCTTCTTGCCGATCCGACCGGCCCTGTAGGCCAGCCGCCCGGCCTCGACGGCCAGCCGCATGGCGCGGGCCATCGCCACCGAATCCTGCGCGCCGGCGATGGCGGTGTTCATCAGCACCCCGTCACAGCCGAGCTCCATCGCGATCGCCGCGTCGGACGCCGTACCAACGCCCGCGTCGACGATGACGGGGACCGAAACCGTCTCGAGGATGATCTTGATGTTGTACGGGTTTCGGATCCCGAGCCCCGAGCCGATCGGTGCGCCGAGCGGCATCACGCACGCGGCGCCCGCGTCTTCCAGTCGCTTGGCGATAATCGGATCGTCGTTGGTGTACGGCATCACGACGAATCCCTCGCGCGCGAGCGTCTTCGTCGCCTCGAGCAGGCCCTGAACGTCCGGGAAGAGCGTGCGCGCATCGCCGATCACCTCGAGCTTCACCATCTCGCCGAGGCCGGCTTCGCGCGCGAGGTACGCGGTCCGAATGGCCTCGTCGGCGGTATAGCAGCCGGCCGTATTCGGCAGCAGCGTGAAGCGCTTGGTATCGATGAAATCGAGCAGTGACTCGCCCTTTCCCGGCAAGCTGACGCGCCGGACGGCGACGGTGATGATCTCGGCGCCCGACTCTTCGTGCGCCTGACGCATGATCTCGTGGGTCGCGTACTTGCCGGTGCCGACGATCAGTCGCGACGTGAAGTCCTTGCCACCGAGCACCAGATTCGTGTCGTACATCGCACTCACCTCCCGCCGCCCATGGGCCGCACGATCTCCACGCGATCCCCCTCGCGCAGCGCCACCGCAGCGTACGAGCCCTTCGGCGTGATCTCGCGGTTGACCGCGACGGCCGTGTACTCGCGCTTCACCGCCAGGTGCGTCAGCAGTCCGTCGACGCTGAGCCCGTCGGCGATCTCCATCTCCTGCCCGTTCACCATGATCTTCATGAAAACGAAAACGGCCGCTCCTCTGTTCGAGGTGCGGCCGCGTGTGTTCGCGCCGTGTTCCCTTCGCCGGCATTACCCGGAGCAGGTTCGAGGGGTCCCGGGCCGCACCCGGTTCTCAGGAATCCTCCCCCCACGACGCCAGCGCCGAGTATACACCTCGATTCTTTGCGACCGTGTTTCTACCCCGTCGCAAATCCACGCTGGAACGAGCCGATCAAATTCTCGCCGCCGGTCGATTTTTAGCCAATGGCTCTAGATGCAAGGCCTTGATTTGACTGGCGTTTCGGCGTGGTCCCTCGCTTGCTCAGTGCAACGGGCATGAGCTTCGATGTTCTCGCGAGCCTGGTGCTGGCCCACGGGTATCTCGTCGTGTTCGTCGCGGTCGCGCTCGACTGCGCGGCGCTACCGATCCCCGGGGAGCTGCTCCTGCTGACGATCGGTGGGCTCGCGGTCCAGGGACGTCTCGAGCCGGTGCGCGCGATCTGCGTGGCCGCCGCCGGCGTCGTCATTGCCGACTCGATCAGCTACTGGATGGGCCGGCTCGGCGGGCACCACGTGATCCAGCGCGTGGGGTTCGGTCGGCGCTGGACGCCAGGCATCACGACGCTGATGTTCGGTCGCTTCCTCATCGGCGCCCGCGTGGTCGTTGCGCCGCTCGCGGGGGCGCGACGGCTGCCGTACGGCCGCTTCATTCTGTGCGACGCGATCGGCGGCGCCGTGTGGGCGTCGATGTACGTGCTCGTGGGCTACGGCGCGGGCAGTAATCTGACGGCGCTGCAACAGCACTGGACCAGCGCCATGACCGCCCTGCAGATCGTGCTGGCCGGCGTGATCGCCGCGTTCGTGACCGTTCGATGCTTCCAGTCCCGATCGCTGCGCATCGCCATCGGTGCCGCGCTCCTCGCGCTGTTCTCGCTGCGCGCGACGACGATGATCCTCGAAGACCTCGAGCCCGTCCCCGTCCGCGTGCCGGTCAGCCTGAACGGCTGATCGTCAGCGCGCCTCGGCGACCGCCGCCACCGCGGCGGGATTCTCGAGCGACGAGAGGTCACCCGGCTCCCTGCCCAGATACGTTGCGCGGATCACGCGCCGCATGATCTTCGCGCTGCGCGTCTTCGGCAGATCGCGCGTGAAGAGGACCTTCTCCGGCTTGAGCGCCTTGCCCATCGACGCTGCGACGCGGTCGGCGAGCTCGCGACGCAGCGGCTCATCGGGCTCGTGACCGGGACGCAGCACGACGAAGCACACGATCGCCTCGCCCTTCACCTCGTGCGGCACGCCGATCACGCCGGATTCCGCGACCGCGGGATGGCCGACGAGGACTGACTCGACCTCCGCGGGGCCGAGCCGCTTGCCCGCGATCTTCAACGTGTCGTCGGAGCGTCCTTGCACGTACCAGAAGCCGTCAGCATCGATCGTCGCCCAGTCGCCGTGCACCCATACGTCCTTCCAGCGCGACCAGTACGTCTCCTCGTAGCGCGCGGGGTCGCGCCAGAACCCCGCGGTCATCCCCGGCCACGGCTTCGTGACGACGAGCTCGCCGACCGCTTCGCGAACGGGCCGGCCGCTGTCGTCGAAGACTTCCGCCGCCATCCCGGGAATCGGGCCCGTGAACGAGCACGGCTTGATGGGCGCGATCGGAAAGCAGCCGAGGATCCCGCCGGAGATCTCGGTGCCACCGGTGTAGTTGCTGATCGGGAGGCGGGCCTTGCCGACGTTCTCGAACAGCCAGCGATACGGCTCCGGATTCCACGGCTCCCCGGTCGAGCCCAGCATGCGGAGCGACGACAGGTCGTGCGCGTGGACGTGCTCGGGGCCGTGCGGCATGAGCGCACGCACGGCGGTCGGAGAGAGTCCCATTACCGTCACCCCATGACGCTCGACGAGCTCCCACAGGCGATCCGGTTTGGGATAGTCGGGCACGCCTTCGAAGATCACCGCGGTGGCGCCCTGCGACAGCGCCGCGGTGATCAGCATCGGGCCCATGAGCCAGCCGAGATCCGTGAGCCAGAAGAGCCGATCCTCGGAACCGACGTCGTGGCAGTACGCGAAGTCGTGCGCCGCCTTCAGCAAGAATCCGCCCTGTGTGAGAACGGCGCCCTTCGGTTTTCCGGTCGTCCCGGACGTGTAGATGATGAGACACGGATGGTCGGCGTCGACGGCGAGCGCGCGACACGTGTCGCTCACGCCCGCGACGGCGTCGTGCCACCACACGTCGCGTCCCTCGCGCCACGGCACGTCACGTCCGAGCCGGCGATAGACGAGGACACGCTCGATGCTCGGCGATGCGGCAACAGCCTCGTCCGCCGTCTCCTTCATGCGTACGATCTGGCCTCGCCGATAAAAACCGTCGGCGGTGATGAGCACCTTCGCCTCACTGTCTTGAAGCCGCGAGGCGACGGCCTGGGCGCCGAAGCCCGAAAAGCACGGCGTATAGATCGCGCCGATCCGCACGACGGCGAGCGTCGCCATCGCAGCCTCGGGCGACATCGGCAGAAAGATGCCGACGCGATCGCCGGGCGCGACACCGTGCGCCTTCAGCGCGTTGGCAAGCCGGGCGACTTCGGTTGCAAGCTCGGCGTAGGTCAACGTGCGCGACGCACCATCGTCACCTTCCCAGACGATCGCCGCTTTGTCCCCGCGTCCCGCGTCGAGGTGACGATCGAGGCAGTTGTCGGCGAAGTTCAGACGAGCGTCCGGGAACCAACGGGGCCACGCCGGTCCACGGCTCGTGTCGACGACGCGGCTGAACGGCGCGCTGAAGCGGATGCCCAGATCGTCGATGACGCCGCGCCAGTACCGGTCGGGATCGTCCACCGAGCGCCGCTGGAGCTCGGCGAGCGTCGCGACACCCAGGCGTCGCATGAGACGGGTGATGTTCGCGCGCTCGATGTACTCGGGTGTGGGGCGCCAAACGATCGGTTCGCTCATGCGGGCTCCTATGATATCCCTTCGCGCATGACCGACAACGTCCGCCTCGACCGCGACGGCCACCTCGCCACCATCACCCTCAGCCGCCCTGAGCGCCGCAACTCGCTGAGCGATGCGATGCTCACCGATCTCGGACGCGTCGTGACCGAGCTGCGGGACGACGCCGCCGCGCGGGTCGTGATCGTGACGGGCGCGCCGCCGGTGTTCTCGGCCGGGGCCGACGCCGGGCTCAAAAGCTCGATGTCGCCCGACGAGCGCCGCCACGCGATGGCCAGCCGCAAGTCGCAGTTCCGCAGGCTGTTCGAGCGCGTGAACACGATGCTCGAGGGCCTCGAGCAGATCACCGTCTGTGCGGTGAACGGCCACGCCGTCGGCGGCGGCTGGGGCCTCACGCTCGCCTGCGATTTCCGCATCGCCGCTGCGGAAGCACAGTTCTGGATTCCCGAGGTCGATCTGGGCGTCCCGCTCGGCGTGGCATCGACGACGCGCTTCGTGCGGCTGGTCGGCCCGGCGCGGGCCAAAGAAATCATCCTCGAGTGCCGCCGCTACACCGCAGAAGAAGCGCGTTCGCTCGGGCTCGTCCACCGTGTCGTGCCAGGAAGCGAGCTGATGAAACACTCGAGAGAGTTCGCTCAAATGCTTTTGGGCAAGCCGTTCAAGCCGCTCGCGGAGATGAAGGCACGCATCAACGTAATCGCCCGGACCGGCATGCCCGAAGTGAACGCGATGACCGAGGGGTTTTTGAGCCGGGACTAGACTACTCGTCTTTTGTTTGGTATCTGTCCAGCATGGACCTCCGCCGCCGGATGGAGCTTCTCGCCGACGCCGCGCTCGCCGACCGTGAAGGCGTCCCTGGCATCCATCGCCCCTCGCCGGTCGGCAAGCACCCGCTCGCCTCCGTCGGCATCGCCGCTGTCCGTGTACCGGGTCGCGGCTGCGTCAATCTCATGCGCGTCATGCAGACTAACGCGTGCTCGCTGTCGTGCGGTTACTGCCCGACGTTCCGAGGCGGCAACGTGCCCCGCGTCGCCATCTCGCCGGAGGAGACGGCGCGCACCTTCATGGACGTGCACCGCAAGGGACTCGCATCGGGCCTGTTCCTGACGTCCGGCGTTCCGGGCCGCGCCACGCGCGCGACCGACCGCATGTTGGCCACGCTCGAGCTGCTCCGGCGCCGCGAGGGCTTCGCAGGATACGTGCACATCAAGCTGCTGCCCGGCGCGGAGCGCGCGCAGGTGGAAGAGGCCGCCCGGCTCGCGAACCGAATCTCCGTCAATCTCGAAGCGCCCACTGACGCGCACGTCCATCGACTCACGATCGACAAAAACTTTTCGGGTGATCTGCTGCCCAAGCTCGAGCTGGCCGGACGGCTGCTCGCCGCACGCCGTAATGTTCCGAACGCGTTGCCGTCATCGGGCGCGACCACGCAGTTCGTCGTCGGCGCCGCTGGCGAGCGGGACCGCGAGATTCTCGGGGTGGTCGACCGCCTGGAGCGTCGCCGCCTGCTCCACCACGCGCACTTCAGCGCATTCCAGCCCGTGGCGGGCACGCCGCTCGAACATCTTCCGGCGACACCGGCGGCGCGAGAGCTGCGGCTGTATCAGGCCGAGCACTTGCTCCGGCAGTACGGCTTCGCCCTGCACGAGCTCGCCTTCGGTGCCGACGGCGATCTCGACCTCGAGCGCGATCCCAAAACAGCGTGGGCGCGGGCGCACGCGTCGTTCTTTCCGCTCGAGGTCACGCGCGCGCCCTATGAGGCCCTGGTGCGTGTGCCCGGCGTTGGGCCCGCCACGGCGCGCGCGCTGGTGCAAGGACGACGCACGACCACGCTGCGAGGACGCGAGGATTTGCGCGGGGCGGGCGTCGATATCGTCCGGGCCGGCTATTACCTCATGCTGCGCGGCCGCCAGCTCGCGTCAGCGCCGCCCCCCGAGCAGCTGCGACTGTTCGCGCCGGGCGGTCACCTCACACAGGCGCCCTATCGGACGCCGGTGCCGCCGTGCGCGTATCGCTGAGGAGTCTACGGTGTGACGGTGGTAGCCACCGCTGACGTGCCGTCGGAGAACGTGGCGGTGATGGTCAAGGTTCTGCCCGATGCGAACCCGGCGCCGCCGAGGTAGTCCGATGCGAACAACGTCAGGGTGCTGCCATCGGTCAACGTGACGTTCACGGCCATGGTCGTCGCGCTGTTCAGCAGCGCCCCGTCCAGCGAGAGCGCGATGCCTAGCACCCAGTAGTTGTTCGGGGCTGTCGTGTCCCAGAAGACGTTGCTGACGCCGTTCGCGAGAGTCAGGGCCGTGATGGTCCGGCCGCCAGCCGCCCTCAGCGTCAGCGTCATCGTTGCGTCCGCCGCACCGTCGGGACCGAGCGCGGTGTCACCGCCGCCAACTCTGTCCCGCAGCTTGCCGTTGTAGACGAGCGTCACCGACGCGGGCGGATTGACCGTGAACCCACCGCTCAGCGTCGCGCCGACGCCATTGGGGTTCGTCACGGTCACGTCACGCGTGCCCGCCGCCGCCGCGCTCGCGATCGCAAATGACGCCGTCAGGCGCGTCGACGACACGAGCACGACGTTGCTGACTGTGATGCCGGCGCCGGCGCTCACCGCCGCGCCGCTCGCGAAGCCGCTACCGTCGATCGTCACGGGCACGGTCGCGCCGACGGTGCCCTGATTCGGCGTCACCGCGGTCACCGCGATGCCGACGGTCGTCGTGGTCACGGCCTGCGCGGTCGTGCCGTCGGAGAACGTCGCCGTTACCGTCAGCGTCCGGCCGCTTGCGAAGCCCGCGCCCCCACCGTAGTCCGATGCAAAGAGCGTCAGCGTGCCGCCGTCCGCGACGGTCGTGTTCACCGCCATCGTCGTCGGGTTGTTCAACAGCGCGCCGTCGAGCGACGTCGCGACGCCGAGCACCCAGGCATTGCTGGGCGCGAGCGTGTCCCAAGCGCCGCCGGCGCCGTTGATGAGCGCGAGTGCCGTCACCGTTTTCCCGCCCGCCGCGTTGATCGTGAGCGTCATGGTGCCGTCCGCCGCGCCGTCGGGACTGATCGACGTGTCGCCGCCGCCGACGCGATCACGCAGCTTGCCGTTGTACGTCAGGGACATCGTCACCGTACTCGGCGTGTTCACGGTGAACCCGTTCGCCAGTGTCCCGCCATTGCCGCCCGGATTCGTGACCGTCACGCTCCGCGCACCGGCGGTGGCGGTCGTCGCGATCGCAAACGACGCGGTCAGGCGCGTCGACGATACGAACGTCACGTTACTCACCGTGATGCCGTTCCCCGCGCTCACCGCCGCGCCGCTCACGAACCCGGTGCCGTCGATGGTCACGGCCACGGTCGAGCCCGTCGTGCCCTGGTTCGGCGTCACCGTACTCACCGTCACCGGCGCCGTCGCCGTGGCGACCGCCTGCGCGGTGCTGCCGTCCGCAAACGTCGCCGTCACCGTGAGCGTTCGACCCGCCGCGAAGCCGGCGCCCCCGCCGTAATCGGAGGCGAACAGCGTGACGCTGCCTCCGTCCGCGACGGTGGTGTTGACGGCCATCGTCGTCGGGTTATTGAGCATCGCGCCATCGAGCGACCCGGCGACGCCGAGCACCCAGGCCGCATTCGATGCGGTCGTGTCCCACGTGCCGCCGGCGCCGTTCGTGAGCGTCAGCGCCGTCAGCGCGCGGCCCGGCGCGCCATTTATGGTCAGCGTCATCGTCGCGTCGGCCGCCCCATCCGCGCCAAGCGCCGTGTCACCACCGCCCACGCGATCGCGAAGCTTGCCGTTATATGCGAGCGCCATCGTGATCGTTTGCGGCGACGTCACGGTGAAGCCACCAGCGAGCGCGCCTCCGCTGCCGCTCGGGTTCGTCACGGTGACGTCCCGCGCTCCCGCCGCCGCCGAGCTCGCGATGGCGAAGGACGCGGTGAGGCGCGTGGACGACACGAACACGACGTTACTCACGGTGATACCGGCGCCCGCGCTCACCGTCGCACCGCTCACGAAGCTGGTGCCGTCGATCGTCACCGCCACTGTGGAACCCGAAGTTCCCTGATTCGGGGTGACGGTCGTCACGGTCACCGGCGCGGTCGCAGTGGTCACAGCCTGCGCCGTGCTGCCGTCTGAAAACGTCGCCGTCACCGTCAGTGTCCGGCCCGCCGCGAACCCCGCCCCGCCGCCGTAGTCCGACGCGAACAGCGTCAGGCTCCCACCGTCGGGCACCGTGGTATTCACCGCCATCGTGGTCGTGTTGTTGAGCAGTGCGCCGTCCAGCGACGCCGCGACGCCGAGGAGCCAGAAGTTGTTCGGGGCAGTCGTGTCCCATGTGCCGCCGACACCGTTGATGAGCGTGAGCGCGGTCACCGTGCGGCCACCCGTGGCGTTGATGGTCAGCGTGAGCGTCGCATCCGCTGCGCCGTCCGGCGTGCGCGCGGTGTCACCGCCGCCGACACGGTCGCGCAGCTTGCCGTTGTAGGCGAGCGACATCGACACCGTCTGCGGCGTCGTCACGGTAAACGCGTTGACGAGCGTGCCGCCCGTGCTGTTCGGGTTCGTGACGGCGACGTTTCGCGTGCCGGCGGTCGCGCCGGTCGCGATCGCGAACGAGGCGGTCAATCGCGTGGACGACACGAACGTGACGTTGTTGACCGTGATGTCCGCACCCGCGCTGACCGTTGCGCCCGCAACGAAGCCGCTACCATCGATCGTCACCGGCACCGCGGAGCCGCTGGCGCCCTGGTTCGGCGTGACGGCCGTGACACTCGGGGCCGTGCCCGCGACGACGGCTGACGCCTGGACGGACGTGCCGTCCGACAGCGTTGCGACGACCGTCAGCGTGCCGCCGGTCGGGAAGCCAAGGCCCGCGCCATAGTCCGAGGCGAACAGTCGCAGGCTGTCGCCGTCGTTCACCGTCCGGTTCACCGCCATCGTCGTCGCATCGTTCAGCAGCGGGGCGTCCAGCGCGGTCGCCACACCAAGCAGCCAGGCGTTGTTCGGCGAGACGGTGTCCCAGACGCCGCCCGCGGTGTTCTGCAGACGCACCGACGTGATCGTCCGTGGCCCGGTCGAGCTGATCGTCATCGTGAACGTCCCGTCCGCGGCGCCATCGGGCACGCGCCCGGTGTCGGTCGCGCCGACGCGGTCACGCACCTTCCCGTTGTAGACGAGCGCGAGCGTGACCGCGGGGTTCACGGTGAAGGCATGCACCAGCGTCGCCTTCTCACCGGTCGGCAGGGTGACGCTCACGTTGCGGGTGCCGAGCGCGGCCGCCGCGTCGATCGTGAACGTCGCCGTCAACCGCGTCGGCGATACATATGCGACGTTACTCACCGTGATACCCGCGCCGGCAGCCACCACCGTGCCGACCACGAATCCGCTGCCGTCGAGCGTGACCGGCACCGCCGTCCCCAGCTTGCCGCTGCTCGGCGTGACCGCGGTGAGCTGCACGACCGGGGGCGCAAGCTGATCGAGTGCGAGGTTCACCTGGATGCGCGGCCGGGTCACCGGCGTACCGCTCCGCGTGTCGGTGATGGGAACGCCCGTCGCCACGAGCGCGCCGAGCACGTCGTCCACGGTCGCCGCGGGCACCGCCTGCTTGAGGATCGCCCACGAGCCGGCCACGTGTGGCGTCGCCATCGACGTGCCGCTCAGCACCTCGTATCCGCCGCCCGTGACCGACGACAGGATGTCTTCGCCGGGCGCGAACAGCGACATGAACGGCGCCACATTGGAGAAGGACGACACGACGTCGCTCTTGGTCGTGGAGCCCACGCTCACCGCCGACGAAATGCACGCGGGCGAGGCCAGCGCGGTTGGTGTGCCGTCGTTGCCGGCGGCGACGACCGTCGCGATACCGACGGACCGCAGCGTGTCGATGACCGCCTTCTCGGGCTCGCTGTCGCACGGAGCGCTGAATGAGCCTCCGCCGAGGCTGAGGTTGACGGACGCGATGTTGTACGTCGCATGCACGGCATAGACGCGCTCGAGGCCCGCGATCAGGTCCGACGTGTACGCGCCGACGCACGGCGTGTTGAAGAAGCCGCCGCAGTCCGTGAACGACGTGAACTGCGAGAAGACCTGAACCGCCATGATGTGCGCGCCCGGCGCGACGCCGGAGAACGTCACCCCGGCGCTCGCGCCATCCCCGGTCGCGATGCCGGCAACGTGCGTGCCGTGGAAGCAGCCCTGCGCGTCGAGCGGACAGGGCACCGCCGCTCCGGGCCCGAGCTGCTCGTCCGCGCCGTTGGGGCAGAACGTGGTGCTATGCCCGGCCAGCGTGCTCGAGTAACACGCCTCCTCCACGATCTTGCCCGTCAGGAACGGATGCGTGTGATCCACGCCGGTGTCGAGGATGGCCACGACCGTGCCGGTGCCGTCGAAGCCCCGGCCCCACGCGACGTCCGCGCCGATCAGTGGCACGCTCTCGGGAAGTGAAGGCTTCTTGACCCCATCCTCGAAGACCCGGTCGACGTAGATCGGCGCGGCTTCGAGCTCGGCGAGACCGGCGGCGTCGATCTCCAGCGCGATCAGCGGCACATACTGGTAGCGGTGCACGACGCGGTAGTTGTATCTCTGCAGCCGCGAGACGATCTGGCCGCCGACCCTCGCGATGTCGGCCCGCTGCAGCGAGACCGCGGCGTGCGTCAACCGGCCTTCGGGAACGTGACTGCGTCCGGGCAGGCGCAGCTGCACGAGCACGCGCGCGCGTCCGTCGCTGGCGATCTGTTTGCGCGCCTTCGGCGACACGGTCACGCGCGGCGAATCCGCCGCGACCAGCGACGATAGTGCGGGAATGAACGCGGCGAGGAGAAGCGAGATCGCGACGAAGACGCGAGTACACGCTTTCATGTGAGCCTCCGCGGCGCAGCGAGGCGCGCGGGAATGACGGCGTCACGGCGCCGTTCCAGCACGCGGACAACGCCCGCGTCGGCAGCAATCGTTCGAAGCCCGTGGGGCCCGGCCATACGCATCGCGAGTCCACGGACGGTGCAGAGCGGATGCCATACCCGCAACCCGTTGCGGGATCAGTGATTTGTCGCGCCGAGACGATCCGAAGGTGGGCCAGGTTCGCCGGGCAATCGGTCACCCCTGACGGAATTCGTCAGTCGCGCGCCGTGGCGCGCCGATCTATCGGTGGCCGAACACCTCGCGCAGCAGGTCCGTGACGCGTGCGGCCGGTTGCGTGCGGATCTTTTTTTCTTCCTCGCCGACGACGTGGAAGAGGCCGCCGAGCGACTTGCCGACGACGTAGTGATCGAGGTCGAACGATTGAAGATTCAAAAACGGGAGGGACTGCGCGCGAGCGAAGAGGTCCTCGTATTGTTTCGTGACGCCGACGTCGGTCATCGACGTATGTACGACGGGCGAAAATGCCGATGTCAGCGGCTCGGTCGTCCTCGCCTTGAAATAATCGGTGGCCGCCGTCTGCGAGCCGTTCAAGATGCCGCGCGCGTCGTCGATCGACATCTCGCCGATCGCGTCCCAGAAGATCTTTTTCGCGCCCGGCGCCGCACGCTCCGCCGCGCGGTTCATCTTCAGCACGAAGTCGTCGACCTGCGGACCATACCCGACCGCGCGCAGCCCGCGCTCGAACGTTCTGAGATTTTCGGGCATGAGGATCTTGATCGCATCATTCTTGAAATAGCCGTCGGTGCGTCCGGTGAGCTTCACCGCGTTCTCGGTCCCGACCTGAAGCGCCTGCTTGAGTGCCTGGCCGATCTTGACGTCCCCAAGACCGCCTCCCTGCGGTATTGGCAGTTGCGTGCCGCCCGGCAGCTTCGGGGCCTGCTTGAGCAGCTCGTCGAGCTGCGCCGCGGCCGGTGTTGCGGTCAGGCACACGCCGAGCAGCGTCAGGAACGTTCGTCGCGTCGGCATGGTCACCTCGTCGGTAACGCGTCGAGCTGCTTTGCGAGCGCGTCTCGGTCCGTGACCGGGAGCTCACAGGTGTAGTTGCGACAGACATACGCGGTCGCCTTGCCATTGATCGCGCCCCGCCCCTCCAGCAGCGGCACGCCCACCGCCAGCTCATGGTGTCCGTCGATGGCGCCCGCAACCACGAGGTTCGGCAGGAAGCGACCGAACACCTCCTGGGCCAGCGTCGCGGTCTCCTCGAGCCGCTGCGGCGCGACGAGCGAGACCTCGACCCGCGGGCCGACGTGGAAGTCGAGCGCACTGAGAAAGCGCCCGAAGGCGGTGGGATGGCGCGCCATGAGATCGGCCATGGGCCGCAGCGCCGCCACGGCATGGCGCGCGTAGCGGTCCTCCCCGGTCAGCGCCGCGACGCGCAGCAGCACGTCGACGGCGACCGACGAGCCGCACGGCACGGCGTTGTCGTAGAGGTTGCGTGGCCGCACGATGAGACGCTCGTGGTCGCTTCCCGTATCGAAGAAACCTCCGACGCTCTCATCCCAGAACAACGCGAGCATCGCTTCGGCGAGCCCGCGTGCTTCATCGAGCCACATGCGATCGAACGTCGCCGCGTAGAGCTCCAGCAGCGCCGCCGCAAGCATCGCGTGGTCTTCGAGGTAGCCCTTGAGCTTGGCGTGCCCCGCTTTCCACGTGCGCAGCAGTCGTCCGTCTTGTCGCATGCTGCCCAGCACGAACTCGACGTTACGCCGGGCCGCGTCGACATAATCGGCGCGCCCCAGCACGCGTCCGGCCTCGGCAAACGCGCTCGCCATGAGACCGTTCCAGGCCGCCAGCACCTTGTCGTCGCGCCCGGGCTTCACGCGCCGCTCGCGCGCCTCGAACAATCGCTGCCGCCACGGCCTCACATGCTCGGGCTGCGGCTCGCCGGGAAGCCACAGGATGTTCTTGCCCTCGAAATTCGGTCCGCGATCCACGCCCCAGTACGCCATCGCGGGGTCGGCGTCCGTGCCGAGCACGGTGCGGATCTCGTCGGACGTCCACACGAAGAACTTGCCCTCGTGCCCTTCGGAATCGGCGTCCTGGGCGGAATAAAACCCACCGCGGGGGTCGGTCATCTCACGCAGGACGTAGTCGAGCGTCTCCTCGCAGATGCGGCGGCACTCGGAATCGCCGAAGGCCTGCCACGCGTGCAGGTAGAGCGACGCGAGCTGAGCGTTGTCGTACAGCATTTTTTCGAAGTGCGGCACCAGCCACAGCCGGTCCACGGAGTAGCGCGCGAATCCGCCGCCGAGCTGGTCGTAGATCCCGCCGCGCGCCATGCGCACGAGCGTCGTGTGCACCATGCGGCGCGCGTAGGCGTTGTCGCCCCGACGAGCAAAGCGCAGCACGAACTCCCAAATCATCGGCTGCGGGAACTTCGGCGCCCCGCCGAGACCGCCGTGCTCTTCGTCGAACTGCTGGGACACACCCTGAAACGCGCCGAACAGCACGTCATCCGTGAGCAGCGTGCCGGCCGCGCGCAGCCGTGACTCCTGGCCCAGCGAGGCGGCGAGCTGACGGCCGTTGTCGAGCACGTCGTTGCGACGCGTGGCCCACGCCTCGGCAAGCGCCTGCAGCAGTCGAGGAAAGCCGGGGAGCCCGTGGCGATCGGTCGGCGGGAAATACGTGCCGCCGTAGAACGGCGTCCCGTCGGGCGTGAGGAACACCGTCATCGGCCAGCCGCCCTGGCCGGTCATCGTCTGCACGGCCTGCATATAGATGTGGTCGACGTCCGGTCGTTCTTCGCGATCGACCTTGACGTTGACGAAGTGACGATTCATGAGCGCGGCCGTCTCGGCATTCTCGAACGACTCCCGTTCCATCACGTGGCACCAGTGGCAGGCGGAGTAGCCGACGGACAGCAAGATCGGCTTGTCGTCGGCCTTGGCGCGCGCAAACGCCTCGTCGCCCCATGGATACCAGTCGACGGGATTGTGCGCGTGCTGGAGAAGGTACGGACTCGTCTCGCGCGCCAGACGATTGTCGGCCACGCTCGCCTCAGCGCACGAACGGCAGGTCGCTGACCGTCGCGGCCAGCGTGTCGTCGTGGGCCCGCACGCCCACGCGCGCGCCGGGCGCGTGCTCGCGACGCACAAAGGCAAGCGCGATGGGCCGTCCCAAACCAAGCGAGCGCGTCGCGCTCGTCACGCGACCGACGACCGCGCCGTCCGCCACGACGTCGGCGCCGTGACTCGGCACCGTGTCGCCGTCGAGCAGCAGCCCGCGGAGGTGGCGGTTGACGTGACCGCGATCCCGGATGCGGACGACGACCTCCTGGCCGGGATAGCAGCCCTTGGTGTGCGACATAAGGCCGGCCGATGGCATCTCCGGCAGCAGCACGGTCGAGTCGACATCGACACCGTAGCGCGGCGTGCCGGCTTCGATCCGCAACGACTCGAGCGCCGCGCCGCCGAGCGGTCGCGCGCCGGCATCGACCGCCGCCTTCCATGCGCGCCCACGATCCGCGCTCGGAAGCAGGAGCCAGACCTCATGAGGGTCCAACTCGCCGCCGCCGCGGACGACCCGCACGTCAACACCGTCGAGCGAACCAGCGACGTGGGACCACGCCGCCTCCGGCGGGGCGGCTCCGGTGAGGCGCTTCACCGTCTGCTCACCGGCCGGCCCGACGAGCAGCAACAGCGCACGCTGACCGGTAACATCCTCGAGCCCGACCTTCTCGGCGAACAGATAATGGTCGAGCGCCTCCACGGTGGACCCGCCCATCCCCGGCGGCGTCAGGACGAGCAGCCGATCGTCGAGCGCCCACACGACGAGCATGACCTGCACGCGGCCATGCACGTCGAGCAGCGTCGCCGCGCAGCCCTGCCCGGGTTGCAGCGCCGCGATGTCGTTGCTGAGCAGCGCATGCAGGAACTTCGCGCGATCCCGGCCGGTGACCTCGACGACACCCGCGTCCGAGCGGTCGACGATGCCGACGCCGTCGCGCGCGGCGCGATACTCGCCGAGGCTCTCGTCGTGGGACGTCACGGCGTTCATTGTACTCGCCGCGTGCTAGACTGCGCGGCGTGGCGCCGCCGAAGCCCGCTGTCCGCGCGTTCCAGCGCCGCCTGCTCGCGTGGTACGCGCGTCACGGTCGCGACCTGCCGTGGCGGCGCACGCGCGTGCCCTATCGCGTGCTCGTCTCGGAAATCATGCTGCAGCAGACGCAGGTCGATCGTGTCATCCCGAAGTATCGACAGTTCCTGCGCACCTATCCCTCGCTGCGCGCGCTCGCCGCCGCGAACGTGGACGACGTGCGTCGGCTCTGGTACCCGCTCGGCTACAACATCCGCCCCGTCCGCCTGCATGCGATCGCGCGGGAAACGATCGCCCGCTACGGCGGGCGGCTGCCGGCCGACGGCGAACAGCTACGATCGCTGCCCGGCATCGGCCGCTATACCGCGGGCGCCGTGCTGTCGTTCGCGTTCGGCCGCGACGCCGCCGTCCTCGACACGAACGTGCGTCGTGTGCTCGGCCGGGTGTTTCTCGGACCGCGGCGCCTCAAGCGCGTGCGCGGCGAGGCACGGCTGTGGGCACTGGCCGAGGCGCTCGTGCCGCGCGGCCGCGGCTACGATTTCAACCAGGCGCTCATGGATTTCGGCGCGACGTGGTGCACGCCGCGACGGCCGCGCTGCGCACCATGCCCAATGCGCGGTCTGTGCGTATCGTTTCCCTCCCCGGTGAGCGCGCGCGCGAGGCGGTAATCTCATGCCACTGCTGATCGAGGTGGCCGCCGCACTCATCCGCGACACCGAAGGACGGTATCTCATCACGCAGCGCCGACGCGGCAGTCATCTGGCCGGCCTGTGGGAGTTTCCCGGCGGCAAGCTCGAGGCGGGCGAGTCGCCTGCCGACGCGCTACGGCGCGAGCTCAGCGAAGAGCTCGGCGGCGCATTCGACGTCGGCAAGCTCGTCGAGACGGTGCGCTGGGAATACCCCGACCGCACCGTCGTACTTCATTTCTACGACTGCCGCCTGCGGTCCGGAGCGATCGAGCCGCGCGAGGGACAGGCGATGCTGTGGGTCGAGCCCGACCAGCTCCGGACGTACGACTTTCCCCCGGCCGACCGCGCCCTGATCGACCGCCTCACTCCCCGCCGCTGAGTCCGCTGGGGAACTCGCTGACGTCACCGCTCGACGCAATACGCCGTGGGCGCGCCATACGGCGAGCCGTGTCGCCGCCCGAAGCGCAGGCCGCGACGAGCGGGTCGCAAGGGTCTGGCTGTCCGCAGCGCGGCCCCCTTTAGGGGATGGGGGCCGCGCTCGTCGCGGCCGAGCGAGGAGCGGCGTATAGGCGAGCCATCTCGGCGCGAACGCGGCGTACCGCGGCGGGCGGTGACGTCAACGCGTTCGCCGCGGCTAGATTCGTTCCCACATGAAGTGCTTCCGATTCTTCGTGAACGGCCTCACCTCGCCCGGCCAGCGTCCGAGGTCGACGGCCCTCGCGAACTCGGGGCTCACGAGCACGCTCGGGCTGGCAAGCTCGTACAGCGCCGTGTAGGTCGGCTCGCCCTCGATGACGATCGTCTTGCGCTCGCCGCCGATGATCATCTCGAGCGGTCGGCGCTTGAAGCGCAGCGCGGAGATCACGCCAGGCACTTTGAGGATCGTCGGCACGTGCTCGTGGTCATAGACCTCATTGAACAGCGTGTCCTGAGCGGGCGCGACGTCCATCGACGCGGTGAAGAGGTAGCGGCTCGTAATCGGCATCGCAGGTCCTCGCTTGAGTGAGGGTTCAGTACCAGATCGCCATGGGCAGCCCCCGCGCGTCGCGTGGGGCCGGTCGCGTCGGCAGGCAGACGGCGACGTCCCGCGCGACACGGGCGGCGCTCCAGGCGACGGCGTGTGCGTCGACGATGTCGTCGGCAGCCACGCCGCTTTCGCGGCGTCGCAGCGCGCGCGACAGCTGCGGGAACACCCGGCGCAGCAACGCGACCCGGCGGGCGAGGCCGCGTGCGGTACGCTTCGGCTCGGCGAGTCCCGTCGGCGTCCGGGCGAGCGCACGGAACGACAGCTCGGGATGGATCTCGGTCACGCGGCTCGTCAGCGTCGCGTCCGCGCCGAGCGCGTCGTCGACCTCGCGCAGACGGGGAAAGAGACCGAAGCACTCGATCGAGATGCCGAGGCGTGCCGCGCTGCTGCGGCGATTGGCGGCGAGCGCGGCCCGATAGCTCGCCCGTGTGAGCGCACCGCGCGCCGGCGGCGTGAACACCGAGCACCCGCGCGGGTGGCCAAGGAGTCGTCGCGCGTGCCGATCGCAGTCGCGGCCGCCCGGCGTCGCAGCGTCCAGCAGCCCGATCGGCATGTCGACACCGACGATGCGCGCTCCACGCGTCAACTCGAGCACGGCCCGAAAATCGCGCGCAAGCGCAACGTCCGATGGCTCGGGGCCGCCGTCCGCCGCGGCCGCGTCCGTCACGACGACGAGCCAGCCCGCGCGACAGCCATCTACCCCGGCGACGAGCTCGCCCACGCGAGTGTCGTCAGGCGCGGCGCGGCGGCAAACCCGCGGCCAGCGCCCCGTGGACCATCGTGACGAGCGAGACGATGTCGAACACCGGTCGGCCGGTTTCACGCTGGATGTCCGCGGTGTACGGCGGCATGTTCGTGCACTCGAGGACGATCGCGCCGACGTCGGGATGCTCGGCGACGAGTCGCCGCGCGACCCGCACGTGCTCCTCGCGCGCGACGTCGACGTCGAGCTCGAGCTGGTTGTCGAGCAGCGCGTGCGTGAACTCCTTTTCCGTCTCCATACCCACGACGGCCAGCGGCACGTCGTGACCGATGCCGGCCGCGGCGAGGTGCTCGGGCGTGAGCGTGCCGGCGTTGACGGTCATGATCCCGACGCGGCCTCCGGGAGCGAGCAGGCGATGCACAAGCGGAACGAGCAGCAGGCTCGACGTGAACACCGGCACCCGCACCGCACGCGCAAGCTGGTCCTGATACTTCACGAGAAATCCGCAATTGGTGGTGATCGCGCCCACGCCCTCGCGCTCGAGCGCCCGCGCGCCGTCGACGAACGCCGGCAGTAATCCCTCGGCGCCGCGGCGGACCACGAGGTCGGGATCGGCACCGGTGACGCGGTGATACCGCACGGGAAACGGAAAGGTGTGGGCGTTGCCCATGTCACCGACGATGCGCGGAAAGTGCGTGTCGAGCATCAGGATGCCGATGGTGAAGCCATACTGATTGAAGCCGCCGCGAACACGCCCGCTCGTCATGGGCCCTCACTCTACCGCAAGCGAAGTTCGACCGCGCGCACGCCCGGTTCGACGGCATCGCTGGTGTACACTCCACGCCCTATGGCCATCGCCACCGAGGCGATCACCGTCCGCAACCTCTCCAAGACGTACGCCACGCGCGACGGCGCAGTGGTCGCGCTCGACCGCACGACGTTCGGCGTCGGCGAGGGCGAGTTCGTGGCCGTGGTCGGGCCCTCCGGCTGTGGCAAATCGACGCTGTTGAAGATTCTCGCCGGGATCTTGACGTCATCGAGCGGTGACGCTTTGCTGCGCGGCACCCTCATCGCGGGACCTCGGCGCGACATCGGCGTGGTGTTCCAGTCGCCCGTGCTCTTCCCCTGGCGCACGGTGCTCGACAACGTGCTGCTTCCCGTCGACGTGCAGCGGCTGGGTCGCGAGCGACACCATCAGGTCGGCATCGACCTGCTGAACCTCGTCGGCCTTCGTGGCTTCGAGCGCAAGTATCCGTGGGAGCTCTCGGGCGGCATGCAGCAGCGCGTGGCCATCACGCGCGCGCTCGTCCACGACCCCGCCATGCTGCTCATGGACGAGCCCTTCGGCGCGCTGGACGCCATGACGCGTGAGCACATGAACCTCGAGCTGCAGCGCATCTGGCTCGAGCGACGCAAGACCGTGCTCTTCATCACGCACTCGATTCCCGAGGCGGTATTTCTCGCCGACCGTGTCCTGGTCATGACGCCGCGGCCGGGCCGCCTGCTCGACGACGTGCGCGTGAAGCTCACCCGCCCGCGCTCGCTCGATGTGATGAACACGCCCGAGTTCGGCGCCCACGTCCACCACATCCGCCATCTCTTCAACGCCCAGGGCCGGCTCGACGCATGAAGAACGCGCGCAACGTGGCCGTCACGCTCGCGATCTTCGTCGGCACGCTCGTCCTGTGGGAAGCCGTGGTACGCGTCTTCAGCATCCCGATCTTCATTCTCCCGCCGCCATCGCAGGTCGCGCTCGCGCTCTGGCGCGGCATCGCGAGCGGCCTGTACGTCAACCACCTCGGCTACACCCTCGTGGAGACGCTGCTGGGGTTCGTGGTCGGCTCCCTGCTCGGGTTCTTCCTCGGCACCGCCGTGGCGATGAACCGGTGGGTCGAGTTCTTTCTCTATCCCTACATCGTGATGTTCCAGTCCCTCCCGAAGGTGGCGCTGGCGCCATTGATCGTCGTCTGGTTCGGTCTCGGGCTCACCTCGAAGGTCATCAATGCCGCGCTCGTCGCGTTCTTTCCGCTGCTCGTCAACACGATGGTCGGTTTGAAGTCTGCGGACGAGGATCGTGTGAGCCTCATGCGCTCGCTGGCGGCCAGCGACCATCAGATCTTCTGGATGCTGCGACTGCCGAACGCCCTGCCGTTCGTGATGGCCGGGCTCGACGTCGCGATGATCTTCGCGCTGATCGGCGCGATCGTCGCCGAGTTCGTCGGCGCCCAGCGCGGCCTCGGCATGCTCATTCAGTCCATGAATTTCAACATGGACGTGTCCGGTCAGTTTTCGATCCTGCTGATCCTGTCGTTCGTCGGGCTCCTGCTCAACCGCGCGATCATGATGATCCGCAAACGGATCATGTTCTGGGACCCGTCCGAGAAGCAGGCGATCGAAACCTCGCCCGAAGAGGCCGCGCCCGCGGCCGGCCGGCGCGTCATCACGCCTGCGAAGGAAGGGGTCGGTTCATGAAGCGCTTCATCGTGTGCTCGCTCGTACTCGCGCTCGTTGCGGTGCTCGCGCAGTCCGCGCCCGCCGACACGAAGATTCGCGTCGGCTGGTGCGCCAAGACCGTTTCGTCGGCGGCCGCGCCGTTCGCGATCGCCATGAAGATGGGCTGGTACAAGGCCGCTGGGATCGAGGTCGAGCTGGTGCCGCTCCCCGGCTCCTCGGCCTGCACGCAGGCTGTCGCGACGAAGGAGGTTCCGTTCGCCCTGCCGAGCGTCGAGCCGCTCGCCATCGCGATCCGCCAGGGCGTGAAGGCCAAGATCTACTACACCGCCTACCAGGGGAATATCTACGGCATCGCCGTGCCCGCCGACAGTGCCATCCAGAAGATCAGCGACCTCAAGGGCAAGACCGTCGGCGTCATCTCTATGGGCTCCGCCGGTGTTCCCGTGGCGAAGGCGCTCGTCGCGACGGCCGGTCTCAACCCCGAATCCGACGTGACGATCGTCGTCGCCGGCGAGGGCGCACAGACCGCGGCCATGGTGCGCAGCAAGCAGGTGGACGCGCTCAGCCAGTACGACACCCAGTACGCGATGGTAGAGAACGCCGGAGTGAAGCTCCGCCTGCTCGACACGAGGGAGATCGACCGCTATCCGGCGAACGGTTTCCTCTCGCTCGATGAGACGCTGAAATCACGCCGTGCCGATGCCGTGGCGCTCGCCAAGGGCTACGCGATGGGCACCGTGTTCGCGATCGCCAATCCCGAGGCGGCCGTGAAGATCCTGTACGAAGTCTTCCCGCAGACCAAGCCGACGGGCAAGGACGAAGCGACAGCGATCCGCGACGACGTCAAGGTGCTCGGCGCGCGCATCGTCAACTGGAAGCTCGACAAAGCGGGCGTAAAGCGCTGGGGCGAAAACTCGGAGACGAACTACGCTGCCTACGCGGACTTCATGCAAAAGTACGGAATCATCAAGGAGAAGGTGTCGGCAAAAGACCTGATCACCAACGACCTCATCGCCGACATCAACCGTTTCGACGCCGCGAAGGTCACCGCGGAGGCCAAGAGCTACAAATGACCAAGAAAATCGCGATCGAGTCCACGGCCGAGGCCTATCTCGAGCTGCTCGCCGCGCGCGGCGTCGAGTACTTCTTCGCGAACGCCGGCACCGACTTCGCGCCGTTGATCGAGGCGTGGGCCAAGCGTCTGGCGCACGGGCACGCGCTACCCAAGCCGATCACCGTGCCGCACGAGACGCCGGCGGTCGCCATGGCCCACGGGTACGCGATGGTCACGGGCCGCCCGCAGGCGGTGATGGTGCACGTCATCGTCGGCGCCGCCAATGCGCTCGCGGGCCTCATCAACGCCTCGCGCGTCGGCGTGCCGATGCTGTTCACGGCCGGCCGCAACCCGATCACCGAGGCGGGGCTGCCGGGCGCCCGCAACCGTCCGATCCACTGGGCGCAGGAGTCGTTCGATCAGGCAGGACTCGCGCGCGAGTTCGTCAAGTGGGACTACGAGCTGCGCAACTTCGTCCAGCTCGAGACGGTCGTCGATCGCGCGCTCGCGGTCACCAGTGCCGAGCCGCAGGGCCCCGTGTATCTGACCTTGCCGCGCGAGGTGCTGGCCGAGGCCCAGGAGTCGTTCGAGTACTCGCCGACGTCGCGCGCGCCGAAGCCCGCCGCGACCGTGGCCGGACCCGAGGCGATTGCTGAAGCCGCCCGCACGCTGGCCGGCGCGCAGCGGCCGTTGATCCTCGCCAAGGCGGCCGGGCGCGATCCCGGCGCGGTGAGCTCGCTCGTCGCGCTCGCCGAGGCACTCGGCGCGCCCGTCGTCGACCAGTTCCACACGCACATGAATTTCCCGCAAGATCACGAGCTGCACGGCGGCTTCGACGGCACGCCGTACCTCGCCGATGCCGACGCGATCGTCGTGGTCGAATCCGATGTGCCGTGGTTTCCGTCGCTCAAGTCCCCGCGTGCGGACGCCAAGCTCATCCAGATCGCGGTGGACCCGCTGTTCACGCGCTATCCGATCCGCGGCTTCGGCGCCGATGTGGCGTTGCCCGGCGCGCCGCGGCTCACGCTGGCGGCGCTGGCCGAGGCGCTGAAGACGCGCGTCGATGCGCGCGTCGTGGCCGAGCGGCGCGCGAAGATCGCCGCGGCCGGGCGCGAGCGGCGCGCCGCCGCCGAGTCGCGGGCGCGCGCGCTGAAGAGCGACGCGCCGATCGACATGGCGTGGCTCTCGCGCTGCGTCGGCGACGTCCTCGACGAGCGCACGATCATCGTCAACGAGTACGATCTGGACGCGAGCCAGTGCTGCTTCCGCGCGCCGGGAACGTATTTCGCCTCACCGTCATCGGGAGGTCTCGGCTGGGGCGTCGGTGCGGCGCTCGGCGCGAAGCTCGCGAAGCCGGACCACACGGTGATCTGCACGGTGGGCGATGGCGCCTACATCTTCGGCGCGCCCACGGCGGCGCACTGGGTCGCGCGCGCCTACGACGTCCCCGTGCTCTGGATCGTCTTCAACAACCGGGCATGGAACGCCGTCAAGCGCGCGGTGACGTCGCACGCGCCCGATGGTTGGGCCAAGCGCACCGGCATGCCGCTGACCGAGCTCGATCCGCCGCCCGACTACGAGATGATCTGCCAGGCCTCCGGTGGCTGGGCGGAAAAGGTCGAGGATCCGTCGGCACTGCCCGATGCGCTGCGTCGCGCGCTCGAGGTCGTGCGCGAAGAGCGGCGGCAGGCACTGCTGAACGTTATTTGCAAAAAGCCGTAGGAGAGACGGACATGGCCATGAGCATTCCGGTCGTCGACGCCGACGGGCACGTCACCGAGTCCAACGAGCAGGTGGCGAAATACCTCGAGGAGCCGTATCGCCGCCGGCCGCTCACCTTCCCGCTCTATCCACAAGATGGGTGGGATCGGCGCCTGCTCGGCACGCTCGGACAGGTCGGCAGCACCGCGGAGCAGTGGCTGAAGGCGCTCGACGACGGCGGCATGGAGACGACGGTGCTCTATCCAACGCTCGGTCTGTTCCTGTCGTTTCTCAAGGACCGTGCGTGGGCGGTCGCGATCTGCCGCGCCTACAACACGTTTCTGCACGAGGAATTCATCAAGAGAAGTCCGCGGCTGCAGGCGGTCGCGCTGCTGCCGATCCAGGATCCGGAGGCGGCCGCCGCGGAGCTCGAGCGGAGCGTCCGTCAGCTCGGCCTGGTCGGCGCGATGCTCGCCGCCGACGGCAATCACGTTCTCGGCGATGCGCGGTTCACGCCGATCTACGAGATGGCGCAGCGCCTCGACGTCATGGTCGGCATCCACGCCTCCGGCTCGCACTTGGGCGGTGCCGGCGTCGAGCTGTTCCCGCAGTTCATCCAGGCCCACACGTGCTCGCACGCGTTCGGCCAGATGCGCCAGATCACCTCGATCGTGTTCGAGGGCATTCCCGAGCGATTCCCGGATCTCCGCATTGCGTTTCTCGAGGCGGGCTGCGGCTGGGCGCCGTACTGGATGGAGCGCATGGACGACGAGTACGCCAAGCGCGCGCCCGAAGCGCCGAACCTCAAGAAACAGCCGAGCGAGTACGTCCGCTCGGGCAAGATCTATTTCTCCTGTGAGGCCGACGAGTGGCTGCTGCCGCAGGCGGTGAAGCTGGTCGGCGAGAATCAGATCGTCTACGCCTCCGACTTCCCGCACTGGGACAATTCGTATCCCGAGTCGCTGCGCGAGATCCGCGACCGCGGCGACCTCAGCGACGCGCAGAAGCGCAAGATTCTGTCCGACAACTCCTGCCGCCTCTACGGCCTCAAGAACTAGGCACAGACGAGGCTGCGACCTCGCTGTTGGGGGGTGGGCCCACGACGACATCGGGCCAAGCGCCCATCGTGGCGAGCCGTATCGCCGCACGAAGCGCAGGACGGGACGAGCGACGCCGCTGACGATTGGGTGGCCGCCGGGCCACCCCATTTGGGGGATGGGGCGTGAGCGAGTCCCGTCCGAGCGAGTTGCGGCGTAGAGGCGAGCCACGCGGGCGCGGGCGCGATGTCGTCGCGGGACCGCCCACCCAACGGCGCGGTCGCGGTTCAGCGCTTCAATAGATAGGGCACGTCCACGACGACGGTGTTCTTGCGGAACAGCAGCGTCCCCTTGATCAGCAGCGCCGTCTGGTTGTGCAGGATGTGCTGCCACCATCGCGACGGCAAGAACTCGGGGATGACGATCGTCACCATGTGATCGTCACCCTGCGCCTGCAGCGCGTCGAGATACTCGACGAGCGGCCGAAGCAGCGAGCGATACGGCGAGTTCAGGATCACGAGTGGCACGCCCAGACCCCAGCGAGCCCACTTCTCTTCCAGCTTCGCCGTGCGGGCCGGATCCGTCTCGACGAACACGGCGCGCACCGCCGCCGTCGGCGCGAGCGTCTTGGCGTACTGCACCGCGCGCACGACCCCGCGATGTAAATCACCGACGATGATGAGCACGGTGTGGCGCAGATCCGGCGGACCGGACAGTCCTTCGAGCGAGAGCTGCTCCGCCACGTCGTCGTAGTGACGGCGCATCGCGAGGAACGTCCCGACGAGTGTCGGGATGACGAGCACCACGATCCATGCGCCGTGCGTGAACTTGGTGGCGGCGATGACGAGCGTAACGACCCCCGTCGCCAGCGCGCCGAGACCGTTGATGACGATCTTGTGCCGCCAGCCAGGCACCCGATCCTTCAACCAGTGCCGCACCATGCCCGACTGCGACAGCGTGAACGAGATGAACACGCCGACCGCATAGAGCGGGATCAGCGCGTGTGTCTCACCACCGAAGATGACGAGCAGCAACGCCGCCATCGTGCCGAGAACCATGATCCCGTTCGAGAACACGAGCCGCTCGCCGAGGTTGGCGAACTGCCGCGGCACGTAGCGGTCGCGAGCGAGCAGCGACGACAAGCGAGGAAAGTCCGCGAACGACGTGTTGGCCGCAAGGACAAGGATGAGCGCGGTGGCCGCCTGCACGGCGTAATAGAAGACGCCCGTACCGTGCAGCCGTCGGGCGATCTGCGAGACGACCGTCTCGTCGGCGATCGGCACGATGCCGAGCCGATTGGCGAGCACGGTGAGGCCGATGAAGAACGAGCCCAGGATCACGGCCATCCAGCCGAGCGTGATCGCGGCGTTCCTCGATTCCGGCGCGCGGAAGGCGGGGATGCCGTTCGAGATCGCCTCCGTCCCCGTCATGGCCGTGCATCCCGACGAGAACGCGCGCAGAACGAGGAACCACGTGAGCGCTTCGGCGGGAGCCACCGCGGGCGGCGGAGTCCGCGGCAGGCTGCCCGTCGCCAGACGGAAGAAGCCTTCCAGGATCATGAAGCCGAACGTCACGAGGAAAAAGTACGTCGGCACGGCGAAAATGCGCCCTGATTCGCGCACGCCGCGAATGTTGGCGAGCGCGATGACGGCGACGCATGCGACGCCGAGCGCAACCCTGTACGGGGTGAGCTCGGGAAACGCCGATGTGACCGCCGCGACCCCGGCCGCCACCGAGACGGAGACCGTCAGCACGTAGTCCACGAGGAGCGCGGCCGCCGCGATCAGTCCCGCGACAGCGCCCAGATTCGCGCGCGCCACGATATACGAACCGCCGCCGCTCGGATAGGCATGGATCGTCTGCTGGTAGGAGATGGCGACGATGGCGAGCAGGCCGGTGATCGCCAGCGAGATCGGCACCGAATAGTGAAGCGCGACGGTTCCCGAGAGAACGAGAACGAGGAGAATCTCCTCGGTGGCGTACGCGACGGAGGACATCGCATCGGACGAGAAGACCGCCAGCGCGACGCGTTTCCGCAACCGTTCGTGGTGCGCCTGGGCCAGCGGCATCGGCGGCCCGACGAGCGCGCGCTTGAGCAGCGCGACTCTCACGCCGGCCCTGCAAAGACGCGCATGAACTCGGAGTCTACTCCGCCGGCATGTGGCACTTCGCCACTCCGCGCTGCCGGGGATCAATTTTTACGAAATTTTTATGACGCGCCCTGGGCTCTTAACGCCGCGTGAACCGCAACAGCGGCATAGTTCAGCCAGAGGCATCCGTAATGTGCGACACGAGCTTACCGGCTACACGCGGATCTGCAGCGGCCCCGCCGCGGTGGGGGCTGCTGTACGGCACGGCGGTTCCCCAGCTGGCGGCACTCGGCGCGGTCGAGGCGATGCAGTCGCCCCACGCGATCCGCGTCGCGCTGCGATGCGTTTTAGCCCTCGGCATGTTCGCAACGATGGCGATGTGGCTGCGCGCCAACCGCCCGGCGATCGACCTGCAAGACTGGTGCGACTGCGCCGGTGAGCAGATGACGATTCGCGTGATCGAGTCTCGGCGGCCGATCGCGGTGCCGTCGCCGATCGAGCCAGCGCCTCTCCCGCCCGTCCCCGCGGAAGAGGAGTACGAGCTCACCGCGCCCTGAGGCGGCTCGGGCGAGGCGCGCGGCTCAAAAGAACGAGTAATACAGCGCGAGCGTGATCGTGTTCTGAGCCTCGGACGTCGGCGCCAGTCCAGCGCCGCCCTCGTTGCGGACGCTGAACGCTTTCCGGTTCGCCTGGTCGTGGCGGTACTCGAGCCGCCCCACCAGGCCCTTCCAGATCTTGTACTCGGCCGTCGCGGTGATTTCCCACAGGTCGACGTTCGCGCCGGGCGTGACGGTCTCGCTGCTGCGCACGCCCTGCGGGTCCGAGAAGTACTCGAGGCGCAGCGCCGTCCGCAGCGCCTTGGTCCAGTCGTAGGCCGCATAGCCGGCCACGCCACCCCAGCGCGAGCTGGCGTCTTTGCGGGTGGGCACGAGCAGCGGATCGTTTTCCTCGCCCGCGAAGTCGAAGTTCACGGCGAACGTCCAGCGCTCGATCCCCGTGTACTGGATCGAGGTGTCCACGATCCAGCGGTTGTTCACATCTCCGTCGCGCATCTGGTTCCGGCTCTGCTCGGGGCCCCACATCGCATGCACGCCGGCGGTGAGCTTGTCGATCGGCGTGAAGTCCGCCGTTACTATCGGTCGCAGGTGGCCATTGTTGTTGTCGGAGTTGTCCCAGCCCATCGTCACTCCGGCGCCGACGATGACCCACTTCGCGAACGGATAGGTGGCGATCACGCCCGTGTGCGTGTACGGCGTGCCGAGCGTGTACAGGAACGAGCGCGAGAAGTTGAGGTTCTTCGGACTCTCATAGCCCTCGTACCCAACCGGCGTCGCCCATTTGCCGGCCTTCAGGGTCAGCCCCTCGCCCAGCGGTACCAGATAGGCGACGTAGGCTTCGGACAGATCGAACTTCTCCGTGTTGCGGAAGAGAGGCGGCGAGTCGTCGAGGTCGCGGAAGATTCCGAGCGAGTGGTTCTTCTGGGAGTCGATGCCGGCGGTGACGACGACGCCCCAGCCGAGCCGATAGCGCTCGGACGGTGACGCTCAGCTCGGCGGCGTTGAAGGTATACCCGTTGTCGTGGTCGTAGAAACGGAGCTCGTTGACGTCACCGCGGCCGGTGCGGCCGAGGTTCCACACGTAGCTGTTCTCAACGTACGAGAACAGCATGATCTCCTCCAGGTACTTCTTGGGCTGGCCCTCGGCGGTGGCGGGCCGGCCGAGGACGTCCGCCAGCGATTTCTGAGCGAGCGCGGTGCCCGGCAAGACGGCGACCACCGCGAATGCACACAGAGCCAGCGTGAGGCGCCGAGTCATCGAGTCCTCGTTGTTCGAGTTAGCGGCCGTCGAGGGCCAGGTTGAGCGCGAGCACGTTCACGCGCGGCTCGCCCAGGAAGCCCCACTGCCGGCCCTCGGTGTAGCGATCGACCAGCGCGCGCACCGCGTCGGGCTGCATCTTGCGCGCCTTGGCGACACGGCCGACCTGATAGAGCGCCGCCGCCGGCGAGATGTGCGGGTCGAGCCCGCTGCCCGAGGCCGTGACGAGATCCACGGGCACGGGGTCTTTGTTGTCGGGGTCGGCCGCGCGCAGCGTGTCCACGCGCTCCTGCACGCTCTTGATGAGCGCGGGATTGGTCGGGCTGAGGTTCGAGCCCGCCGACGACACGGCGTTGTAGCCGAACGGCGACGTCGCCGACGGCCGGCTCCAGAAATATTTCGGATCGTCGAAGGGCTGGCCGATGAGCTCGGAGCCGACGACCTTGCCGTCCTTGACGATCAGGCTGCCGTTGGCCTGTCGCGGGAAGACGAGCTGCGCGATCCCCGTCACGAGCGCTGGATAGATCACGCCGGTGACGATTGTCAGCACGACGAGGAGGACGAGCGCGGGCCGCAGATGCGTCATGGCGGTCTCCTACACCAGGCCCAGCGCGACCAGGATCATGTCGACGAGCTTGATGCCCGGGAACGGGATGATGATGCCGCCCACGCCGTAGATCCAGACGTGGCGGCGCAGGACGGCGGCGGCGCCGAGCGCGCGATAGCGCACGCCCTTCAGGGCGAGCGGGATCAAGGCAATGATGATCAGCGCGTTGAAGATGACCGCCGAGAGGATCGCGCTCTCCGGCGTGGCCAGGCGCATGATGTTCAGCGCATTCAGCGCCGGGTACGTCGTCACGAACGCGGCGGGGATGATCGCGAAGTACTTGGCGACGTCGTTGGCGATGCTGAAGGTCGTCAGCGCGCCGCGCGTCATCAGCATCTGCTTGCCCGTCTCGACCACCTCGAGCAGCTTCGTCGGGTTGCTGTCGAGATCGATCATGTTGCCGGCTTCCTTCGCGGCCTGGGTGCCCGAGTTCATCGCGACGGCGACGTCGGCCTGGGCCAGCGCCGGCGCGTCGTTGGTCCCGTCACCCGTCATCGCCACCAGCCGGCCCTCGGCCTGGAGATCGCGGATCAGCTTCAGCTTCGTCTCGGGCGTGGCCGGGGCCAGGAAGTCGTCGATGCCCGCCTCCGCGGAGATGGCCGCCGCGGTGAGCGGGTTGTCGCCGGTAATCATCACGGTCTTGATGCCCATGCGGCGCAGCTCGCCGAACCGCTCACGGATGCCGCCCTTGACGATGTCCTTGAGGTGGACGCACCCGAGCACCTTCGCGCCGTCGGCGACGACGAGCGGCGTGGCCCCGGCCTTCGAGATACCGTCCACCGCCGTGCGGACCTCGGGGGGCAGCGTTCCGCCGAGCGCCTTGACATGGGCCTCGATCGCCTCGGTCGCGCCCTTGCGCACCTGGCGGCCGTTCATGTTCACGCCGCTCATGCGCGTCTGCGCCGTGAAGGGCACGAACGTCGCACCCAGCTTCTCGACGTCGCGCTCGCGGATCGAGTACTTCTCCTTGGCAAGGACCACGATGCTGCGGCCCTCCGGCGTCTCGTCGGCGAGCGACGCGAGCTGTGCCGCGTCAGCGAGATCACGCTCGGACACACCGGGTGCCGGAACGAACTGCGTCGCCTGCCGATTGCCGAGCGTGATCGTGCCGGTCTTGTCCAGCAGCAGCACGTCGACGTCGCCGGCGGCCTCGACCGCCCGGCCGGACATGGCGATGACGTTCTTCTGGATCATCCGGTCCATGCCCGCGATGCCGATGGCCGACAGCAGCGCGCCGATCGTCGTCGGGATCAGGCAGACAAGCAGAGCCACCAGCACGGTGACGGTGATGGGACTGCCCTTACCCGCCGCCTCGACGCTGTAGAGCGAGAACGGCAGCAGCGTCGCCGTGGCAAGGAGGAAGATGATCGTCATCGCGGCTAATAAAATATCGAGCGCTACTTCGTTAGGCGTTTTCTGCCGCCTGGCGCCTTCCACGAGCGCGATCATGCGATCGAGAAACGCCTCGCCAGGATTGGCGGTGACCTCGACGATCAGCCAGTCGGACAGCACCTGCGTGCCGCCGGTCACCGCGCTGCGATCGCCGCCACTCTCGCGGATGACCGGCGCGCTCTCCCCCGTGATGGCGGCCTCGTTTACCGAGGCCACGCCTTCGACGACGGTGCCGTCCACCGGGATGAACTCGCCGGCCTCGACCAGCACGACCTGGCCCTTTCGCAACGAGGTCGCCGGGACGATCTCGAAGCGCGCGCTCCGCTGCGGGCGCGCCAGACGCTTGGCTTGCAAATCGCGCCGCGCCCGGCGCAGCGAGGCCGCCTGGGCTTTGCCGCGGCCCTCCGCCATCGCCTCCGCGAAGTTCGCGAAGAGCACGGTGAACCAGAGCCACACCGAGACCCAGAAGATGAACCACGCCGGCGCCTCGCCTCGGCCCACGATCGCCTGCACCCAGAGCAGCGTGGTGAGGATCGACCCGACGTAGACGACGAACATGACCGGATTGCGCACCTGACGCCGTGGCGTCAGCTTGCGGAACGAGTCGCCGATCGCCTGCGTCAGGATCGCCGGGTCGAACAGCGCGCGGGCTTTTACCGTGGCCGTCATGATTGTGGTGTCCTCACTTCGCCGCGATGAGATTGAGATGCTCGACGATCGGGCCCAGCGCGAGCGCCGGGACGAACGTCAGCGCGCCGACCAGAACGACGACGCCGACCAGCAGCCCCACGAACAAGGGCGTGTCGGTCGGCAGGGTGCCGGCTCCCGGCGGAACGAGCTTCTTGCGCGCGAGCGAGCCGGCGATGGCTAGCGCCGGAACGGCGAGCCAGTAGCGGGCGAAGAGCATGGCGATGCCGAGCGCCGTGTTGTAGAAGGGCGTGTTCGCGTTCAGTCCCGCGAACGCGCTGCCGTTGTTGTTTCCGGCCGAGGAGAAGCCGTAGAGGATCTCGCTGAACCCGTGGATGCCGGGGTTCGAGATGCCCGCCTTGCCCGCCGCCGTCAGCACGCCGATCGAGGTGCCGATCAGCACGATCGCCGGCGGGATGAGGATCATCAGCGACGACATCTTCATCTCGTACGCCTCGATCTTCTTGCCGAGGTATTCGGGCGTGCGCCCGACCATGAGGCCGGCGACGAACACCGCGATGATCGCGAACGCCAGCATGCCGTAGAGCCCGGAGCCGACGCCGCCGAAGACGACCTCGCCGAGCTGGATCATCCACATCAGAACCAGGCCGCCGAGCGGCGTGAAGGAGTCGTGCATCGAATTCACGGATCCGTTCGAGGCGCCGGTCGTCGCCGTCGCCCACAGCGCGGAGTTCGCGATGCCGAAGCGGACCTCCTTGCCCTCCATGTTGCCGCCGGACGAGAGCGCGCTCGCCGTGTGATCGACGCCCTGTTTCACGAATACCGCGCCGTTCTGCTCGGCGACGTAACAAACGGCCAGCAGCGCAACGAAGATCACGGTCATGGCCGCCAGTACCGCCCAGCCCTGGCGCGTGTCACCGACCATGACGCCGAACGTGTAGCAGAGCGCGCCCGAGATCAGCAGGATCGACAGAAGCTCGAGGAAGTTCGCGAGCGGCGTCGGATTCTCGAACGGGTGCGCGGAGTTGACGTTGAAGAAGCCGCCACCGTTGGTCCCGAGCTGCTTGATGGCGACCTGCGACGCCGCGGGCCCCACCGCAATCACCTGCTCGGCCAGCCTGGCCTTCTGGGACGCGCCAGCCTTGTCCTTGACGGGATCGTCGTACTCGGTGACCTGCACGACGGTCGCCTTCGCGTACGGCGAGAACGTCTGCACGACACCTTGGGATACGAGGATCAGTGCCAGGACGAACGACAGCGGCAGGAGGATGTAGAGTGTCGTCCGCGTCAGGTCCACCCAGAAGTTGCCGATGGTCTGTGCCGTGCGTCGCGCGAAGCCGCGCATCATCGCGACCAGCACCGCCATGCCAGCCGCCGCCGAGACGAAATTCTGCACGGTCAGCGCGAGCATCTGCGTGAGGTACGACATCGTCGACTCGCCGCCGTAGCCCTGCCAGTTCGTGTTGGTGGCGAAGCTCGCCGCCGTGTTGAAGGAGGAATCGGGCGAGACCGCGCCAAGGTGCTCCGGATTCAGCGGCAACACGCCCTGAAGCCGCTGGAGCGCATAGACGAAGAGCAAGCCGAGCAGGTTGAACAACAGCATGGCGGCCGCATACGTCGTCCAGGTCATGTCGTCCGTCGCACGGACACCGGCGAGCCGGTAGATCAGGCGCTCCAGCCAGCCAAGCGCACGATCGACGCCGCAGCGCCGCCCCTCGTAGACACGCGCCATGTAGCTGCCGAGCGGCTTCGCGAGCGTCAGCAGCACGACGACGTACAGAACGATTTGGAAGATGCCGTTGGCGGTCATCTCAACACCTTCTCAGGCGAACAGCTCTGGCCGCAGAAGCGCCAGGACGAGGTAAACCAGCAGGCCGAGCGATACGATGCCGCCGGCGATATAGAGGATGGGCATGGCGGCGTCCTACACCCGCTCACAGAGCTTCACGAGAAGCCAGGTCAGCGCGAAGAAGCCGACCGCGAGGCCAACGTAGATGACGTCCATGCGTGCGTCCTCCGACCACACTCTTAACTGCCGGCGTGGTCAAAAATCCGCTAAGACGCACCGCCTCTCGGTCACAAACGCGTAAAGGTCGACCGCCGAGGCGCTCAGTACAGCCGACGCAGCCAGAACGGGCCGACGACGGTGGTGAGGACGACCATGAGCACGACCGCAGCGTAGAGCTCTGCGGTGATCACCTCGCCCGTGAGTCCGATCGCCGCGAAGATTAGGCCAACCTCGCCGCGCGGGATCATGCCTACGCCGACGGGCCAGCGCCGCACGTCCGGCCGATAGACGCCGAACGCCGAAACAAGCTTGGATCCGACGGCGACGAGCGTCAGGAGCACGCCAAACGCGAGTGTGCCCCGAGGCGACAGCGGCGCCAGGTGCCCGAGCTCCACATGCATTCCGATGCTGACGAAAAAGATCGGCACGAACAGATCGGCGACCGGTTTGATCCGATCCTCGATACGCGCGCGTCGCTCGGTGGTCGCGAGCACGAGGCCTGCGGCGAATGCGCCGACGATCGGCGCGAGGCCACTGCGGTCCGCCAGCACCGCCAGCACGGTGCAGAACAGCACGGCCGAGACGATCAGGCTGCCTCGCACCTGCATGTGATCGACCCAGCGGACGAACAATGGCGCCAGACGCACGCCGATCGTGATCGCCGCCGTTAGGAAGGCCAGCGCGCCGAGGACGAGTTTCGCGATGCTCCAGAGCGAGACACCGCCCGTTTGCGCGAGCCCCGCCACGACCGACAGGATCACGAGACCGAGGACGTCGTCGGCGACGGCGGCACCGAGCACAACCTGCGCCGCCGGGTCGTCGAGCTGCCCGAGGTCGGAAAGCACACGTGCCGTCACTCCGACACTCGTGGCGGTGAGCGCGGCGCCGATGAAGACGGCGCCGAGAGGGCCGAGCCCCCACCCGCGCGCCAGCAGAAAGCCAAACAGGAACGGCGATGCGATGCCGACCACGGCGACCAGCAGTGACTGCGGCCCCGCGCGGAGCAGCCGGTCGAGGTCGGACTCGAGGCCGACCTCGAAGAGAAGAATGACGACGCCGATCTGCGCCAGCCCGGTCAAGAATTCGGACGGCGCCACGAGCGCAAGCGCGCCGGGGCCGATCGCGAAGCCCGCAACGATCTCGCCAACGAGCGCCGTCTGTCCGAGCCGCTGCGCCGCCTCGCCGCCCAGCCGGGCGGCCAGCCATACGACGACGAGCGAAGCAAGGTGTGCGGAGGACTCCATCGCGGCGCCACGCGGCGCCGCCGCGTCCGCGCGAGGCGATTAGACCACGGGTGCGGACCGCACCGCGAGCATCGGTCTGCCGCAGTACACTCACCGCAGCATGGTGGACGACCGCCGACCGGATCCCGACCGCCGCCCTGATCCCGATCAGTTGCTTACGCGCTTGAAGGAGCAGGAAGCACACGCCGGCCGCGGCAAGCTCAAGGTGTTCTTCGGTGCGGCGGCCGGCGTCGGCAAGACGTACGCGATGCTCGAAGCCGCGCGCGCGCAGCGCGCCGCGGGTGTCGACGTCGTGGTCGGGGTCGTCGAGACGCATGGTCGCGTCGAGACGCAGGCGCTGCTCGACGGGCTCGAGCTTCTTCCCCGGCGCGAGCTCGACTACCACGGCACGACGCTGCACGAGTTCGACCTGGACGCCGCCATCGCGCGCCGGCCGGCGCTGCTGCTCGTCGACGAGCTCGCGCACACCAACGCGCCAGGCAGCCGGCACGCCAAACGCTGGCAAGACGTGGTCGAGCTGCTCGACGCCGGCATCGACGTCCACACCACGCTGAACGTTCAGCACCTCGACTCCCTCAACGATGTCGTCGCGAAGATCACCGGGATCGTCGTTCGCGAGACGATTCCCGACTCCGTGCTCGAGCTCGCCGACGAGGTCGAGCTGGTAGATCTCTCGGCGGAGGACCTGCGCCGTCGCCTGAAGGAGGGCAAGGTCTACCTCGCGGAAGCGGCCGCCGAAGCGGCGGAGAACTTCTTCCGCGAGGGCAATCTCATCGCGCTGCGCGAGCTCGCGCTACGTCACACCGCCGAGCGCGTCGACGCGAAGATGCAGCGCTATCGGCGCGAGCACGCCATCGGCCCGGTGTGGCCGGTGGCCGAGCGCGTGCTCGTATGCATCGGGCCCAGCCCGGTGTCAGCGCGGCTCGTACGCGCCGGCCGTCGCCTGGCCGGACAGCTGGAGGCGCCCTGGGTCGTCGCCTACGTCGAGACGCCCGCCGCGCGAAAGCTGAGCCAGGAAGACCGCGCGCGCGTCTCGCAGACGCTGCGCCTGGCCGAGAGTCTCGGCGCCGAAACGGTCACGCTCACGGGCACGCGGATGAGCGACGAGTTGCTGGCCTACGCGCGCTCGCGCAACGTCAGCAAGATCGTCATCGGCAAGCCGACCCGCGGTTTCTGGCCGCGCGTGTTCCTCGGCTCGATCGTCGACGCACTGGTTCGCGGCAGCGGCGAGATCGACATCTACGTCATCAGCGGCGACGGGATGCCCACGCCGACGCCGCGGACTCGCCGACTGCGCGCGCCGGCGCCGAACCCGTTGGCGTATGCCGCGGCCATCGCCAGCGTCGCCGTGAGCACGGCGCTGGCGTGGGCGATGTTCCCGCGCTTCGAGCGGTCCAACATCGTCATGGTGTACCTGCTCGGCGTCGTCATCGTCGCCATGCGCTTCGGCCGAACGGCCTCCGCGCTCGCGTCGATCCTCAGTGTGGCCGCGTTCGATTTCTTCTTCGTCCCGCCGTACTACACGTTCGCGGTCACCGACACGCAATACCTGATCACCTTCGTCGTCATGCTCGTCGTCGCGCTCGTGATCAGCGGCCTCACCGTTCGCTCGCGGGATCAGGCGGAGACCGCGCGCATGCAGGAGCGGCGCACGGCCGTCCTCTACTCGCTCAGCCGCGAGCTCGCCGCCTCGCGCGGGCTCGACACGCTGCTGGACCTGGCCCTCCGGCACCTGCTCGAGGTCTTCGGTGGGCGGATGGTGATCCTGATGCCCGCGGCCGACGGCCGGCTCCAGCAGCGCGCCGGTCAGCTGGCGCCGTTCAACATGGACGCGACGGACTACGCGGTCGCGCAGTGGGCGTTCGAGCACCGGCAGGCCGCCGGCGCCGGCACCGACAACGTACCGGGCGCGCAGATGCGCTTCGAGCCCATGCTCTCGTCGCGCGGTGTGGTCGGCGTCCTCGGCATACGCCCGGCGGAGCCGCACGCCTTCGACGATCCGGAAGAGGAGCACTTGCTCGATACCTTCGCCAGTCTCGTCGCGGTCGCGCTCGACCGCTCGCTGCTGGCGGAGGAAAGTCAGACGGCGCAGGTCCGCATCGAGGCCGAGCGCGTGCGAAACGCACTGCTCAGCGCGGTGTCTCACGACCTGCGAACACCGCTGACCGCGATCACGGGGGCCGCGAGCGCCGCCCTCGATCACGACACACGGCTCGACGGCACGACGCGACGCGAGCTGCTGGAATCGATCCGAGACGAGGCCGAGCGCCTCAATCGCCTCGTGAACAACCTGCTGGACGTCACGCGGCTCGAATCCGGTAGCCTCCAGCTTCGCCGTGAGTGGATTCCTCTCGAAGAGGTCGTCGGCGTCGCGCTCGCGCGACTGGCGGGCCCGCTGCGCGACCGCAAGGTCACCACGCGTCTGCCCGAGGATCTGCCGCCGGTTCACGTCGACGGGCTGCTGCTGGGACAGGTGTTCATCAACCTGCTCGAGAATGCCGCGAAGCACACGCCGGCGGGGCAGCCGGTCGAGATCGAGGCGCACCGCGAAGGCGATCAGGTCGTCGTCGAAGTCGCCGACCGCGGTCCGGGCCTGCCCGGTGGCGATGAGCGAAGGATCTTCGACAAGTTCTACGGGGGTGGCGTGACGGCCGGCGCGGGTCTCGGACTCACGATCTGCCGCGCGATCGTCGAAGCCCACGGGGGCCGGATCTGGGCCGAGAACCGTCTGGGCGGCGGAGCGGTCTTCCGGTTCTCGGCGCCGGCCGGCGAGCCGCCGCGGCCGCCCGAGACGACCGTTGCCTGACGCGCGCTCCGAGCCCAGTGTCGTCGTCGTCGAGGACGAGCCGCAGATCCGACGCTTCCTGCGCGCGACACTCGGCGGCCAGGGCTATCGCGTGCACGAATCCTCCACAGGCGCCGACGGCCTCATCGAGGTTGCGACGCGCCAGCCCGAGGTGGTCATCCTCGACCTGGGCCTGCCCGACCTGGACGGGCTCGACTTCATCCGCAAGCTCCGTGAGTGGAGCGCGGTGCCGATCATCGTGCTGTCCGCGCGCGGCCAGGAAAGCGACAAGGTCGCCGCCCTCGACGCGGGCGCCGACGATTACCTGAGCAAGCCGTTCGGCGTGGGCGAGCTCATGGCGCGCATGCGCGTCGCGCTTCGCCATCGCGCACGCGTCTCGGAAGGTGCGCTCGATTCCGCGTTCGCAGTCGGCGAGCTGCACGTCGATCTCGCGGCGCGCCGGGTGACGCTCGGCGGCGCCGAGGTTCACCTGACACCGATCGAATACCGGTTGCTCATCGCGCTCGTCCATCACGCCGGCAAGGTCATCACGCACCGCCAGCTGCTTCAGGAAGTGTGGGGCCCGCAGGCCACCGAGCAGGCGCACTACCTGCGCGTCTACATGGCCCATCTGCGTCGCAAGCTCGAGGCCGATCCCGCGCGACCGCGCTATCTCTTGACCGAGGCCGGCGTCGGGTACCGGCTGGCCGCGGAGTAAGGGCCGGCACACCGCGCCGGGTACAATGCTCGCGTGAAGCTCCGACGCCTGCTGTTCGCGGCGCTGCTCGCGATCTGCTTCGACGTCGCCGTCCCGTTCGAGCCCGCCGCGCATGGCGCACTCGTGTGGGAGGACGACGAAGAAGCGGCCGTGCGCGCCGACCAGCGTCGCGCGCCGCCCGCCGACGCGCAGCGCACGCCGTCACCACGCCGCGACGTGGCCACCGCACGCGCGCGACTCGCCGCACACCGCGCGCCGGCCCGTGTCCCGCGCCGCGTCCGCCTGCCGCGCCTGATTCGCGTCGCAACGCCGCCGTCTCGTCCCTCGTCCACCGAAGACCACTAGCCGTTCTCCGCGCACCGCGCGACTGACACCGCTGGCGGGCCGCTGTCTGCCCGCCGGCCATCCTTTCGTCGCTTGCCACGGAGAACGAATATGGCCGTCACCAACGTTCAAGGCCTCGCCATCGCCGTCACGCTCCTAGTGGTGGGACGCGCGCTCGTCGCCCTGTTCCGCTACCTCCTCGGAGTCGACTAGTGGCCGCGCTCATCGAGCCCGAGTTCTGGGCGCGACTGGCCAGCATCGTGCTCATCGACCTGACACTCGCGGGCGACAACGCGCTCGTGATCGCGCTCGCCGTCCGCGCCCTGCCCGCGCGCCAGCAGCTGCTCGCGCGGCTGTGGGGCACGGCGGGCGCGGTCGGGCTGCGTCTGGCGTTCATCGTCGTCGCCACGTGGCTCCTCACCGTCCCGCTGCTCCAGCTCGTCGGAGGCGTGCTGCTCGTCTGGATCGCGCTGCGGCTGGTGCGGCAGCACGCGGACGCCGACACGCACGTTCGCCGCGGCACCACGCTGTACCAGGCGATCTGGATCATCATGGCCGCCGACGCGGCGATGAGCCTCGACAACGTGCTGGCGGTGGCGGCGGCCGCTCACGGCGACGTGCTGCTCGTCGTCCTCGGCATCGCGATGTCGTTGCCGCTCGTCGTCTGGGGCAGCGGTGTGCTGGCGTGGCTGATGAACCGTTTCACGTGGATCATCTGGCTCGGCGGCGGCGTCCTCGGCTTTTTCGCCGGCGAGATGATCGTGCGCGACCACGCCGTAGAGGGCTGGCTCGGCGGCTGGCCCGCGTGGATCGACTCGGCTCCGGCGCTCCTCGGCCTGCTCATCGCCGCCGTCGGCTGGCGGCGCGGCCCGCGCGCCCGAACGGACGTCGCCGAGGCCGGCGTGATCGGGGATAATGAGCGGCCATGAGCCAGGACCTTCGCAGCCATCTCGACGCCGTGAAACGCCGCAAGCCCGACGAGTTCCAGGTCGTCTCGCGGCCGATCGACCCGGCCTACGAGATCACCGCGCTCGTCGTGAAGCTCGAGAAGGAACGCCGCAAGCGCCCGGTCCTGCTCTTCCACAACGTCAAAGGCACGAAGTTCCCCGTGCTCACGAACCTGCACGCGAGCCGCTCACGACTGGCGCTGGCGCTCGGCTGCGCCCCCGACGCCATGCTGGCGACCTATCTGCGCGCGATGGAACAGCCGGTCGCCCCGCGGGTCGTGACGACCGCTCCGGTGCACGAGGTCGTGCTGACCGGCGCCGACGTCGATCTCTACGCGCTGCCGCAGATCGTGCACCACGAGGGCGACGCCGGCCCATACATCACCTCGGCCATCTCGTTCGCGAAAGACCCGGCCTCGGACACGTGGAACTGCGCCTACAACCGGCTGATGATCCAGGGGCGCGACACCACGTCGATCCATCTCACGCTCGGCAAGCACCTCTGGGAGTTCCAGCGGATCGCAGAGCAGCGCGGCGAGGCGCTTGCTCTCGGACTGGTCATCGGTGTCCATCCCGCCATCGCGCTCGGCGCGCTCGCGATCGGCTCCATCGACGAGGACGAGCGCGCGATCATGGGCGCGCTGCTCGGCGAACCGCTCGAGCTCGTGAAGTGCCGGACATCCGACGTGCTCGTCCCGGCGCACGCGGAGATGGTGCTCGAGTGCGAGATCCTGCCGGGCAAGCGCACGCCCGAGGGCCCGTTCGGCGAGTTCACGGGCTACAGCCTCGGCGAGCGCCAGCGCGAGGTCGTGAAGGTCAAGGCGATTACGCATCGCCGCGATGCGCTGTTCCAGGACATCACCGTCGCGCACCTCGACCACATGCTGCTGTCCACGATCCCCATGGAGGCCAACCTCTATCGCGCGGTCCGCGCGATGGTCCCCTCCGTGCGTGCGGTGCGCGTGCCCGCGCCGTTCACCTGCTACGTCTCGATCGAGCAACGCCTGGTCGGCCAGGCAAAGAACGCGATCATGGCCGTGTTCGGCGCCGACCTTTATATGAAGCGCGTCGTCGTCGTAGACCACGACGTCGACGTGTTCGACGATCGTCAGGTCACGTGGGCGCTCGCCACGCGCTGTCAGCCCGATCGCGACCTCACGATCGTCACCCACGCGCGCGGGTCCGACCTCGATCCGTCGGCCAAAGAGGACGGTTACACCGCCAAATGGGGCGTCGACGCGACCGCCAAGCCCTCGCTCGGCGCATACACGCCGCGCCACCGCGTGCCCGCCGAGGTGTGGGAGCGGCTGCGCGTCGACGAGTTCCTGCCGCAGTGAGCGGTGTTTGAGCAGCAACTTCGCGGCGCAGCTCGAGGCCACCGCGCACGCGAGGCCGAGCGCGTGTGCGCTCGTCTGGAACGGCGGTGCGATGACCTATGCCGAGCTCGACGCGCGGGCCGGAGGCGTCGCTCGTGACCTTCGTCGTCGCGGGCTGAAACCCGGCGATCGGCTGGCCGTCGTCATGGCGAACGGCTGGCAATTCGTCGCCGGCGTCGTCGGCGGCCTCAAGGCGGGTCTCACGGTCGCGACGCTCGACCCGCTCCTCAAGCCCGAAGAGCGCGCCGAGATCGTGGCCGACCTCGGGCCCGCCCTCGTGCTCGACGACGTGGCCCCGGAGTCGGCACAGTGGGCGACTCGCGAGGACGCCGTCGCCCCGGCGCTCGTCCTCTATACATCAGGCTCTACGGGCCGGCCGAAGGGCGCCATGCTCTCTCACGCCGCCGTCGACTTTGCCCAGCGGTCGTGGGCGGGGCCGGTGATGGCCCTCACGCCGGACGACGTCGTGCTGGCCGCGTTGCCGCTGTCGCATTCGTTCGGCCTCAACGGCGCGCTGCTGACACCGCTGCTCGTCGGGGCGACGGTGCGTCTGGTCGAGCGCTTCACGCCTGACAGCGTGTCGGAGATCGTCCGACGCGAGGCGATCACGGTCCTGCCCGCGGTCGCGACGATGTTTCGCCGTTTGCTCGACGTGCCGGAGTTTGCCGGCGGCCCAGCGCTTCGCCTCGCCGTGTCGGGTGCGGCGCCGTGTCCGTGGGACCTCGCGCAGGCGTGGCGTAACCGCACCGGTGTACGGATCGTGCGCGGCTACGGGATGACCGAGCTCTTTCGTCCGCTGTCGTACCGCGCGGACGACGCGACCGATCTGCCCGACGCCGTGGGCCGCGCGGTGCCCGGTGTGCAAGCGCGCGTCGTCGACGACGATGGTCGTCCACGTGCCGCCGGCGAGGTCGGTGAGCTCGTGATCCGTACGCCGGCGGCGCTGGACGGCTATCTCGACGCTCCGGACGAAACGCGGGACGTCCTCGTCGACGGTTGGTTTCGCACCGGCGATCTCGCGACGATCGACGCCGACGGTTGGGTCCGCATCACCGGCCGCAAGCGCGAGCGCATCCTGCGCGGCGGGCACTCGGTGTTTCCGGCCGAGGTGGAGGCCACCCTCCTGGCACACCCGGACGTGGCCGAGGCCGCCGTGGTCGGCATCCCGCACGCCGAGCTCGGCGAAGAAGTCGCCGCGTTCGTCGTTCCGCGCGGGGGCGCGGGTCTCGGGGCCGATGCGCTCATCGACTACTGTCGCGAGCGACTCGCCGGCTACAAATGTCCGCGTCGCGTGACACTCGTCGCGACGCTCCCGCGCAGCTCGACGGGTAAGGTGCTCAAGGGCAAGCTCGTGGCGGCCGCGGTGGCGGGCGATCGATGGTAGAGTTCCAAGGCCGATGAAGAAGGCGGCTGCAGCACCCCCGCCCGTTCGCATCCTGCTCGCCGACGACCACAGCTTGTTTCGCGCCGGCGTGCGAGGGCTCTTGAAGAGCTTCGGTGGCTTCGAGATCGTCGGCGAGGCCATCGACGGCCGTGAAGCCGTCGCGCTGGCCCAATCGGCACAACCGCACGTGCTCTTGATGGACGTCGGCATGCCCGGCCTCAACGGCATCGAGGCCGCCGAGCGTGTGCGGGCCGTCGCGCCGGCGACCCGCGTCATCATTCTTTCAATGCATACCGGCGAGGAGCACGTGATGCGCGCGCTCAAGGCCGGGGCTGCCGGCTACGTCCTGAAAGACGCGCAGCCCGACGAGCTCGAGCGCGCGCTGCGCCAGGTGGCGCGCGGCGAGCCGTACCTGTCGCCGACGGTCTCCAAATACGTCTTTCAGAGCTATGCGAACGGCGGCGCGAGCGAGAGCGCGCTCGAGCGGCTCACGCCACGCCAGCGCGAGGTGCTGCAGCTCATCGCAGAGGGTTACACCACCAAGGCGATCGCGTCGCGGCTGCACGTGAGCGTCAAGACCGTCGAGACTCATCGCGCGCAGCTGATGGACCGCCTCGGCATCCACGACGTGCCCGGCCTCGTACGCTTCGCGCTGCGGCGCGGACTCATCGAGAACGAGCGCTGAAAGCCGCCTCAGGGTTCCCCTGACGGGGTTTCCCTGATCTGGCCGCCGGGAGTTTCCCCGCTAGTCAGCGAGCCCGCCGCACCGTACGGTTTCGCCGTGAGTGACGACCAGCGGCGTGCGGCTGTAACGGAGGCGCTGACGAGCGGCACGCTGCCGCGCGAGCAGCCGGCGCAGGTGTGGGCCGGCAACGGCACCGAGAAGCGGTGCGCGGCGTGCGGATCGATGCTCGGGCGCGCCGACGTCGAATTCGAGCTGGAGTTCGTCTCTGGCGTCTCCGTGATCCTCGATCGCCACTGCTACGCCATCTGGACCGAGGAGCGCACGCGCCCGGATGGCGTAGACTAAGGCGCCTCACGACGACACCTCGCAAGGAGCACTAACCGGATGGGCACCAGGCCGAGCAGCAGGCTCGTAGACGTCATTCGCAAGCACGAATCGGGCATCCTCGCCGACTGGGTGAAGACGCAGTTCAGCATTCTGAAGTCGACCGAGCGGTTGAGCGAATCCGCGCTGCGCGCCGACTGTGAGCGCTTCCTGCCCCTCCTGCGTGCTGCGCTGCAGGCCTCGGGCGACGAGGACATCATGACGCCGGCATGGGACGGCCCGCGCGACATGCTGAGCGAGCTCTCGCGCTTGCGGGCGAAGGCGGGATACACGCCGTCGGAGACGGCCGTCTTCGTGATGTCGCTCAAGCAGCCGCTGTTCGAGCGTCTGCGCGGCGAGATTGGTCGCGACGCGGACACGCTGGCCGACGAGGTGTGGCATACGACGCTCCTGCTCGATCGGCTCGCGCTCTTCACGACGGAGGTGTACCAGAAGGGTCGCGACGAAATCATCCTGCGCCAGCAGGAGGAGATGCTCGAGCTCTCCACCCCCGTCGTGCAGCTCTGGGATGGCATCCTCGCCTTGCCCCTCATCGGCACTCTCGACAGCGCGCGCACGCAGGTCGTCATGGAGAACCTGCTACAGCGGATCGTCGAAACCGGCGCGGGCATCGCGATCATCGACATCACGGGCGTCCCGACCGTCGACACGCTCGTCGCGCAGCATCTGCTGAAGACGGTGGCCGCGGCGCGCCTCATGGGTGCCGACTGCATCATCAGCGGCATCCGGCCGCAGATCGCCCAGACGATCGTCCATCTGGGTGTCGAGCTCAGCACCGTGGTGACCAAGGCCACGCTCGCCGACGCCTTCGCCATCGCGCTGCGCAAGACCGGGGCGTCCCTCGCGCGCGGCTCCAAGAGCTGAGGCGTCTGGCGTGGAGCGTATCCCGATCCTCAAGATGAACGAGTTCTTGCTCGTCAGCATCCAGGTCGACATGCACGACCGGCTGGCGATGACCCTGCAGGACGACCTCACCGAACGCATCGTCCGCGACCGCGCGCGCGGCGTGCTGATCGACATCTCGTCGCTGGAGGTGGTCGACTCGTTCATCGGTCGCATGATCGGCAACATCGCGGCCATGGCGCGCGTGCTCGACGCCGAAACCGTGGTCGTCGGCATGCGGCCCGCCGTGGCGATCACGCTGGTGGAGCTCGGGCTGTCGCTGGACGGGGTGCGCACCAGCCTGAACGTGGACAAGGGCATGGAGCTGTTGCGCACAGCGCTCGCGAACGGCGACGGGCATCACGATGACGATCGATGAGACGCTGCCCGTGCGCTCCTCGAACGACATCGTCGTCGTGCGACAGATGGTGCGGGCGTCGGCCGTGCAGCTCGGCTTCAACCTCGTCGAGCAGACGAAGATCGTCACCGCCGCCAGCGAGCTCGCGCGCAACACGATCGACTATGGCGGCGGCGGCGTGGCCCGCGTGCAGTCTCTGCGGCAAGCAGGGCGAATCGGGCTCAGGCTCACCTTCGAGGACAAGGGGCCGGGCATCGCCGATATCGAGCTCGCGCTGAAGGACGGCTACACGACCGGCGGCGGCCTCGGCCTCGGGCTCAGCGGCGCGAAGCGATTGTCCAACGAATTCGCCATCGAATCACGGCCCGGCGAGGGCACCCGGGTGACGATCACGCGATGGAAATAACACCGCCGATCGCACCGCTCACCATCGACGACCCGACCCAGGTGTCGGAGGCGCGCCGGACTGCCACTCGCCTGGCCGAGATGCTCGGCTTCGACGCGACGGCCTCCGGCAACGTCGCGCTCGTCGTCACGGAGATCGGGACGAACATCGTCAAGCACGCTCGCGGGGGCGAGATCCTGCTGCACCCCGTCGAGCACGGCGGCGTTCCGGGCATCGACGTCGTCGGCCTCGATCGCGGTCCGGGCATCGCGGACCTCGACCGCTGCGTGCGCGACGGCTATTCCACCGCCGGCAGCCCGGGCACCGGCCTCGGCGCCATCCGACGCCTTTCCGCCGTATTCGACGTCTGCTCCGCGCCGGACCGGGGCACCGCGCTGCTGGCGCGCGTGTGGGCGCAGCCGGTCGGCATGCATACGCATCGCGCGCTGAGCGTCGGCGTTGCGGCCGCCATGTATCCGGGCGAGACAGTGTCGGGCGACGCCTGGGCCGTCGAGCAGACGACCGCGCAGACGGTCGTCCTCGTCGTCGACGGCCTCGGGCACGGCGTCGTGGCGGCCGAGGCCGCGCGTGAGAGCGTGCGCTTGTTCCGCGCGAACGCCCGCCGCTCGGCGTGCGACATCGTGCAGGCGCTCCACGACGGTCTGCGCAGCACGCGGGGAGCCGCGGTCGCCGTCGCCGCCGTCGACCCGGAGCACGGCGTGGTCAGGTTCGCCGGCCTCGGCAACATCGCGGCCGCCATCGTCGCCCCGAGCGTGCGACGCCATCTGATCTCGCACAACGGCACCGCGGGCTACACCGTGCGGCGGATCGACGAGTTCTCGTACCCGTGGCCCAAGGATGGCGTGCTCATCCTGCACACCGACGGCCTGGTGAGCCACTGGGATCTCGACCGATACCCCGGCCTGGTGCGCCGCAGCCCGAGCCTCATCGCCGGCGTGCTCTATCGCGATTTCAGCCGGCACCGCGACGACGTCACCGTCGTCGCGGTCGCCGAGGCCGCGAGATGACCGGGAACGTGTTGTCGGTCGCCATCAAGTACGAGGACGACATCGTCGCCGCGCGCCAGCGCGCACGGCAGCTCGCGGCGCTGCTCGGATTCGACGCGCAGGACCAGACGCGGATCGCCACGGCCGTGTCCGAGATCGCGCGCAACGCGTTCAGCTATGCGGGCGGCGGCCGCGTGGACTTCCTCGTCGAGGGACGCACCGCGCCCCAGCTGCTCGTCGTGCGCGTCATCGACACCGGCGCGGGTATCGAGAACCTGGCCGACGTCCTCGACGGCCGGTACCGCTCGCGGACCGGAATGGGGCTCGGGATCGTGGGGGCGCGCCGGCTCATGGATCAGTTCCACATCGAATCGTCGAAGACCGGGACCGTGGTCTTGCTGAAGAAGCTCCTCCCGCGCGACGCCGGGCTCGTGGATGCGCGGCGTCTGTCCGCGCTGGCCGAGGGGCTCGCGAGCGAGCCGTCGCGGGGGCCGCTGCAAGAATTGCAGCAGCAGAACACGGAGCTGCTGCGAACGCTCGAGGAGCTCCGGGCGCGGCAAGAGGAGCTGCTCCATCTCAACGGGGAGCTCGAGGACACCAATCGCGGTGTCATCGCGCTCTACGCCGAGCTCGACGAGAAAGCCGACCACTTGCGGCGCGCCGACGAGCTGAAGTCGCGCTTCCTGTCGAACATGAGCCACGAGTTCCGCACCCCGCTCAACGCCATCCGCGCCCTGACCCACGTGCTGTCGCAGGGCATCGACGGAACGCTGTCGGCCGAGCAGCAGCTGCAGGTCGGCTACATTCGCAAGGCCGCCGAGGAGCTCGCCGAGCTCGTCGACGACCTTTTGGATCTGGCGAAGGTCGAAGCGGGCAAGGTCGTGGTGAGGCCGACCGAATTCGACGTCAGCACGCTGTTCAGCTCGCTGCGTGGCATGCTGCGGCCGTTGCTCGTGAGCGAATCGGTCTCGCTCGTCTTCGAGCCGGCGGGCGACCTGCCGCCGCTCTACACCGACGAGGGGAAGGTCTCCCAAATCCTTCGCAATCTCATCTCGAACGCGCTGAAGTTCACCGAGCAGGGCGAGGTACGCGTCTCGGCCGCGCGCTCCGGCGACGGGCACTCGGTGATGTTCGCGGTGGCCGACACGGGCATCGGGATCGCGGCGGAGGACCAGGACCGGATCTTCCAGGAGTTCGGCCAGCTCGACAGCCGCCTGCAGCGCAAGGTCCGCGGCACGGGGCTGGGCCTGCCGTTGTCCCGCAAGCTCGCGCATCTGCTCGGCGGCACGCTGACCCTCACGAGCGCCCCGGGCGTGGGCTCGACGTTCTACGCGCAGATTCCCGTCCACTACGTCGAGCCGCTGCCCGCAACGCCAACGGCGATGCCCGCCTGGGAGCAGGCGTCGATGCACGCGCCGGTGCTGGTCCTCGAGGACAGCCCGGAAGAGATGCTCGTCTACGAGAAATATCTCAAGTCGTCGGGCTTTCAGGTGGTGCCGGCGGCGACGATTCGCCAGGCGCGACACGCGCTCGAGCACGTCAAGCCGGTGGCGATCATCCTCGACATCCTGCTGCGGGGCGAGGACGCGTGGAAGCTCCTGGCCGAGCTCAAGAGCACCGCCGCGACGCGCGGCATTCCTGTCATCGTGATCACATCGGTCGATGACGAGCGCAAGGCGGTGTCGCTCGGCGCCGACGCGTACGCGCAGAAACCGGTCGACCGGCGCTGGCTGCTGGACGAGCTGCGCCGGGCCACCGGCCAGCCGCCGATCCGGCGCGTGCTCGTCATCGACGACGACGAGGTGTCGCGCTATCTCATGCGGCGCCTGCTGGACGAACTGCCGTGCGTCATCACCGAGGCCACGAGCGGCACCGAGGGCTTGCGTCGGGTCAGGCAGGAGACGCCAGACGCGGTCCTGCTCGACCTCGCGATGCCGGACGTGAGCGGCGAAGAGGTGCTCGAGCAGCTCCGCGCCGATGCCGCCACGGCCTCCGTGCCCGTGCTGATCGTCACGTCCAAGATCATCGGCGAGGCCGAGCGTCAGCGGTTGGCCCGCCACGCGCTGGCGATCGTCGACAAGGGCAGCGACCACAAAGCGGCGGCCGCGCAGATCCGCGCTGCGCTGGCGAGCGCCGCGGTGTTCGAGAGCTAGCGGATGGCGAAGACGACGATCCTGAACGTCGACGACTACGCGCCCGCGCGGTATGCGCGCACCCAGCTGCTTCGCAGCTGGGGTTTCGACGTTCGCGAGGCCGGCACGGGGGCGGAGGCGCTGCGATTGGCCACGGTCGAGCGCCCTGCGCTCGTGCTGCTCGACATCCACCTGCCCGACATGAGCGGCTTCGAGGTGTGCCGCCAGCTCCGCGATGGGCACACCGGCGCCGCGCTCGCGATCGTGCACGTCTCGGCGACGTTCACCAGCGGCGCGCACCAGGTGCTCGGGCTCGACGGCGGCGCCGACGGCTATCTCATCGAGCCCGTGGATCCCGCGGTCTTGCGGGCGACCATCGACGCGCTGCTCCGCCTGCGGCAGGCCGAGCGCGCGCTGGTCGCCGCCGCGGGCCAGTGGCAGGCGACGTTCGACGGCATCGCCGACGGTATCGCAGTGATCGGACGCGACTTGTGCGTGCAGCGACGCAATGCCGCGTTCGCGCGGCTGTTCGAGCTGGCGGAGACGGTCAACCTGTCGATCGCGCAGCTCTGGGACGGCGCGACGAGCGGCGTGCCGCCGTTCCTCCGCGTGTGGAAGAGCGGCGTGCGCGAGGTGGGCGAGCTGTCACGAGGCGGGCGGTGGTTCCGCCTGACCGTCGATCCCGTGATCGAGGATGGTGTCGTCGCCAGCGCGGTGTGCTTCGTGGCGGAGATCACGGAGACGCGGCGCATGGAACGCGAGCGGCAGCATCGCTTCGACGACGCGCAGCGGGCGCGCGCGATGGCGGAGGCCGAGAATCGCGCGAAGGATGATTTCCTGGCCGTGCTCGCTCACGAGCTGCGTACACCGATGATGCCGATCACGATGGCCGTGGGGGCGCTGCACGCTCGGATGCCCGACGTCCCGGAGGTCGCGCGCACGCGCGACGTCGTCGATCGTCAAGTGCGCCGTCTCACCCGGCTCGTCGACGATCTGCTCGACATGTCACGTCTCACACGCAGCAACCTGCAGCTCTCGCTCGAACGCCTCGACTTGCGCCCGAACGTCGCCGACGCCATCGAGACCACCCGGCCACAGCTCGATGCACGACACCATCGCATCACGCTGCAGCAGTCGGACACGCCGGTCTGGATCGACGGCGATGCGGTGCGGCTGGGGCAAGTCGCCGTGAACCTCCTGGCGAACGCCGCGAAATTCACGCCGCCCGAAGGGCAGATCACGGTCAGCGTCGCAACCGAAGGCCGCGACGCCGTCCTGCGCGTGCGCGACAACGGGGTCGGCATCGGCCCCGACACGCTGCCGCAGATCTTCGAGCCGTTCACCCAGGGCGCGCACGCGGTGGCGGCCTCCGAGCGCGGGCTCGGCATCGGGCTGGCCCTCGTGCGCGGGCTCGTCGAAGCGCATGGCGGCGCGGTCACCGCGAGCAGCGCCGGTCACAACCGCGGCAGCGAGTTCGTCGTGCGGCTGCCGCTGAGCAGCGCACCGGCGCGGACGACGACGCCGCGCTCGGAGGACGCCCAGGCCACGGCGTCCGCGCGCATTCTGATCGTCGAGGACCACGCCGACAGCCGCGCGATGCTCGCGGAGATGCTGGGATTCGAGGGCCACGAGGTGGTCGCCGTGGCCGACGGCACCCAGGCGCTTGCGACCGCGCTCGCCTCCCCGCCCGACGTCGCGATCATCGACATCGGGCTGCATGGCATGGACGGACACGAGGTGGCGCGCCGTCTGCGCCAGGCGCACGGCCCGTCGGTGTTGCTGATCGCCGTCACGGGATACGGCCAGGCCGAGGACATCGAGCAGTCGCGTGAGGCCGGGTTCGATGCGCACGTCACGAAGCCCGTGTTGCCCGACGAGCTGCTCGAGCTGATCCGGCGGCGGCCACGCCGCTGACCGCGCCGCGCGTCGTCCTCGTCTCGATCGACGGCTTCGCCGACTTCTACTGGCACGACGCGCAGGTCAAGATGCCGGTGCTGCGCGCGCTCGCCGAGCGCGGCGCCGTCGCGGACGGTGTGCGCGCGGTGTTTCCGAGCACGACGTGGCCCACCCACGTCAGCCTGGTGAGCGGCGTGACGCCCGCGCGACACGGCGTCGTCGGCAATCACATCCTCAATCGCGCCACGCGCCGTGCGGAAGACCTGACCGGCGACCCGATCTACGACGCCGACGCGCTCGTGACCGCGCCGACCGTGTACGACCGCGCGGCCGCCGCCGGCCTCACCGTCGCGGCCGTCGACTGGCCCGCCACACGCCGCTCGCGCTCGCTCGCGTTCAACCTGCCGTTCTTCAAGGACCAGCGCGTGTTCGAGACGCACACGGCCCGCGCGGTGTGGGAGGAGCTGGGCGCGGCCGGCTTTCCGCTCGAGCGCCAGGGCGAGTGGGCCCAGCTACCGCGGCGATTCATGAAGGATGCGATGGTCGCCGAAGTCGCCGCGCACGCGGCGCACCGTCACGCGCCGGATCTGTTGATGGTCCACTTCCTGTGCGCCGACAGTCACCAGCACCTGTATGGTCCGCGCACACCGGAGGTTTACTGGGCACTCGAGTACATCGACGCCTGCATGGGGCGCCTGCTCGCCGCGCTGCCCGCGGCCAGCCGCGACCGGCTCGCCGTCGTTGTTGTTTCGGATCACGGCTTTCTCCCCGTCGGGCGCGACATCCGCCCGAACGTCCGCCTGCGGCGGCTCGGCGCGCTACGCGGGCATGACGGCGCGGGATTCTCGGGCGAGGCGTGCTTCGTGATGAACCACGGCGCGGGCTATCTCTACGCGCTCGACGGCGACGCGGGCGCGGTGACGACGCTGGCCGGCGAGATCGCGGCAATGGAGGGCGTCGCGGCCGCATGGCCGCGCGAGCGGTTCGGCGAGCTCGGACTGCCGACCGAGCATCGCATGCTGCCCGACGTCGTCTTCGAGGCGCGGCCCGGTTATCAGTTCTCCGACGAGGCGAACGGCGCCGAGGAGAATGGCGAGCCGAAATACCGTGGCACCCACGGCCAGCGGCCGGACGCTCCCGGCAACGCAGCCTTTTTTCTCGCCTCGGGCGCCGGCATCCGTCGTGGCGCCAAGCCAGGCCGGATTGTCAGTCGCGACGTGGCCCCGACCGTTGCCACGCTGCTCGGCGTCGACATGCCGGACGTCGACGGCCGCGTGCTCAGCAACCTCTTAGACGGCTGAAAATGGGGGGCCCCGAAATGGCCCTCCAATCCCCCCAGCGCTCGGGGCTCCCCGGCAAAGCCGTGGCGCGCCTCGATCATGCGGGTCTACGAGACTTGATCGCCTCCCAGACGCGCGCGGCGGTCAGCGGAAGCTCGTTCGTCTCGATGCCGAGCGCGTCGGCGACCGCGCCCGCGAGCACGGCCGCGGGACCGAGCGTGCCGCCCTCACCGACGCCGCGCACGCCGAGCAGGTTATCGGCCGGCTCCTCGACGTGCTGCACGTCGAAGGGCGGCAGCATCGTCGCCGTGGGCATGGCGTAGTCCATGAGCGTGCCCGTCAGCAACTGACCGTCGGCGTCGTAGACGAGGTGCTCGAACAGCGCGCCCGCGATGCCCTGCGCGATCGCGCCGTGCACCTGGCCTTCGACGACCATCGGATTGATGACACGGCCCGTGTCCTCGACGCAGACCCACCGACGGATGCCGATCGCGCCCGTCGTCGGATCGACCTCGACGATCGCGCCCTGTGAGCCGGCGGCGAACGTGCCGCGAATGGGATCGTAGAAGCGCGTCGCCTCCAGGCCTGGCTCGAAGTCCGCCGGCAGCCGGTTGGTCTCGAGGTTCGCGACGCGCGCGACGTCGGCCACGGTGACCCGGCGGTCGGGCACGCCGCGGACGACGACCGCGTCACCGCCGACCTCCAGGTCGTCCGCGGCGGCTTCGAGCAAATGCGCGGCGATCCGGACGATCTTGTCGCGCACGGCGCGCGCGGCGAGGGCGACGGCGCCGCCGCCGATCACGGCCTGGCGCGATGCGAATGCGCCGAGGCCGAACGGCGTGGCGTCCGTGTCGCCGAGCACGACACTCACCGAGGCGAACGACACGCCGAGCTCCGCCGCGGCGATCTGTGCGAGCGTAGTCTCCGTCGATTGCCCCTGGGACGTTACCCCGGCAAGCACCGTGACCGCGCCCGATGGATCGAGGCGGACCGTCGCACCCTCGTGGCCGGTTCGAAACGGCATGCGTGGGCCCGCGGACGCCGCGCGGCCGAGCCCGGTCAGCTCGTTGTAGTTGGCGAAGCCGATGCCGAGGTAGCGTCCGGCGCGACGCGAGTCCGCCTGCTCGCGGCGAAACGTCGCGTAGTCGAGCGCTTCGACGACCTTGTCGAAGCACACCGGGTACGTGCCGCTGTCGTGCACGAGCCGCGTCGGCGACGTATACGGCAGATCGTCCGCGCTCACGAGGTTCATGCGACGGATCTCGACCGGGTCGACGTTGAGCGCGCGCGCGCCGAGATCGAGCACGCGCTCCATCACGAACGTCGTGGCGGGCCGCGCCACGCCGCGATACGGACCCGCCGGCGTGGTGTGCGTGGCAACCGCGCTCACCTCGCAGCGATAGTGCTCGAGCTTGTAGGGGCCGGTGAGCAGACCGCCGACCATGAGCGGCTCGATTCCCGCTGTCCACGGCACGACCGAATACGCGCCGGTGTTGCAGAGCACGCGCGCGTCGAGTGCGCGCAGTCGGCCGTCGGCGTCGAAGCCGGCGCGCACGGCGTAGTGGTGGTCGCGCGCGTGGGCGCACGCGGCGAGATGCTCCCGGCGCGACTCTATCCATTTCACGGGGCGCTCGAGCCGCCGCGCGAGCAGACCGAGCGCGA